>JAAHTH010000957.1_pt1 | contig 26479 bp, 22 predicted proteins | sample 6116091 | NCBI WGS metagenome assembly JAAHTH01 (sample SAMN13939990, study PRJNA603662) | sponge metagenome | isolation source: marine sponge | host: Mycale hentscheli | place: New Zealand | collected 2006
AAAATGCTTAAAGAACTTTTATTATAAAAAGAATGTCGTGCGAACTAAAACTTCAAAAGACCAAAAAACTCGCAGAACACCTTGGATTTAAGGTGTGCTCCTGCAAAAAACATATCGTTCAAAATGACGATACTATTCCTAAAACTCCTGAGGGTTTTTACGATTGGGATTTAATTAATTCTGTCCCTGACTTACAAATAAATACATTTTCTACCCAAAAAAAACATCACGAAAGTATGATAAAACACGCCCGAAAATATCGCTCCGATGCTTATTATATGAAACCCGGTGGAACGGACTTCCGTGGCTGGGTAAAAATTAAAGGTTATTATAACATTTTTACTCCTTTGGATATTGAATTTGATGAAGACGAAGAAAATAATGTAGAATGGAATATTGATAAAAAATTAATGAAAAACTTTTATAAAGACCAGCGTAAATTAGGTGAAGCGATTTTTGATTATTATAAGAGAAACGGTTTAAAAGATAATTATGATATAGAATTTAAAGATATTGTTAAACTTGGATTAAATGTTTATACTACTAAAGAATACGGTGAAAGAGGAGAAGAATATCATAGAACGAGATTTATTAATTTTACTAAATTTACTAAAAGTTTTGTTAGTTATGAAATATGGGAAAGAGAGATAGAATATGAAAATAAAAAGATAAAATACGTTATAAAAAAATATCCTTATAGGAAAAAAATCCAAGAATTTAGGTCTCGTGAGATGGGATTTAAAGAATATATTAAAGTTGGAAATACTGAAGAAGAACTCTATCCTAATAGACTAGTCCATCTAAAAGATAATATTAAACTTTTACGGACTAGTGAAGATGCTGCAAATATCTTGGTCCGAGCGTGGAAAAAATGTAGGTATAATCCTAACTATAAAATGTGTTGGAAAGTTCAGTTGAAAGACCTTGAGGAAAATTGCGGTATGACTTTTGATGAAAATGATAATATGGTCCCGGTTAATTAATTATACAAATAAAATTTTTGTATAATAAAATGGATACTAAGACCAAAAATGTAAATAACTCAACTCCTCAAGACAGAACGGGGACAGAAGATTTAACACCAGACCCTCTTCCACCTGACGTAAAAATTGTTGAAGCGTCCTGTGCTTTGGCAGATAATAGAACGCCTGATAATTCTAAGTGGTTAAACATTATTAAAGAACCCTTTGAAGTTCAAAAAGGTTCAGAAATTAGAATTGTATCAAACTTTATTGATATGAGGGGTATAGACCAAGAAATTATACAGTTTCAATCTACAGGACCTAACCAAGATAATGCTCACACTTTACTTACTCAATTATATACCTGTAATGATGGTTATAATGGTAAAACTACTTCATACGATTATATGTCTCGAGGTAATGCTTTTCAAGTTATAGACCCGGGGGAAATGTATGGGACGCCTGGTGCTACTTTTATAGCAGATGAGGCTACAGGAGGTTCTGGGACAGGTTGTGCCTGTTTAGGTTTTATGATACAAGCTCACTGTATTAGACCAAAAAATATAAATATCACTAGTCCAGGTTCTGGATATATTAACGGTGCTAAATTTACCATACCTTCTGGCGGTGATGATTATGAAGGTAGATTATTAACAGACGACAGCGGACTAGTGAAAAAATTAATTTTTACAAAATTTCACAGTGCAAATGTTGCACCAAATATAAATGATATAGTAATCCAAAGTAATAGTAGTTTTGGTACAGGACTTACAGTAAGTATTACAGCAACACAGAACGGTGTCAAATATAATACAATATCTGGTGCAAGGACCGATGCTGAGCGTGGCACAGGTTATAAATATGGGGATTTACTAACTGTAGTTAAAGGACCTGCAGGAACCGATATACCTGCCGGTAATCAAGCACAGGTTATGTTAGAAAGTATTTATCTCGGTGAAGGTCAAATAAATAACCAAGAACACTTCGACCAAGGTTATAATTATGAGCGTTGCCCTGTAGAGCGTTGGGCACAAACTTACGAGATAAATGAAAGTTTTGTCTATGGGGGTAATACAGGTACAAGAACCTTTATTTCTCACGGTCAAGAAGTCTCTATTCCGGACGAAAATTCTCACCAAATAAACGACCCCTGTCTTTCAGCAGGAGGGTTAATTATGAATAAAGAAGATGAGTTTGCATCGGGTATTTATCACGAAGGAAGTCCTACAGATAGTTTTTTTATAAATAAACCTGTATTACATTTCCCTAAATCTACTACACAAACAATGGGGATGGTTTCTTCTCAAACTAATAACTCTTGGTATTTATTTATGCCAGAGGATACTTTTTCTGTAGAAGTAGATGGTAAAACTGTACAGGGTAGTATGATGAATGTATATCCTCCAGGTTCCGTATTACAGTTTGTATTTAATACTCCTAATAAACCCTTTAATACTCTTACACAACAAGAATTAGTGGATATGAACGGATTTACACAACAATGGGCGAATACTATGCGTGTAAAAGCGGTTCATCCAAAAGGTATAATAAACGATAAACCAACTTTAGAATTATCTTCAACTTTAAAAGATTTTGTAGGAACAGCAGACGAATTTAACCTGTATGATTATCCATCCCCCGTTAATACTTATCCTGCTAATTCTGCCGTTAATATACCTATAGTTTATCAGGGTTCTGACGACGGTGGAGGACCTCCTGAAGAATTATTTGTTCCTGTTTTTTATACCGATGCTGACGGGCAACTTACCTCTTATAATGTAGGTAATGAAGGCAAAGGCGTTAGAGTAGGTCAGTATTTTTCTGTTGATACTGGTGTTTATCCAAACGCTACGGAAAAATTTTTAGTTGTTCAGACTGACCAAACCGGAGGGTGGCAGATTGTAGGACCTCAAGACCAGATATTAGATGACACTAATTTAACATTTACTTCAGGTGGAACTCCTATAGATTTAGAGTTATTTGTTGTACCTGTACAAAACCATAGTGCCTTTGTAGAAGATGATATAAATTTACGTGGAGATAGAATAGGGTTTTTAGGGTCTTCAACTCCTCCCGAATATACGGGTTTTCCATCTACTCAAGAAAATTCTATAATAACTACTACGAGTGCGACTAGTGCAAGTGAATATAGAATACCTGAAGTGGTAAATGGTATGTACAGAAAATCTGGAAATTTAGATACAGATAATCCTTTTTTTCAAAATAAACTTGGGGCATTAGTAAATCACGACACGGAAATAAAATTAAATTGCACTAGTGATAATAGTTTGTTAAAAACTGTGATTAATATACCTTATGGACAAGCTGGAACTGACGTAGTTATACCTTTTGGAGACCCTAATGATATTGATTCCGATTGGTTAGAAGCTGGTGGCGGTGAAGCACATTTAAAAATAAATACTGCTAATTGGGCTGCTCTTCCTGGGACGCCTCCTTTACCTATAAATACTCTTCTCGGTATTATCTCCGAAGATGGTGCGGATGTTGAAACTCAATTACAGTTAGGGGGTGTAGTAGATTTTGATGCTACATTTACGTATATACAAATTATTTCAAAAGATATTTTTAACACGGATAGAACGTTATATATAGTTAGTCCTTCAACTCAAACATATTTAAGTCTCCCCTCTAATAAATTAGAAGCAACTACTGCAGGAAGTTATAACAATTTAAATGGCAATATTATCTCAAATGTTCAGTTTCAATACGTGGCGGGTCAAGATATACATAAACATAATACTCAGCTTGAATTTCAGTGGAACTCTACTTCAGGTTCTATAGGTATAACAGGTATGCAGAATTTTTTTAATAAAAATGATATTAATTATGAATTAATGAAAAACACGGAACTTTATAAAAATACACAATCTGTCCTAAATAGTTATAATAAAGGTGGATATTATTTTATGACACATTTTTCTAAACTTCTTACTACAGCGATAGATGACGGATTTTACGACCTGACATCTTCTACTAAAAATTTATTTAATATGGGATATGATTTTTGGAACTTTGGTAAATTGAAAAATGAAATGTATTCTTGGAGGGATAATTATGTCGCACCTAACGAATTTAATAATAATCAATCATTTACAAATATCAGTAAAATATGGAACTATTATCCCCTGTACAGACAGAAATCATTTAGTATAGATAAAAATTTTTGTGTCGCCAGTGATATTTCGGGTATTTGGACTAGGGCAGCTCACAAACTTACCGGTGCAGTAAATCCTATAGATGGCAGTTCTTATGTAGATGCTTCAGAGAGCGGTATTTTACAAAATGAATTTATGATGCCTGTTTATGGTAGTAATAATGAAATAAATAGTCAAGGAGAGTATATTAAAAATAACGAACTTTACGGAGATACAGCGGGGTTAGAACCTGGGCATTGTGTAGGTAAAATGTATCCTACTTCTTCTGCTCTTTGGTTGTCAGGTGATTTACTAACTTTACTCCCACAAGATAAATCCGGAAACTCTTTTTATTACGTATTTTTTAGAACTCCTTGGACTTTTATTAGAGGATATGACCCGTTAAAAACTACGGGTGCGGGGCAACCTGATAAAGAACCTTTAGAGACTGTTAATACTACGGCGGATAAAATAGGTAATGCAAATGCTCACGGTTCTACTACTAAAAAGGCGTTAAATGGTCAAACTATGATTGCAGAAAACGCTGCGTCCCCTCATCCTTCTGCTTTTGAGTTAGGCGAGGCTGCAGGTGTCCCTCACGGTGGAAGTCCTGTAAGATTTGGGGAACAATCTTTTTACCCTATACATTATTTGGATAGAACTTTACGTGGAGAATATCCTAAAGCAAAAATATCTCAATTTATAGGCTCTACTAACTTAACACTGGCATTTGCAACCGATATTTCCACCTTTACTTTTCAATTTTTTCATCAACCTTATACGTCTCCTTTTGTTGATGGTATTGGAGGAACTCCCTCTATACGTGTATTTTTTGGTAATCGTAAAGCAGGAATATTTAATCACGAAGCATTAGGGGGCATCACTGTTATAAACTATTGTCGTCCAGATTTTCCAAGAAATACTTTTACATTAACAGAAATAAAAAATAATCCCTCTTTTAACCCTCAATTTATTTACGGTATAGACCCCTTGAAAAGTGTAGGATATGTTGGAAGAAACTTTTTAAATAAATTAGGTTTTACAGATAATAATATAGGAATTATAAATGGTAAAATAACACCTGATAATACGGAATTGGGATTTAGATTAACTCCATATACAAGGACAACTACCCTCCTAACGGACGGTGATGTTGGTACAAACACTTACAGTATAAATTCTTTTAATACTAAATTTTATGGAACTACAGGTTCGGATGTGGATTCTTCTGACGCTCTACTCGCTGAAATACCTTCCCCTGAAGGTCTCGCTGGTTTAGAAAGTTTTAACCAATTAGAAATACCTCAAGTTGGTAAAAGTAATCCTATTTTAAGAAAATTCGGTGATTTTATTTTCTACCCTTATTCTATAAATACAGATACTAACTCTTTTGCAGATAAGGCGATTACTCGTTTTGATAATGCTTCTTCTACTTATGGTGCTGTAGGAGGATTACTCTTATCTAACAGTAATAGAGGTATGGGTCTTCCAAATACAGTAGGTTCTACTTTTATATGTGATGATAGTTCTATACCAAGGACACTTAACCCTGATTGTGAGTTATATCTTGCATATACCATTGCCACTAATAGTTCTTTAAAACAAGCGTCTCTACTCCCGGTAAGATTGACAAATGCATATTTAATAGTTTTATCAAGTTTAATGAAAGAAACTAACCTGTATATGCCAAAAGCGGGATTTGTAAATGCTATGAGTGTAGTTAGTAAAACCTTTTTACAAGGTGATTTTATCCTATCCCAGGGACAATTAACTTTTTATGCAAAAGATACGTTTATGTTAAGTAGGATAGAAACAGAAATAAAAGATACACAATTTACAGCACCTTCTACTTTGGGTATTAATTCTACAGTAATATATCAAATTACTAATTATAACCCTCAACCAAAGCGTCAATTACCTACTATAGAACAAATGCAAGACCAAGATTATGAAATTATGAGGATGATGAATAGTCATCTTAACTACCTACAAGGCAGGGTAAATACTTCACCAATAAACCAACTTAACCAAGATTTATATAATTTAGGTTTAAATATTATGAGCACAAATAAAAATTCTGTGGATGTAATTAGTGCTATTAGAAATCAAATAAATACTCACGATTTAGTAAATCTAAATCCAAACGAAAGAACACAATTTTTACGGTCTCAAGAAGGACAAATATTATTACAAAATACGGGAGACCTCGCTGTAATTAACCAAGAAATAGGACGTGTGGCGGAGGCAAGAAATGATGTAGATGGGGTATATGGAGGACCCGGGGCAGAAAGACGTTTAGAAATGGTGTCTCGAGAAGCTCAAAGAGAAATAGGGGCAAGAGAAAGAGAAATAAGAGAAAGAACACCTCTCTTGTACTTCCAACAATCTGCACCGGTAGAAGGGCAAATACCTCCTTTACCCGCTGGTATTGGTGATATAGAAATTAAAGAAACAGACCCTCAATCTTTTAGAGTAAGTGTTCCCTATAGATATAGAATGTATTTAGATTATAAAGATGAAAGTATTAGAGGATTACATAACCCCCGTTCTTTCTTAGAATATCAACAATTCCAGTTTGGTAATGTTTTACAACCTGATAAACCTGTAAGAGATATTGACCCTGCTTTTATGGCAGATTTAAGGCAGATGGACGCTGACGGTGAGCGTTTGTACCAACGTGCGGTAGATGAAATGAACCCTGAAAAATTATTAGAAAAACAAAGAAATCCATTTTTTAACGCATATTTAGAAAAACCTATATATTCCAGAGGAGACCCCTCTAATCCTCAGTTCTTCGATGAAGTGGATTCTTTTAGACAAGAAGTAGAAACGGGTAGAGCAGATTTATCACATATTCAAAGGGAAATATTAGGAGACCTGGCAAGACCTACTCATTCGGGTATTGGTATAAATCGTAAATTAAACGTGGATAGGTATAGACAAAATTTTTCCAAAAAACGTGATTTGTTAGATAAGGTTTTCAGAACTCCAGAAGCGAAACAAGCTGCAGAAGAACAATTAGACGCCTATGATAGAGATATAAATGCTATAAGAACTAACGTTAAAAATGCAACTAAAAAGAAAGAAAGAAAACGACTAGTGGAAGCAAAAACACAATTTTTAGGAACTTTAGAAACAGGTGCCCATATCGCCCCTCTAAAGGGTAAAATAGACCCTCTGAGTGGAGAAGATTTATTAAGGACTAGGGATGTTATTACTAATACTTTATATGAAGGACTATTATCTACGGAAAAAAGAGAACGAGATAGACGTGATGCAAACTTACAGAGAGCGGAAGGTGCGGACGAAGGTTTAGGTATAGGTGGTGGTAGTAGAGCGGGTAGAACACCTGCTGTTGTTGGTGAGCAACGTAGAGGTATATATGATGCACTTACTAAATATCAAGATAATGCTATGACAGCGTCTGCGGAGGATGAGAGAGATATTCGTGGTGCGATTAGAACACTTTTAGACTAATTATCCTTGTCTATACAAAATTATACATTAGTAGATTGAATAAAAAAATTTGTATATTTTATATTTTTTGTAATATAAAATGAAGAAACGTGAAGTAATGAAACCGCTTCCACCTAAAGTTGAGAAAGTAGAAGAGACCCCTGTCCCTAAAGCAGATTTAGATGATAAAGAAATATTTGAATTACCTCCTCCTAAAGTTGAGAAAGAACCTCCACTTCCTCCGGTAGAAGAAGTCCCTCCTATTGAAGAAGTCCCATCCACTAGTGAAAAAGTAAAACCTAAAAGAGATTATTCACATCTTACAGCTGCAAGGGCAAAATCTATAGAAGCTCGTAGAAAAAAAGCAGAGGATAAAAAGAAATTAGACAAAGATGCACAAGAATATAAAGAAAGATTAGAATATGAAAAATTGTGTAAGAAGTATGGAAAGACACCTGTACCAGAGAACCTTCCTCCACCTCCTTCTGTAGGAACTGTATCCACAAGTATAGAGGAGACTTCTTATAAACATAAAGGTTCTGCTCGAGTAGAAGCGGATACACGTGATAGTATGTATGATTATGATAAAATTATTAACGGAGTGGCGGGGAAATTACAAAAAAACGAACAATATTTTAAACAACTTGAAACTGATATAAGAGCGGACGAAAGAAGAAAAACCGAAGATACTTATAAAACACAGATGCGTAAATGGGAACAAGACCAACATAGAAAACATCAGGCAGACCAAGCATACGGAATATTATCCGGAAGTGCGAGAAAAAATCAAGTCTTCGAAAGAACACGTAATATAAGAGACACCTATACACAGAGATATAAACAAGGTTGGTATAAATATTAAATTTTATATTTTTTTCAATATAAAATGAATGACTGGAGAAGAGCAGTTCAACAGTATCAAAGCGGTGTTCAATCTATCGCTCAGGATAATCTGAGTGCAAAAGAAGCTGGATTAAGGTCTAAGGCGTCCCTACTTTCTGCCCAGGAAAGCACAGATATAGGAATGGCTGCAACTAAATTCGGTGATAGACTAAAAGAGCAAGGTAATGAGTTTGCAATACATATGGGGGAAGATGCCTCGGCGGGTGTAGTTGTACCAACAGTCCTAAAATATGGTGCCAAATGGGCTCAGGGAAGAGTTAATTATTTAAGGAGTGATGCTCGGTGGAGAGAGGTACAAGCAAAAAGATTTTCACAAAAGGAATCTGCACAAGATACAGACCCTACAGCGGAAGATGGAACGGAAAGTTTTGAGATGAAACCTATGACGTCTTCTGAACCGAGACCTGCCCCTGAAGAAGACCTTGCACCAAGAATGTCGGCAGAAGGAGGACAAGGTGAATTACCTGAAGGAGCAGGGGAAACAGCCCCCGGAACAGAAGCGGGTCCAAAAGCACCTACAATAAGTGATGATGATATTTCCAAACTTACAGGGGAAGCGACTAGTGAAGCAGAACAGGCGTCTTCTGAAGCGACTAGTCAAGTTAAATCTTTATCTTCTGGAGCAGAAGCGGAGGCAGAAGGGGTGACGGAAGACCTGGCACCGGAATTAAGTGAAGCAGGTGGAGTTTTAGAAAGTGTGGCAGGGGCAGCAGCTTCGGCAATACCCTTTATAGGATTTGGTATAGGATTATATTCCCTAATAGAAGGAGGAATGGATTTATCAAAAACTATTCAAGAAGAGTCGGAAGACCCCTACGCAGCAATTAGACCAAAATTAAAGGCAGCAGGAAATAAAATAAAGGGTTTGGAAACACAGGTCTCTGCAGATGAATTTGCGTCTAAAATAGGTGGCAGAATGCCTCAGTTTGGTAGTCTCGCAGCCTCTCCTTCTATGGATACTTCTAAGATGCAGGGAGTCGCTTTACACGTTTAATTTACATCTTTTTAATATATTCTTATATTAAAATGGCACACGAGTTAGAAGTATTACCTGTTATGAAAGACCCTGAGCGTCCATCATATAGAGAAACACACGAAAACATACTGTCTCCACCCTACAGACTTGCAATCGTAGGAGCTTCTAAATCAGGAAAAAGTAATTTACTTATGAACTACCTAAGACCCTGTTATTATGGTGGTAGTAAAAAAAAGGGTGTAGAACCTTGTTTTAATAAAATAATAGTTTTTTCACCAAATCTTGGGATGGATTCTACTACAAAAAGTTTGAACGATTTATGTGCTGACGGAGACTTACATATGTCCTATAAAGACGCAGATATTCAAGCAATTATAACTCACCAAAAGATGCAACAAGGTCCTTCCAGAGACCGTATATTAATCATAGCAGACGATTTAATCGCACTTGGGGCTCAACCACAGGCACTTATATTTAGTTCTGCCACATATCTAAGACATTTAGACTGTTCTATTATTTATTTAACTCAAACATATAAGGGACATTACTCCTTACCGCCTCTTGTACGAAATAATTTAGACGGTTTAATTATGTTTAAATGCCCTTCTTATCAACAGATAAACTCCTTGGGAGATGACTTACAGGGGACATTTTCTACAAAAGATAATGTGAAGAATTTACTTGGGTATGCTACACAAAAACCTTTTCATTTTTGTTTTTTTAATTACAGGGATTTAAACGCCTGGCACAACCATACAGAAAAAATGTGGAGTAAATATGATGAAAATGGTAATTACAACCCTGACTTTGGAAAACACGATAGTTCAGATGACACCGAAGAAATAGAAAATATTTAAAAATTTAAAAGTGTTTAAAAAATAATTTATATAAAAATGCCTGTATCTTACAACGACCGCTGGAAGTGCCAAATTCTATCTCCTATTGACTCCTCTGTTTTATGGGAAGGTAGAGGACCTACTACAAAAAGTATCGCTGATAAATATACTAAAGAGATTGGTAATGATTATATTACTACACAAAAATTAAATAGAACTTCTTTAGGTAAATCTAAAAACCCTTTAATTAAAATATTTAAGATTGGAGATTATTCTTCAAGAGGAATTGAAAAAATAGAAAATGATGAAAATTTAAAAACTGCTTAAAGAACTTTTATTATAAAAAGAATGCCAGACTACAAACTTGTTGGTTCCACTAGTCCGAGAGAGTTTCAGAATTTAGTTAATAACTATCTAAGTCAGGGTTATACCATTTTAGGACCTCATACCCACGTAAAAGCAAATCACTCAGATATTCCAGAACAATCTACCTGGAGCAATTATTTTACAATTTCAATGTATAAACCTTAGTTTTTTATATATAAAATATATAAAAATTAGAAACTATTAAAAAGTTAAAAAGTATAAATAAAATTTATTTAAAAAAATTCTCTATCTAAAAAATGAATGTCGCAGACGCAAATGAGAGAAGAACGCTTACAGAACGTTTTAGAGCCTTAGGTTTTAAAGGTAATGTTTTTGGTACAAATAAGAAATCCTTTACATTTAGTAATAATGCAAGGAAGTTTGTTAGAACAAAAATTATTGAAGGTAAGGGAGGATTAATACCGTCTGGGATGATTTATGACACTACTACTAACCAAATAGTTAGGGACACCGAAGTTTTACGTAAAAGGGATGCCAAACGTAGAGGTGGTAGGAGTGGGGCTGTTTCATTAAAATTACAAAAAAGATATGAAAGACTCGGTTTAAAATTTGATAAAAGAACTCAATCTATACTTCCTTCTGCTTCTACTCGTGCAAGGGTAGGTGGTTTGGTAAAAGTTCAAATAGAAAAAGTAAATCCAAGAACCGGGCAACCCTACGTATTTGAAAAAACATTTGAATTATCTACCCCTTTTAAGAAAGATGGTGAATGGAAGAATTCACTAGTGCAAGAAGTAAATAGACGTTTGGATGAAACGGGTTCTGATATAGTAATTCTTAAAATTGAAATTGGTGAAACTGAGTTCTTCCCTAAAACTGGACAAGTCTCTACTAAATTAGATTCTATAAGATTACGTAAAATATTCTTAAGGATAGATGGTATGGAAGAACAGACGTGGGATACTCGTAAAAATAAATGTGTATTAGATTTTCTTGAATGGTATTATATGGAAGACCCTAAAATAAGTAAAGAATTATTATATCCAGAATGTTATGATATGTGTTTTGAAAAAGAATATTTAACTGACGGTATATCTACTATTGAAATTGAAAACTGGTGTAAGATGGCTCAGGTAAAGATGATTGCCCTTGACGAAGACTATAAACTAATTAGATTATTTAAACCTCATATACCTTCTAAAGCAAAAGTCCTTATATATATTATTAAAAATAAACATATTCACCCGGTAGTTGATAAAACTAAAATAAGAAGTATTTGTGAAATTTATTCTTCTAACGAGATGACAAAAGGTAAGTCTGCACAAGTTAAAAAGATTATTGAAGAAGAAAGAGAAAAGAACGATAAACTTCCTTTAACTATTATAAAACCGGAAGAACGTGGAGAACTAACTAATTTACAATATTTATGTTATTTAATGGTACAAAATAAAATAGATGTAATTGGTAAGAGAATAGACTGGGGTAAATCTGGACCTGAAAGTTTTATTTTAAATGAAAGAAAGTATATATTTTATAATACGAGTAATGACCCTGTTAAAGAATTTATTGAATATAAAGGCGGTAAATATAAGGGTGAAAAATGTTCTAAATTTGTATATGAAGCGATGAAAAACTTTGAAATAGTTATATCTAAACCTAATAGTATTGTAAATGAGATATTTAACCACGATAATATGAAAGATATTACTCACCAAGGTGGAGTAATTACTAAATATGATATAGATAGGTATTACGATTGTGATTTTTCACAATTTAATTGGTCTCTTGTACCTGAAGCAATTACCCTTGATATTAACGGGTGTCATACTCATATTCTTCAAAATCCTTTAGAAGATTGGATTACAATAGATTTTACTGCACAAGTTGAAAAATTTATAGATTTTGGTGAGGATACTGTTCCTTTAGGATTATATTTTGTAGAGACTGATGATAGAAAACTATTCTGTGGTAATAAATTTTATCCATCCTCTATGGTAAATCTTGCACTAGTGGAAGGTATTATTAATAAAAAAGATATTAAAAGACAACTCCTGGCGACGGGTACATTACCTAAAGATTATTTTCACGGGTTATTTGAAGAATACCGTAAAATGGGGGATGAAAGCGAGGCGGGAAAGAAATTTATAAAATTATTAAATTGTACGACTAGTGGTATTCTTGGTAAAACTAAATACCATATAGTTAAAAAATGGATTACTACCGATATAGAACAAGCATATAATTATTTAGTAGAACATCACGACGAAGAAGTGTTTATTTTACCTATTAAATTTGATTACAAACAAGAAGAGTATAAGATGTGGTGTTATGGAATACACTATAAGTCTATTAAAGAAAATAATAATTTTTGTATTTATAACCAAATATTGGCACAACAAAGTATATATCTATATAAATTTATAAAAGAAAGCTGTAATAATGATTGGGAAAGATTGTTATATCGTAGGACAGATGCCTTTACTATAAAACCTTTTGAGAAAAATTATGAAAAATTTTTAGGAACTGAGCTTGGAGAACTTAAGATAATTGAAAACCCTACTATACCTCGTAATCAACCTTATAAAGACGCAGAAATAGATTGGAGAAAATATGACCGTGATTGGGTAGTATATGATAAAATAAAATCTTCTAACGATTATGAAGAATACTTTAAATTAATTAAAGAAGGTAAATCTCTTATGACTACTGGTGAGGGTGGTTCTGGTAAATCTTATGTTATTAATAAAATTAAAGAAAATTTTAACGCACTTTTACTTGCTTTTACTAACGTTGCTTCCCTGAATATTCAAGGTAATACTATTCATAAAACATTTAAGTATGATGACGAAAATGGCACGATTAGTAGGGCAACTCTCCAGTTCTTTAAACAAAATACTCCAGATGTTATTATTATTGATGAAGACGAAATAATCTCAGGATATTTATGGAAGGTTATATACGAAGTAAAAAGACAATTAAAAATACCTTTTATGTTGTTTGGTGATTGGTGTCAGTTAAAATCTATTGATAAATTTAGGTATAATAACCACCAAATTATCAAAAGTTTATGTGATTATAATATTACCGAAGAATTAGAATATCACGAATTTTGTCGTATGGATAAGGAGTTAAGATGTCTTATCGCACCATTACGGAAAGAAGGTAAAGATAATATATCTCGAGATGAAATCGTGTCTCAGTTTAAGATTGTTAAACGTATTAGAGACCTTCCCTTGTGTAATATTGTTTTGAGTAATAATTATAAAAATAAGTTAAATAAAGATATGAACGATTATCACTATGCAAAATACCAATATTATAGTATTCCAGCAGAAATAAATTCACTAGTCGAAGAATATTATCCAAAAACATTTACGGAAAAGAGACCGTTTGTACGCTTTAAAGCTCACGTAGATATGCCGATAATATGTATTAAAAACAATTATGATATTAGAGAAATGAAAAACGGTCAGAGATATACTATATCAGAAATAATTACCCTTGACGGGGAGAAGTGGGAAATGCCTGAGACACCTGAAGGTATTAAAGAAGAATATGAAAAAGTATTTGGTAAAAAGACTGATAAAAGAAATCAGATAAATACTATGAAAAAAGAACTTATGCAGGCGTGTATGTTTGGAGACGTTAAATTTAAAATAAAAGTTGTAAAAACCGGTTCTGAGAGTATAATATCTTTATTAGATTTAGTATTAAATTTTGATATGGGTTATGCTTGTACAAATCATAAAATTATTGGAGTATGCCTTAAAGATTTTTGTATTCACCAAGTAAGACACGAATACGCTGAAAACGACTGGTTATATACTGCCTTTAGTAGAGGAACTAAAATGTCTGATGTAAAGGTGTGTGAAGGGTTATATTATGATACATAAATATTTTATATTATTTACAATATAAAATGGATACAGTCTTAATAGTTGCCATAGTATGCGGAACTTATGTAGGATTACATTGGTTAATTACTTGCTGTAGATGTAAATGTTTAACTTGGTTTGATTAAAATATCAAAATCTTTCGTATTTATAAAATGTGGAACTATTACCTGCCTTACTTCTCGTATTATAAGAATGTGCCAGTTTATCTATTGCCTTCTCCTTCTTTTTTGGGGCGGTTTTTATATCTTTACCTTCTTTATATGTCTTATCAAATATTTTTTCAATATCAAACGATGGATGCTCTTCCTTCAACGCTTTCTGGAACCCTGGTTGAGTAAATAGTTTGTCTTCGTCCATAGGATGGGTATGACCTTTTTTCTTTTTTTTACAAAGACACTTCGCCATTTTTATAATATTATAATTTTTTCTGTATTTAAAAATGTTGATTACACTTCAAAGCAGTAGCGACGCAGATGCAGCAGAATTTAGTAATTTTTTTAGAGAAACTGTACAAATAGAACCTAACAGTGAGATTGCACTAGTGAATGCGTCTTATAAGTTTGAAAATGGTATAACTGTGTTTGCAGGAGTTAATGACACCTTTGAAGTAGCACTTGCCTCGGAAACTCTCGGGACCGCCACGGTTGTTGCAGGAGAATATACTTCACCCGCTCTTTTTGCCGCAGCTTGTACAGCAGCTCTTCATACTCTTATCGGCACTCTTCCTTATGAGACCAAACAACTTTTTCCATTATCATCTCAAAAATTTACTATGAGTGGAACAGCAGATACTATTAAAATAACTTTACAGTATGACCCTCAAGAATGGAATAATGCGCTTGTATTAGGACCTACAGCGGGTGCAAAGCGTCAGCAGGCGTTTTCTACTGTAGCAGGTGTTATTCCTGTTAATAGTAAAGGAATTATAAAACGTGTATCCGGAGGTGCGACTGACGGGTATAATGTAGATAATTGGAATTCAGGAACGTCTCTGTTGGATACAAATGTAATGTGGGCGTCTGGAAGAGATACTACTCAACCTCAATCTCACGGTAAAATATCTTTAAAAGGTTATAAAACTGATACTGTAAGATGGATGGTAGGAGTTTGTGGCGGAGACCTTCCTGACTCCCCCGCAGACTGGGCGAACGGTTCTCAAAAATTAGGTCTTGCTGTACAGTGTATGGGAGACGGAACTCTAAGAATACACGAAAGAAATAATGTAGGAAGTCTTGCAACGGTTAAAGACGGTGTTGTTATAAATGATGGGGAAGATATTGAAATACACTTTGATGCTATGACACCTGCTTCTACTGATACTTATGCTAAATATTTTATTGGTGGAACAGAAGAAGTTATTGACGCTGGTGCGGATAGATGGCAATTAAGACCTGAACTTGATTTAGTTCCTGTGGGGAGTTTTTTTACTTTACCTACGACTAGTGTTCTTATAGACGGTGGTGCAAGTTATTTTCTGGCAGATTGTGCTACATTAATCTCTAATTTAAGCGGTGGAACTGGTTATTGTAATGGAGAAATAGTGAGTGCAGAATTCACTAGTGGAAGCACTACTACTCTTCTGGCAACTACTGATGCCAACGGTGTTATAACGGGTTTATCTTTCCAAGAACACGGTGGAAATCTTACTGGTCCAAGTGAAGGTCCTGTAGTTTTAACGGGTTTAATGTCAGGTAGAACTACCGCTACTTGTACTTTTTCCGTCCCGGCACAAAGTGCATCAATTACTACTGCAGGGTCTAATTATAACGCAAATCCAGCAGATTTAGTTTTTAACGCTATTACATATCCAAATGCTATAAGTATTCTTACTGTAGGAGGTGGTGGAGAATTACAAGATTTTGTATTTTCAGATTTACTAAGAAACGCAGGAATACAAGCAACTGACGTGTTAGAAGTGCATCAAGGAGGTCATACTGACGGTAGAATTACTATAAATGCTGTTAATGCGAGTAGTGTTATGATATATGATTTAATTACAGATGTTGTAGAAAGAGATATGGACGAACCTTTAGGGATACATAATGAAGCAAACTTTAGACCTTCTTCTGGGTTCGAAGCACTTACCGGACTTAGAGGTATTGGACCTATACCAGCTACGCCTCTGGAAGAAGTTGGTGCTAATCCTGTAAATGATGATAGAGAAACAGAAGTAATGTTAGTTAATATAGATGATTTTCAGATAAAATCAATTTGTAAAGAAGGTGGTATTCAAAAGGCGGTCGCCTCCTTACCTTATGGTGCTACTGAACCTCAGTTTGAAAGTGGAGACCCTGTAAAAGTAGATGGGGCATTTTACTACGAACCTTATAACCTTTTGTACCATAGATTAGAAAACGGTGGAGTAGAAAATCATAACCAGCTTCGAGTCCGTATAACTGACGCAGTCGGGAGACCTATACAGCAACTCCTACACCCTACAACTATTACCTTGGATTTACGCCCTCGTGCGAAGTAAATTTTTATATATTTAACTATATAAAAATGAAGATGACAATTAAGAAAAGCGATAAGTCCGGTAAAAAACTTATGGCAACATTTACACCTGATGATGGCGGTAGAACTAAAACAACACATTTTGGGGCAGCGGGTATGGACGATTATACTTTAACAAAAGATAAAGAACAGAGGAGTAGATATAGAGGGCGTCATAAAAAAGATTTAAAGAGTGGAGACCCGACTAGGGCTGGGTATTTATCATATTATATACTTTGGGGCGACTCTACTTCTCGAGCAGAAAATATCAAAAAATATAAAAAAAGGTTTAACTTTTCGTGAGTGGTTTTTTTCGTAATGTGAGCGAGGTATTGCCATTCTTTTTATATCTAACAGAAGATATATATTCAGGATATTTTTCCAACATAAATTCTGCACTTATCTTTTCTGTATGTAAAGTTCTTCCCCTATACCCTCCTGTTTTATTATAATATTCTACGTCAGCACCAAATTTATTAAATCTAACTAAACTTCCTTTAGATTTATAATGTAAAATACATTTTTCGTGGTCAGTCTTATTTCCTATAAATATGCTTCCATCATCCATTTTAACAGGGACTTCACTGAGTATAACATCTTTATTATTGATACAGCACGATACAGGGTCCATTATTAAACAAAGTTCGTAATTTTTTTCGTTTTTCTGTCTTGCCATAAAATAGGGATTTAACACTGGGTACAACCCTCCCATAGTGCTTCCTTTTTCGTCCATTTCTTTAAATATTTCAGACATTAATTTTTTTAAATCTTGTACAGGTCTTTTAGTTTTTTCGTCTAATGCTTCATAAACACCTGATACATCGTCATTCATATAAATATACTTCTGACCTTCTGGAAAATAATTTACAATAAAATTATCTATACCTACTATACCTTTATCGCCTTTTATAACATTTATACGAGGGAAGCGTTCCTTATATTCTTGTAAATCTTTATCATCAGACACAAAAACATACACTAGTCTATCGTCATATCCATATTTTTTAATTATTTTCGTATAACTCTTTTTCTCAAATGTATCCAGACGGTCTCTACTTTTTATAACTATATACGGTTCTTTATCATCAATAATACGATTATAAACAGATATAGTGTATTTACTTTTTATTTTTGTTTTCTTAACATTGTATCCGTCTAATTCTGGAGGATTTTCACCGCTTTCGTCAAAGAGCAATAATAAGGTTTCCTTACGTCCTTCCAACGCTTCTCTGTTAAAGGTATGGAAAGCGTCTGCCGTAAAGTCTTCAACTGTAGGTTTAATATTATGACGGAATAAATTTTTCTCGTAGAACTCATTTTTATTTAAAACTTTAAAATTACTTTCATTTTTATGACACCAACAAGAAAATTCACCGCCTCTGTCATCATCAATTATCCAAGACCATTTACCCTCTATAATTTTCTGTAATTTATTTTTGGTAAAATATGTTTCATACAGGTCTTCATCAACATTATCTAATTTATATTTATAATAACACGCTTCTTCATATCTATCTCTTTCAAAAGAAGTAAAAAATACAAGTGCAAAACGTTCCCCTTCGTGAGCTAAATTATAATGAATTTTATGAGGCGGGAATGTAATTATTTTATTATGAGCGTCGTGTATTTCCCCGTCAATTACCGTTTCACCGCCTGTAAAATCACCAAGTGTAATAAAATAATTAAGACCTTTATTATTACCATCAACGTGCGGATTACAAGCAACATTTTTATTAACTTGAATTGTTGTATATTCTATATTATTCACTAGTGCAAATTGTTTTAATTTTTGGTACAAGACTGGAAAACGTTTATTTAGGATACAATCACACCACCCCCTTTCATCACAATTTTTATTATTTTTAAAATTTATATCAAATGTTCTTCCCAAACAGAACCCTTCTACCTTCTTTTTAGAGTCTATATTTTTCCTCCATCTAAATACGAACTTAATTTTTTTTAACTCCTGCAATAGTTCTTCCATTAAACTCATTTTGATATGTCGGAAAATATAATTTTTTATAAAATAATAAAATGGTTGAAACTAACAAAATGAAATATAATAAAAAATACGGGTTTGAAAAGGGAGAGGGACACAGTATATCAGACATATCTAAAAAAACTGGAATTAAAAAAAGTATTTTAGAAGAGGTAATGTCCAGAGGAAAAGGGGCAAGAAAATCTAACCCGGGTAGTGTGAGAAATTTAAAAGGAGTTAAAGGAGGTCCTGGGACTAAAATGTCCGCAGAACAATGGGGTATGGCACGTATATATTCTTTTGTGATGGGAGGCAAAACAAGAACTACAGCAGACAAGGATTTATGGGAAAAACATAAGAAAAAATAAATTTTCGTCAATATAAAATGCCGACTAAAACTAAGTGCTGGGATAGAACTAACGCAAGTGGTGGTCATTACACTGTATGTGATAAATCAAAAGGTCAGAAAGGAGTTTATAAAGATAAGAAGAAAAAGAAAGAACCAGAGACTGCCAAAGAATATAAGGATAAACTTGGAAAAAAAATTAAAGATTTTACACCTGAAGAAAAAAAGAAATATAATGCTATGACTAAGAGAGAAAGTCGTGCAAGAAAAAAGAAATAATTTTTTTTAGTAATATAAAATATGGGAGCGTTTTTAGGTAAAATTGGAGAAGATATGGGAGAAGGTGGAGCTGCGGCAGGGTCGGACCCAGAGGCGTGGTCAGGGGCTGGAGAGCGTCCTGGTCAAGGCTATCACCCAAATCCTTCTAAACCAAGCGGAACGGGCGCAGGTGGGGGAACAATCCCAAATCCACCGCCACCCCCTAAACCACCTACGGTGCCAAAATATAATGCACCTGCTTTTTATGCACCTAAACAGTCGCAACTACAGTCTGCTACATACAACCCGTCTTCTACATCTCATAATTATCTGGCGAGGTATGGTGCAGGAAGTCATATATAAATTAAGTTTTAATGAAAAATTTAATTTTTTTTCTATATTAAAAAAGATGTATTCTGTCAGTAAAGAGATGTCGTTGCAAAGTTTCCAAATTGTTAATCCCTCGGAGAACCAGACAGATTTCAAAGCAGGGCAGATTGTGAGATTTACTATACCTCGCCAGATAGGGTTTTTTGATAGTCATTTGAGTAAAGTTCAATTTTTATGTCGCACTAGTGGAGCAAAGTTTAAAATGTGTTTTTCGTCTCCTCAGGCAGGTGTCGCCTCTATGATTGATATGGTAAGAATTTCACAAAATGGACGGGTTATTAGTGAAATTACTGAATATGCTACTTTACAGCATTTTCTAAAAACTTATGAAAATAGTTTTTCCACGGCACAGTTAGATGCTTTGTACAAAGGAACTGTAGATTATACTTCCGGAACACCTACAAGAGCTCAGGCAGATAGTTATTCTGCTCTTTTCGGTCAGGGACTTAATAGGTCAGGTGAAGACGGTGATGTTGCTATGGAACAGGATGTTAAATTTCAACTTACGTTAGATTTTATCTCTCTTTTTGAGGTCCTCCACGCTGTTCCTATGATGGCGATGGGAGATGTTCTTTTGGAAATTAGACTCGCTCAAAAAGATACGGAAATTATGAAGGTAATGCCTCAGACTACCGCCCCTCACCCTATCCTTCCTGCTCTTACAAATCCTGTCCCCGGTGGTAAAAGAACCTTTACTATGAAACCCCCTTTTAATGGTTATACTTGTCTGGCAGATTCCCCTTTTATTAAAGGAATGCATATTAAATTTAAACAAGGAAATAATATAAGTGCTACAACTGATTACGAGATTATATCCCTTGTACAGGATGAAGCTGGAACAATTACGATTACTTTGGATAAAGATATTGTAGATGAAGCAGGTGCCAGGGCTGCTACGGAAATTCTTATAGATAAGGGTTCTGACGGTGCTACTGCTCTTGATGCTGCCGTGCCTGTAGAATTTATTTTATCGCAGTCTTCCCTTCTACTTCAGGTAGTTAAACCCCCCGACCAATATGTGGCAGACCTCGCTGGGCAGGTAGAAGGTGAAGGAGTTATGGTTGATATGGATAGTTATACTACTTACCGTTCTACGGTTCTTTCCGGAATTAAACAACAGACAATTACCCTGCCAACTACTCAGAGTAGAGCAAAAGCATTTTTTTCAGTTCCAAGAAAGGGAAACCAGGCACCTGCTCTAAAAGCAGACAACACTAGTGATTTTGAATTTAATGGACAATTTTCTAATTTACTTGATTATAGAACCCAGATTAACGGTGAATATTATCCTAACCAACCTATTAGTCTTAATCAGTTTTTAGGTGGATGGCATTTTTCCCAGGAACATCTTAGGGAACTTGAAAAAGCGTTTGATGCCTCGGGTGTTCCCTGTAGGTCTGTAGATGCTCTTAAACAGAATTTCGCAGTTGGACGTGCCTTATCTTCTTACGGAAGTTCTACTGACCTTACCGGGACTCCTATAAATCTTTACTTGAATTACGAAGCTGCGACTGGACCAGCTTCCCCCGCTGACCCTAAGGACGTCGTCTCTTACTTGCACCATATGGTTAGAGTTGTTCTTACACCTATGGGAATAGAAGTTATGGTTTAATTTTTTATATAAATTTATATAAAAATACATTTTGTAAAGGTATATATACCAATAGAATACTGTATATTTATTTGTAAAAAAAAATTTTTTTCTCTATAATAAAATGTCTAATTCAATTGCAGTTCAACAGAAGCGTTTTGTAAGACTAGTGCCTTCGAACAATAGTTCTCAAGGTTATGGACCTATAGGTGCCCAGCCGATTATTAGATTTAGTGTGGCAGATGTACAGGCTCTCGCCCTACTTAAAGACGCTCGATTAAATGCCAAAATTACTGTCAGTAAAGGAGGTGCCCCGGTTGCTTTTACAGATGATGTTAATATTGACCCTATCGTAGGACTTTGTGGAGTTATGGACCAGGTTATTATTTCTTCAAGAAGATTTGGAACACAGATAGAACAGGTGGTTAATTTAGGTCGCCTTGAAAGTTCCTATTATAGAAGTAAATATTCCCCTAAAATGATGGCGACTCATATGCACCATTCTTCTCGTGCAGTTGGACTAGGGAGAACTAATAGATGGAGAGGTTCTACTATTACTTCAGCGGGTGGAGACGACCCTAATACCAAATGTCAGAGACGTAGTATCTCCCGGGAAGGACGTGCATTTTCCCTTCCTTTTCACGTAGGAATGTTCCTTACCGATGAACCTACAGACCTGTCAGTTGTTGGTGGTCTTGAAATTGCGGTTTATTTACAAAAACCTGAAGCACTTTTTTACGGGACTGCTGCTGCGTCGATGGACTATACTCTCACTGATGTTTCCCTTACCGTTCCTCTTATTTACAAGAGTGCTGATATGATACAGGCGACTCCTCCCGAACAGGTCGTAGAGTTCCTTAACTGGACTTCTCTCTTTAGTGTTCTTGACTCCGAAGTATCCTCTATTGCTTATAGACTTTATCTCGCTGGACTAGTGGCTGGTATTCATAATATGTTGCCAACTGCTCAGATTAACTCTTATGGGTCAAATCAGTTTGGTCTTAAATCTATTGGTACAGAACGTCTAACATTCCTCAGGGACGGTCAGCGGTCTCCTCTGGAAAAAACTACTATTGTGGAAGACAGTAGGTCAGCTCTTATTGTTAATAAATCTACTACTTATCCGGAAGTTCTTACAGAATATTTGAGTGCCTGGGCACCTGTTAGGGATACGAGATATACTCAGGTAATTCCTCAGTTGGTTAAAGGTATTGCAAACAGAGATGGCGTGGTCGGTCTTGGTTGTAATTATTCTCCTGATAGTGCCGGTATAAATGTCAGTGGTGTTATTTCAATTGATGTACAGAGTAAATTAGAAGATATTACTGGAGGTAATCCTGCTCAAATTGAACCCTATGCCCTGTATTCCTTCTTCCTCGCTCGTCAAGGTTTTCTGGCAACTCCCGCTGGTCTTAAAGCACTTTGAGTCTCACTCAATTGAGTGCTCCCGGCACAAAAGCAATTTATTATATTTAAAATTATATAATAAAAATGGAAGAAGAGATTTTGGAATTTATTATAGAAACTGCTGTAGAAGAAGTTATGCATTGTATTTTAAAAAGTAAATGCTGTGCGTGGAGTAAAAGAAAATGGAATAGAGTAATGAGGGCTTTTGGGGATACACAAGAAGAGAGAAGAGATAGAATAAGAAATAATATATCAAATAAATCGACTAGGGATAAACAAGATATTAAGAATTACGCAATTAGATTAACAAGTATTTAGATAAAAAATATTTTTTTTCCATAATAAAAATGTCGTTCCCTTTAGTTCTTTTACAGCCAGGAGTGAGAAACGAAAGTCAAGATACAGAACTCACTACAGTAAAATTAACACCTAATGCCCATAGTCAATTCCAAACTCGTTTTGTTATACCTAAACAGGGTTCTATTTTGGATAGTAATTCTGCTCTCGTATGGAACGTCTCTTGGGATGGGTTTGATTTAACTAAAGTTGGTTATGAAAAAGTAGTCTTAAAACAGTTTTCAGGTGGTCTTAATAGTATCCTTAGGGCAAGATTTTACATCGGTGGTAGAGAGATTTTTTCCTCTCAGGATGTAGGACACCTTATCCACATTAAACGCCTCGCTGCGGACCCTGATTATCAGGACGAAATGATTGATAAAGAAATAGGCAGTAATCATTCTTTTTACATTGACGGTGAAGGTCAGGTTGTACAGGGTCAAGACGCCTTTACTCTTGGAGGTCCTTCTTTGAGGTATTCCCGCCCACTTGGTTCTTACAGTAGTATTCCCACTAGTGATAAATCTATTCAGTGCAGTATTCTTCTTAGTGATATTTTTAGTGCTTTAGAGTCTTTATCTCTGCCGATGCAGCTTGACCAAATGCGTCTTGAAATAGATTGGGAAACCGGGTGGAATGAAAATATTACAGTTCTTTCAGAAGGCGACGGAAACGGTGGTCAAGACCCTATTAGTGCTGCCCGTCAAAGTTTTAGTATTCAGAACCCTGTTCTTCTACTTGATTATTTAACTTTTAACGAAGATTTAAGAGCAGGTCTCGCTCAGACTTTACAGGACGGTGCAACCCTCCCTTATGTCCATACTTCTATGAGTTCTAAAATTCTCCCTAGTCAAGCAACTGATACTACCAGAACGGACGATGTCCTTCTTGCCCTTCAGGGGAAACTCCTTATGAAGATGTACGTGTCTCACCGTTTTTCAGATGTTATTAACGGAACTACCGAAGCGTATCAGTTATTTAACGGTAGATGCCGTAGTCAAAGAGGTTTGGATATGAGTTATAATCTTTTTATTAATGACCTCGCTTTACACGACCTCCCGGTAGATAGTGAAACCCAGCAGTATTCTTTTCTGGAAATGACTCACCAGGGTCCTGTCTCTCTCCTACCTGGATGTTTTGAATATAATGAAACTTTTGGAGATGCTCCTGACGAAGCAGTTGATTTTCTGGCAGGTGAATTTGCGGTAGGTGGTCAGGAACTTCCTACTACTGTAGCAAACTCTCAGGGCGTGGATGCTACTCAGATTAAGGATGGTCTTCAGGGAACTCAGTCCTATATTGGTTTTGATTTAAGTAAATACGACGAAGGGAGCAGAGTTGTACCTGCAAACGCAGGGTATAGAGTAGGAAGCTCTGCTGTAATTCTTAGACTTACCCAGACTTCTAAAGGTGCTAATGTCCCCGAGACTGCCCCTAAAACGGTCCAGGTATTTTCTGAGGAAGTCCGTTTTCTTACTGTGCGTGGAGGTATTGTTGATACAATGGAAGCATAAATTTTTAATTGTTATAAAATTAAAAACTATTAAAAAAACGAAAAGTGTTTAAAAGAAAGTTATTATAAAAAAAGGATGTGTTCAAAAATCCCCAAGAGTTTGTGCGACCTCGAGTGGTTTATCGATGACTGGTTAAAGAAACTTGTTATTGAAGAAGCGGTTGAAAACGGAGAAGATTACGTAGAAAATTTAGAAGATGCCCTTGAGTGGGACCCTCGTAAGTTTGAAAGATTAAAAACTATTGCCAGATATGAACCTGAAAGAACTTATAATAATTTGTGGAAATGGTATGACGACGATTACGAGATGTATGAAGATTATCATTTATACGATAAATTTATGACCGATATGTTTGGACAAGTTTTACCTTTATCTTTTAATATTTGTATGGAAATGGTTAAGGAATTAGACGGCGACGGAATAAGTATTTTAGAAGATTATAATATTTTAGATATGAATGATAAAAATATTTTTGCCACATATATTAATAATAAATTAACGACCGAAATAATAGATGAAGTTGATGAGGAATTACTTGATTGCCATATTGACGCCCAAAATGAATATGAAGAAGCTGCACTAGTGATTACGAAAGCGTGGAAAAAATGTAGATATAATCCTAAATATAAAATGTGTTGGAAAGTCCAATTAAGGGATTTAGAAGAAAATTGTGGAATGACTTTTAACGAAGCAGGAACTATGGTACAAGTTTGTTAGTTATTAAATTTATTAATTTAATAACCAATATAAAATTAAATTAACCAGAGATAGGAGCAGTGCAACAACATCCGTGCTGTATAATATATTTTTTAAGACCATCACCGACATTGGTGTAGAATACCCCTAAAGCACCAGTAGGAATTTTATAATCCATCGTTTCAGTATGTTCTATAATATCCATTTTATATTATAAATATAAAATAATTAATTTTCTTTTTTATGACGCACCGGACAATAATCTATCCAATCTTTTTCAATAAGGAATTCTTTGAGATTATCTAATCCAATACCAGCATCTTCTCCTTCACAATCACAAAAATCACATCCCCAAGCACCGTTAAGATGCCCGTTAGGACATAAATTTAATTCTTCAAAATCACTAGTCTTTTCACAATCTTCACATCCTCCACACTTAAAATCTTTTTCTTTTAAATCTTTTTCAATCTTTTTAAAATTTTCTAACCATTCTCCGTCAATATGACAATCATTTTCTCCATCACTTTCTTCTTCAGGTTTATAGAATTCATCACGGAAATATCTATAGCAGTTTTCACAATATGTAAAACACATATTATCTTTTTTGAGAATAAACTCGCCGTCTTCGATAAGAGGAGCTTCGCAGTTCTCGCACATCGTCCAAACACTTTCGCACGACATTCTTTTTATAATAAAAGTTCTTTAAGCATTTTTCATCTTTTCAACTAAAACCATTTTTTAGAAGAATTTTACATAAATCTTTACAGTGGAAGCAAACAGAAACTGGTTTGTTTCAACAATACAATTTATCTAATAAGTTCCCCTATAAAATTAACAAATAATTTTTACAGTATGCTGTAGAGTGAGTTGTTAGTTTTTGTCCTTAAACTCCCTGACACTGTACGAAATTGTGCGGGGAACGGATTTGTATTGTCGCTCCATCTAATACCTTCATCATC
>JAAHTH010000959.1_pt1 | contig 26449 bp, 28 predicted proteins | sample 6116091 | NCBI WGS metagenome assembly JAAHTH01 (sample SAMN13939990, study PRJNA603662) | sponge metagenome | isolation source: marine sponge | host: Mycale hentscheli | place: New Zealand | collected 2006
ATCCAGTTTATACTGGATATGTAGCCTTTTCGGGTTCTTCAGGGACGACTAAATACACCCTCAGTGTCATAAAAAACGGTGATGTCACCATACTCAAATATGGTCGATCAGTGATTGCTAGCCCGGCTTGCTTTTAGGATGGATACTGAATACAGTATACAAATAAAGTTCAATGAAATGATATAGGCACATGTGTGGAATAGCGAGTCGAATATTGCCGTCTTTAGGAAACGTTGGTCAGGATCTGGTTGAATTGATGTCAGCCCAGGCGCATCGCGGCGCGGATAGTACTGGATTTGCCATTTATGGTGAACCTGTCGCTAAAGGTTTTATCTTAAGGGGAATGGGATTTGATAAGAGTCAAATGCCCGCCGACCTTGATGATTTCCAACACTGCCTGCGTGAACATGGAGCAGATCATCTATCGGATCCCGAGATCTTAACGGATAGGAATAAGCACTACTGTTTCAGGATGCATATCGCTGAGCCGGATGATCTTGACGAATGGATTCAGGATGCTGATTCGATTAGTGGTCGTATTGAGGTCCAGTCTTGCGGTAAATCTCTTGAGATTATTAAAGACATTGGTAGCGCAGAAGAAGTGGCTGAAAAACACAAGGTTCGCGAACTTGTTGGTACCCATGGTTTGGGTCATGCCCGACTTGCCACTGAGAGCTCAGTATTACCCAATGCCAGTCATCCTTTCTGGGCGAGGCCTTTCCCTGATGTAGCGATTGTCCATAATGGTCAGATTACCGACTATTTTACCTGGAGGGACCGACTACAGCGCCTTGGCTATCGGTTTTTAACGGAGAACGATAGTGAGCTGATTGCAGTTTGGGTGTCGGATCAAATTAAGGCAGGACTCACCATGGATCAAGCGTTGAAGAAGTCTATTAAGTCTATCGACGGAGTATTCACCTATATGATCGCGGATCAAACCTGTATTGGGTTTTCCAAGGATCGTTTCGCGATGAAACCAGTGGTGTTAATCAATGAAAGTGGAGATCTTGCGGCAGCAACAGAAGAGCAGGCGGTACGCCGTATCTTTACCGAAGAAAGCGATGTGATTAACCATGATGGTCCTGGGATTACTGATATCTGGCCGGTAGGAGCTACGGAGATGGCAGCGTGAGTGAGATTATTATCGATGCTGCTGGTCAGCACATCCGAGACCTCAATAATCAGATTCTTGCAGCTTGTGAAAATGGAGACACAGCCAGAGTGAAAAACACTCTTTCCCGACATAATCTAGGGGTGGGTTTGCCAGATGACGGGAATATAATTTTCGAAGGTAGTGTGGGTTACTACTGTGGAGGTCTAAATACCGGATCAACTGTAACAGTGGAAAGAAATGCCGGTTGGGCTGCTGGTGAGGGAATGCGAAAGGGTATGATTTCCATTGGTGGTTATGCGGGCATGTCCACTGGAGCGGCCATGATTGGAGGCACTATTCACGTAAAGGGAGACACAGGCCCTCGATGTGGTGTTGCTATGAAAGGCGGTAACATTGTTGTGGAAGGAAAGATTGGCTATCAATCCGGTTTTATGGCACATAGTGGAAAAATTATCGCCCTGGGTGGAGCAGGCCAAAGTTGTGCTGATGCGTTATGGCAGGGTGAAGTTTGGGTTGCTGGGGAGATTGAGAGTTTTGGGGTGGATGTCAAAGTGGTAGAGCCCAGGGCCGAGGAGGTGGCTGAGGTGGACGCCATTCTTGAGCCCCTTGGATTGGTGGATTCTTCTCGTAATTGGCGAAAATTGGCTTCTGGCCAGCACCTTTGGTTTTTTGAGAGCAGAGATGCAAATGCGTGGTTAATGATATGACAGATTACTCCTATCCATTTGAAATGGTGGACGAAGATGAAATCCGCTTCCAGGAAGGGGCTATTCAAGGACGCCCGGCGGGATCGCCGGGTTCTTACGATGAAGGCGGTTCTACCCGCTGGACTCCTGACGCAATCGCTGAGGTGCATGCATTGGCCCAGTTAGGACGGTATCAGGTGCGTGGGTATAACACGTTCAATAAGCAAATGCCGACGTTTGATGATCTGACATTTGTGCCGGCAACCATGACCCGATTGCCTCTTGAAGGATACCGGGAGAGTTGCGACACCACGACGATTTTGGGTGGCGGTCGTGGTTTAGTCGAAAAACCGGTGGAATTAAAAATCCCTGTCTATATTGCATCGATGTCATTTGGTGCCCTGTCTGCAAACGCCAAAATGTCCCTTGGATACGGTGCGTCAAAGGTCGGGACCATGACATGCACAGGGGAAGGGGGTATGTTACCCGAGGAACGCGAAGCCTCCGATACATTGTTGTACCAAATGTCCCCGGCGCGTTATGGTGTGGATCTTGAGCATATTCGTGCTGCGGATGCCTTGGAGCTTGCAATGGGGCAGGGAGCAAAGCCAGGCACGGGCGGATTGTTATTGGGCATGAAAGTCAGTCCCAGGGTATCGAAAATGCGAACCTTGCCTGAGGGTGTGGATCAGCGTTCGACCATTCGTCATCCAGATTTTCTCGGCGCTGATGACCTAGCAGTAAAAATTGAAGAACTACGCGTGGCGACCAATTATCAAATTCCCATTTTTGTGAAAATGGGCGCCACCCGGCCCCGCTATGATGTCGCTATTGCCGCTAAAGCAGGGGCGGATGTGGTCGTTGTCGATGGTGCTGAAGGGGGAACGGGAGCGTCTCCCGAGTTGCTACTCAACCATACCGGCATTCCCACCATGAGCGCGATTCGCGCAGCTCGCGAGTCTCTGGATGAATGCGGTATGTCTGGCAAGGTGAGTCTGGTTGCCGCAGGAGGAATTCGCTCTGGGGTGGATGCGGCGAAGTGTCTTGCTCTTGGAGCGGACGCAGTGATGATCGGAAACGCAGCGATGATGGCTATCGGGTGCAATTCGCCTCGCTATCTTGCAGACTATGAAAAAATTGGTACTTCACCGGGCGCTTGTCATCACTGCCATACGGGGCTCTGCCCGGTTGGCGTTGCTACCCAGGACCCCGAACTTGAAAAACGGATGAATCCTCATGCTGGCGCTGAGCGGGCTGCGCGTTACCTCACGGCAATGACCATGGAAATTACTGCATTAGCGAAGGCTTGCGGTAAATCGTCGGTGCATAATCTGGAAGTAGAAGATTTACGGGCCTTATCCTTCCAGGCTTCGGCATTCACTGGGGTAAAGCTGGCAGGGATCGATCGAGAATTTACCTGGTAGAGCCTATGGAGGGTACTATGGGCGGATTCAATAGGCAGAGAGTAAGAGGGGAAAACGGTTAACGGCCAGAAGGGCTATCTTTGGGTGATGGCTTGGTTCTTTTGCCAAGCCTAAATCGTGCTTCGCTGCCGTATTCCCGTAAACCAACGCCTGCCACAAAGTCGCCGAATACCGGGCCATGCTTGAATAAATGGCCAGAGCACCCTCCTGCAAACAATATATTTTTGTGTTCTGGATGCCAGTCGATGATGAAATGTGTGTCTGGGGTCATCGTGATTTGATTAAACTTGGAATCCACAACTTTTTGCCCAACCAGGCCAGGTAGTCGTGTTTCAATATAACGACGGGTTTTGTGTAGGGTATCTTGACGAATCAATCGTTCATCATTATCAAGATCAATACTGTCTGGAATGACGGTCATCGCCTTGATACCGTGCCCTTCTACCGAGGGCATACCAAATGAGCCATGCCCATGGTCGATCCAACATGGCATAAAATCGTGGTCAAATTGGGTGGTGCCTTCAGGGGTCGATGTATAAAGCACATTTAGTCCAATGACATTGGACAGCGGGCCAATAGTACGGGGAAACATTTCTCCCATCCAGGAGCCTGTCGAGATGATAATGAGATCATTTGTGATGAGTTTGCCATCAAGATAAACTTGTTCGCTGGCATCGGTTTGCACGCACCCCCGAGCAACTTTACCACCTAGCTTCCTGAATAAATTTACTGCTGATATCACTGAGCGATGAGCCATGATCATGCCGGCTTCGGGCTCGTATAGCCCATATTTCACCCCAGTCATATCAAATTGGGGAAATCTGAGAGATAGCTCGTCCTGATTAAAACGGTGAAAAGGCACGCCGAGTTTCTCGAATGTCTCAGTGGTCATGTCTTCCCAATCGCAGTGGCCTTCGGTAGCGAGGACCAAGGCTCCGCACTCATAATACAAGTCTTTGCCCCGTTTCTTCCTGCAATTCCAGCCACTGTAGTCTCGCTTGACGTACCCATCTGGTATAGAGTTCGTCACGGCCATGGATGGATCGAATAACCCGGTTGTAGTCGGTGGAAGAGGCGCGGGGATGTCCGGGTTCCCATCGGTCCACCAGCGTCACTGAAATACCTCTTCTGGTGAGGGACAATGCTGACATAACACCAGCGATGCCCGCTCCAACAACGACCGCCTCGGTGTTATGCATGATTAAAAATCGTTCTTGAAAATGTTTATTTTATTGTGTACTGTATACAGAATACAGACATTTTTCAAGCATCGCTAGGCGGAGGAAAACCTTGGGTAACATCGATTTCAGCGTACCTGATCATATTCATGCTGTCTCCCTTGGAGTGGGGGATTTAAACGGAATAATGAGAGGAAAACGCGTGCCGTCCAGCCACTGGGATACGATCTGTCGGCAAGGTAACGCTTTATCTATCGCCCTCATGGCCCTGGATATGACTTGCGATGTGTGGGATACCCCTTATGTCAATTTTGACAACGGTTATCCTGATATGCATATGTTTCCAATTACTAAGCCCGTGGAATTGCCCTGGGAACCTGGAGTGGCCTTTTGTATGGCAAGGGCCGAGGGAATGGATCATAAGCCGGTGGCCATTGATCCACGTAATGCGCTGGTACGCCAAATGGAGCGCGCCGATAACATGGGATTGGATATTCAGGTTGGCACAGAACTCGAATTTTATTTGCTTGATCCTGAAACCTTGCAGCCTAAAGACAGTGGAATCCAGGTCTATTCCTTATCACGAGCGGCAGAACTTGAGCATGTGCTCGGCCCGATTCGCCAGCAGATTAATGAAATTGGAATTCCCATTGAGCAATCTAATCCGGAATACGCTGCAGGTCAGGTAGAGGTCAATATTCGTTACGACAGCGCGTTATTAGCAGCGGATCGTGTGGTGATGTTTCGTTCTCTGGTGAAGCAGCTAGCACATAAGCACGGTTATTTGGCGACGTTCATGGCCAAGCCCTTTTTTGACCAATCAGGGAGTGGTTTTCATACTCACTATTCGGTTTGGCAAGGCGGCGTTAATCAATTCTCAGATGGCGGAAAGTTGAGCGCTATGGGTCGAAGCTACCTCGCCGGTTTACAAAAACGTATGGCGGAGACCGCATTGTGCGGAACCGCGACCCCTAATGGTTATCGCCGACGTCAGCCTTATTCATTTTGTCCAATCAACAATGCCTGGGGATACGATAACCGTACTGTTGGTTTGCGTGTTATTGAAGGATCCGATAGCGCAGTAAGGGTAGAAAAAAGGGACGCCAGCGCTGATTGTAATCCCTATTTTCTACTCGCCAGCGAAATCGCTGCTGGACTGGACGGCATTGAACAAAATATGCAACCAGGCGATCCAACCATGGGCGATGCTTATGCAGATGAATCGGCTGATCCCATTCCCCTGAATATCGCAGATGCGGTGAAACAGGCTAGAGCATCAGAATTCGTTTCGTCGGTATGTGGTGACGACGCATTTGAGATCCTGGCACAGCAAGCAGAGCGCGAAATTGAGTTTGTCAGTTCCCAGGTGACCCCGGTTGAGTTAACGCGTTATCTGACGAATTTTTAGTGATGAAGATAGCGCGGATTACCGGTTTAATGACGGCGACTGTAAAAGACATGAAGCTCAATGGTGTGAAGCTACTTGTTGCCGATATTGAAGATGGCCTTGGAAATCCTTTGGAATCAAGTGTGGTCGTTGCCGATACCTGTGGCGCGGGAGTTGGGGAGCTTGTTCTCGTGACCACTGGGTCAGCGGCGAGACTGCCCGACGGGATTGCTGGATTACCCGTGGACCTGGCCACGATTGCGGTCATTGACCACCTTGATATTGCTTGATGCACCTCACTTGATCACGAGTAGACGACTCGCAATTACCTCAACTTTAACCCATCACTCCTTCAAAATAGAAAAATGGCAAAACCTATAAGTGGGCAAACCGCCCTTGGCATGATAGAAACTCGCGGTTTAGTGGCTGCTATCGAAGCGGCAGATACCATGGTTAAAGCAGCAAGCGTTACTCTCGTTTGCCAAAAGCAAGTGGGTGGTGGGTTGGTATCAACCCTAATCCGAGGGGAGGTTGGAGCCGTTAAAGCGGCAACTGACGCTGGTTCGGTGGCTGCTAATAAGGTCGGTGATGTTGTGGCGGTGCATGTTATTCCTCGTCCACACGACGAACTGGAATCAGTGTTGGATACGTTGACTGGCAACTAGGCCGTGTTCTTCTATACTGATTTAAGTATTGACTGATGACCGGCAATGAGTTCGAGCAGTTCGCCGAAGCGGCGAACACTGCCCATCGATCCAATCCCTTGCAAAGCGTTAGCTTGTTTGAGCGCGTAACCGTATTAGGTGGTGGTGGCGATGCCATGATGTTAGCGGCGCTGTGTTTATCTGAACAGGCACAAGTCACTTTGTTTTCTGCATATGGTGAGGAGCTAGACCTAATCCGAAATGCGGGGATGGTGTCGATTTGCGGGTCAGGCCCTATCGGGAACTATCAAGTCGATCAACCAGCTGTGCCTTCTATTATTACCACCGCAGAGCTTGATAAGGCGGTGGTAAATGCGGAGGCAATTTTTCTTACCGGACCGGTTCATAAGCAACGAACCTATGCCATGGCTTTGGCGGATCACATTCGCGATGACCAGGTCCTGGTATTAGCACCCGGTCGTTCATTCGGCGCAGCAGAGGCAGCCTGGTTACTCAGGGTAGGTGGTTGTCAGGCGGATTTCACGGTAATCGAAACTCAAGGGCTCCCTTACTGGTATCAGGCTGTTGGAACCAGACTAACATTGTCTCCGGTTCCGGGTGTGTGCGCGGCAACCGTGCCGAGCCAAAGACAAGACAAAATTCAGGCTCTAGCGAGATTGTTTCCAAATATCGAGGCGGTACCAAATATTTTGCACAGTAGTTTTAATGACGGATCAGGGTTGGTTGAAGTGCCCGCTTTGGTGCTTGGCGGGTTAATGGTCGGTGATGGTATGCCATCCATACCACCCGGGGGGATTCCTCTCGATGAAAACAGGAGCTTTCGTGCGTTGATCGGTCCCCAACATCGCGTGGTGATCCAACAATTGGCGGACGAGCGTCGACGGGTTGCTGAGAAATTTGGGGTGCGAGATTTAGCGAATATGGATCAATGGCTGGATACCCATGCGGGTCTTGCCAAGGGAGAGTCCGCCAGACCGGTGCCGGGGCAGAACGAAGCGATTCGTAGTGTGCGTTGCGCTACCATTGCATCTTTGGTACCACTGGTATCCGCCGCGACATTAGCCGACGAAGCGGTACCAACGACCGAATCGATAATTCACCTTGCCTGTGTGCTCCTCGGTGCGAACGTGTCGAGTGCTGGCCGAAGACTGGAATCCATTGGTATTAGCGGCCGTGATATTAGTGATGCGAGGCGGCATCTGGACGCTGTCGCACGGGGGGAATTCCATGGATGATGATCTAAAATCAATCGCTTCCACTCGTCGCTGTGCGGAGCGAGCTTTCTCAGCGTATCGGGCTTTCCTTGGGACGGACCCCGAGCAAATCGATGCAATGGTCCACGCTATGGCTAGAGAAGTCGAGGTCGAAGCAGGGCGACTCGCTGAACTTGCTGTGGAAGAAACGGGATATGGGAATGTCAGGGATAAACGCATCAAAAATTTGTTTAATTCCCTTAGTGTTGCAGACTATCTCAGCGATGTTACGACTCTTGGAATGCTCTGGAGAGACGATGTTGCCAAGGTAGCAGCATTCGGTGAGCCCATGGGAGTAGTGGTGGCATTAATCCCGGTTACAAATCCGACATCAACGATTATTTTCAAAGTGCTATCGGCAATTAAAGCAGGTAATGCGATAGTCTGCGCACCCCATCCACGAGCGGTGAGATGCGGAATAGAAACAGTGAATGTCATGGCACGAGTAGCGGAACAAATGGGTGCGCCCAAGGGACTGATCCAATGTTTAGACAATGTCACTATTGAAGGGACAAGCGCACTCATGAGTCATAGGCGTGCTTCCATTATTATGGCAACAGGCGGACCTGGCATGGTTAAGGCGGCGTACTCTTCCGGGAAGCCAACGCTCGCGGTCGGAGCGGGCAATGTACCCTGTTATGTGCATCATTCGAAGCGCCAGGATATTGCGGAAATAGCGGAACAGATTATTGCTTCGAAGAGTTTCGACTATGGTACTGCCTGTGTGTCAGAACAGGCAGTGGTCGCGGATCGTGCTATCGCCAGAGAGCTAAAACATGAATTGAAGCTGCACGGAGCATATTTTTGTACCCCAGCGGAAGCAGATCGGCTTGCTGGAGTGATCTTCCGGGAGAAGCAGTCCATGAATCCTGACAACGTTGGCCAGTCTCCTGCAAACTTGGCTGAAAAAGCCGGATTTTCCATTCCTCCTAAAACTCGGTGTCTGGTGTCTGAGGAGACAGAGGTAGGTTGGCAGCGCCCTTTGTCAGCAGAAAAATTGAATCCGGTATTGGCCTTTTATGAAGCAAAAGACACTGAACAAGGTGTGTCTCTCGCCCACAGCATCGCTATGTTTGAAGGGTTGGGACATACCGCCATCATCCACGCTGACGACCCCGAAGTAGTTGCTGAATTTAGTAGGGTGCCCACCGGACGAGTGCTGGTGAACACACCTGGAATCATGGGTGGCATGGGATACTCCACTGGGCTTGAACCGAGCTTTATGCTGGGTACGGGTACGTGGTCGGGTTCGATGACCTCCGATAATGTGACGGCATTACATTTGATTAATATAAAAAGGGTGGCTTATGAATGTCGTCCATGGAGAGATATGTATGAAGAATATGGGATGTAGCCATGGCGAGTGAGGCGAGTGATATTACCATTCGGGCACTTATGCAAATCGATAATCTTCAGCCTCGATTTGCAGCCTACAACGGTGCCACTGTTCAAGGTTCGATTCCGTTGTCTGGGGATACCGTGCTGATCGGCGAGTTTGCCCCGGGAAACGGTGTTTTCTCGCTCATTGATCGTGCATTAAAAGCGAGCTCAGTAGAGGCAACTTCACAAATTGTTGAAAGAGAATTTGGATTTTTTATATTGCGATCGCCATCTAATGCAGAAGTCAGCGCAGCGCGGGATGCAATTCTTGAGGAGCTCGGCGTGAGTATGAGCGATCGAGTGAAACCGTCTGTCACTTCCACACAAATCATCTCTTCCGTGGAGCCTTATCAAGCGCAGTTGTTGAATAAATGGAGGAAGGGCGCATTACTGGTGCCGGGCCAGACCCTTGGAATTATTGAGTGCGCTCCTGCTGCGTATATATCCATTGCGGCTAATGAAGCTGAAAAATCAGCAGAAATTGATATTGTTGAAGTTCGGGCGGTAGGTAGGTTTGGCAGGCTTTTTATTTCCGGCTCTGAGGAGTCGGTTAAAACCGCGATAAAAGCCGCATCATCAGCCATCGACGCCGTGGATGGAAAGGCTGAGTAATGTCACCGCGTAAGCGTGTCATTGGATCAGAGCATATTCATGATGCGCGAGCCCGGGGCATGCTTGTTATCGAAGTTTTAGCCAACGATATCGTTACCGATCAAGCAAGGGAAACTGCTAAGAGAGTCGGCATCAAACTTCAGTCTGGGCCATTGGAAAAGCCTACCCCCATTCGAATCGACGGTACTACTAATGTGCAGCGCGGTTTGTATCGAAGAAGTCCTCACTGGATGGCTCCCCGTCGGCGGGTGGAACCAGGATCGTCACGCAGATTAGGTAAATTAACTCTGATTGGTGGGGGTGGGGGTGGTGTAAACATTGCCCATCTTGGAGTGAATGGGGATTTGGCCGAACAAATCATGTTAATCGACATTGTCGATAATCTCGCCGAGTCCATTGCCCTGGATCTTAATCATGCGCGAGGAATTTCGCGAAGTCAGACCAGGGTAGTCGGCTCGTCTGACCTCGCTAGGGTCACAGGTTCTGATGTCATTGTTGTGAGCGCAGGTCGTCCACGTACTCCTGGTATGAGTCGGGCTGATTTGATTTCGGTGAATCGCCGCGTTATTCGAACCATCGGGAATAGTATTAAGCTGCATGCTCCCAACGCCACTGTGATTGTCGTAACCAACCCTCTGGATGAAATGACTGTGGAGATGCTCAATACGACTGGCTTTGCCCGAGGGCAGGTATTGGGCATGGCGGGGACTCTCGATGGAAGCCGGTTTCGGTATGCTCTAGCCCGGGCAGCGAATGTCTTACCGCAGGATGTTGAGGCGATAACTCTCGGATCCCATGGCGATGAAATGACCCCAATTGTGTCCAAGGCTCGAATAAAAGGGCAATCTGTGGAACGATTTCTTTCCGTTGAAGAGGTTCAAAGGTGCGTGCAGGATACCATTACCGGAGGCGCGCAAGTGGTTTCCCTGAAGAAAACCGGGTCTGCTGTGATTGCCCCAGCTCATGCAGTGATCGAGGTGATTGATCATATCCGGGGAGCGAAAAGCGGCTCTGTGCCGATTTCCGTGATGCTTAACGGAGAGTTTGGAATATCAGATGTGGTATTAGGTGTACCCTGCCAATTAGGTATGGGTGGCCTTTTGAAGGTGGATGAAATCACGTTGTCTGATGACGAACTGGTTTCCCTTAGAATAGCGGCGGATGCGATCAAACATCGTTTATCGAACCAGAGTCACTAACTGAAACTATCCACTTGTAATGACCAATATTAAAATAAAGAGTGGCGGAAGGTTTGAAGATATTGGTAGCTACTCCCGAGTTCGCCGGATTGGGCCATTTGTGTTTATCGCTGGCACAACAGCAATTGAAGAATCAGGTAAATTACACCAACCAAATGACACTTACGCGCAAACCCGGTTTATATTAGAGCAAATGGAACGCTATCTAAATGAAGTTGGTGCAGAACTTCAGCACGTAGTGAGAACCCGGGGGTTTTTAACCAGCATGGCTGATGCAGGGCAATTTGTTAAGGCCCACGGAGAAATATTTGAAGGTATTGATCCGGTTACGGCCGCGGTGGAGGCCGGGTTGACCCAGCAGGGGATGATGGTAGAAATTGAAGTTGATGCTATTATCCACGATGAAAACGGTGCCATTGATTTTAGATAGCACTCGTACAGTCGGAAATTGCTGAATAAAAATCCTGGACCCACTTTGGTCAGGGGGCTTGATTTATTGCAGTCGATGTTGAGATTCACTTAAGTTTTTTTAACATCATAAATTTGAATACCATAAATGGGAGTGCGCAATGCCAAATAAAATAACAAAAAAATTAAAACGTTTTGCCTGCCTGATAGCCGTAACGGCATTCACGGCATCTTCGGCTTATGCTGATGGCGTCAAGGTAGGATTTATCGGTTCTTTATCGTCTGATGCTGGATTAAGCGCGTTACGCGGCGCGCAAATTGCTATTGATGAGCTAAACGCGGCAGGAGGATTCAATGGTGAGCCTATTGAATATGTCAAGGCTGATACCCGAGAAGATGTCACCGAAGGCATCAAGGCTTATGAATATCTGGCGGAGTCTGAGGAAGTCGATTTTATTCTTTCGGGTTCCATTGACGATGTGTCATTAGGCTGGTTGCCGCGAATGAAAGAATTCAGAATTCCAACACTGGATACCTGGACTTCGTATATCGGTATCATTGATATGGTGATTGAAGATTACGAAGGCATGAAAACCTATTTCATGAATGTCGCGTCCGATGAAGCACTAGCAACACTTTATGTGGATTTCGGTCGAGACATATTGGCAAAAAAAATGGGCTGGGATTCGGTTGTAATCCTGCATGAAGACACCGCATTCGGTGGCGCGATTAATGGCCTGGTTAGTGAGCTGCTGGCACCGGAGTCGGGTATTGAAGTATTGGATACCATCGTTTATGACACTGCAACTGTTGATTTTTCCCCCATCTTTAACCGTGCGGTAGATACCGGAGCCGATTTTATCTATTTGATTTCTTCGGTCAATTCTCAGGTTGTGTCTAGCCAATATACCAAGTTACAGGTCCCCAAAGCGATGACCGGGGTAAATGTTGCGGCACTAGGTCAGGAATATTGGGAAGATACCGGCGGTGAAGGTGGTGGTATCTCCACTCTTAGTCCGGTTCCTTCCGTTGGCTTTGCGCTTGATCCTGCGTCACAGGAGTTGTTAATACCTATACTGCAAAGTATGGCGATTCGCGACCTCGGTTCCCGCATTTCAATGGGTTCAATGCTTATTGGGGAATCAAGCAGGCCTTCGCTGCCGCTAAAGATGCGGGGGGATTTGACCCCGATGCATGGCCACAGGAAATGCTAAAACAAGACATCAAACTTGAGAAAGATGGTGAAATCTGGCTCCGATACGGTTTCTGGCAGCCAGGAGAAGTGGAGGAGCGTACTGGTCGAACTTATCCCCACAACATCAAATTCGATATCACCCCACCCTATGATAATGGTGCCCCCTCAATGGTGGTTATTCAGTGGTATGAAAACGGTGAAACTGCCGTTATTTATCCACCCAAGTATGCCACTGGTGAGTTTGCTGTGCCTTCCTGGGTAAAGTAATCGATCCATGTTAGTGGTTTATTGATTAAGAGGGAATGGAGATGGCTCCGTTCCCTCTTATTTCATTGATCTGAATCGAATGGTTGATTTGGTATTTCCAGTTACTGGTAGTTGCAAATAATGTTACAGATTCTCATTCAAGGGCTATTGCTGAGTGGATTGTATGCGTTAATCGCCGTTGGGTTTACGCTAATTTTCAGTGTGGGTAGAGTGCTCAATCTTGCTTATGGCGCCTATCTGGTGATAGGCGGATACGTATATTTCTATTTCGCTCAGTCACTTGGTTTACCCAAACCCCTTGTCATGGCAATGGCCGTTGTCTGCGGGTGTTTAGTCGGAGTTTTGAAGTATCGACTCATTGTGAAGCCGCTTAAGGGAAATCATGTGGCGGTGGAAATTTCTACATTGATATTGGCTGTAGTGATCCAGGCCGGTATTGTGTTGCTGTTTAAGGACAGTCCGAAAATTTTACACCCAATTGTCTCTGGTGTATGGCGTGTTGGCGGAGCGACAATCACTTTTAATATCCTGACTGCGGCGGTTTCGAGCTGGTTGATTTTCGGCGGACTGTACCTTTTTGTGCGCAAAACTCACACCGGGCGGGCGATGGAGGCGGTATCAATGGACACAAAGGGTGCCGTGATTTCTGGTATTCGACCAGATCGCATTAATCTTATCACCTGGGGTTATATCTGGAGGCTTGGGTGCAATTGCCGGGGTATTTTTTGCGAGCTATACCCAGCTTTCCCCGGATATGTGGGTTGCGCCGTTAATCATTGCGGTTGCGGTGGTTATCGTGGGTGGTATCGGTTCGATTTGGGGTACCTTGCTGGTGGCCCATATTATTGGATTCATGGAAATTATTTCAACCTCTTTGATCGCCGCTGAGTTGCGCGGGGTGTTCACCATGTTATTGATTATCGGCGTGTTGTTGATTCGCCCCAAAGGCTTGTTTGGTCGGGCGGAATTACAATGACTAATCCCACTAAAAAATACTTACTGCTTTGGGCCATCTTCATTGCGGTGATGCTGCTGCTGCCGGAGTTCGTTTCGAAAGGCACGTTAAGAACGATCATTTTTGCTAACTTTCTAGCGATATTCGCCATTAGTTGGGATGTGTTATCTGGTCGAACTGGTTATATCAGTTTTGGTCATCCTTTTTTGATTGGCATTGGAGCATATACCTCAGCGATCCTATCCTACCGTTTCGATATGCCCATCGAGCTGTCCATTCCATTAGCCGTTTTAACCACTACGATCGGCGGCACCTTATTCTTTTTGCCTGCGCTGCGCCTCAAAGGGAGTTACTTTGCATTAGTGACCCTGGCCTTTATGGAGCTCATGTACCAGTTGGTGCAAGTGATTCGACCCGATTTAACCGGTGGAACCAGAGGAATGTCCGGTATTGAAACAATTACACGGGGTGCTGTGAACAATTACTACCTGTCTTTTGCGTTGATGGTCACAATAGCAATTTCCATGTGGTTGTTGATGAGAACCCGATTCGGTTCGGCCTTGAGCGCTATTGGTATGAACGAAGAGTCGGTACGCGGCAGCGGCCTAAGTACGACAAAATTGAAACTCGCTGCATTCATGACGTCTGCATTCATAGCCGGGCTTGGTGGTGCGTTTTATGTCCATTACTTAGGCTCCATTGCACCTCGTGCACTTTTTGATATAAATTTTCTATTTACCATTATTGTGTCTGCCCTGATTGGAGGAGCGGCTACTATCATCGGACCGATGTTTGGCGCGCTATTTTTGACTATTCTTCTGGAAGCACTACGACCTATCCTGCCAGGGGTTGAGCGATACCTTATTTATGGCTCCATTGCCCTGATAGTTTATATGTTTAAACCACAGGGTCTGGTTGTGCTGGTTTTGGATACTTTAGATAAACTTCGATCTATCATTTCTTCCAGATCATGAGCGACAACGCGCATCTGCAACTAGACCATGTCGTCAAACACTTTGGCGGTTTAACGGCAACCAATGACTTATCCTTCGATGTAAAGCACGGTGAGTCTCTTGGACTAATTGGTCCCAATGGTGCTGGGAAAACCACGATCTTTAATCTGATTATGGGGGAGTACAGACAGGACAGCGGGGATATTCTTTATCAAAATCAAAGCATTACCAAATTACCTACCCATGCTCGGATCTTAAAAGGTGTAACTCGTACCTATCAGGTTCCCCGACCTTTTTCAGAAATGTCTGTTCTTGAAAATATTCAAATTGGCCTAATGCCAAATCAACTAAGAGAAATGATTTTTCAGGGACCGGATCGACAGAAGGAAGAAGAGATAGCGAGAAACGTTGGATTATCAGAACAGGATTTCAACCGACCACCGACTGAACTCTCCATAGGTGACCTAAGAAAACTCGAATTAGCCAGGGCCCTTGCAACTAATCCATCTTTAATGTTGCTCGACGAAGTATTCGCTGGATTGACTCTTGCTGAAATTGCCCAGATTGCAGAGCTGATCAACAAGAAGCGCCAGGAGGGCATGACATTTATTATTATTAGTCACGATCTTAGGTCCTTAGAGCCTTTGATTGACCGGGCCATTGCCATGAGCTTCGGCTCCATCGTCGCTCAAGGGACTTTTTCTGAAGTGATCAGTGACCAACACGTCCAAAAAACCTATCTTGGAGATAGCTGATGTCCGTTTTGGAAATTAACCAATTATCGGCTTTCTATGGCAAGGCCCGAGCCTTGAACGACATCAGCATTAAATTAGATAAGGGAGAAATCATGGCTGTCATCGGCGCCAATGGGGCCGGAAAATCCACGTTGCTCGATTCCATTGTCGGGCTCACAAGGACCACAGGGGATATTCGGTTCGAGGGGCAGTTATTGAATGAGTGTTCGGCAGCGGATATTGTGAACAGCGGCGTGGGATACGCCACGGAGCGGTTCAATTTGTTTCCATATATGTCCGTCTACGATAACCTGATGGTAGGGGCCTATACTGCACGGGATGATGTGGAACAAAACCTGGAATTGGTTTATGACCTGTTTCCAAGGCTTAAAGAGCGTGAGACGCAAGAGACAGGAACACAAAGCGGTGGTGAACGTCAGATGGTATCACTGGGCCGTGCCTTGATGTCGAGCCCAAAACTCCTTTTGATCGATGAACCCACAATCGGATTAGCCCCCAAAGTTTGTCTGGATATGGCCGCTGCGCTACGTGATCTCAATCAATCGACCAGTCTGACTATTTTGATCACTGAACAGAATGTGAATTTCGCCATGAGCCTTGCTCAGAACCTGCACGTTCTGGAAACCGGCATGATCCGCATGAGTGGTACACCGGAAGAACTAAAAGCAAATCCAGATTTGAACAAGGCCTACTTTGGCAGCTCTTGATCATTTGACAGGGTATGTGAATAACCAATAATCAGGCTGGACTAAGTCGGTAGGCCGGTGTCTCCCCAATTTCGAATGCCAATGATCGATACCTCATTCAATATCTCTTTGTGTCTGAATGGAAACCTTTGATCACATTATTGTTGGGGGTGGGGTAGTTGGAGCCTCAATTGCGTATCATTTAAAACGCAAAAGCGCAGGAACAGTGTTGTTGCTGGAACGAAACGGCTTGGCCAGTGCTGCATCCAGTCGTGCTGCAGGATTAATCCTGCAGGCATCCACAAAATATTCAAACACACCTTTGGCGAAAATGACCACACAGGTTTTGCCTGTGCTCGAAGACGAAGTGGGGGAAAGTGTGGGATATCATAGTGTTGGTAGTTTGCGCATAGCAGCTTCCGATGAGCGTGTTGCAGAGCTGGATGCGATGGTGGAAGATGCATTGAAGTGGGATATTCCAGTTGAATTGCCGCGCGAGACTGAAATCAGAAGTCTTGTTCCCTGGTTGGATACCAGCACTATTTTGAAATCGGTTTTTTTCCAACCGATGGATATGTCGATCCATACCTTATGAGCATGTCTTACATCAGGGCTGCACAGGCACGGGGTGCCGTTGTGCGTCCATATACAGATGTGCAAGATGTTGTTATGGAAGGTGAAAAGGTAGTCGGCGTTTTGATCGATACCGGGCAGATTGCCTGTAGTACGGTCATTGATGCTTGTGGTGTCTGGGCTGCACTACTATCGGAACGTGTTGGTTTTGCACTTCCTATGGCGCCTGTGCGTAGTCATTACTGGATCACGGAACCCTCAACTTCTTACGGGGGTGAGCATCCGGTGACGATCTTACCAGACGTCGCTGCCTATACTCGTCCTGAAGTGGGTGGTTTGGTTCTTGGGCTACAGGAGCCCTGCTCCGCTACTTTCAACGCCCGGGATTTACCTAACGATCCAGCAGCCTTTTCACCGACCCAGGGAGAGGAGCATTGGGACATTTTAGCCAATGCCTATGAAGGATTAGCGCAATTTTTCCCAGCAATCGAAACTGCCCAGTTTTCAAGTTACATTAGTGGCTTGTCATCATATACCCCTGATGGGGCAATAATCCTGGGACCCGTTCCTGGTGTTACAGGCTTCCATGCTGCTGCGGGAGCTTGCGGCTCCGGGATTACGTTGTCTGGGGGGATGGGCGACGTGATTGCTGACCTGGTATTGCAACAGGAACCTGCCTTTGATATTAGCCGTTTTAAGTCTGATCGGTTTGGCCAGGTTGATCCCTTCAGCGAACCATTCCGCAAACGATGTGCCATGGTCAGGGCGTCAAAGTCTCGCAATATTTCCTAGCGTTCTTCTTACAAATAAGAGAAATAGCGGAGAAATGGCCACACCCCCAAAACCGCCATCGCCCGGGTGGAAACAGGCAATTGTCAAATGGATATACTGTCCCCTGATGGCATCCCTGGTTATAGTATCGCGATATGCTTTGTCATGTTTTCCTTCTCGCTTTCAAGGACAATGTGTTAATGAGACCAGGTATGTTGTGCATCTTTGGACAGCACGTCAAAAATCTTTCAATAGACGTGTGGTTTTCGGGTCCATAAAGCCGGTGACGGTGGCAGTCGTCTCCAGTTGCATGGCATGATCAAGATCCACAGACGCTGTTTTGTTGAGTACCCGTTTCATGGCTCTGGAGGATAATGGCGGCAGGCTCGCCAGTTTGCGAGCGACTCTTTTCGCTTCAGCCAATAGTTGATCGTCGTCAACTACTTTCCAGGCAAGACCGATTTGATGTAGTTCTTCGGCGCTGTATTTTTCGCCAAGCATTAACATCTCCCGAGCCTTGTTTAAACCCACCAATGCCGGGAGTAAACTGGTGACACCGCCAGTAACAAAAAGATTGAGTGATACCTCGGGGAAAAACCCTTTGGCTGTTCGAGCCCATAGCGAAAAATCGCAGTTAATGGCCCATTCAAAACCACCGCCCACTGCCCATCCGTTAATTGCCCCAACCACAAGCTTTTCTCCAAACACAATCGATCTGGTTACACGCTGGATGTCATCAACCAGTTTGCTGGCCTCTGATTGATCATTAGGCTGGACATGTTCATTTCGATCATCTCCGGCGCAGAACCCCCGCCCCTCTCCGGTGAAGATGATGACATTTGTATTGGGGTCCTGATTAGCGAAATCGAATGCAGCAGCGACATCGGTGATGAGCGCCGAATTCATCGCATTAAGGCTGTCCGGGCGATTTAACGCAATGCTGCAGATGCCGTCTTCGACATTGACTTTAACGTTATCGAACAGATTCATGCTTTACGACTCATTTTTTATGGGTTCTTATTACGCGTCTGGTTTTCCCTTGTGTTCTCGGTAAGGTGTTTGACCCCCGGAGTATGACATCAGCATGGACGCCAATATACCTCTTGATGCAGTTTTGTATCTCTGCAACAAGTGCATTTGGCGAGCTATGCTCCCGGGACAATTCAACCTCAATGGGTAAACTTTGATAGGGCGGAGGGTGATCGAGGGTAATGCGATACTCGCCGGACAATCCCGAAATTTTGTTAATTGTTTCCGCAACCATTGTGGGGAATACATTGATCCCCCTGATAGTGATCATCTCGTCACTGCGCCCGATTACGCGAAATCTCGGGGCGCTACGTCTGCACTTAGCCCGGTCTGTTCCAGTAATCTCGATAATATCACCGGTGCGAAAGCGGATAAGGGGTTGGGCCTGTTTGCAAAGATGGGTGAGCACCAGCTCCCCGACCTCTCCCTCTTTCCATTGTTTGGCCCCGGTTGAAACAGGGTCAATCAACTCAGGGTAAAGTACATCGAGCGCGACCAGATGAAGGTCATTGCTCAGGGTGGATTGTCCCGCGAAGTTGCATAAGACATCGGTGACTCCATAATTCGAATTTCTCGCATCAAAGCCCCAGATATCTTCCAGCTTTTTCCTGAATGCCGGATCATCCAGCCCAGGCTCTCCACCAAACAATCCAAGTTTCAAGCCGAGATCCCGGGGGGTTATCATTGGAAAATCTGCTTCCAGGGTTTGTGCTAGAACCGAAGGATAGGAAGGAGTACAGGATATGGCGTCAATCTGGAGGTTTTGAATGGTCTCGATCAATCCCCGGGTGTTACCCACCCCATAAGGTATGACCATGGCACCGGTGGCTTCCAGCGTGCTGTGGTCCGTATACCCGCCCATCCACAATTGATAGTTGAGACAATGAATTACCCGGTTCCTGGGCCCAAGCCCCGCTGCCTTTTGTGCACGGGCGCCAACCATCGCGGTCATGACAGCGTCGTCCTCGGTGAGTGCGAGATTCATTGCCGTGCCCGTGGTCCCTGAGGTGCGATGCATGCGAACAATGCGGGTTCCACTGACCGACAAATAACTGCCAAATGGTGGGTGTTGGCGTTGGTCCTCCCGCAACATCTCCTTATCGGTGAATGGCAGATCAGCCAGTGCATCCAGTGTGGTGATTGCAGAAAGTTGTGGGCAGTGACGCTGATAAAAGGGTGAGCACTGATGAACGTAATTACCCTGTGTAATCCAGCGCGCGGCCTGTATGCGCTTTATTTCCTGGAGATCAAGAAAATCGGCGTTATCGATAACGGTATGATGGGTTTTCGCCATGATGGGATGATAAAGGCAAAAAGCCGTGCGGAACAGTTGCTGGTTTCCATTATATGGAGTTTGGTGCTAAAGACGGCAAAACTAAACCAAAATCTCGGGTGAAAAGGTGAGAGATAAAGAAAAATTAGGAAAGAAAATTAGGACACCCACGGAATTTGGCAGAAAACCCTTCTCCATCAAAGGGTTTCGGTTAAAGGGATACCCGACAGGGTTGAACGCCATCTGGCCACGGTTTCATCAATGCCTTTGCGTTCCCTGTTCGTCACCGGCATTTCGTTCCGGTAGTCATCCATCAGCCGACCGGATTTATAAATCTGTGTCCACCGGTCAATGATTTCGATATCCGTCGACGATCCGGCGAGTTCGGGGTTGACCCTGAGAATGGCAGGGTAGTGATTGGGCATTACGGCACAACCCACGATGTCAATGCAAAAGACAGAACCGGGTTTCAGCAGTCATGACTCCACCCACTCCCACCGGTGTTCATAACTGCGCCCACTGTAGTCATCCTGACCACACGGGAATGCCCTTCTCACATACCGTGAGGTGCAATGGTAATAGGGGGTTGCCTCAATATTGACAGGTTGCCGTCGTGCAATTCATGCCTGTCTGGTGGGGTGATTCCTTAAGACCATCGTAAACCAAAATCCAATGAAAACCCAATGCTGCCAACCTTTCCATAACCTTTTTGTGGGTGTCCGGGTTTGATGTCTAATTTTTACTGAAAAATATATTCAAAATCGTATTAATACGATTAATGCACAACAGGTTAACAAAAGTAGAACATATAAACCTCAAAACACTATATCGCAGAAAATAGAAAATGCATAACAAGCGCAGGTTGTCGGACTGGTTTTCCGCTTCGCCCCAAACCAGCTGCAACTGCGAGCGTTAATGACCGTTTCGGGCCGATTACGCGCGGATATGGATCTGCGAATTCTGCTATTGCCCCAGGTTGTTTCAGAGAATATGCGATTGTGACATCTAAACGTACATGGGCTAGAATTACTACATGGAAAAGACATATACAGCGATAGTCAAGAATCAAGGCGGATGGTGGATTGGTTGGATTGAGGAGGTGCCCGGAGTGAATTGCCAGGAGATCTCCAAAGATGAACTCATTCAGACGCTGTCGGTAACTTTACGTGAGGCACTTGAGTTAAATCGAGATGACGCCATTCGTGCTGCTGGTGAAGAATTCGAGGAATTGAAGATAGCGATATGAAACGTCGCGACTTGATTCGATATCTAGAATCAAACGGTTGCGAGCTACTCAGGGAGGGAGGTAGACATTCCTGGCGGCACAACCCATCTCAAAATAGATGTTCAGCCATCCCTCGGCATCGCGAAATTAATGATCATCTCGCGCGTAAAATCTGTCAAGATCCTGGGGTAGACAGACCCTGATCAAAATACTGCACTCCCACAAAAGCGCAGTTAAAAACCTATACGGTATGGATTTTCGAATGGCTCTAAAGGGCCAAACTCGATCAATTTACTAAGGCCAACCTGGAATTCCTATGTATGCAGCTCGTGCGCTGAAGGTCTGACATTCACTATGGACGTGATTTTCCTTCCGATTAATCCCAATGCCTCTCGACGCTCCTTCAGGTAATCATATCGGTCATAGATTCCTTCAACGCCCTTGATTTTATGGTTGAGGCATCTTTCCGCAACATGTCCCGGAATTTGGTAGAAAAGCCCTTCTCTTTAAAAGGATTTCGGTTAAAGGGATACCCGGTACTATTGAAACGATTTCATCAGTCCCGATGATCAGCAAATCCCCCCTCTCACCCTTTCCCGGGACGGGTCTGCAACTCCGACGGATCAGACACCCGGGATTCAGTTAAACTGTTGTGGGGTGAAGGGGTCAGGTGGTGGTGTTTCTTTGACACACCCAATGTTGACCAATGGCCTGACTGAATTCCCGCAAGGCCTGCGCAGACCCCAGTGCCTTCAGTCGCCAGGAGGTTTTCGGTCCAGGGTACGATATCCGTTGTGTTTCACCATATCCCAATCGATCCAGAATGTCGGGCGCTGATGAATTGACGACTCTGTGTTTGTCCTGTTTCAACACACGACTGCTCCGGTGCTCCAGTTCAGCGGATTGGTGGCAATTCGGAAGACGTCACATATTGGTTTTAGATTCGGCGTATTGCGCTTCGCTTAATACGCCCTATGCGGGCTAATATTGAAACTGCCTGAAACATTATTCAATGTTCTGAATCTGTTTATGGCTTAGGATGCAACATCCTTTTGTTAACAAATGCTTGTGAGCTTCTCAGAGTACTTTATGAACAAAGAACCCTGGTGACTGTGGATAAGCGCTACAGGCTATGACATGATGTATTACGTGGGGCTGGATGAGGTGGTTGAGGCAATGGTGCAGCGCATAGCGATCATTGCAGCAAATTAGCAGGCAATACGGGAGAGGGATGAACCGTTTTTAGGGCAGAAGCTCATAGAAAGACGGCGGGCAACTGATAAATTTTCGGACTCAGTTTATACACCTCATCCCCATTGTTAACCACCAGCCCATAAGCGCAGTTATGCTCCTCAATAAACGCTTCTAACGCTTTCAACTGGCGCTTAGCCGTAATAGAGCCTGCTTTAATCTCAATGGGAATTAAACCGCTTTCAGTTTCCAGAATGAGATCAACTTCCGCCTGATTTTGTGTGCGATAGTAGTAATAATCGAGACGCTCCAATTGATTAGTAAATTGACGAATCAGCTGTTCAGCGACAAAAGTTTCCCAAATTTTACCGAACTGCGGATGTGCTTTCATATCGCTCTCATCCTGTATACGCAGCATATAGTTAATCAGGCCAGTATCCCGTAAATGTCCTTTTGGCGTTTTCACAATGCGCTTATTGACGTTTTTTTGCCAGGACGGGATACGTCGCCACAAAAAAGTACCTTCTACAATGTCGAGGTAATTCTTGACCGTTGTTTGAGAAACTCCCAGCGAACGAGCAAATGATGACGCATTTATAATATCGCCGCTGGAAAAAGCCAACATCTGGATAAAGCGCTTATAAGCGTCAATGTTTAGCTGTGGAAATAGGACACGAATATCGCGCTCAATGTAGGTTTTTAAGTAGTTTTCCATCCACAGGCGATAGAATCGGCGATCATCTTTTTTTAGCACTGGCTCGGGATAGCCACCATACAAGCATAACGACAGCAACTGTTGTTTGTCGAAACGCTCTGGTAACTCAAGCAGTCGTTCTGGTTTGATCAAGGCTTCCAATAACTCACCAGATGCTGGCGTACCGTCAATTTCATGCCAGTCAAACGGATCAAGTTGAACGATAGCTACGCGGCCAGCTAGGGTTTCACTGACATTTTTTAATAGCTCCGGTGAGCTGGAGCCGCTCAGGAGAAATTGACCAGGCTGGTCGCGGTTTTGATCAATCGCCACACGCAAGGAACTAAACAATTGAGGTGAGAGCTGGGCCTCATCAAACACAATAGGTGGGTTGATTTCCTGTAACAACAATGCGGGATCATCGTTGATGCGTTGATAATCTCTATCACGTTCAAGGTCAAAGAAGGTGGCGTTCGGCAGAACCTGTTGTGTGAGGGTTGATTTGCCAACCTGTCTTGCGCCAAGGATGACAACGGCTGGAAAGTGTTGCAACAGGAATTCGATGGATGTCTTTATCGAACGTTTTCTATAAGACATATTCAAAGTCTGAATTGATAATTACTTGGTAAGTATAGTATTTACTTCAGTAATTAGCAAAATAGTTGTTGGGTAACGATAAGCACCGTTAAGCAATAGGCGAAATTAGGACACCCACGGAATTTGTCAGAAAAGGACGAAATTGGGACACCCATGAAATTTGTCAGAAAAATCCCTCTCCATCAAAGAATTTCGGCTAAAGGGATACCTGGTACTATTGAAACGACTTCGTGAGTCCCGATGATCAGCAAATCCCCCCTCTCACCCTTTCCCGGGACGGGTCTGCAACTCCGACGGATCAGACACCCGGGATTCAGTTAAACTGTTGTGGGGTGAAGGGGTCAGGTGGTGGTGTTTCTTTGACACACCCAATGTTGACCAATGGCCTGACTGAATTCCCGCAAGGCCTGCGCAGACCCCAGTGCCTTCAGTCGCCAGGAGGTTTTCGGTCCAGGGTACGATATCCGTTGTGTTTCACCATATCCCAATCGATCCAGAATGTCGGGCGCTGATGAATTGACGACTCTGTGTTTGTCCTGTTTCAACACACGACTGCTCCGGTGCTCCAGTTCGGCGGATTGGTGGCAATTCGGAAAAGGTCACATATTGGTTTTAGATGCGGCGTATTGCGCTTCGCTTAATACGCCCTATGCGGGCTAATATTGAAACCCCCTGAAACATTATTCAATGTTCTGAATCTGTTCGCGCATTTGGTCGATTAGGACCTTGAGTTCCACGGAGGTGTTGGTGATTCGTTGGTCGACAGATTTTGAGCCCAGGGTGTTGGCTTCGCGGTTGAGTTCCTGCATCAGGAAGTCGAGGCGGCGGCCGGCGGGTTTGTTGGAGGCGATGGTGCGCTGGACTTCGTCGAAGTGGGTTTGCAGGCGGTCGAGTTCTTCGTGGATGTCGCTTTTGGTGAGTAGGATGGCGATTTCCTGGTGTAGCCGGCTGCTGTCTTGCTCCTGGCAGAGTTCGTCAATGCGGCTTTGCCATTTTTGTTTTTGGATGGCGGTAATGTTGCCGATATCTCCCATGAGGTCGGAGACGAGGGTACGGCAGGTTTCGATGCGTTGAGAGATCAGCTCTGCCATTCGTTCGCCTTCCCTTTTGCGATTTTCTACTAGTACTCTGGTAGCTTCTTCCAGGAAGGTTAATGACTGTTGGTGCAATGCGTCGTTGTCTCTAGTGGGTTCTACTATTACGCCGGGCCAGCGCAGAATGTCAATGGCGTTAGCGGGTTGGGTATCAGGAATGGTAGTTCTGATTTGGCTGAGTAGTTCTCCCAGGTTTTCCACCATGTTCTGATTAATGGCGTTCTGGTTTGTGTCATGGGCACTTTTTTCTAGCTTAAGCTGGGCATCGACTCGACCCCGGTTCAATGCTTTTGAAATTAGTGTTCGGCAATCCGTTTCCAAAAGGCGGAGCTCGTCGGGTAGTTTGAGGTGGACATCAAGATAGCGGTGGTTAACGCTGCGTACTTCCCAGGTGAGTTGAACACCGGAATAAGGGGACTCAATGCGGGAAAAGGCGGTCATGCTAGCGGTCATTTTTATTTCCAGTGTTTGTTTGGGAGCGGAGGGGGGATGATGGGGGTTCGAGTGAGAGGCTACGGATTTATGGAACAGGTTTTTTGCCTATAGCCACAATTTCAAAATCGGCCAGGTCTTTCCAGTGTTGAGTCCATCGCTGAAACAATTCAAAACGATCGGTTTCCATTAGCTGAAAACAGCGAGTTTTATCTGCGGAAAGCCAGCTATCTATATAGTGCAATCCGTCGGGTAACATTCTGCCTTTGTGCTGGAATCGTTGGTATACCTGGTCGAGGGAATTTTTGTGGAATGTTTCGACTACCATGTATTTCGTCATTACCGAGGCTTCCTCATCAAATCACCAATCGTCTAACCATCATCACTATCAATGGTCGAGTAAAGACCGAAGGAGTGAGCAAGGTGAGTCGTATCTATGAGAATTAGACATTTTTGAGTTCGCCTTTGGTTTCATTCTCTACATTGAAAACCAGGGATTGGTAATTAAATCCATTTTCAATGGTGGGCTTTATAATTTGAAAGTAAGGGGATACGTCAAAGTCCTTGGGCGTAAAAAGGCTGTGATGACGGATATGATAAATTTCTTTGGCTCGGTAGCTTGAAGCCAGGGAGGGATTGGTCTTTTCAATAGTGGGTAAAATTGGGTATTGAATAGATTGAAAGGTTTCTGCGACTAAACTGGAACAAATTGCCCTGGAAGGATCGCCGCTACCCAACGCCAGCATGCGGCGGCGGAATCGAATAGGAACGGGAGGGGTCGAGAATAAGTATCTGGCGAGATCAAAAATGTGTTTTAAATCATAATTTTTACCGAGATTGTTGATCATGGTTTGTACCACGGTTTGTCGATCCTCTTCGGTCAAATTTACTGGACGACAAATTCGAATGTTGAAATTGCGATACTTCGAAAGTGGGGTGGCGATAACGCCAAATCCTAACTCGGCTTCAATTAGTACATTTGGTGACGAATTGGGCTCATCATCTCTCCCCTCGGGAAAAGCGACGCCAGGTTGTTCACCGATATACATAGCGGCATGGGACCAGGTGGACTGGGTCAGGTATTTGATCGCACTGCTGACTCGGGTATCTCCCTCCACGAGGATGACATCGCCAGGTTGTAGCACACTCTCCAGTACTGGAATCTCATAAGTTGAGAAAGGTTGGTAATTGGGAATGGGCTTTGATAGGTATTGTGCAATCCAACTACCAATCTTCCTTCGTACCGCAACTAACATGGGCCTATTAACAGTCTATTAACAATAGTATCGGAACAATAACATCGGGATAGGTTCGGTTTTTTATCTCATCAGCAAATGCAACCCGCGGCGAGCGATGAGCAGTTCGGGTATTCTATCGAATTTATGAATCCATAGCTAGTCCGTCCTGAAAAAAGGCGCGATGTCGTTATCGATCATGCGTCATTTTCGAC
>JAAHTH010000960.1_pt1 | contig 26433 bp, 32 predicted proteins | sample 6116091 | NCBI WGS metagenome assembly JAAHTH01 (sample SAMN13939990, study PRJNA603662) | sponge metagenome | isolation source: marine sponge | host: Mycale hentscheli | place: New Zealand | collected 2006
ACATTTCCTTTCACCCCCCCCCCAACGGCTTCCTTTCGTTTTTTCATAGTCCACATTGTCTATAAATATTATTTTTAATTCTGTATTATCACTCTTCGTTTTAGTTTGATAGTACGACCAATATTTTGATTCTTTTCTACACTTTGTTTCCGACATTTTACCTCTTCTAGTATATCCCCAAGTTGCAGATATCTGTTTACTAGTTGGGTACCTACCCTTAAATTCTTTATATTGTTTTTTTCTATCTGTTCCCGTGTACAATTTGCACTCATCTAATAGAGATGCCATTATACCATTGTCTACTATAATATCACCTGTAAAATACATTTAGTACTTTTACAATAGATAAAAAAAAATTATTTACATAGATTATATGCCCAAGAGTAGCGATAAACCTAAGAAAAAAGTCCCAAAAACACTGAGAATTGTAGAGCCAAAAAAATTGAAATCTAAAGAACCACCCAAGAAGAAGAAAGTCCCTAGAACTCTAAGGATAAAAGAACCTGCGCCTAAGGTGCCTACCAAGAAGATGCCTAAAACACTCATAATTAGAGAAAAGGTAAGTAGCTTTACACCTAAAAAATTAGTTACTGATGATGTTTTACATAGAGCCGAAGAAAATGTACAGGAAACTATGGGCTATGTAGATTTTGATTGGATAAAGGGTGTTACATCTAGTGATGTAAAATTTTATAGAGAAAATCAATCTAGATATCGTGATTTACCAGAAAAGAAACAAAATAGGATTGATAGAATAGAAGAAAAAGTCAGAGATAATCTAGGAACCTCCTTAGAAAAATTGATGTTAAAAGATGCCAAGGAATGGATAGGAAAAAATAAAGATAAAATGATGACTTTAAAGAAAGCTAAAGCTGATTTTTACAAAGAATATATATAAAAATATTGTTGTAAATTATAAAAATGCCAGAAGGAGTCGGATATGGAAAAAATGCTAAAAGACAGCCAAAAAAGAAATCAGTTATAGAAATAAAAGGAAAAAAGATTGAGATGGACAAAGGTAAATTAAGTAGAGAATTAGGAATTGCAGAAGAGAAGAATATTCCTATGACTTTATTGAAAAGATTAGCCAAAGTACCTAATGGTGAAATGTTTGAACATAAGGGTAAATCTAAAAAGATGACCCCTGGACTCAAGAAAAGAGTTACTTTAGCTATGACTCTTAAGGGTTTTAAGAAGAAATAAATGTAGTGTCCCATTGATTAGTTCTTAGAACTTTTAAATTGTTATCACTCATTAACTTAGTTAATTTACCTTTATCGTGAAAAACACTCTCAATATCAATATAGTTAATTTTATATTTATTTTTATTTTCTTTAAAAAATTCTTGTAAGATTTTTACTTCACTACCCTCAGTGTCTAGTGAAACATAATCTATAATTAATGGAGCATTATTTTCTTCTAATATAGTAAATAATGTTTTAACAGGTAAAACTACAGTACTCCACGAACCACCCCATTTTGTTACAGCATTAGGTTCTAATGTTTTTTCTATACCTCCAACCATAGTATCTTTAGAATATTTAAATTCTACTTCACCATTTATATTGTAGATGCCGTGATTTAAACAAGTACATTTTCTATTGTTTGACAGAGCATTATAAGCCTGTGTAGCTGGTTCTATACAAATTCCTGTCCATTCTAATTCTTTTTCTAACTTATAAGTGTTAGATAACTTAATGCCGTCGTGCGCTCCAATATCAACAAAGTATCCTTTTTTTTTATTATTAGAATATTCGCAATAATATTTATCTTGGTTGATTTGACTATAAAACATTTAAGTTATTTGTAGATAATTATTTTCTGTTTAATATCTATAATGACTGAAATATTTACATTATGGGTAGGAGCAACTAATCCTATTTGTAGATTATGTATGCTAAGTTGGAAAAAACTTAATTATAAAATTAATGTCTATACTGACCTTAATGATTTTGACCCTTGGCTACAACAATTCCAATTATTCGACTACAAAGATATTTTACAAGGGAGTACCCAAGAAATTTTACCCTTTTCTGATTTATTTAGATATAAAAAATTATATAGAGATGGTGGTACTTGGGTAGATGCAGATATGTTTTTACTTAAACCAATTCCACATTGTGACTATCTAATCACATCTGAAAGAACTGCCCAGACAGGTGCCTTTAAAAGACAGATTAAATCTATACCCAATATTGGAGTACTTAGATTCCCACCTAAATGTTCTTTGTTAAAATATGTTATTGATAAAATAGAAAGAAGTAAATCAAAAAGTAAAAAATGTACAAAAAATATGTTTGTTTTTCAAGACGCTATCCTTAAGACCTATCCTACTTGGTTGGAGGAAGTAGCACCACCTGAAGACTACTGTCCTGTAAATTGGTCTAATATAAAAGAACAATATTATGGTAAAGAATTTAAATCTAAATATGGTCAAGAAGTAAATCAAATAGATTATATCTTTGAGAAATCAATTGGTGTTCATCTTTGGGAAAATCTATCTTTAAACAAATATAAAATAGATTTTGAAAAAACCAAAGAGGGGTCTCTATGGAATTTACTCAAGAATCACATTGACAGTTAAAATATCTATTTAAAAATAATATAGTATAATACTATAATGGATTATATAGTAGCAATACCTAGTTTCAATCGCACTGAAAAGTTTAAAGCTAAAACTCTGAAATTGTTAAAAGATTATAATATAGATTTCAACAATGTCTGGTTATTTTTAGAAAATAATGAACAAAAAGAAATGTACGAAGGTTTAGTAAAAAATGTCGTGGTAACAAATACAATTGGTATAGGTAAAAAAAGAAACTTTATGAGAAGATGGTTTAGAGCTAATGATTGGGTTAAAAATGTTTTATGTTTAGACGATGACTTGGATTCTATCGGAATGGTTCAGAATGGAGTCGGCACTAAAGTTCCGAATCTACATAAATTTGTTGTAGAATGTTTCCAAAGGACAGAAGAACTTGGTCTATGCATTTGGGGTGTTTGTCCATATGATAACACATTCTATATGAAAGAAGGTAGCGAATCTCAAAATCTAAAATATATTATCGGAGCTTGTTTTGGTTTAATTGTTGATAGAAAAAGACAATTGCTACAGACTGAATATAATCAATATGAAGATATGGAATTCTCTATAAAACATTTTCGAAGAGATGGCGGAGTACAACGCTACAATTCTGTGTACATTAAAACTAAATATTTTGGAGACGGTGGCATCAACAGTAGCTACGGTGGATTTGCAAATAGACAAAAGGATATGGAAGACGCTGGTAAAAGATTCGTACTACAATATCCTAAGTTTTGCAGATTAGTAAGAAAAAAGATAGGTTATGATGTTAGATTGAATCACAAGGCAAAACCTACAGATTAATATCTATATTTATTTATATGACTAAAGAAGTACTCAAAGAAATGTTAAAAGATTTAATCCCTATGATTGAGGGTAGATGGTGGCTATGTGGCGGGGGAATGTTGGGATTACATAGAGACGGTGACCTCATTGAATGGGATAATGATTTAGATATAATGTTACACCCAGAAGCTACAATCAATATACCTTCTGGAAGTAAATATGCTACACAAAAATACTATATGGACGAAAAGTTCTATGACACAACCCGTTATAGATATACACCAAATTTATGGCACGAATATCTTAGATACTATGGTCACGGTAAAAATATGAATCGACCCACTCTCTACAAAGCTGCCTCGGTAATGTACAAACAAAATTCTATAATTCCAGAATTTACTTTACCTTATATTGATATATATAGACTTCAGAAAATAGAAAATGCTTGGACTATACCCTATTGGGAACAGGATACATTCTATAATGATGAATTAGCCAATCCTGTGTTTAACTACAATCTGGGATTCTGTGTACCTTTACCATCGAATCTAGATAGTGTCTGTGAGAGATGTTATGGACAAGACTGGCGTACACCTATCAAAGACCCATATAAATTACAATAAAAAACATTTAATACTAGTAGCTACACCTGCAAATATAAGGAATATAATCAAAGCTATTGCCATTTATAATAGATAATATTTTATTCTTCTTCTTCTTCTTCTTCTTCTTCTTCTAGAAAGTTATAACCTTCTAAATATTTTTCTTGAATAACTACAATAACATTACCAAAATACGGTCGTGGAATGATAGGGCAATTATTATAATTTTCAATAGTCATTTCCTTACCGTGTAGATAATCTAAATCTTTTGTTTTATGAAATAAAGCTACATTTGGCGTACACTCATTACCACCATTTTCATTTACATAGACCTTAAATTTCTTTTTATTAGTTGTCTGGAGAAGTCTATTTGCTTCCCCCCATTCTTCTTCTACACAAAACATAGGGTGTACCCAGACATTATCACTCGCTACTACCTCTACATAACCACCAACCATCTTTTTTAGATAATCTAGATTGATTTCTATATCATTACAAATGTAGGGTTTACCTACGACTGGCATTACAACTGCTACTTTATGGCTCATAATTATTTTTTATAATAGTTGAAAAATCAAAATCAATTTTTTTTGGTTATTCGATATTTGTCCAATATAGCTTTATCTACTTTAGCCGCACCGCCCCCAGTTAGTGCACTCGCTAATCTAGCCTGTGCCCATTGAGAAGGTGAAACATTAGGTCTACTTCCCGCATTGTAATATGCAGCTACACCTTTCTTAATAATTTGTTTTATACCCGCAGGTCTTAGTAGATTCTTACCTATCCAAGCGTGGTCTGTTATCTTTTTACCGTAGCGTTTTTCGAATTTCGCTGCGTGAGTTGACCTTTTAGAGGCGGGTGCTGACTTTAACTTTGGCCTATCTGTACCTTTTTTTATAGACGCAACTTGCTTTTTCTTGTCTGAAGGTGTTAGAGATGAAGGTACATATTTTTTGTTTAAACCTGTACTTTTATCTTTTTTTGGCATTTATATATATAAATGTTATTTAAAATAAATGGTGAAAGAAATTCTGGTACTAATTTTTTATATCAAATTTTACTTCTTAATAATTTACCAAGCTATCAATTAAAGATAGATGGCAAAACAGTTTACCATTGGAAACACGGTGTCCCTACAAAAGATTATAAAGAATTAGATAATCGAGTTATAGATATATTTATATTTAGAGAATTAGATGGTTGGCTACAGTCTTTTTCTAAAAGTCCATACCATCTTGTTCTATTTAATAATTTTACAGATTTTCTTTTAAAGAAACAATCCTCTAATGAAAAGGTTTTAGTTGATTATAGAACTGGTAAAACATTGAATATAGATGATAATGATAAAACTATATTTGAGATTAGACAATATAAGTTTAATAAAATTATGGAATATAGAAAAGACAATAGTGATGTTATTTTAGTTAATCTTTCTTTTCTGCAAGATGAGAAAAACTTGCTACAATTTCTTAACATTTTATGTGATAAATATTCTATACCTAAACCAAAAACTTTTATTACCAATATAAAGCACACCAAATCTAGATTGAGTGAAAAAAACAGATTATATAATATAAATATAAATAGTTATAGACATATTATAGATTCTAAAAAAAATAAGGACATAGAAGATTTTATAAATAATTTAACTTTTTTAATTGTGTAAGAGAGAAGCTGTTACAGTAGCTGTACCAGTGTACTTTAATTTGATGTAGTTTATAGCTACATTAGGTAAACTTGTAGAGAAGTTACCTGCCGAATCAGGATATATCTGATATTGATATTTAACAAAGTCGGCACCAGAATTAGCGGAAATATGAATTTCAATATTGTTACTTGTGTCTGTAGAGACACCAAAGATGGTTAAGTTTTTAGAAGCTCTGACATCTATTTCTGATGAGAAAGTACCTGAAGAAACTGAGGCGGCATTAGATAAATTACCTTTTGAACCGCTATTGTTGGAAGAACCAGCTTCTGTAGTTACAAGTACTCTACCACCTGAAACACAACCTCCTAAATCTGAGAGGTCAACATTGGTCACAGCTATAGCAGCTGATGAAACGATGTCACACTGAACCTCGGAACCTGATATAGCCCCACTGAGTGCGGTAAGACCAGCATTAGACACAGCTAAAGTTGGTGCGGACACGAGGTCTACTTGCAATTCTGTACCGCTCACACAACCGCCTAAAGAAGAAAGGTCAACATTGGTGACAGCTATAGCTGCAGATGAAACGATATCACACTGAAGTTCTGAACCTGAGACACACCCAGCGAGGCCTGTAGTGTTGGACGCAATAGATGATAAACTAGATTGAGCTATGGAATCAGCTACGGGTATAGCAGTTGTGTTGGTAATAGCTACCAACTGTTCTAAATCTGAATTTACTTTGAATGATTGTGATGATATTCTAGACATTTTATAATATTAAGTAAGATAATAGTTTAAGATTTTTATATAGTAATATACTATATATGATTGTACTTATTGGGATTCCTGTCTATGGCGGCATCTGCTATGCCGACTTTATGATGTCTTTAATAAATCTTACCAAAGCTTTAGAACATCACAAAATTAAATATGAATTACATATAGTTCAAAATGAGTCCTTAATTACCAGAGCTAGAAATGGAATTGTAGCCAAGTTTATGGAAAATATAAATTATTCTCATTTACTATTTCTGGACTCCGATTTAATGTTCGAAGCGGAAACTATATTGACAATGTTAAAAGAAAAAAAAGAAATTGTAGGAGCATCTTATCCGAAGAAATCACTAAATCTGGATAAGATGTTACATTATTATGATAAAGGTGTAGAAAAAGACCAGTTACTTTATAGACAAACTGATATGAATTATAATCTTAAAATCTATAATAAAACACAGGCAAAGGTAGACGGAGCTTGTGTGGAAACTTTAGATGTGCCTACAGGAATGATGCTAATAGATAAGAGAGCTATGTCTCAAGTAATACATAAAAATAGAGATTTCAAATATAAAAATAATGTAGCTGGGTACAATGATAAAAGTACCTTCTATGATATATTTAGAGTTGGTGTAAATAGTAAAGGTTATTATTTATCTGAGGATTATTATTTTTGTGAATTAGCTCGAGAGTGTGGCATCAAACTATGGTTAATGGCTAATGCAACTTTAGTTCACATTGGTCGCTACAATTACCACGGGAATCTCGGCACTGTTTTAGCCGATAACACTGGCGAGAGATTCGATGCCGACTCGGTGTTAGTGAACAACTAGTTTCTTAAGTCTAGCAAACTTTTCTTTTTTGACTTCCCGTACTTCTTTGGTTGTTATTTTGATTGGCTTTCCTTTGGTTACTGCTCTATAATAAAGAGTTTTTGGTTGGTTCATAATAATAAGTAATACAATAATAATACTTTCTAATACAATAATAATAATAATAATAATAATAATAATACATTAAATCTCTATAATACATATAAAATATACAACATATAAAACATCGGACAAATCGGACACATCGGACACATCGGACACATTTCAAAGTTCCGCATATGACTAGGAAAAAAAATATAATTTGTTTTAAAAGTGTCCGATGTGTCCGAAGTGTCCGATTTGTCCGATGTTTACTTAAAGATATCTATATTATAAATATATGGACGGAAAATGGAAATGTCGCTTCTGCGAACGAAAGTTTAGCAAGTTTGAAGGCTGGGAAAAGTTTAATGACATAGAAAAATACGATGGTTTACGACCACTACAAGGTGTCTATATAGCATCAACAAAAGACAAGTACAAAGACACTGACTATATGGCTCATTTAGAATATAACCACAGTACAAAGATGGCTTGGTGTCCTAAAAGTCGTGATAACGCTACCAATAAATTCTTTAAGAACTATAAAGCTTGGCAACGGCACCAGAAGAAATACTATGATGAAAAACCAATCAGTAATGTTGACCCAAATGTCTATAAAGATATTCTCAGAAAACAATTAGAAAAGGATATGAATGATTGGCTAAGAGATGGTAAATCTCTAGAAGATATTTGTTTAAAATTTACATATAATGATTGGGACTCATCTGATAGTGAATCAACAATAAAAGAAATATAATATATATTTTTTCTACTTTATACCTGAATAAAAACTAATTACAATTATCTTTTATTAAGGTACAAAAATGGCTCAGAGTTTATATAGAAAATACTTCGAAATTGTCCCAGTAAATAACATAGACCAATATTCGGCACAGAATGGTACCGACCAAATCTCATTTCATATTCCAGCTTTAGCTGGTGCCGCACTTTCCACAAGAGATATGGTGTTTAGTGGAAAATTGCAAATCAACAAAGATACTGGAGCTGCCTATGCTCCAGGTGATTATGGAACTACAGATTTATCTTTTGACTCTGTAAATGGTGTTCATAATCTAATCTCAAGAGTTGACATTGTCTCGCAGGGTTCTGGTAATGCTCTAATTGAACAGCGTAGACAATACTCATTAATTAATAAATATCGTAGAGGTGTTCTTTCAGAGAATGATTTAGTGGCTGGTAAATACGCCAATCAACAGCTATGCGGTAACAGTTCTCTTGGTGTGCAGAACTTCTTAGGTAGAGCCGCAGGTTCCAACAAAACTGCGGAGCAAAACTCTATTGATTTTGCTGTACAACTCAACACTGGATTTCTAATGGATAACCAGCAACAGTTAAATCTTGGTGCCGCTAATGGTTTACTCATTAAAATTTATCTTAATGAAGTACCAAATGCTCTATTCAATGTTAATCCCAATGCTGGTACTATAGCAAATAACAATTACAATATTATTCTCAAAGATGTCAAACTCTTTGGTAGATATAATTTTGTTACTCAACCACTCTTATCGCAACTTAGTGGTGTTAACTTTAGAAAGATTAATGACCTTATCTCTGTTGTTCAATCTAGTAATGATACTATAGCCAACCAACCAATGGTTCGCTCTCTACACAAAATGGTTCATATTTATCAACCCAATACAAGTACTAGTAACAATATCAATGCTAACAATACCGCAACTAACCAGATTACAGGTCTTAAACAGTACATTGTTAGTAACAATGGTACTCGCCACCCATATAACTATGACATTGTCAACACTCCACCTATTGCTTCTTTACCAGCTACGGCAGGTAATCAAGGCCGTGTAGCAGGTAACGCCGAACAATGTTATCTACTCATTGGAGCATTGAACTCTCAATATCCTCCTGTACACTCTTTAGTCAATGGCAAGAATCAAGCCAAAGCTCACGAAGATGCTGTTAATGTAAGAAATGATGTCTCATTAAATGTAGAAGCAATTGGTGTCGACTACAGTTATGGATTTGCAGACTTTACCGTTCCTATGACTCAGAATTTATTACAAATGAATGTCGAATCTTCTATATTAACCAATGACGCAATCGTTGTTCCATCTGATAGAAATCAAACTTCTACTCAGAACTCTTTTGTCGAATATGATGCTCAGCTACAATATCAAGGAATGATGGTAAACCAGTAAAAATTGAAAGTAAAAAGAATAAAAATATTATAAAAATGTTTTTAAAAATTGATAAAGAAGAATATGAAAGACTAAAAATACATTCGCAAACAGTGTCTGGTAGACATCTTAATGTAAGATTAATTATTGTAGGAAAACATATCAATAAACCAATAAGTCTAAGTGATAATAATAGTTTTGTAAAATTTAAAAATCAAACAAAAGAATATAGTTATTTTAATCAAGAAATAAAAGCAATATACAATCAAATCAGTAATAGTAGTGATTTCATTGATATATTAGATTATTGTGAATTTCAAGAGGTAATTTCTAGTGGAGGTAACGGTGGTAAATGTACATTCGGATTGTAGAAAAAAAATTGATTTTATTTAATTTTTATTATTTATTGATAAAAAATGGATATTGTAGAAGAATATATTGAAAAGCGACAAGCTATAGATAAGCGTAAATGGACGGAACCCTACAAGGAAGAAGTAAGAATGAAATTTAAACAAAGTTATAAAATACAAACTTGGTTGAGAGATTACATAGATTTAGAAGGACATAATATTGTAATGGATATACTAGAGGACTATCTTACACATTATCGTAATTCTTAATATTTCATCTTCATAAGTCTACCTATTTGAGATTCGATTTCCTTTTCAACCTCTATTTCCACGCCCTGTTTTTGAACTATTTCCTCTTTATCTTCTATTTTTTTTTGTACCTTTCTTACTTGTTGTGCAGTCTTAGCATTTTCTCTAACCACTTTGCTAACATAGTTTATCATAGTTTTGATATTATCGTCTAAACTCAATGTAAAGTCAAACTTTTTGACCGCATCGTCATAGTAGTGTTGTACTTCTTTTGGGATTTTGGCTCTCATCTTTTTAGCTTCCTGATTAAACACCTGACTATATTCGTCGTCTGTCCAAGCCTGTTGGGACTGTTCTTCTTTTAACTCAACCTTTTCTTCTATATTTTCAATCACTTCTTGTACTTCTTGGCCGACATAACCATCTAATTCTTCTTCTTCTTCTACATTATGTTCTTCTTCTACTTCTTTTATTGATTTAAGTTTAGCTTTGACTTCCTTTTTTCTTTCAACCTGCAACTTTAGATTATCTATACGGTCTTGTTGTTGTTTCATTGCTTCCATTTCAAGTTGTAGTAACTTTTCTTTGTTGTTTGACTTCTTAGCTTCACCAACATCTTTGGCCTGTTTTTTAGCCGCTTCTCTTTCGGCTTTTCTTTTCTCATAGGCTTTTTTTCTACCAACTCGCATTTTTTCTAATTGCTCTGGTGATAAGGTCTTTTTAGGTTTTTCGCTCATATATTATATATTTATATAATATATATGAAAACCAAACCGAACGAAAATGCTATTATTATAGATTTATTATCAGAAATACTCAAACAGACAGTAAAATTAACTAAGGAGATAAAAAGAAGCCGTATAAAGGTTGACTCTAATCTGTTTAGGCTAGCGACCAAATACGATGTAATTGATAATAGAATTTTGGTTTGTAAAAGAGAATATCGAAATTCTGTCCGTAGCTATGTACCAAGACATAAAGAGTTACCAGTTAAAATGACTTTTGATTAAAATTTCTCTATATAGGTTATATGAGTCTCAAGATAAAACCAGTTGAAATAGATGAATCTAAATATAATAAAGAAGAATTGGAGCCATTTGTCTTCCCATCGCTTAGCGTCTATATCGGGTCGGTCGCCTCAGGAAAATCAACTATGGCTTTCAATTTGATTTCTTTGTTACAACCAATTTTCAAGGGAAATGTTATCTTAATTAGTCCAACTATTCTTAACGACCCTATACAACAAAAAATGATTGAAGATGATTTGATATTAGAACATTATGATTTTTTTTCTAATGATTTAATGAAACATATTTTAGACACCATAAAAGAGGATAAAGATGAAAAGTACCTGATAATTCTAGATGATATACTCTCAATGACCCCAAAGCACGGTACAAGGGAAGGAAGGTGTAGGAATAGTTATATTTCACAATACAGACATAGAACTAATGAAGGACAAGTGTCTTTGATGTTTTTTTTACAATATTTTAAGGACTGATCGACTGTAATTCGTTCTAACCTTTCATATTTAGGGTTATTGGGAATGCATTCGGAAAAGCATCTAAAACAATATGCTGAAGAATTAAGTGCTGCTACTGGCGGTACTGAAGAATCGTTTTATGAAGTTTATAACAAAGCCAAGAAAGACAAATTTGATTTCTTATTACTAGACTTTAGAAAGCTAAGAGCTTTTCGAAATCTCGATGAAAAACTCTATGATAGAGATGAAGAATTTAAAAAATAATGTAATAATAGATTATAAAAATGGATTACGCTGATAGAATTAATAAATTTAATGATATGATTGGACAAACTAGTGACCACATCAAAGCTGTTAGAGATGCGGCTACAAAGTTTGACGATAAAGACCCTGTTGGTAGTGCCTTAAACATTGCTACAGCTGCCTCAGGTGGTGTAGGAGGTGTCGCAGGTTCTATAGCAGGAATACAGCATTTTAAGGACGCAAAGACCATAGTTAAACGAGTAGCTGCCCGATTAGGTAAAAAAAGTTCAGATGCCCCATCTGGTGGTAGTACAGACGCAGGTTCTGGTTCAGATAGTGCCGCTGGAGCTGCTAAAGATGGTAATGTTGGTTCAAGAGGTGGTTCGAGTCAGGGTGGTAGTGCTGCCGACAATGACGGACAGGCACCAAGACCTACAGGTGATGGTACTGGTGGCGGTAGTGCTGGTACAGCCGATGCTTCTCAGGCAGGGCAAATAGGTGCCGATATTGATGGCGGTGTAGCTGACAGAGTTGGTGACTTAGCTAATAACCCATTCCCAACGCAGGAAGCTAATGCCATAAATAAAGCGATAGAGGCCAAAACTACTGCAGCTGGTGTAGATAAAGGTCAATTGAATTCTTTATTAAAAACAACTGGTAGACAACAAGAATTAAAAGCTATCAATAAAGGAATGAATGAAGGTGACCTAAAGACTGCCTCTCAACAAGACTTTTTACAATTTAAAAACAAAGTTGCTAACGATGCTATATCGAGAGCAAATAGTGGTAGACCACAGGCTTCTGGCTATGATAGTTCTGGTAACCCAACAGGTGAAGCTCAAGGTCCTAGTTTACAATCAGGTAATGGCACAAATGGCGTTGATGCTCTAAGAACTGCTCCCGATGCCCCGGCGCCCCCCCCCCCCCCGCCCCCGACGCTCCGCCGCGTGGGGCGCCGGGTCAAGCAGGAAATAACGCCGCATTAGCACCAGACCCCAACGCACCTAATACATCTGTCACAGGTAGTGGTGATTTAACTTCTGGTAATGCCATTAGTGCTGCTGGAGATGATTTAGACCAAGGTGCGAGTCTTGTAGCAAGGGGTCAAGCTGCTCTACAAAATCTGGTACCAGCTAATGTACCTGGTAGAGCTGGACAGTTGGTTAGAGGATTGGCTACACAGAACCCAGATGCTTCTCAAGGTGCCAATATGGCAAGTAGACTACAGCAGGGAGCTGCCGATGCCCACGCAAGTGCCAATAGTGCTATGGCCAATCCGAATGCCACAAATGCTGGTAATTTAGTCCCAGATGGTCAAGGGGCTGCCAATGCTACAGTAAAAGCTGGTGCTGCTAGTGCAGATGCTGGAGAAGATGCTGGTAGTATAGCCAGTAAAGTTGCCTCTGGTGCTTCTAAACTTGCAGAAGGTAGCGAGATTGCTGGTGGTGTGGAAAGTGGTCTAGATGTTTTAGCTGGGCTTAGCGGCCCTCTCGCACCTGTAGTAGGTCTAGTGTCTGGTCTTGTTTCCCTTGGAACAACGATAGCAGGATTATTTCACCATAAACCACCGCCTAAGAAAGAAGCTCCTCCACCTGCTGCTGCGATGTCTGTAGGTGCTAACTTACAACAGAATGCTTCTGCTGGAGTCGGAATCTACTAATCAAAAAAAATTTGAAATCTGATTTACACTATAACTTAATTAAATCAAAATGTCCGACCCTATCCAAGAAGATATGTTTTTCGCAGAGAAATGGACTACAGAAAAGTACAAAGAATTTATTGACTGGGTTAACAGTGAACAATATGACACAGTTGTAGAAGCCTATTACCATTTGGCCAGACTATATGAAGAAAATCAAACTTTGTGTAATGATTGTGATATGTTTAAAGGTCACGACAATGCAGACATTTGTTGTGATTGTGATAATATTTATAAAGTTGCTACAGCTGAATGTCCCGATGTTGATTATTTCGATACATTAGAAGAAGCAAAGGAATTTTGTGATAGACACAGCCTTGACTATGGTTATATAATGTTATGTGATTCTGAAAAGAGGGAAATAGGGTGCTGGGGAGATTTTGAAGAATAAAAACAATAAATATTTTCTAGATATATATATATGACTACAATTGGAATTTTAATACCTCTATGTTCAAGAAATCAAAATTGGAAAGAAGTACGGGATATAGATTTTTTTAATTGTTTTCAATCTTTTTTTTATACATCAATATCTAATAAATTTGACTATAGATTTTATTTGGCTATTGATGAGAATGATAAGTTTTTGATGGATAATATAGATGACATAAAAAAAAAGCTACATAATACTAAGGACTCGGTTCATATTATGCCTAAAGAACTTAATAAAAATCCCTATGGAATATGGAATAAATTATTAGAATATGCCATAGATGACTGTGATTATTTCTATCAAGTTGGTAGTGATATAATGATGATTACTAAGAACTGGGATAGTTATTTTATTAATCAATTAAAAAAGAAAAATAATGTAGGATTTATCGGTGGTGTAGATAAACAATTTTGGTTGGAGAGAGGATTGAGAGGTCTAGACCAAATACTAGAGAACATATTTTTTCATAAAACACATTATAAAATTTTCAATCAATTTATTAATTCTAAATTTAAGACTTGGTTTGGTGATGATTATCTATCACAATTGTATAGAGAAGTAAACAGTACATTTATATGTCCAACAATTCTATTTATGAATCAGAATAGAGTCGGCGATGCTAATGAAAAAAGTAGATATGAACCTTCATTAGAAAATCAAAATGAGTGGTTGCCTGTAGCAAAACAAGATAGTAAATTAATTAAGGATTATATAAAAAATAATAATATAGAGCTATTATATAATGGGTAAAAACTTTATACATATCGGAATTGCAGACTGGTGCGAAATAGGCCAAATACACGGCAAGAAGTACACAGAAGGAATTGGTATAGAAGCTATACCCGCATCGGCAAAAGCGGCAGAATCTAGAGCAGATTGGTGGAATGAACAATTCGGTACAAACTTTCAAGTACTTAATTATTTAGTAACAAATCAAGATGATAAAGAATATGAATATAATGTCGCTAGTAATAATGGACATAGTTCTTCTATATTCCCAATGAAGGAACATAAAGAAATATGGAAAGATGTCAAAGAGATTATGACTATAAAATTAAAATCAAAGAAGATGACTACAATAGCCAAAGAAAACAATATAAACCTATTACACTATGAAGACCTAATAGTTGATGTACAAGGAGCGGAACTAGAAGTTTTGAAATCATTTGATGGTAATATCAAACATTTTAAAACAATAGAAGTTGAAATAAGTGAAAGAGAACTATATGAAGGTCAAGTTTTATTTCCAGAACTTAATGAGTACTTAGAGAGTTATGGTTTTATTCGAGAAATAGACCCGCATTGTTTTCATTGTAATTTAATATATTTAAATAAAAACTAAAAATGAGTACTTAAAGAGACAATTGAAAAAAATCGTAAAAAAAATATATATAATTATTTTATCAAACTATGAATCAACCAGCGAATCCCTCAAATCAAGCTACACCTCAAGCTCCAGATGGAGCAAGACAAGGGCCTAGTACTGGCTCAAATGCAAAACTAGCCTCGGTCTCATATGTTACAATCCTTCCAGAAGGCAAAACTTCTGGCTACAAACCTGAACAACAGTGTGACTTTAAAATTGACCCAGTCCAATATCCCTACATAGATGGTAAACAATCTTATTTACTTTTAAATATTACACCTAATGTTGACTTCTCTAATGCTTCAGTCAAAGCTGCTGGTGTAAAACCACCAGTGTGCTTCCCAGCCCATATGGGTGCCAACTCTATTGTTAACCGATTAGTCTGTCGTGTAAATGATGGTACTGGTAGAATAATTGAAGATAGAGAAGCTTACAATATGTACAATGGCATCTCTAATGCCTATAAATTTGACTCAGATGTGTTCCCAAGTTTAGCAAAAGTAGAAGCTGTTTCAGGAAGAAATACTTTAGAAATTAATCAAACTATTGATAACATTGGAAATTGCTACTTCTATCCACAGGCTGATATTGCCACAACTAGTAATGAATCTGTAGGTGGTACAAGTGTTATACAAAATTCTTTTGTTATTCCTATACAGCTTGGTCTTTTCAGTGCTTTCTCAAATGAACATATGGCTGTACCTAATATGGATATTAATGGTTGCCATTTAACATATCACTTAGAAAAAGCCAATAGAGTTTTACAGTTACTCTGTCACAAATTTTATAGAAAAGAAACACTCAATGGAGTTGCAGATTGCCACTGTGAAAACGCTATAAATGTAAGTGCTGCTTTAGCCTGTACATTTAGTGATACAACTACTTTCAAGGTAAATACGGCAGTAAATGATTGTGATTTAGTTATTGGTGGTAAACCTTGGACGCTGGACAATTTTGGTTGGCGTGTAGGATATCCTGTTAAGGTAGGTACGAATGAAGCAACTATAACCAAGATTGAAATAGCTGCTGGTCAGATACAAGTAACAGTTGGTAACGCATTAGCTGCCGCTGGAGCGCACAATGTAGAGTTAGGTGCCATTGATTCCAGAGACTATACAATTGATAAGATTGAATTAAGAGTCTTAAATACTATGCCAGATGGTGGAACTATTAAGAATATCAGAAGAGCTTTAGCAACTGGCATTAATTTTAATAGTACTCAATTATATAAAGTTTCGACCGCATCACAGCTAAAGAATGCAGTTATAGATATACCAGAATCTTTAACCAAATGTCTATCTTTGATGGTTGTACCAGTTCAACAGGCTAATTTAGATACATTAGACCAAAACAACGCCTATGTTTACCCCAGACCTGATAGCATATTAAATAACAATGACGCTGACTATACATATCAATTCCAGGTCAAACAGGTCTTAATTCCAAACTTAGCTGTCAAAACTAATAAGAATGTTGACAATGAAAATGACAATGTTATCTATTTCAATCAACAGTTAATGGCTCTTAGACCTATGATGGATATTAGAGCGCTACAGGATAATGCTGTTATGTCAACATCAAACGCATTAGACCTCAATTTACCTTTCTTCTTCCCACTTCTTTTAGCACCACAGGGTACAAGTTTCGATTTAATCGATGCCGCACCTCAGCTTAGAATAGAAAATACTACAGGAACATTAGGTAATATCACAGCTAAACTTAACTTTGTCTTTGTAAATCACACCAGGCTAATGAAGATTGGAAATAGTGGTGTGGAAATTGAATTTTAATTTTCTTACTAAATTATATAATGTCTAAAGAAAAACCTTTAAATGTAGGACAACAACCAAATCCACCAGCTTTCCAAAAGATAGTCTCTGAGACTTTACAAGGTAAGAATCTTGGTGTAGACAAAATATTATTGAATATTAATAGTGGACAGTCAGAACTTCCTACTAATAATAATTCTATTATAAAATATTCTTTGAAGCAACCCATAAATTTAGAAATCGGTGATACTATAACTCTAGTGTCTTCATTCGTACAGGAGAAGGGATTGGCTGAAAATACTATATCTTTTGAAGAAGATATTGAAGCTGAAATGAGATTTCTATATTATAAACAATATGACCCAGGTGATACTTTAATACCTGCGTCAGTAGATGGAGTTTTAGCATCTGATGCTGGTTATGTACAATATCCTAAACAATGTCCTGATTTTTATACAGGTCAGACTAATGCATATAATGAATTAGAATTAGCCTTTATAGAAGCAGATGATAGCTATGGGGCTTTATATAGTAATGTTGTAGGTGATTGTCAATTAAATCAAACCGCCTCAAATGCTGTTTATTCTGGTGGTAGTGATGATAATCTAATGAGTGGGCCTACAGGACAAATGGGTTACTTAATGGAGACCTGCATATACACCCCATCAACACCTACAGATAAGTTTTATAGACCAGTTTATGGTAGGAAGGTTATAAAAGTTAAGGCGGGTAATTATAGTGTTGACTCTTTGGCTAATCTAATCAGTGCTCAAATGAACGGTTCTGTAGGAGAAAACTTTGATACTTTTAGTGATGCTCTAAAAGATAAATTATATTTTCCAGAGAAATCGTTTAATGATGGTGACCATTTTTGGAGAACTATGCCATACTTTAGAAATATTGGAATATCAAAAGATTTAACAAACACTGAAGTTTTTGGTAGTAATCCTTTGGTAAGTGGCGATGATGCTAGAAGAGTTGAAGGGTTTGTAAGACAATTGCAATTTAGTTTAGCCAGTTATTATAATGTTTTTAGATATAATCAATTAACAGTAGATGATGCTGGGGCTGCCCACTCTGGAGGGGCTGATGGAGGAGGAAGATTAGCAGTAGGACAAATTTATCCTAATAAAAGATTTAATACCGATGATTATACTCTAAAGGACACTAATGGTAATCGTAGTGTAGAATTAGCTACTATTATGACAGCTAATAAACTGATGTCGAATAGTAATGCTATAAATTTTTATGCGGGTGCTTTACATTTACACCATCTATTTGATAATGATGAAGAAACATTTTATTGTAGTCCTGATATAACTTCTGATAATCCTATATATGATACTAATAACCCAAATAGACCTCCAACATTTGTAGAAATGATGAATTTACAAATATCACAAAAATTCGGAATTATTCCATTTTATCGTAGCAATGGTGCTGCCTATACTGCAAAATATAGTGTACCTGGAGATTTTAGAATGGTTTCCCAATCTGATGCTATGGCATTTAACACTCTACACCCTGTCCACGGTTTATCCTATCTCGCAACTGTACAAGCTTTCCCCCCGTCAAGAAATGCATTCGCTGGTACATCTGTAGCAGAACTTACATTTTCTGACTCCCAAGCAAATAGATTCGCCTTCCAAAATTTTCACGAATTCTATAAATTGGGTAACATAGCACCAGATGGTAAATCACCTACAAATTATGGTGGTCAACAAGCAACTAAATATAATAATCCGTACTACAATCAAAGTGGTGGTAGTAATACATATGATAGAGGTTTTGGCTTTGAAAAAAGTAATGCCATCTATCCAATTGATAGTAGTTCAGGAATAATGGTAAATAATTTTGATTTTGGATTAGTAAAGAATACAATTGTTTATACAGAATTAAAAGCAAAAATAGATGCTTTAGAAAGAGTTGATAGTCAAGGAGCGCAAATGAAAAGAGAAAAATTATTATGGGATTTATTATCTAAACCTTTTGACCAATTTTTTCAGACCCCACAAGATGCTAAAAACGCTTGGGCAAATTCTTTATGGGCAAGATTAGGATTTTCCTATGACCAGTTGGGTGATATTTCCAAGAACTTAGAATCAACATCTACTTATGGTGGCGCACCAAATTCGAATCAGCTACCATCACAACAGTTACCAAAGGTAACAAAAGCTGGTAGAAAAACTATAAAAAATAAAGGAATAATAACTCATAATGATTTTGATTTTAGTAAAATTGTGTCCTCAGATGGTTTAGGAGGTGGCAACCCATTTAAGGAATCGGCTGTACCACTACAAAATTACAGACTAGTAGATTACTTTCCAGGTGCTTTAATGACCACAGGTAATTTTGCTAATGAAAAACACCCAACTGGTAATTTAGGTATAGCTCCAAATATATTCCATTTATTATCTGAAAGTAAACCTCTAAATGCAAGTGACTTACCCTCTTTATCAAATGGTAAATCTTATCTACTTATTGAATCTGATATTATCAAACCAAATTTCAAAGATGTTAGAGCAAATTGGGGCAATCTGTTAGGTGTGATGTCGAAAGAAAATGCCACCAATGATACTATTTTTGGTACTGAACCAATAGATTTTACTATAACTGAACCAAGATTATTGAGTGATATAACTCTATATATCAAGAATCCTGACGGTACTATAGCAAGTAATGATGTTATTGGTGATAATTGTGGTTTTATTATACAAATTACTAAAGCTATCAAGCCTCAAGCATTACCCTTGGTTGAGCCGCCTTAGGAACTCTAATAATAGTTTCTACAATTTCATCTGTGACCTCATCTACCTGATTTCCACATTTTTTAAATAATTTTTTAATTGCTCTGATAAGTCTGACTATGGGGTTCATACCATATAGTTTTATATTTTTTTTTTAATTATTGGTTAATGATATATGGAATATTTAAAAAAATTTTATGTGTATAGTGTCGAGGATTTCGATGCCTTTCATAGACAGGCTTTTCCAAACGCATCAAAAAGTACCTATCATAGCTTCGAACAATCTTTAAAGAGAATAGAAAAGGTTTATGATAGTAAACTACAAAAATTAGATTTATCTTTTGTCAAAGACCCAAAAGAACTATGGGATAAATTAAACGCATCTAACTATACTCAAAATACAATAATAACTACTTATACTCATATACTTAAACTTCTAAAACTTATGGATATACCTTTACACCATTATAACAAGTTCTTAGAGATTCTTAATTATCACAGTAGTAAAAGACAAGCAGAACAACAAGAAGAATTAAGAGAAAAGTTAGAATTTCTACCTGACTTTACTAGTTTAAGAAATGTAGTAAAATCAAGAATAAAAGTTGTTGATTTCAATTTACAATTTACAGAAATGAAGCATCTAGTGTTAATGGCTATAATGACTCTCTCAGTACCAATGAAACCTACAAACTTTGTGAATATGAGAAAGGCCTACTTTGATGGTAATGAACAATCAAATTGGTTTATCTATGATGAAGAAGACAATTTTGAATTTCATTATAAATCAAATATAGTAAAGGTTGTTGATAAAGATTTACAAAAATTATTAGAACTATGGATTAATGGCTATAACACTACCAAATACTTCTTTATCTCAAATGAAGATAGTAAGAAACCTATGAGTGCAAAAGAATTAAGAACAACAATCGCAATGGCTTCCAAAGATATTTTTGACATAGCATTGACAGCTACAGATTTAAGAACAGCTTATATGAAATATCTGATTGATTTAGACCCAGATATGGAGCAGAAAGTACAATTATCAAGGTTACTAGGATATCAAACTACAGATAGATTAGATTTACATAAGATTATTTAAATCTTGCTTAATTTTATAAAGATGAGTTCTCAAAGCATTATACTAAATTTAAACAAAGAATTTGCTAGTTCGGAAGCCCACAGTTATTTTCAACCTGTTTCTCAGGCATTCGACATAGGTAAAGAAGCTGAGGTCTGTCTATATGGTGCGGCTTTACAAAGAAAACCAATCCTTGTAGATGATGTAAATCAAAATAATGGAATGTCTAATATAACAATCAGATTAGATACATTACCTTCTGATGCTCAACTTGGACAAAGCCTTTTAGGTTCCAAAGTACACCAAGATAATGTTATTGAACCTGCTGTTGCTACCAATTTTTCCACCTTTGACTATGCGATTGAACAGGCTTCATATACAGTTAGTGAATTTGCAAACAGATTGGTGATGGAAAATAATGCCACTGTAACACAAAAGGTTAATGGTAAATTAGCCGAAAATGCTATAACGCCAGTACAACAAGTAAAAATAGATAATAAACCTGTTAGACTACAGTTACCATATGCTATGACATACAAAGAAGATGATTTTTATTTAGGTTGGCAGGGTGTTCCTTTTAATTATATAAAAAATGATGGTGGGGCTGATAAATATCCCACACAAATTTTAGGTAATATACCAAATTGTCAGCTCTTTAATGTAGATAATACTGAATTAAAAGGTACACCTGCCATTATTCCTAATGTTAATACTTTAGATTGTCCAAGTGTAAATCAATTTACAGCTAACGCTACTGTAAACCATACAAATTGGGAAACATATCACAGACTTAGTGACTCACCTATTTTCCCACTGATGAAACAAAACATTGGTTCTGACCAAAGTACCAGCTATGGAATGAATCAATCCTTCTTTGAATTTAGATGTCAATTCGATGATTCTGTTACAGGTGCCACCGATTATGAAATTGATTGGTGTGTAGGTTTTACTAATACCTTTTTACAATCTGAATGGACTGCCGATGGTACACCAGACACTAATGTAATAACTCCCCCTGGTCTAGGAGGTGTAACAAAATATCCTCCTTGTTTACTTGGGATTAGAATTAATGAAATTATGAACACTTCTACAAAAACAGTTTCATATATAGAAATATTTTGTCCAACTCAATTGACTGAATACATAGAGTACTTAGATGATACTTTAGAATTTGAGTCAATATTCCAAGATGATTTAATTTCATTGGCCAGAATAGATATGTTGGCATCTGAATTGAATGGAGCTACAATTGGTTTTAGATTTGTTGCCCACGAGAATTATCAAAATGTAGCATTCCATCAATTTCAAAATGGACAGGGCTATCCTGCAAGTAGTCAAGATGAGGGTGGTTCTTTGTTCGGAAGAGCATATAGTTTTCAAGTGTACACATTAGATGTTGATGGACAAAGAGTTCTATATGATAGTGTTGATAGAAATATATATTTCAATGGTCAATTACTAGACGATTGTTGTTTCTTTAATGCTGTCAAATCTTCTAGAACTCCTGCTCAACAAACCACCTATGGTTTACAGCCCTATTGGTGGGTTAACAAAGCTGTGTCTGGTGACAATCTATGCTCCTTACGAATGAATCCGCTGGTAGTTTTTGACAACACCGATAATGAATATACATATAGAGTACCAGTCCAATCTTATGCTATAACCAAAGCTTCAAAATCAGTAAGAGAGGTTTTAGGTGTTGGCACAGAAGAGCCATCAAGAACTTACCATATGCTAAAAGATAATGCAGATTATGCGGACGACTTTATAATAAATAACTATAAGGTTTTTAATCCAAACGCCTATCCAAGAAATCCTACAGAAGCTGGTTTTTCAAAACTCTATTCTGATAATACTCAATACAATATAGAATTAAATCTACCAATTAAGGCATACAATACAACTTCTGGAACTCCAAACAATATAGGACAGAAGAGAACAATTGTTTATAAGACAGAACCATTTATAGATGGAGAAGCTCAAGGAATATCACAAACCTATGTTAATAAAAATATTGTACCAAACAACCTCAAATTCTTAACATTAAATAACAGTGAACCATTAAATCTAAACAATATGGCTGTACAGATTCGTAGAAGTAATACCAATGAATTGGCAACTGAATTGGAAGACGCTAGTGTTGAATTGTTAGTTAAATCAAAATAAAAATAAAAAATATTGTTTAAACTTATAAAAATGACCGATTTGAACAACTATTTTAATTTAGGCTTAGAATCTACAAATTCCCCAATTGAAAACGCTGGAATGATTAATGTTTTTAGAACACCAGTCGATACATCGTCCGACAATCTCAATAGAGTTACTTTTAAATTTCCCAAAACTGGTTTACTTACTGCTGATTCTATGATAACCTTACAATTTGTTAACAATGGAGCAGCTAGTGCAGGTTCCAACATTACTTTGAATTTAGCCAATGGTGCCATTGGAGCTATTAAGAGAACCAGAATATTGGTTGATAATAAAGCTCTTGTTGATTTACAAAGACCAGGTTTAGCCGAAGTCGTTAAGCTTTACTCAAGAAATACACAAGTTGAATTAGCTGAGAATGAATATGCTATGTTAGGCAATCAGTTCCGTACCACCGTAGAAGAAAATGGTGAAGAGGCTTTAGACACTACTGAAATGAGATTTTTCAATGGTGATGCCGCAGCTGTAGGATTTAACAGAGATATAATCAGTCCTACTGTTGCTAATAATAAAGTTTATGGAATTAAATTAAAACATTTAGGAGCTGACTTCTTAGAAGCTGCCTCACTTCCTGTGTTCTTACTTGGACATAGAGAGATTGTTTTGGAGTTAGAATTTCATTCGGATTGTAGAGAATATTGCGTCAACCCTAATGGTGGAGGTGGCCCAGCTGCTGGTGATGTTAGCATACAATATGCCAAGATGGAATTAGTGTCCACTCACATTATGTTACCACCACAGGTAGAGGAATCTGAATTGATGGCTATGGCTAAAGCTCCAGTTCAATATCCACTTTTAGACACATATGTTGTCAAAGGTGTTGTTGATACAAATGGCATAGCTTTAGGAGCAGACCAAGTGCAGAGTTATAGAATCAATGCTCAGAATAGAGAAGTACACAATTTACTTATAACAGCTGTTGATACTACACCAGCAGAGTTTAGAACAATTGCCAATCAGAGAAGTAACTCTTTAGGTGGTGATAAATTACAATTAAAAGTAAATGGACAAAATTTATTCGATAAACCAGTTCAAGACCAATCACTCATCTATCAATTAACTACCTATTCAGAAGATGGTAGAACTCTTAAGGTACCATTTAATGCTTTTAGATGTGACAGTAAATCTTTAGCAAATTACAGACAGTCAACTAATCCATTGTACTTAGATTACAGAGGTGGTTTCCACTACATTAAAGTAGACTTTTCAAATGCAAACTCTGGTGTTTTCGGTAGCGGTACATTGATGAAGACAGCTACAGAAATCGAACATACTCTTACTCCTGCCACAGCAACAAATCCTAACCAATCTGCCACCAGAGATGTTTTCTTTTACCTTACTATCAGTAAATTATTAGCCATTGGTGCTAGCCAAATTAATATTTCTTATTAAATATCTATTTATTATATATAATAAAGATGTCCCGATATAACCAAAGTTTTCCTTCTATAAATCGTGGCTATATGTCAGCAGGAATAGTACAGAATAGGTTTAATGATGTGTACCATTATGAAGACATAGTGACACCGACCAATGAAGCTATTCAAAGTAATGTACATATTTTGGCTGACAGTGTCCATAATATGTTTAGTAGTAATGTCCAAACTAATCAGTTCAATTGTGTACAGGTAAGTATAGATACATTTGCAAATGATGATGAACAAAATATGTTTTATGTAAATATACAACAAGGCCATAGACCAAATAAAGTAACAACAAGTTATAGAACTCCAGTCAAATCTCGCTCAAACTTTTTTAGAAACTATCCAGTACAGAATCCGTTTGTAAATGTACAGTTAGAGAATCCTCAAAGTAATACAGTTAAGGCTAATGTTAAGGTTTCATTATCTAAATTTACACAGTTTAATCCGCCTACTCAACTGGGTGATGTTGTAGATTTTACTCAAATGAGTAATTTAGTTAGAAGTGGTAATGACTTTTATGATGACATAGCCAGAAGTAAATACGAATCAATAGAATTAAAAAATGTTACAGGATATGTAAATACAACTAATACTACAGTTCAGCTTTTATCTCCAATACAAATACTACCAAATACTTCTAATGCTTATGCCGAAGTTTACTGTAAGTCTGATAGTGCTTCAGATACTATGACTATAGATATAAGTGGTGATATTGATATAGGAAAGAATGGAAGAGAAGAAAATAATATACAATTACAAGGTTTAGCCCAAAGTGCTGTCTCCATAAATAGATATAAAAGTATAGATTTCATAAATTTTAGAGGTGTACCGAACACAGGTAATGTTACAATCTATCATTCTCTGACCAATAAATTAATAAACTATGTACCCAAACAAACAGCTAGTTTGGCAACAGTTCAGCAATATATGGATAATAGAGCAGAAGGTGTTTTAAAAGAAGTAACATTAGATGGTTATTCTACATTGACAGATGGAAAGATAAAAGCCATAATTGCAGATGGTAGTACAGGCTATGTGTGTCACTGGGAAGCAAGATATAAAGATGGAGATATAGGTAATACTTGGTACCCAGATTTATTTATACCTTCTAATCATACTGTTTATTTACAATTAGAAAATGAGACAGGTGGTACAGATTTAGATATAGTTGGAACAATGAAAATAATTAAATATGACAAAGACCCATTTATAAATTAGATAGTTAATCGATAGTTCGGACAAATCGGACAGATTTAATTTTGAACTTTTGTAAATTTTTATAAATTTATTTAACTTTTTACTTTTGAAAGTGTCCGATGTGTCCGATAGTTTTTTATAGATTAATATAATGTTTAGTAATAATATATGATTAGTAATTTAGAACAATTAAATAATCAAATATTATCTAAAGAACCATTATCTATTGTAAGAATAGGTAATGTAGAAGTTACTTCTCTTTTACAACAGAAAGGAATCTATAAACAAATGTTCACAAATGCTGGGTTCTATGGCAATGAAGAAATATATAAGAAATGGAAGAATCTATATGTACAAGCTTTGATGAAAAGTGATTGTTTATTAGATGTTTATACTTGTAGAAGTTTCCATATCACAGGTGATTTATTAATAAAACTAAATTTATGGAAACCTACTCTTCCATATGTAGAAGACCCAAAATATTGGATAGAATTAATTAAAAAAATAAAAGAACCCATTGGTATAGTTTCTTTTTTCAAGGCAGATATAACAAGACAAATAGGTAAATTAAATAAGATATGGGATACTACAGGTTTAATGAAAGATTTTGTCATAGTCAAGGCATATCAAACTATATCTGGCAATGAACCACACGGGGATTGGGGCAAGACAGATAGGGGGTGGCAATGGGGGAAATTGGTTATTTTCTATAGATAT
>JAAHTH010000961.1_pt1 | contig 26431 bp, 17 predicted proteins | sample 6116091 | NCBI WGS metagenome assembly JAAHTH01 (sample SAMN13939990, study PRJNA603662) | sponge metagenome | isolation source: marine sponge | host: Mycale hentscheli | place: New Zealand | collected 2006
CCAAAGCTGTGAGCTTCATCTACCATCAACAGACTTCGGTGCCGCTTTTTCACCTCACTGAATTTGGGAACGTTAGAAAAGTCCCCATCCATGCTGTAAACACCCTCAAAAGCGATCAGAACGCGCAGGCACTGAGATCTGATCTCGGCCAGCATCCGGTCCAAGGCTTCATAATCATTGTGTGGAAACGGTCGGCGTCTGGCACCGGATAACAAAGCTCCCTGGACGATGCTGTTGTGCGCGAGCGAATCGTGAATGATCAAGTCGCCGGGGCCAACGAGGTGTCCGATGGTGGTCTCGTTGGTTGCATGCCCCCCGACCATAAGAATCGACCTCTCGACCCCGATCCAGTCCGCGATCATCTGCTCAAGCTCACCATGAATCGGTTTTTCACCTGAAACGAGGCGACTCGCCGAAACACTGGTTCCGTATTCCTGAATCGCGTCCGCTGCACAATTCATCACGGCGGGATGTCCGCTGAGCCCAAGATAGTTGTAGCTCGCAAAACTGATCAGTTCATTCCCATCAACCACGGTATGATCACGCACGATCCCGTCGTGCACGGTGAAATAGGGATTAGGGACGCCCGTCATCAACATCTGCTGCATCGTCGTTTTCAAACGCCGATATTCAGCAAACTGCTCAAAGCTATCTTCAGGCTCGACATCCACGGAGGGCGCAACAGCCGCTTGATCGGCACCCGAGGTGGCAAGCTCAGCATCCACGACCTCACCCCGGAGCAGCGCAGCAGCACGGGCCTCGCCACCAGGTGGCAGATAACGCTCAATCGCCAACGCCGTCTGCCCGATCGTCTCGACGTCATCAAGAACCTGTTCAGGGAACCTGCCACCGAAGGTTTTCTCAAGTTTGCGGGCGATCTCAAGACGTTCCAAACTATCAAGTCCAAGATCCAAGACGATATTCGTGTTCGGTTCCAGAGCAACGGCTCGCTCACCTGCAACCCGCCGGACATGATGCTTGATCGCCTCGATCACAACCGGACTGACATTACTAACATCCACGTCAGCCGAACGCCCACCAGCCGCAGCCGCTTGCATCATTGGAGCAGCATCGAAGCTCATTCGAGCTTCATTGTTCTCTTCCCACCGAACCCATTTTGCAATCAGCTTCAGATCACCATCACGCACAGCGTGCAAACATGCATGCCTCTGGATCTTTCCGCTGCTGGTTTTTGGGACACTGCTGTTACGTACCAGATAGACGGCATCGGGTGGCAGGTCATGTTCCGCCGTCACAGCCCTGCGAATCCTCTGCAGGTTCCCATCTCCGTCGATATTTCGTCGGCGTACCGTCTCCGCAACGATGACCAACTGTTCCCTGCCCTCGTAGTCCATGGCAAATGCAGCGACTGACCCCGCTTGGACAGCATCGCTAGACCTCTCGACCGTTTCTTCAATATCCTGCGGATAACGATTCACCCCGCGGACAATGATCATGTCCTTGACGCGTCCAGAGATGTAAATCTGGCCATCGTACAAGAAGCCGAGGTCGCCAGTTCGCAAGTACGGTCCATCGCCGTCATTGGTGGTCGCGTGAAAGGTGCGCAGTGTGGCATCCTTGCGCTGGTAATAGCCCTGCCCCACCGACGGGCTTTGGACCCAAATCTCGCCGATGCTGTCGCTTGGCAGAATCTTCCGCGTGCTGGGCTCAACAATGATGACCTTTTCATCCGGCAGCACAGTACCACAGCCTACCAGCGTTCGCGCGTTCTCGTGGTCTGCCTGTACAGGACGTACAATTTTCTGATCCAACGAGCTGCGGTCAAACGTGGTCAGCACCGGGCGAGTTTCCGCAGGCCCCCCCGTAACGATCAGTGTCGTTTCTGCCATTCCATAACAGGGAAGGAAGGCCGATCTCCGGAAACCACACTGCTCAAACTTCTCAGCGAAGGAATTCAAAGTAGCGGCCCTGATCGGCTCGGCCCCATTGAATGCGATCTCCCAAGTGGACAAATCAAGACCTTCGAGTTCATGGTCTCGGATTTTGTCGACACACAGCTGGAAGGCAAAATTTGGACCGCCGCTGATAGTAACGCCGTACTTGGTAATTCCTTGCAGCCAACGCACAGGCCGCTGCAAAAACGTCATCGGACTGGTCAATACATTTTGCCGCCCAATGTACAAAGGCATCAGAAGACCACCCACGAGCCCCATGTCGTGGTAGGTCGGCAGCCAACTCATCCCAACGATTTCAACTTGTGGCTCAAAACCATGCAAAATGAGTTCACTGTTCGCGATCAAGTTGGAGTGATTCAGCATCACCCCCTTGGGTGATCCAGTCGAACCTGAAGTGTACTGCAGCACGGCAAGTGTGTTTGGCGTGATTTTGGGCGAACGCCATGCGTCCGCATCCCGTGTTGCCGGATCATCAGTCCCTACTAATTGAACACCAATCAGATCGTCGTGTGGACGATCGCCGGTCAGTTGTTCGGCGAGTGCCTGCGTCGTCAACGCCCAACGCGCATCAGCGTCCACAACAATGGACCGGATCCGCGACGCTTTGCGGTTTCTCCGCGGCGGATAGGCCGGAACGGCAATCGCTCCGGCGGCATGACACGCGTAAAATCCGATGACAAAGTCGAGGCCCGGCGGATAGACCAGCAACACGCGATCACCACTGCGCACACGACAGCGTCCCTGCAAGTAGCCAGCGAGCGAGCGCACTTCGTCCCACAATTGCAGGTATGTCAAACGCTGTTCAACCGACTCGACATCAGTGAAGATGTAAGCGGTTTCGTTAGGTCGATGCTCAGCCCAATAACGCAATACCGAAACGAAATTGTCTCGTGGAGGCGTTTGGGTGCCGAAATATTTGTGCAAATCCACGGTGGATGTCACCGCCTGGGAGCGAAGGGGAGGAAAGGGTACTGCTGGGTTGATTTTTGGGATCTCAACCCGACTTCTAGTCGCCGCTTGGAAAATGTAAGCTCGTAATGCATAGTCTTCTTTGTTTCAGCCGGAATCAGGATAATGATCACTCAAGTTCATTATCCAAGACCCCATATGCTAATTTCGGTAACCATTATCATGTCTGTTGAGGTGTTACTGAACACCTCAACCAACCCGAACAACTCGTTTTACCCGACGATTCATGAGAAAAAACCATCCATCTGCTCAATCAGACGCCCCATTATCGCAAACAGGCGGTTCGTCGATGAATGAACCGCAAAGCTTTCAGGGGCAACCACAGCGGTTGATCGATCGGGTTGTCAATCTTCTCGATCCAGCAGGCAACATCTTACTTGGAACCAGCTTGGATGAAGCGACTGCGTCGGTTAGACGCGGCGACATTGATGCGGTCCGACAGATAGGTGGTCAATTTGCCATCTGTGAGCAAGCGGGAAAAACCATCCGTATGGCACGTTCAATTGGCCGCCCCATGCGGTATTTCCTTGCCAAAAGAGCTGAGGGCCCTGCACTCATCATTGCTGAGCGGATTGACGAAATCGCGGAACAACTGCGTAAGGAAGGCCTGAGTGATCAGTTTAATCCATCCTACACGCGAATGGTCCCCGCTCACCATCTTTTAGAACTCCAGTTGGTGGGCTGCCCGGACCCAAATCCGGTCCTAACGCGGTTTTTCGCCCCCAAGCGAAATCGCCTACCCGCTAACATCGACCAAATCGGAGCAAACTACATTGGCCGGCTTGCCGAAGTTTGCGATCAATGGCTGGAAACTATTCCTGAAACCGAGCCCATTGGGGTCATGTTTAGCGGTGGAATCGACAGCGGAGCTCTACTCGTCGTGCTCGATTACCTGCTGCGTCGCCGCGGGCAATCACCCTCCCGGCTGAAAGCATTCACGCTCGCCGTCGACGGGGATCCCTCCGACAGCGTACAAGCTCGAGAATTCTTGCAAAAAATTGATCGCGAGATGTACCTCGAAGTCATCGATGTCCCCAAGCATGAACTCTCCTGGCAAGATGCCATCCGTGTGATCGAAGACTACAAGCCGCTGGACGTCCAGTCAGCAACGATGGGACTCGCGTTACTGAAAGCACTACGCAACCGGTACCCCGACTGGAAACACCTCATCGATGGTGACGGTGGAGACGAGAACCTGAAAGATTATCCAATCGAAGAAAATCCAGAACTCACCATTCGCAGTGTCTTGGGTAACCGAATGCTCTACCAGGAAGGCTGGGGTGTGGACGCGGTTAAACATTCAATGGTTTACAGCGGCGGCCAAAGCCGTGGCCATGTGCGTACAAGCGCGCCCGCAGCCGCCTTGGGTTTTTCAGGATTTAGCCCATTTGCCGTCCCCAATGTAATTGAAGTTGCCGAGGAAGTTCCGTTCGTAGCACTGACTGACTGGGACCACGAAAAACTTTACGGACTCAAAGGCAGTATCGTGTCTTCAGGAGTACGGCAGGTCACCGGTATCGAAATGCCAACCTATCCGAAACAACGATTTCAGCGAGGAGCTGCCGATGCGGCCACCTTTGAGTCTGTCTTCCCGAAAGAAGATCAGGAATACCGTGACGAGTTCAAAACCAAGTTTATCGATGAAGCCGAGTTGCTCAATTGAAGCTGCTACAGCCCATTCGTGATAACACCAGTTCGACAACGGTCAGCAAATGCTGCACGCCCACGGTTGGTCGAGCAGGTCGCTGTTTATCCTCGTCTCGAAGCACTCACTCATCAATCGAACGCGGCTTCAAGCCAGGAACATTCCTGTCTTTGCCGTTGACTGAGTCGCTGTGCAGCCTCCCCGCTAAATGCGACTCTGGGATCAACAAGTGCATCGGCCGATGCCGACTGCCGTGGCGGTGCTGTGCCCCGATCAAATCATCACTCGCCGCCCTAGCGCAAAACACCACCGCAAAAGCTCGTCAGCTCCATGGCTGACGGTAATGGACCTGACGCAACCGTTTATTTGCTTCCTCGTCATCCAACACACGCTCATCCTGCGCGTGCCATTTCAATGGTCGTCCCAATGCATTTGAAACGTAACCCAAGTGCCCCGGTGTAATTGACCGATGCCCCGCCTCTGCCGGCGCGATAGTAGCTTTTCGCGTACCAATGCAATTCAAAAAGTTCCCCATGTGATCATCTGAAACGGTCACCCGCACCGAGCCCGAAACAAAGTCCGGCTGTGACCACCGTGGATTCGATGTTCGCAACTTGCCTCGATTCACGAAAACCGACCCCTCGCTGCCAATCATTTCCAGCCCTGCCGGATTCTGGCTTGAGATCGTACTGGTGACTCCACCGGCATACTTGCACCGGATGGTGTAGCGGACAGGAGTGTCATAGATTTCCGTTGTTGGAAACGTCCAACCAATTGCCTCAACTTCTTCTGGCCCGGATTTATCCAACCCCAATGCCCAATGGGCAATATCATTATGATGCCCGATCCAGTCCATCAAAACACCACCACCATACACGCTGTGCCCGCGCCACCAGCGATGATGCCTGGCACGCATGTAAGGCAAGACTTGTGACGGTCCACACCAGAAATCGTAATTGAGCTGTTTGGGAATCTCCGCGAATCTGGAATCGCCCATTGGCTGAGCGTAACCGGCTTGTTGCCCTACTTTGATCGTGTGAACCTTTCCCAATACCCCATTCCTGACAAGCTCAACCGCGCGACGGAAGAGTCGATCGCTACGCTGTTGCGATCCCGTTTGAAAAACTGCCTGACGCTTCTTCACCTCTCGATAAACTGCCTGCCCCTCGGCAAACAGATGCGTAACCGGCTTTTCACAATAAACATCCTTGCCCAAGGCAACAGCATCAAGCGTACACTTGGCATGCCAATGGTCAGGAGTTGCGATCACCACGGCATCGATACCGTGGTGGTCAAGCAACTCGCGATAGTCGGAATACCGCGCGATGTCTTCCTTTGCAACTTGCACACCCTGCTTTGAATAACTGTCAGCAATTTTCTGACCCGCAGGAACCAGACCATATGCGTTACCAGTGCCCCACGGACGGTCACGATAGTGAGTTGTATCCACGTCACAAATCGCAACAATTCTCGCTTTGTCGTGATGCCGCGTTAATGCATCGATCAAATTGTAGCCCCGTGACCCCAAACCAATCACACCAACCTGGATTCGCTCGCTTGCTGTTTGTCCGATAACGCGGGGCAATGATCCCACACGTGACAAACCTACACCTCCGGCCAACAGTAATCCGCGTCGCCCAAACGATAACGCTTCTCGTGTCATCTCAAACTCCACTTTTCAACAAGATCATTTCGAGTTCGCATCTCTAAAGTTTTTGACGTGGAACCGCATGATTTGCTCACCAACTTTGGCATAAATGCCAACTGCAGAATGAGGCACCTCCGGTACAATCAGACGTTCAAACTCGATTCCGTTCTTTGAGAGGAACCTCATGTAGTCAAGATTATTTTCATAATTAAAACCCTTGGTTCCAACATAAATCATCCAACTCACGTTGGCACCCGTTCGTCGCTCACCATAAGTTCTGACAAGATCCCATGCATTGTCCCCTGCTTCGAATCGTAAGCTCGGAGACTCAAACCCGCCTGAATCACTGATGCGTTTTTCGGTCGCGTAGCCCCCGCCACCTGCAGCCTCGCTACAAAACACATCCGGATAACGCAGCGCCAATCGCATTGTGCCCCGGCCCCCCTGTGAAAAACCTTCCAACCCGCGGCCAGATCGATTTGCAATCGTGCGATAAGTTGAGTCAATATGTGGAATCAACTCTTTGATAAACACACTGGCTCCCTTCGCTTGCTCATCACCTGGCATGTCGTAGTGACTGACAGGACCGCCGTTGACAAATACGTAAATGCTCGGCGGAACGCTCAAAGAATTCATCAGTTTCTGAATCTGATCAGCAAGGCGAAAACTCTTCGACTCATTTCCCGGCCGACCACCATGCAGATAGTAAACAACGGGATAACGAAACTCCGTGCTCTCATAACCTGCCGGAAAGAGGATCAAATAGCCGACCTCACGTCGCAAGCTGGGACTTAAAAACGTTGCATGTTTGAGCCCGGGCACGCGAGACTGGGGCAGCGGATTCACCCACCTGAATCTCGGGGGCGATGCTTTCGCCCGCAACTTTTTCGACTCATCAGCCTGTTTTGTGGCCTTCGTTTGCTGCGTTGAACTGAGGACCGCGTCGTTTTTACCGGAACGTGTCCCGCCGGATGACTGCGCATGCACATCAAGAGCGCAAACCGCAGCCACCATGAATGCCAGAAGAAGCCTCACAGCACATCTCACTTTGCTTGTCGATTCAAAGGTTTTTCAACAACGATCGACTTTGGAAAGTCTGCGGCTTTTTTGCCGTCACGTTCTTCCCAACGCTTATTTTGTGAGTTACCGCGTGGCTGATTCATTGGAATGTCCATTCCACCGGCGTCACCTAACATTGCATAAAGCCGATTTTCCAGATCCTTTGCAACACTTTTGTAATCTGGGTTGTTGATCAGATTATTTGTCTCGCCCGGATCCGTTTTCAAATCATACAGCTCATCAACGTCCCATAAGCCGTAGTAGGTGATGTACTTGAATCGATCACCACGCAGCGCGAACTGGGTTGGTGACTGTGGAAAGTTCTTTTCCCAATAGTAGACGTAGAGGAAGTAATCACGCCAATCCATTTCTGGCTGGTTTGGCAAGTCTAAGAAACTAACGCCATCCATGTAGTCGGGTGTGCCAAGACCAGCAGCGTGCAAGATCGTTGGTCCAATATCAATATTCCCAATCACGTTCTCAACGACCTTACCACCTTCATAAAGATCCGGGCACTGCATCATCATGGGAACACGAATGGATGCTTCGTAGGAAACCCGTTTATCGATCAGCCCATGTTCACCCCACATGAAGCCGTTGTCACCCATGTAGACAACAAGCGTTTCATCATGAATACCCATATCTTTCAATTGTTGCAGAACACGTCCAACACTATCATCCACTGCCAGTACGGATTCACAATAACGGCGATAAAGATAGTCCAAGCCCCTGTCGCTGTGGTAACTGAAATCAATTCCGTGCCAACTATTGCGTTGGTCGCGCACCCAACGTGGAGCATCTTGAGACGCGCTGATATTTTTGCCGCGTGGGAGAAAACTCAAATCTGCGTTCTTGTAACGATCCTCATGCCGCTTTGCCGGCGTAAAGTTCGCATGAACGGCTTTGTGAGAGAGATACAAAAAGAATGGTTTTTCATCATCCTTCTGTTCTTCCAGCCACTCAACTGCGTAGTCTGTCAACTCATCAGTGATATATCCTTTTTGTTTCACCCGTTCGCCGTTGACATTGAGCGTGTACTTCGGCCCCGGCGGAAGATAGTTCCCTTGCCCACGAAAGCTGATCCAATGATCAAACCCCGGCCGCGGATCGTCGTGCGCCCCACCCATGTGCCATTTACCAATGAAACCCGTCTTGTAACCAGCCTGCTGTAAATACTGCGGAAAGAAGAGCGTCCCTTCAGGCACAAGCCGGTTATTATCAATCACCCGATGCTTGTGAGTGTACAAACCAGTCAGAATGGAAGCCCTACTGGGCGAACAAAGCGAAGTGGTGACAAATGCATTCTTGAGGTGCACACCGTTCGACGCCAGCGAATCAAGATGCGGCGTTTCCAAAAACGGATGCCCCATGAAACCCATCGCGTCGTAACGATGATCATCTGTCAAAACGAAGACGACATTACGAGGCTTGATTCCATCACGTTTACCAGTATCTGGAAGCTCCTCGGCGAACGCAAACGACGACAGTACCACGCTAGCGCAGAAAACAACATGAAAAAATTTTGGACGCATTCAACGACTCCGGGGCCACAAACAAAAAAGAACTGATCCCTGTATGCTAACCGACTCAGACCCAACCACGGTTCGGTCTCAGCATTTTTTTCCGTACTATCGCTGAAAATCCGAAGCACAGGACATCAAGAACCTCCTGCTCCTCACGACCTCTGCTCCTGATCCGCTGGAAATGCCTTCAGAACTCTGGCGTGCTCTGACATTTCCCTTCCAACCCGTTACCGCTCGCAACTATTTCCCCGGCATCCACGATTTCCCCGGCATCCACGATTTCCACAGGCCCCACCCTGCCAGAGGAGCTTCTCGCCACGTTCCCGAGCAGATCGCCGCTGCTGGATCTAAAACAACGCCCAGTACTACCTTGCAGCTCCTAAGCTTGCTCTAACGCAGTCAACAGGACCAGGCTTGCTGCTTCACGCTGCCTCACAAGGCGACCATGCGCCTTCAGCTCGCGTCGAAGCACATCTGCTACGGGCTTTCCTTTCTCGCCGCGCCTTGCGATTCCAATGAAGACAAGCCCATCCATATCCTCGGGCGCTCCCGGTCCAAGGTGCCCTGTGATCGAGATCGCAAGCTCTGCCTCGGGTGTCTTTTCAAGCACTCCCAAGGCCATCTGCAATGCAACCTCACCACACACGGCGCTGTGTTGCGAAATCTGCGTCGCATCCACCCCCAACCAAGCAACCTTTGTCGGGGACCGGTAGGTAACCGCTGACCCACAAAGCCACTCCGAGATTCCGGGAACTCCCGCGAGCGCAGCTGAGACCAGCCCGCCGGTACAACTTTCCGCAAATACAATCTTCAACTGTTTTCGCGACAAAGACTCCGCTAAACCGTTTACCAGTTCCTCAGTCATTGAGCTTCCATTTCTGTAACAGCACCTTGGCCAATCACCGCAAGCGAGCGGCAGACATCCGTTTTCAACGAGGTGAAATAAACTAAAGTGAGCATCGTTACGGATCGAGTGATTTGATCCACACATTACGAAACTGAACAAGGCTGGAAGCTGGACGCAACTTACCGGTTCCATCGGGTCCTCCGTGATGCTGCAAAACGATGGGGCCCCGCTTGGGAAGATCGGGTAACAGCGCGTTTTCCAAAACCATATGGTTATTCAGGTACACCGTAACACGGTCCTTAACCAGAATGATCACAAAACGATTCCATTCTCCAACCGGATTATCTGCATTGATTTTTGGAGTCACCCCCGCACGTATTTCGGTCGGCGTCGTATCCTTGTGCCGAACGCCATAAACCTCCCCTGACCCCACGGGCCAGCACCATATATTCAGCTGTGCCTTGGATGACCCCCGCAAATAGATCCCCGAGTCAGCATTCGGAGTTTTGATCGTGATTTTTCTGCCTGTCGCATCCTTCAGATAGCTGCCATCACTCAAGACAACAGGCACATCATATAAGCCACTAGTCTGTTTGATCCTCCAATCAATCTTCAAAATGAAGTCTCCAAACTCGTCACGAGTCTGCAGGTTTTTATTCCCCTTGGCTTCGCTACGGGAATCGTAATCGATCACGCCATCAAGCACTTTCCAGTGCCCACCATCTCCCGGGGGAATCACCCATTGATCAAGATTCTCACCATTAAACAATGAGGTATACCCGTCTTCCTTCTCGGCTTGCGCCCAAACGTCCTCAACGAAGAATGAGCAGGCAAGCAACACGATCGCAACGCCTGCCAAATTCAGTTCTATCTTCATCATCTCTCCAAAATGTATTCAAAAGCATCGGCACAAGCTGCCAGCGCAATCACCCAGATGAAGCTTTCCATCTTGATTACGATTCCAAGGGAAAGCTGGACATGCTGCTATCCCATGGATCCAAGCAAGCCACTCAGCAACACCAGAGTATAGCGAACCCTGCGATCGCTTGAGTCTTGATTGCATGATACAAAGACTGGCAAACCATGATGAGTCCTACGAAAGACCTGAAGCCACAAAAGCACAGAAGCCAGGAAAGCAATCTTTACTCAGAGATCAACCGCCGTCCCAAACTTGCGTGGGTCACACGCAAATCCACACTCGCGACAGTCAGTGGACACAGGTTTCAGGCTGCGCCGCCAGCCGATCAAATTTGAATCACCCAATCGTACTTTTCCAGCGCACCCTTTACTTTTCCAGCGTCCGATTTACAAAACGCATCATTGCTGACGCATATCGCACGTCACTCCCCCTGCAGCCCACAAGTAGGCATGCTTTGTGTAATCCGCCACCATGCGTTGACTGCTGAAACGCCAAGCGAGAGTACTGATGCTATGCATCATCTGATTGATCCAGGCCTGTGGCAAACCATCCTCATCGCGATTGTAAAAACAGGGAATGACCTGTTGCTCAAGTGTCTCATACAGGGCTTTTGCATCGCGTGCATCGGTCACCTCATCATCAACGTGGCTGCGTCCCTGCCCGATAGCGAATCCATTCACTCCGTTGTATGCCTCGCCCCACCAGCCATCGAGAATGCTGCAGTTCAGGCCTCCATTGAGAACAACTTTTTGGCCACTGGTGCCCGACGCTTCCAGCGGACGCCTAGGATTATTCAACCAAACATCGACGCCCTGAATCAGATGACGACAAACGTTGATATCGTAATCCTCGATGAAGGCAACATGTCCTGTGAACCGTGAATCATGCCGAAGATTGGCAACTTCCTGAATGAACTTTTTCCCGGGCTCATCTTTCGGGTGTGCTTTTCCTGCATAAATCAACTGCACCGGGCGACTGGCATCTCGAACCATCTCTGCAATGCGATCGATATCACTGAACAAAAGATTTGCGCGTTTGTAGGTAGCAAATCGGCGTCCAAAACCAATGGTCAACACGCGAGGATCGAGCACACGCCTCGCAGCATCCACCACATCGTCACTTTCTCCCCGCCTGCGGCATTGCCGACTGACCCGCCGGCGTACGAATGAAAGTAGATTATTTTTGAGGGCATTGTGCGTTTCCCACAGCTCTCCGGGATCGACTTGATGAATGCACTTCCAAGCGGCAGGATCCTGTATTCGCGCTTTCCAGTCTGCGGGAAAGTATTTGTCGTATAGCAATGCCATTTGCCCAGCAAGCCAACTGGGAACATGCACCCCGTTGGTAATGTGGCCGATAGGCACCTCATCTTCTTTTCGGTCAGGCCAATTGTGCGCCCACATGCGTCGTGAGACCACACCATGCAGATTGCTAACCGCGTTTGCATAGCGACTCATATTGAAGCCAATCACCGTCATGCAAAACGACTCAGCGACATCATCTCTGTTGACGCGTCCCAGAGCCAAGAACTCTTTTTCAGACAGCCCCAACGAGTCACGCAGGGGGCCAAGATGTTCTTCCACGAGATCCGGCTGAAAACGATCGTGGCCAGCAGCAACCGGAGTGTGCGTGGTAAAGCAGGTCATGCGGGCTGCTTCACGATGAGCATCAGCAAACGACAGTCCATCTTCCTGCATCAAGTACTTGATCACCTGCAGGGGACCAAACGCGGAGTGCCCCTCGTTGAGATGATAGACTCCGGGATCAATACCGAGTGCATGCAGTGCTTTGACCCCTCCTACACCGAGCACCAGCTCCTGGCGAATTCTCGTTCGCTGATCACCACCGTAAAGGCGACTCGTCAGCTCTCGATCCTCAGGTTTATTCCCTTCAACATTACAATCCAGCAGATACAACTTCACTCGCCCAACATCCATTTGCCAGACCTTGGCTAACAATTTTCCATTGCGAGTTTCAATGGAGATATTGATAGGATCGCCATGGACATCCACCGCACACTTCATCGGTAGATTGCTGACTTGCGTTTCCAGGTACTCCTCCCCTTGAAATCCCTCATCATCCAAATGCTGACGAAAATAACCATGCGAGTAGTACAGGCCTACGCCCACCAGAGGCACACCCAGCCCAGATGCACTCTTAACATGATCTCCCGATAAAACGCCGAGCCCTCCACTGTAGATCGGAACGGACTCATGGATTCCAAACTCGGCGGAGAAGTAGGCGACAGGCTTCGCGCCAAGAACTCCCGCGTTGTTGGAAGCCCAGGTGTGGGTATTGGCCAGATATTCCTGCAATCTGCGGTAGGCATAATTAATACGGCTGTGCAGGACCAGCTCACTGGCACGTTCAGCCAATTGCTCTGGGGTCATCTCTCGCAGAAGCGCAACAGCATTATGATCCAGTTGCCGCCAGCGAATCGGATCAATATCGCGAAACAACTGGTCGCACTCCGGATGCCAGCTCCACCACAAATTATTGGCTAGCGCCCAAAGTTTGCTGTATAAATCGTCCGCGTGGTGTTCTTCGTGATTGGGCTGCAGCAGCGGTGATGTTGGCGAGACACGTGACGGTAATTCGGCCTGGCTCATGGGAACTCGCGGGTAATGAATTATCTGCTAGAAACTAGTGAGGAAGCGAAAGGGTCAGCGGGTCATCCGAACCAACTCAACACGAATCCACAAATCCGACGTTCACTCTGGTGAAAATAGGCGAACCTGCGATGATATGAATACCCCAAGCCTTCACAACAAGCTCGTTTTCCCTTTCGGCACGCCAAAGATACCGTGATTTCAGTTTTCTGGGACCACAGATTCCGCTTAATTTTGACCAACGTAATCAACGACCTTACCATGCAGCACCTCCCACCCGTCATGAGCCCCGCCTGTGTTGCGATGGATGACTTGTGCGATGAGCTCAGCCGACTCGCAGACGCAATCAGCGACGTAAGTGACTGGCCATCACAATCACTGGACCTGTGCGGCCAACGTGGCGTCTATCGCTGGTTCCTACCGGAAGACCAGGGTGGCTACGGCTGGTCCGCTTCTGATCAGATTCGAGGCTATCTGCGTTTGGCTCAAGCTGACTTGACAACGACTTTTGTAATCACCCAGTACATGGGAGCAGTTCGGCGAATCGCAGCCAGCGGAAACACAGCTGTCACTGGCGAGTGGCTCGAAAGTCTCGCAAGTGGCAAGCAATTCAGCACAGTTGGGATCAGTCATTTGACAACGAGTCGTCGTCATTTGAAGCGACCAGTTTTGCGAGCCGAGGAATCAACAGACGGCTACATTTTGGACGGAATTTCCCCTTGGGTGACCGGTGCGCCCCACGCTGACCTGTATGTTGTCGGAGCCACACTTCCAAATAGTGAGCAAGTACTACTGGCAGTTCCGTCCACTCTACCCGGCATCAAAGCTGGCCCCGGTCATGAGTTGGTTGCACTTTCCGCGAGCTGTACCGACCAAGTCGGCTTTGACCGCGTTCATGTGAATCGGACGATGCTGCTCAACGGCCCCAATGAGAATGTACTCACGAGCGCGACAGGCATCCGTACCGGCGGCCTCCAAACGTCAACCTTGGCTGTCGGGCTTGCGCAGGCTGCGGTGAACTTTTTGTCCTCAGAAGCCGCCAACAGAACGGACATAATGGATGCAGCAACCGAACTGCGACAGGAAGTAGACGCCTTGGCCCAACGTTTAATCACCGTATCCGATGGTGATACTGACTGTGACGCATCCCAGATTCGCACAGCATCAAATCGCCTTGCTCTGAGAAGCACACAAGCCGCTTTGACCGCCGCCAAAGGCGCTGGATTCGTAAAAGGGCACCCGGTCGGCCGTTGGTGCCGTGAGGCACTGTTCTTTCTCGTTTGGAGCTGCCCTCAACCGATCGCACAAGCCCACCTTTGTGAACTGGCATTCGACAATCACTCCTGACGGAGAGCAATTCGTGCCGCCCCTTCTTCGCTGATCGCCATCGCCAGCCAACCGTCACGCAGCTCAAGTTGACTGACGACTAATCCGTCAGTGGCCGGATTCTCGATCAACCGTGGCACTGTCAGAGGGATCTCACGACTCGTCGCAAATACCTTATTAAAGATGGCTCGCACTGGTAAACGCTCGCGTATTGCCATGCGTGGACCGCTGATCCGCAAGTGTCCATCACGCACGAGCCGAGCATTCAGTCCATCAATCTCAGGCCGATACCCAACGCGAACGATGAACTGAGTCAAATCAATCCCCTCATCACGCCGCAACCTGAGTACTCGCAGTGTTAACCACAACATCCCGTCTTCGATTTCGACGGTAATGGGCCGCGTGCGAGCAAACTGCACCGATACGTCCGCGGGAATATCAGAAGGAATATCAACATCGGTGTTGCCAAATGCTCCTACACTCCTGCGTATCAAGTCGCGAATTCCGATAGTCTGGTCCGAAGGGATCAACTGCTCAAGCGTGTTATTGAGTGCCGATTGATGCAACTGAACACTCATCAAACTATCACTCAAAGCGCGAGGACGCGGGGTGAAGGCCCCCAATTGCCAATCACCCGCGACTCGATAGCGAGCCAGAAGGCGATGTTCAGTCGTCTGCATATCTGTGACACATGGATCAAGCTGCAAACGCCCCAGCGGCCCAAGAACCATTTCCGTCAATGCCCCTGCGGCCTCATCAACACGAGTTTCAATCTGCGCATCCATTTCTGATTCAATCTGAACCCGTGCCTCTCGATTGGCAATCCGATTCGCCTGCGGAGCCATACCCCAGAATCGCTCCTCCGCGATTGAACGGACCAATGTCCCCACCAAAGGCCAACCATCATAAGCGGTTTCGACACCGCGCAATCTGGTTGAACCCTTTACCATTGCCTCGGCATCACCGAGGTACAGACCTCGCTTCGTGACTTCAATATGACTTGCTGCATCAAACTTTGCTGACGCAGCAGTTCGGACGGAGACCACACCTTGCCTCCCCACGGAATCCGTCTCCACACGCCCATTTGCTTTTAACGCCAGCAACCAACGATCACTAGCCGGTTCCAAGTCGATATCGAAATCACTTTGGATTTGGCTGACTCCCGATACACGTGCCCCCATCATCTGCGTATTGACCGCTTTCCTCGTCGGTCCGATCGCTGGAATCATTCTCTCCATGAAACGCTCACTGACGGCGACCCGTACATTTGCGTTGCGATAATGAGTGTTGATTTCATCGGCAATTTTGACCGCAGCAGGACTGCTCGCAAACCGCAACGATTGCGCGGCGGAAGCGATTTCCACCGCCGATAAGTCAATCGCATTGGCTTCCTGCTTTTCGAGCTGATTCAACAAGGTAGCGTAATCAACGACTGTGTGAGCCCAAGGGCGAATGGCCGTGACCAACAGATCGATTGAATCGCGCTGCAACCATCGCGACTGTTCATTAGCAAGGCTGTGCCATTGCAACCGAGACATCACTCTCTGCGATAATATTGCCCGCGAAGCCGCGGTACCACTCTTAGCCTGTTCCAGCATCTCGTCAAGTAACAAAAACGCAGTCCAACCCTTGACGTCACCGGTCACCATCAAGTCATCCCGCACTCGCTGCACTGCTGTTTCCAGTTGCAGTCCTATATCGATACGGGGCGTGTCCCAAGAAACTTTCTGCCCCTTACTTAGACTCCAGACCGGCATCCAAATAGCGGTCCGACGAGAAATCGCATAGCTAGCCCTCAACCAGTGCAACTGACACTGACGATCATCCAGCAATTCGGCTTGCGCGCGTCCCTCCGCAGCCAAGCCATTCAATGCAACGATGATTGCACCAGCATCTTCATCACCCAAACGCGGCAATGACCTTAACTCGCTAAGTAATTCCTGCACTTGGGATGCCCAATCGGCAATCGTCAACTCGGTGCCATCGAGCGAGATGAACCTGATCCCATGGGGAGCATCGGAAGTCGTAGACATCTCGGCAAGTTGCGACAACTGTGTGCCGAGTTGCTTTGCCTCTGGCCATGCGGCGACCCGTTCTTTCCTGGCTAGACGGTCCGAGCTCACATTTCGAGAAACAGACTGTTGCACCTGAGGAATCGCTATTTCATCTTCTGCTGAGATGACTCCCCCCACTGGGATCACGACGGCAGCTTGCGATTCGATGGCGTTTGCTCCCGCTTTAAGGCTGAGCTCAAGTTGATGCTTGGCTACAAACGCCTTCAGTTTCTCTGACTTCCGAGCCATCACAAGCAGTAATTCGTTACAACTTTCCGTCGCAGTATGTAATCGACTGCGAACGCCCTCGCTTGCGTCTGCCCATGACGGCCTTGAAGCCAAGTCCTGCTGGCTCGCCCCCATCACCTCTTGTGTCCCAGAAGTCAGATCGGAATCACGTGAACCGGACAGAGATTTTTGAGATACAAAACTCGCGAGATCACTGTCCGGCTGCCAGAAATCGGCCGACCAGGGATCAAGTATCCAACTGACACTGCCCCATTCAAAATGCTCAAACTGCGCCAGAATCAACAATTCTTCGGCTTCAGACCGCGTCATGCCTCGCTCGGTAGCAATTTCCGCGACCGCGGACGTAGCCCCACTCAAGCCTTTTTTGGTCTTACCCAGCCCCAGTCCCGCAAGTTCCTGATCAATCAACCGCACCGGTGCCTTAAGAACTGCGGAGAGGCCCTCAGCAGCTTTGGCCTCAGCAGCTTCGTTACCGGTGATCTGGTCACCTGAAACGCCGGCAACACTTTCTGACAACTGCAAGGCCCGAACCTCTCGCGGTTGGACACTGGGCTCATCGGCCACGATGGTACTTGCTTGCTCACCATGCGGCGTAACAACTGCTGACGAAACAACCAGAACATCATTCGATTCTGGCACAACATAGACGTCGATTGGAGTGCTGATACCAGACACACCACTGGACTCAAAATTATCCAACGCCGGATCCATCGGAAACCAGGACATTGCCAACATCGTGGCAGATGCTGCAACCGGCCATTTGATCAAAGATCGATTTACTTCCTTGTACATCCCTTCGCTCTTCCATGCATGGGAGGTAACAGCTGGGAAATCACAAAATTGATCGGTCCCTCCGATTTTCAGCCCGCCGTTAGGGATAGGCATCGACAGTTCGGGAGGCCCGAATGTACAGAGCTCGCCCTGCTGCCCCCAACCGACAATGGCTGCGCAACCAAAACGACCTGTGTAATCGGTAAAGTCAGCTCAATCGGTAACAAACCCATTGTGAACGCCCCAACACAGGCATCCCAAGACATTGCCTCCGAGGCCATCGCCGGCGTTGCATCACCCGCATCGTTCAGTACCCTCAAATTCGCATCAGAAGGTATTTCCCCAACAATAAGTTGGTAGTGACTCGCCATTTGAGATTCGCTAACCTACGCAACATGGGAGTTCCACACAGCAAAAAGATTTTGGTCACCGGCCACCGTGGGATGGTTGGCTCTGCCGTTTGCCGGCATTTAGCAGACACCGATAATGAGGTGCTTACTGCCACAAGAGATTCACTTGACCTGACCAAACCAAATGCGACGGAAGCCTACTTTGACACCAACCGACCGGAAATTGTCATCTTTGCTTCAGCAAAAGTGGGTGGCATTCTGGCGAACGACACCTATCCCGTTGAATTCCTGACGGAAAATCTGACGATGGCCGTCAACACCATCGGCGCCGCCTATCGCCATGGGGTCAAACGTTTTCTTTTCCTTGGCAGCACGTGCATCTACCCGCGAGACTGCCCCCAACCGATCACCGAAGCATCGCTCCTGTCAGGTCCACTGGAACCTACCAACGAAGCCTACGCCCTCGCAAAGATTGCCGGGCTGAAACTATGCCAATACTACCGTCGCCAGCATCGCGTGACTTACCACAGCGTTATGCCGACCAACCTCTATGGTCCAGGTGACAACTATCACCCCGAGCACAGTCATGTGCTGCCCGCCCTGATTCGACGTTTCCACCATGCCAAACAGACGGGGCAACCGTCGGTTCAACTCTGGGGCACGGGACAACCCCGGCGTGAGTTTCTGCATGTCGACGACCTTGCTGATGCGATCCTACACCTTCTGTCGCTCGAATCACCTCCCGACTGGGTGAATGTCGGAACCGGTGTGGATCTAACGATCAGGGAACTCGCTGCCATCGTTGCTGACACTGTTGGATACACCGGTGAAATTCACACGGATCCATCCCGTCCTGATGGCACGCCAGTCAAATGTACCGACGTCACACTACTACGCGAGTGTGGCTGGAAGCATCGAATCAACCTTCAACAGGGTCTCGAAAATACTTACGCAGCGTTTTGCCGCGAACTAGACGCCGGCAAATTGCGATCAGCCTGACCCTGATGTTCCACCCGGGGATTGTTTGAACATCCAACAAGAAGTCGCACAACCAAGTATTCAACGACAAATCCATGACCAAAACAGCATTCATCACCGGAATAACAGGTCAAGATGGCAGCTATCTTGCAGAACTACTTCTGGAAAAAAACTACAACGTTCACGGTCTCGTTCGACGTAGCAGTACATTCTCTACCGGACGCATTGACCACATTTACAGCGACGTCCACGAGGCAGGCCAACTTCGTTTGCACTACGGTGACCTTACCGATGGCCAAGCCCTGTCAAATTTGGTTCTTGAAATCGAGCCTGATGAGATCTACAACCTCGGTGCCCAAAGTCACGTTCGAGTTTCCTATGACCAGCCGGTCTACACTCTGGAAACAGTTGGCGTAGGTGCTCTTAATGTGTTGGAAGCTGCGCGACTGTTGAATCGCAGAAAGCAGGTGCGTGTTTACCAAGCCAGCAGCAGTGAAATGTATGGCGAGGTGCTAGAAACCCCCCAAACGGAAACAACACCTTTCAACCCTCAATCTCCTTACGCCTGTGGCAAGGTCTACGCCTTTCACCAGACGGTGAATTACCGTCGTGGCTACGACATGTTCGCGAGCAACGGAATCCTATTCAACCACGAGTCGGAAAGACGTGGTGAGACCTTTGTGACCCGAAAGATTACCCGAGCAGCGGGACGGATCAAAGCGGGGCTACAAAGCAAACTTTACCTCGGTAACCTCGATGCCAAACGAGACTGGGGCTACGCAAAAGATTATGTCGAGGGGATGTGGCGAATTCTTCAGCATGATGTCCCTGATGATTTCGTACTCGCCACGGGCCGCACTGAATCAGTGCGTGATTTTTGCCGCCTCGTTTTTGGGCAACTCGATCTCAACTACGAAGATTACGTCGAGATCGACCCACGCTATTTTCGCCCCGCAGAGGTCGACCTGCTACTGGGAGATGCATCCAAGGCAAAAGAGAAGCTGGGGTGGACTGCAGCCACCGCCCTTGAGGAACTTGCCCGAATCATGACACAGCATGATTATGATCTCGCTCAACGTGAAGCGCATGCCAAGAACTTCGTTCCCAGCTGATCATCAAGGCACGCCAAGCGATCACCACGAATCCGCATTCGTGACCGCGCATGAGTTCGCCGCTCCCCCCCGACTGCGAACGGAAATCGACCATGCCGGCAGGATTGCTCCCCAACTGCTGGGAAACCCCTCGAATCTGCAACTTATTGCCGGTTTCTGCGTTTCCCTCGGGAAAATCTCCAACAGGACTTACAGGACTCCAACGTGCCCCTCGACATTACTGCCTTCCGCCCTCGACGAAGATGGCAGCAGAGGTCAAACTGCGTGTCCCAACCCTTACGGTTTCCCCCCTTGAAAGACGATTCGGAACAATAATGGGAAAGAAGAAAGCAGCGACCTTTGAGCACGTAGAACCCATCGGAGATCGAGTGCTCGTACGGAAAGACGAACCGAAACGCGAAACGCGGGGCGGGATTGCGCTTCCTGATGCCGCTGAGATCCCAACAATCACGGGCAGAATCGTAACGATCAGTGCCGTTGTCGAAAATGATGAAGAACTGCCGCTTAGACAGTACGACAAAATCCTGTTCCACCCCAAGAACGCAATTCCAGTAGACCTGGAACACGACAACCAGCTTTTTGTCATTCCCGTCGACGACATTGTTGCCGTTTTCCGCCGCAACGAAAGTGAATGATTCAGGCGTGATCCAAGAGCACCGCTAGCGGGCCGTGCCGTGGCAAACAACAGCCACTGAAGCGTCGCGTGGATTTCCGTAGTACAGTTACCCGCAGGAATTTGTCGCACAAAGTCGCCGTCTAAAGTCGCCGCCTCACAACTTGCTTGTCAAGCGAAAATCCCGACCAATGCCACTGAACTCGCAGCAAGCTGCTGCCAACTTTTTTCACGTGCTGCAAAGGCGTACCTCAAAGCTGGAATGCGTCTGAAACGGAGCTTAAACGCGACAGCAGGCACGCTTCTGAGCATCGCGTCTGGAGCTCAAATTACCTCGGCGCACCTCTGCACCGTCAACTTGCCACCAACCGTTGGCACAAACTTGTTGCGCCAATCGCTGCCATGTAGATTCCTGAGTTCAATCTTTCAGCTTGTAGCACATCAATTTGTCCTGTTCTCGCAAGTAGAGGCAACCGTTCGCAATGGTTGGATGCGCCCATGTCTTGCCTTTTTGGTAGGCAGGCTTGAAGGTAGCGATTTCACGATATTCTTCTGGCGTGGCTTCCAACAAGATCACAACGCCAACATGGCGCCGCATGATGATATTACCATCGGCATAGATCAGACTAGTTTCTCCGCTGCCAGCAGCTCGCTCCGGTCCCCATGCAATTTCACCGGTTTTCATGTTCACGCAAATAGGAAGTCCAGTTCCATTCCCGTGTCCCGCATAAATGTAACCATCTACCAGCGTCATACCGCCGTGCTTGTTTTGGAATTGTTTGCCATCGAGCCAGTAGACTTCTTCGGCCGAAACACCATCGTTGTCAGCTACCAACTTCAAGTAAGCAGAACCTGTTCCGTAACCTGTACTGGTGAAGACATGGTCACCATCAACGATTGCCGTGGGAATGTTTGCAGTTCCGTTGGAGACCCGATCATACCGCCAAAGTAATTTTCCATCGCTTGCTCGGATCCCGATCAATCCGCGTCCGACGAGCTGAATATATTGTTTGACTCCAGCACCATTGCTTACCACCACAGAGGCGTAACCAGCACCATCTCGAAGCCCTTTCCCATTAACACCATCCTCATCGCCATAATCTGGCAGCTTGGTGGCCCACACATCCTTACCTGATCGCTTTTCGAGCGCCACAACCATTCCATCTTTTCCGCCTGGCGTACAAATGACCCATTCATCGTCGACCAATGGCGATTCACTGTACCCCCAACCACTCATCATTTTTCCGCCCCAATCGGAAAAGTCCCTCGACCATACCAGATCTCCGCTATCCCGGTTCAGACAGACCATTTTTCCATCACTTGAAACCATGTACAAACGGTCGCCATCAATCGTCGGTGTGGTGCGACTTCCTTCAAAACCATGCTTTGGTGCGCCGTCCGTGATCGCCGTCTTCCACACCACCTTGCCGGTCCGGGTGTCGAGTGCCATAGCTGACTGACTATCGGGAAAATTACCCGTGGTGTAGGCACGATCACCGGCAACTGTCACGCTGGCGTACCCCGAGCCCAAATCCTCTGCCATCCAAGCCAGTGGTGGCCCATCTTCACTCCATTGCGTGTAGAGGCCTGTCTCCACGGACAAATTAGCTCGCCCTGGCCCACGCCACTGCAGCCAGTCCTCAGCTTTAAGAACACTGCCAGGAAGAAACAGAAACATAAAAGCGGGAACAAGCAACTTGTGCATCAACACACTCCAAGTGCAGCAGGTAGGAAAAAGAGCGAATTCAGATCGCTGAGGGGAATTGTGAAAATAACGGATGACGGGCCTTTGTGCAGCTCATTTCTCGCCATTGGTCAAGAAACAACCGAACATTCAATAGAAGCCTTGCCTTGCCAGAATCCGTGGCTTGCCTTACTCGTCGTCGCTGAGCAATCGCTCGCGTATCTCTGGAAGTTTGGACTTCATATACCGATGTGTATGCAACGCATCCATTCCAGCGAGGCCAACAACAACCACCAGCGACACCATTACAACGCTCCACATGGCGACCCAAACGGGCCCGAGCCCCCAGCATGCAGCGACAATGGCAGCGACACCACAACCACCTAAAATCACATGGATACGGCGTCTCGATCGTGTCCGACGCTGATGATACGTTCTATCCAACTCGGTGGTGAAGTTATCGCTGGGCCACCCCTCAGTGTCTTGATAATGGAGCCACCCCGCGAAGGCGATAAGTGTGATGCCTAAAACCATGCTACCTGCGAACATCTTTTCTCCCTACAAACTTCGCCCTACTGCCTTTGCAACCACTGGTGCACTACCCACACCACCGCAGCAAGTGAATCACCACTGCAATTCGCGGGGATATCCTGCTCTGTATGCCAATATTTTGGTGCACCAAATCCAGGGCGTGGATAATCAAAATCAATCAGATCCACCGTTGGGATTCGAGCGATTTGGTTGAGTGGAATATGATCGTCATCAATATCGTGGCGAGAACGCGAAACAAAAGCATTCACACCAAGCTCTTCAGCCGTGTCCCAAATACCACGGGCGACATTCCGCGCATATTTGAGACTGTTTACCTCAAAATAAATCTTCAACTCACGGTCACCCACCATATCCAACAGAACCCCCGCCTGATACGGAATCGCTGGTGGTTGCATTTTGTACTTTTCTGCAAAGAAAGTAGAGCCTAGAAAATAATCGTCACGGCCTTGTTCAAAGACAAATTCCTCACCATCAAACAACACAATGTCGACCCCGACATCGGCCGGTAATATAGAAAATTGATGAGCAAGCTCCATCAAAGCTGCAACTCCACTCGCCCCGTCATTGGCCCCGACAAATACACCTCGAGGATTCCTAGAATCACGATCCGGAAACGGGCGAGTATCGTAGTGGGCACAAAACAGAAATCGCTTGGGACGATTCGGATACCAGGATGCGATCAGGTTCGACATCCCCACCGGGGCGCCGGTTTCGGGATGCCTGATCTCGAAACTCTGCATCCTGACAACTGCTCCCTGTTTCTCAAAAAAATTCGTCAGCGACTGCTGTTGCTTCTTCATTTGCGATGAGCCCGACGGGCGTGGCCCCAAGTTGCAAAGGGCCGTCAGATAACCGAAGGCGCGGTCAGGTTTGTATTCCGCTGGAATAGCACCCTGTGTTGGATTGGATGCGTCAGACCCCTGATCCATCTGCCGTAACATCACGAGCAAGATGACGATAAGGCCTAATCCACCACCCACCAGGGTGCCCCAAAAACCGCCGCGTCGGGGAATCGAATCGACCTCCCCGCCTACCTTCGCAGCCCCAAGTTCCTGATCAGCCTGCGCATTCTTTCCGGCCTTCGTAACAAGGCTGGAATTCGATGACTTGGCACGCTGTCGCCCCCGCTTGGCGGAACGCGTATGCTTTACCAATGGAACAGGTTTGTTCGAAGTCACTACGTTGGCCTCATCCTTCAATCGGGACTCAAGCGTCGGCATCATGCTGGGCACTCGTTTGGATAATCATAGGTCTCCATGCACATCTATTTCCGCAAAGTCAATCATTTCGGGGTGGGACACAAAAAATTCCAAGATCGTCGAAACTTGAGACCCCATTTTAAAACCTTGCTGAGATACGTACAAACCATTGTCTCTTATTTGTGGGCGTTGGATACCTCCCTGAATAAAGCGGCGAATTGCAAATTACGGCTTTTGCCCGCCACGCCGAAACCTGTTTAGAGCCGTATAATAAATGGGACACCTTGAGACAAGGTTGTGCACCGCGGGAACGAACAGCGCCGAACAGCTCGAGCTCAATGAAAAAACCACTTACCTTTTGCTTATTTCTGTGCCTTCTTTGTACTGCTGGTACTGGATTCACGGCGCACGCGTTCGCGCAGGACGAGGAACAGAGTGAGCCCAAAAGTGGTTATGAGGTCACCGTTCCCAACCCGCTGGACGCAGCATCTGCAACCCAACTGATCAAAGACCTGACCAAGCTGGCCAACTCGGTTCCCGCTGATCGGAGAACGACGGTCTTGCTCAAATTCCAGAGCGACTCCAAAGTCCCGGGAAAAACGACTTTTGAAGATGCCTTAAAAGTGGCTCGGGGAATCACCTCACCCCAACTTCGACGACTGAAGATTGTCACGTTTTTGGATGGTGAAATCACAGGTCATTCCGTCCTAGCGATCATTGCCTCAGAGGCTTTGTTGACAACGCGCGAAGCGGTGATTGGTAATGCCGTCGCCGATGAGATACAGGCAGACCCGACCATTTTATTGACTTATGAGTCAATTGCTGAAAGACGAGGTCTGTTCCCCACTCCGATTGTCGCTGCCTTAGCGGATCCGGGACTCGAACTAGCCGAGATCACTCGAATCGGTGGAGAGCGGGAGTACGCAACCACCAAAACACTGAATGAACTCCGCAAGGAGGGCAAAATTCTGAAAGAAAATATCATCAGCCCGGCTGGGCTTCCCCTGAAATTCGATGCACAACAGTTGCGTTCGGCCCGCATCTCCGCAGGCATCATCGACACCATTGATCAGGGCCTCGAGTTACTCGATCTTGCAACCATAGAACCATTGAAACAAGCAGGACTGCTGGGTGATCCTAAGGGGGCGATGCTTGAGATCACCGGGGCGATCACTGGAGGGCGGGTTCAACGCTGGCAAAGCAACCTGAGCGCGACGTTGAAGTCTGGAGACACCAACACATGGCTCATCGCAATGGATTCAACGGGCGGAGACCTAAACGGAAGCATGATCTTGGCGGGCTGGTTCTCGCAACCAGAACCACCCCTCCGAACCGTCGCAGCAAATATCAGCGGGGAAGCCAGAGGCGATGCGGCTTTGATTGCCTTGGCCTGTAAACCACTGATGATGACGCCCGACAGTACCATCGGCGGACCTGGTGCGTATGCAATCAGCACAGAGGGCTTACAGCCTTATGATGAAGTGATCGATCAGATCGCTACCTCGACCAACCGACCGGCTGCGTTAATCAGGGGAATACTTGACCCCACGACTGTGGTTTACCAGTACACAAACCGCAAAACAGGACGTATCCGTTATGCAACAGAGCAGGACCTGGTCCTCAATGTTGATGACCCCGAGCTTGAAAAAGCGAAGTGGAAACGGGGCGAACAAATTCAACTCAGCGAAGGCTTGGATGCTGCGACTGCCATTTCTCTCGGGCTTGCAGACGGAGAAGCAGCGTCCACGGCAGATGCTGCCAAGCGATTGGGTCTTACGGAAACTCCCCCACTGGTCTCTGATCGTGGGCTGGTAAGATTCGTCGAAAATATTGGCCGCAGCACGAGCGTCGCTTTCCTGCTCCTGTTCGTCGGCTTCATCGCTTTATCTGCAGAAGCAAGCTCTCCGGGGCTGAGTATTCCAGGCTTCATCGCGTTGACATGCTTTGCCCTCTTCTTTTGGATGAAGTTTTTGGCAGGGACAGCAGAGTGGCTTGAATTGGTCGCGTTTACCCTTGGGCTGATCTGCATTGGTATCGAGATTTTCGTACTACCCGGTGTAGGGATCTTCGGTATTGGAGGGGTCCTGCTGATGATTCTTGGCATCGTTTTGATGAGCCAGACATTTATCCTTCCCCAAAATTCTTTCCAGTACCAAATCCTAAACCGGGGCATCTGGACAGCGTTGGCAGCGCTGCTAGGGTTAATTGCAGGCGTGATTGCCATGCGTTACGCGCTTCCCCATGTGCCGCTATTCAGTGGCTTGATGATGGAACCAGAAAACGAAACCCGAATCAACGAGGCAGAAAAGCTCGCTGACTACAGCAACCTGCTTGGGCGCATCGGCCTAACAACAACACCACTGCGACCCGCCGGCAAGATTAAAGTCGACGAACCGTTGGTTCAAGTC
>JAAHTH010000964.1_pt1 | contig 26410 bp, 34 predicted proteins | sample 6116091 | NCBI WGS metagenome assembly JAAHTH01 (sample SAMN13939990, study PRJNA603662) | sponge metagenome | isolation source: marine sponge | host: Mycale hentscheli | place: New Zealand | collected 2006
ATTCAACTCCTGTGGATTTACTAACTGTTCGGTCAGATGGTAAGGTTGGTATAGGAACGGCAACTCCTTCTCAAAAACTCCACGTTCAAGGAAATCTAAGAGTAACTGGAGCTTTTTATGATTCCAATAACGAAGATGGAACCAGTGATCAAGTTTTAACATCAACAGGATCAGGAGGTACCGATTGGAAATCTATAAGTGAGATAGGTGTTACAGGATCAGGGACAATTAATAAACTACCCCTTTGGGATGGTACTAGTTCTCTTGACGATTCAATAATAACCCAGTCATCAACTAGTTATGTTACAGTATCTGGAGGCTTTCGGGTTAGCGGTAATCATACAGACACAGGAAGCCAGTTAAATCTTTGGTGTGATTCTAGTGGTCATGGAAAACTTGCAGTCTACGATATGCAGTTTTTGACTGGTTCGAATTCGGCAAGAAATAATACAGCTTTATTTTTAAAAAATGATGGTAGTGTTGGTATAAACAACACTGTTTCTCAAGCCTATACCAATGAAGGTACTCGTACCGTAAAGTTAAGAGTAGGTAGTGATACTCTATCATCTAACCAAAGTTCTGCCATACAAATAGGAGGTTATGATTCATCTGGGAGTGGTACATTAGGAGCTATAGAATTTTTTAATCATCGAGATAACTCTATTGCTGCTAAGATACAAGTAAGAAGAGATTTAGAATCTGGCGCTAAGCTAAGTGCTGGTCAGTTAGATTTTTATACGGATGATGGTGATAACAATTTAAATTTGCAGATGTCTATTGACGCACTTGGTAAAGTTGGTATAGGCACTACAAATCCAAGCGAAAAATTAGATGTTGTTGGTAATGTTAAACATGAAGGTTTAACAATGACTTCTGGTACTGATGTTGATCAGTTAAAAACATTCACTCAAACCTTAACGATAACAACCAACTGGCAAGATACAGGCATAGACGGTAGCGATTTAACCACTGGAACTTATATAGTCCAATTGCTTGGTGATGATGATGAAGTTGGTGGCACTTATAGTGTATATTATTCTGGTATGATGAGTTGGTATTCAATAGGAACAAATGATGTAGATTTTACCAGTGAAATAGCTTTGCACAGAGCAGGGCATGCAGATGTTGGGCGCACATTGTACTTAAGAACTGTAACTAATGCCAGCGGAGGAAACAATTTAGAATTACAAATAGCAGGAAATTATAACGCAACTGGCTCAGATAGCTATGTATTTAAATTCAGAAGAATGATTTAAAATTATGGAAGGTAGATTTTTTAAAGATAACTTATCAGTATTGGGTCTTGTTGGCATAGGCACGACATCGCCGGGAAGCTATTTTGGCTCAGGTAACACTCTCGTTATTGCGAACACTGCATCTTCGGCGGGTATTACTATTGTGTCCAACGCTGCAAATTCAGGGAATATTTATTTTTCTGACGGAACTTCTGGATCAGACCGCACAAGGGGGCTTGTGGGATATAATCATGCAGCAAATTATATGGTCTTTCACACTGATGCGGCTGAAGCCATGCGCATTAAATCTAATGGTAATGTTGGTATAGGAACAACTAATCCAGCTGGATTATTGCACATAGTGGGCAATGATGGCTTATTGTTTTATAGTCAAGATCAATACAATACAACAAAATTTTATGGAGTAAATAATCAAACTGGGGATGGTCTCTGGGAGTTCAAAAATACTGGAACTTGGAACCAAACGAGATTTTATATAGAAGATGCTAATAATAATTTTTCTAGATTGACGTTAGATGTAAAAGGAAATGCTGGGGCGGTAGATATTTTAGCTGCGACTTCTCATGGCAACGTTGGTATAGGTACGACTACTCCCGGCGGTAAATTACATGTTTACGGTGGAACAACTGCATTCACTAACTTATCTGATAATACTGACTCTGTACAAATAACAAGAAGTACTTCTGTTCACTCACATCAAGATGCCAAACTATTTATTTATGATAATAGTAATTCTGATTGGGCGCAGAGAATTAGCTTAGATGGTTACTCTTATGGACTCAGAATCGACAGCTGGGCTGATTATGGTCTTTATCTTAATCATGACACGCTGGGCGCTATATTAGTAGCAAGATCATCTGAATTAGTTATAAACGAAGACAACAATAATTACGACTTCAGAGTTGAAGGTCAGACAGATGCTGATCTATTGAAATGTGATGCTAGTGCAGACAGTGTTGGAATTGGAGGTTCACCTAATAGTAGCTACAAGTTGGATATATCAGGAGACACTTTAATACAAGAAAGTGAATCAGGGGATTTAAAATTAGTAGTAAATAACATTTCAACATCAACACTTGCCAGATCAGCTATCTCATTAATAAATAATTCAGGATCTTCAGCAGGGTTAACATTACCATCTACAACTTATACAGGAGTAACAGGCTGGGCTAACCGGTTAATACTGAATACAGATTCAAACATTTCAAATGGTATTTTAGTTAGGCCGTCCAGCGGTGGGTTTACAGTCAGTGCTAATGGGTTGGCAAACACCAATCTACGGGTTGATACTACTGGTAAAGTTGGTGTAGGCACAGCAAGTCCTTCTTATGACCTAGATGTAATTGGAGATATATCTTCTAATGGTCAAGCAATAGCTTCGTATCGTAGATTGAGAAGTTACGATACTTTTACTACATCAACAAATAACACGGCTGGATGGTATCCATTGTTTAGTTGGGGAACTACTACCGGTGATAGAGGCGGTTATAGAGTTTATATTTCATACACGGGTGGTAGTTGGGCTCCAAATACAACAGTTTTAAAAGTGTTTAAAAACTGGTCATCTGATGCAACGGTTACGGTAGAAAAATATGGAGGAACGTTGTATTTGCCTGAAGTAAGAGTTATTGGAGATGCTTCTACTGCTACAGTTTATACTTTAGAATTGTATTTAAATGCGCTAAGTCAAGGTCATAGTTTTGCTGTTTATTATGAAGCTCTAGGTTATGATGAAGGCGGAACAAGTAATGTTAATTGGGCTAACAGTAGTTTAGCGTTAAGCACAAATATAGGGTCTGTAATTGGTAGTGCGAAAGTTTCTGCCGAAGGAATTGCTACTCAAAATCTTAACATCTCAGGAGATATTTATCTTGGTGACCAACTTATACACCTTGACGATTCAAATACATATTTTCAATTTCCTGCCAATGACACCATGCGACTTGTCGCCAATAGTCATCAAAGATTTAATATAGAAACAACTGAAACAGTTGTTAATGAAGACGGACATGATTATAATTTTAGAGTAGAAGGCGACACTGACCAGAATCTTTTATTTGTAGACGCAGGCACTGATCGAGTCGGTATAGGTACAGCAATTCCAGCTCAAAAATTAGATGTCATTGGTAGAATTAGATCTTCGTTTAATTCAGGCGATTATTTTGAAATGGGGTCGTCTAATAATGGAGGTTTTCTTTTAGGTTTTAGCGGAGGTACGGAGGTTGTTAATGTTCGTACATACGGGGATTCATATTTTAACGGTGGTAATGTCGGTATAGGTACAACAAGTCCAAATAACGGTTTGGTCGTTAGTGATGGCATACAGCCATCATATACTCCTGCTGTAGGTGGAGAGTATATAGAAATTGCAAGAACATCAGGCGCTGATGCAGGTTTCTTAATTAATAAAAATACCGGGCAATGGCTGTTTGGTATTGATAATAGCGATGGAACAAACCCTCCACTAAGGTTTGAGTACAGCGCAGCAGGGTCAGCACATGCAGGGTTCGGTAACGCAACGCTTGGGTTAGCTCTTAAGTATGATGGTAATGTTGGTATAGGTACAGATGCTCCAGACGGAGCACTACATTTAGCCTCAACTGCATCAAGCGTACAACGACTAATATTTTCTAACAGCAATGCAAACCTAAATCCGCAGCAACGAATTGAATTTTGGGAAGGTACAGGCACAGGAACAGCAGCTAACGCTAACTGTGCTATTGAATACGATGGCACTGGAACTTATGAAAGTAGCGATGGAACTTTAACAATAAGAGGGTCTGGTGCTTCAGTAAACTTACCAATAGCTGGATTTAATAGAAACGGCAATGTTTATCTTGGGATGTCGGGCACTGCAAGAGTTGGTATAGGTACTACAATTCCTTCTCAAGCCTTGAACATAGCTAGATCAGATGCGTCAGGGAGTGCAGAATTTGATCTTTATTCAACGAATTCAGCGAAGCAACCGATGCTGACTTTTCGAAAATCTGCATCCAACACTATAGGCACTAAATCTGTTACTCCTTCTGGAGGCGAGCTAGGAGAAATTGAGTTCATAGGAGTTAATACTGGAAGCAATTTTGCAGTAAAATCCGCATCAATAATTGGTCTTCAAGATGGAGCTGCAGGAGCTACGTATATTCCCGGCGCTTTAACGTTTGGTACCGGCACAAATGCGGCTGCAGTTTCAGAAAGAATGCGTATTGATGCATCTGGTAATGTTAGTATAGGAACAACTACTTCGGGATCAAAATTACATGTTAATGGGGGTTCTAAATACTTCGGAGGTGGGGATTGGACTACTATAGAGAGAGTTACTACAACTGAAGGTAATTATGCTCTTTATGTTCAAACAACTGGAACTAATACAAATCAAGCGATAGCGAAATTTAATTATGGCGCTACCGCTGGAGGTGCAAACACCGGAACAGCTGTTGCTGCAATAGCTAGAGAAAAATCTTATTTTCTTAGCAGGCTTGGTGTAGGCACAGGTGATCCAGACACTAAGTTACATATTGATTCAGGATCTGGAATCGGTACTGTAGATAATGCTTATTCTCTTGCAATACGAGGAGATGGAATTGATGGTATACAGATTTTATCTGATTCTGCATACTCTGGTAGAATAGTTTTTGGTGATCAAAATAGTAATAATGTAGGTCGGATAGACTATGATCATTCTACTGATGCTTTTAGGTTTTTTACAAATGGCACCGAAAAAGTTTCTATTTTATCTGATGGTAATGTTGGTATAGGTACAACAAACCCAAGTAACCCTTTAGATGTTGTGGGGTATATAAAATCCAGTATTGGATTTAAAGCTGCTAATTACACTACCATGCTTGAAAGTGGTAACGAATCGGTGTTTGGTAATACAGCTTATTATGGAGTGTTGTTTAAAACGAACAATGCTACAAGAATGAAAATTACCAATGCTGGCCTTGTTGGTATAGGTACTACTGATCCAAGAGGCCCTCTTGAAGTTCACGCAGCTTCAGATTCTACATTAGTAATAGAAAGGTTTACTTCTAATGGTATACAACTAAGAGCTGATAATTCTGTTAATTCCGCTATAAGGTTAGGGTTTGAAGCTTACACATATGAGTTTAAAAACGGAAGCGGTACTTCAAGATTACATATCGATGCTAATGGCAACGTTGGTATAGGTACAACAACTCCTTCTCAAAAATTACATGTTGTTTCAGGTGGTACTAACAATGCCGCTAGGTTCGAAAGCACAGATGCAACTGCACGAATTGTCTTAGAAGATAATTCAGGTCAAGTTCAAGTCGCAGCCACTGGTGATGAAACAGTTTTCAGCAAAGGATCTGGTATTTCTGAAACAATGCGTATTAATACCAGCGGTAACGTTGGGATCAATACGACAAGCCCTACTTCTAAATTACAAATAGTCGGTTCTGCTTCTGGAGATTCAGTACTAAAAGTCGATGGAACAAATGGAACATTGTTTGAAGTCGTCGATGACCTTAGCGATTCATTAATGTCTGTAAATGATGCTGCAGGACTACCGGTATTTGAGGTTTTTGCAGATAACCATATAGTTGCAGGTAGGTACAACCAGAATGATTTTTATCTAGATACTAATGGAAACTTAGGGTTAGGAACAAGTGCTCCTTCCTCGGTTTTAGATATATACGAGCAAAGCGGTAAAGATAATAAATTAAGATTTCATAGTAGTACAACTGGATCAGGAACATCGAACGGTTCTAGAATAGGTTTGAATGGGGCAGAGCTATTTATTAATAACACTGAAAATAATGCTATTAAAATATATACCCAATCTACTCAAACTAATGGTATAACTATATTAGGCAATGGTGATGTTGGTATAGGTACAGTAAGTCCCGGATATAAATTAGATGTCGTAGAGGCTGGAGGTGTAGCAAGCGCACGTATACGATCTACAAATGCAAACATAGCAAGGTTATTTTTATCAAATACTGTAGGTACGTGGAGGCTGTATTCAGCAGCTGCAAGCAATTCTTTTAGAATTTTCAGCGATTCTCTTAATGATGATGCTTTTGTAATTAAATCTAATGGCAATGTTGGTATAGGTACGCCTGCACCCGAAGGTAAGTTACATATTTTTACCGGAGACAGTGGAGGTAGTGTTAATTCTAGCGCAGATGAATTAGTAATTGAGACTGCTTCAACAGGTGGTATTCAACTTTTGAATGGAACAACATCGTCAGGTTATATTTTATTTGGTGACAGTGATGCAAATTCAATAGGTCAAATTCGTTATTTACATTCAGACAATTCAATGCGATTACATACCGCAAATAATGAAAGACTTATAATTGATGCTGGTGGTAAAGTTGGTATAGGTACATCAAGTCCAAGTCAAAAGTTACATGTATCTGGAAGCGCTCTTGTAGAAGGCGCTTTACATATTGGTAGTACTAATTCAATAAACTTAGATAGCTCAACAATATATAGAAGCAATAATTCCTTTAAAATTATAGGTGGTGGACCTCAGTCCACTAGAAATCATATTGAACTTACTAATGGCGGAGGACTTATAATTGATGGTGGAAGCACAGAAACTGCTGGTGTAGAGATAAAAGGTGGCGGTGGTGTTGTAAAATTTACTCAGGGTAGTGTTGGTATAGGTACATCGAGCCCAACTCGTACACTTCATGTTGTTGGCGCTATTCAAATCGATGGAACTATAGACGCTAACTCTGGAGCTTATTTAACTTCTGGTGGCGTTTGGACTGATGCTTCTAGCCGTGAATTAAAGAAGGATATTATAAATTTAAGTTTAATTAAAGCTTCTGAAGCTGTTAAGCTTCTTAACCCTGTAGAGTTTTCGTATAAAGCTACCCCCGAAGAAAGAAGGGTTGGTTTTATTGCAGAAGATGTTCCAGATTTAGTAGCCTCAGAGGGTAGAAAAGGTCTTTCTTCTATGCAAATAGTAGCTGCACTTACAAAAGTGGTTCAAAACCAACAAAAAGAGATTGAATGGTGTAAAGAACAAATAGAAAAATTAAACAAAAAAACCGAACTTAATTGAATTCAATATTTAGGGTGTTATTAAATAAAATGTAATTTATTGAAAAAAATAAGTGTATATATATAAGTATGATATCTTATAGTATCCATAATTTAGCCGACGAAATATTCGCTAATGAATTTGATTATGATAGTGGATATGCCCAATTTTATTATATTAGCGGTTGGCTTGCGAACAATATAGGGAAGTTAAATACTCGCTTATACAGCAGTTTTGATGTTAGTGGCAGCTATTTTACTCCTACAGGGTCTTTTAAAAACGAAGAAAGGTCTATTTATAAGCAAATGTACTTGCATGAATTCTACAATAAAAAATCACGACAAGTACTGAGAGGTGTTGATTCTTCTGTGGACTTCATTTCTTTGCGTGAAGGAGATTCCATGATCACTCGAACCAATAAAAATGAATTAGCAAAAACTTACAGAGGCTTAGCAAATGACTCAAAAGAAGAATTGGATAAATTGGTAACCTCGTATTCCCTATATCAATCTCAACCAGTCCAAGTCGCAGGGGAAGATGGCACTTATTACACAGGGGCAGGAGTAAATCCTTTTATTTATTAATTAACCAGCTGCTACTTTGTATTTTGTTTCCTAATCCATAAATAGGCTCTATGCCCAACTCTAGACATAATTTATGCTCTGGAGTGTTTTCACCGGAGGTTCTATCTCCTCCATTACAGAATAAAAACGTTTCGTTCAAGCCTGCGTTAGCTATAATTTGTTTTAATGTTTTACAAACAGTTTCATCTTTGTCTATAGATTTAATTACCATATCCACATATTTGACGGATCGAACAATTTGCATTCTTTCTTTTAAAAGCATAAAAGGTTTACCTTTTTTTCTGGTTAAAAAATCATCATCATTAACTATAACAACCAAAGAATCAGCTATATTCTTAGCTTTCTGCATCAATTCGATATGCCCTACATGCACAGGGTCAAAGCCGCCACTTATTATTGCTATTTTCATATAGAGAAGCTACTTTTAATATTCTCTATTTCTTTTAAGGTTTTTCTATATTCTTTTGCAATTTTTTCATTATATTCAAAGCTCATAATAGCTTCACAAGATGGGCATTGACAAACAGGATGCTCTATAATAAAGCCTAAATCAATACCTAAAGGAGTTCTACAGGAAGGGCAAACAAAACCGCCGCCAATCATTTTTTAAGATGTTGTATTTTTTGAATTAATTCGTCGTTAAGCCTATTGACTGCTTCAGGTGTACCTTCATTTTCCATTTTGATTTTAACATTCATTTTTCTTCTTTTTTCTACATGATGCAAATCAATTTTAATACCTTTGTTTTCCGTGGATTCAAGGTCTTCCGTATCAGCTAAAGAAACAGAAAAATCTAATTCTATTTCTTTTAAACTTAATGACTGGTGGTTTGATAAACAAAAAAGAGGGACCCTCATCACCTCGTCTCCAACTTTAAAATCAGAGGTAATGGGGTTCCCATACTTATCAAAATATTTAAGTAAATTATCTACATGTTGTTTTTCTAAAAAATCTAAAGATGTTGATACAGCTTTATTTAAAGAAGATATTAGTTGTTGTAAATCTAATTTACTTGACATTATATTTATTGACTTTTGCCGCCACTGTCATCATTTAGAACAACTGGGTCTAGCATCATATTTAACGCATCTGATAATTTAAGCATCCCCTCTGTTGGAGGTAATTGCTCTGCATGCACTTTAACATCATACTTAGCACTGTTATCTGTACTACGAGTATTAGTTGATTTAGAAGATACTTTGCCGCTAACACTTGCGCTAACTTTTAAGCCCCAAAAAGATTTGTAGCTTGCATTAACACTTGAGTCAACTTCTGTAGAATGGTCATCTTCGCTTTTTTCTGACTGCTGAACTTCCATTGAAAATTCAATGTCTGCAGTTTTAATAGCTAAAGCCGGAAGAGGCACAAGAGGAAGCATCGGAACTTTAGCTTTTAAAGTTTGAGCCTCAGGAGTCCCTCCGTCAGATGGTTTTACGTAACGAAGAATGTTAACGTCGATTGCATTCGTATTCCCTTTTTCGTCGAATGCTACTTCCTTGATATACTTCCAAGTTATATCATTAAGTTTTGCTTGCCCTTTCGCCATACCAACAAGGGGGGAGACAATCAAGTCTTCTATTGGTAGGCCCTTAAAATTATCAGCGATATTGCCCATATATTATATTTACACTGCGGACTCTTCTTTTTGAAATATTCTAATTATAATATTTTGTAAAAAAATGCGACAGCCAAGCGGCAATCTTTCTGAGTAGTTCCCCACATTTGTTTTGGGTATTTTGAGTGGAAGTATTTTGCAGGGTAGGAAATAAGTCTATTTTCCATTCCTCCTATTATTGAATTTATTTCCCACTCATCAATATTATTTGATGAATTTTTAGAGAATTGTTTCATTTTTTCTGTGGAAAAATTTTCAGCGCAATGACCGTATTGTTTATGCCTCCATAAGGCTGTGCCGTTTAAGTGATTAAAATTCTCAGTCAAATAAAAAACAGCCCCATGAGTAGGGTCTTCTAATGTTGAGACTTTTAAATCTGCGTGAATATTCCAATCTGTATCAATAAACTCTGTAGCCATTCTAACAAAAGAAAGTATAACTTTTATTTTTTTATTATATACTTCTTCTATTTTTTTTTGAAGCAGATTTGATAGTTCGGCAGGAGGATATGCTACGTAGAATTTTTTCCCGTTATTTTCTACAGTTTGATACGTGGTTGTCTGAGAAAAATTTTTAAAATTGTTAAAATCTTGCTTCGGTAAAACCTCATCAATTATAAATGAAAAATTATCATACATAACAAGTAGGCAAACCTTTAAGGCCTGAATCTCGCTTAAGGTTAACCCCTCTAGCAGTTCTTAGTGTATAACCTAACCCTGTGGAATTTTTAGGCTTAGAATCATTGATTAAAATTCTAGGTCCAGCGTTAACACTAAAAATAATTTCATTAAATTTAATTTTAAATCTTTTAAGGGCTTTGATCGTGTGCTCCCTATGCCTCTCTTCTCTAGCTGTAACAAAAATAACCTTGTCTTTTTTTGACAGCCGTGAAAACCAATCTTGAACACCCTCTAAAATCTCCTCTTTAAGGTGGCTTCTTTTTATATTTGTAACCCAACCGTCAAGCTCATCATTTGTGCGATGCTTGAATATCGTACCATCAATGTCGATGAACCAAGTTTGATCTAATTTTTCTTTTTCTTGCATATTGACCATAAATATTATGGTTAAACGCTCTAATTTCTACAATAATTTTAAGATTTATTGAAGTGATCTTTCCAGTAATTATACGTTTTATAATCATTTGGGGTGCCCCAGCAAATATAGTGTTCAACTTCAAAAACCTTAACATTCAACCCCATATTTATATTTTGATTTAAAATGTCGTCAACATAAAACTCCCCATTTGTCCGAATATTTTGCTTTAAGTTATGCTGAAAACCTTCTGTAAAATATCTAGCTTTTCTAAAAAACATCGTACCAATTATTGCATGATATTTTAAAGGGTCATCAAAAACAAAATTTTTACAATAAACATGCTTTATATTATCGTTTTGATCAACATCTAGCCATGAATACATGTTAGGGTTAACTTTGCTGGTTTGGTTGTTTCTAAATGACCAAACAATGATATCTATAGATTCATCATTGTAAAGACTCATGTAGGCGTCAACATCATAATAAGCTCCATTATCGCAAGCTGACACTAAAATAGGCTGATCTAGGTCCAGCTTAGACTCCTCAATTGCCATGCAGGTTGTGCATGCTTGCCCCTCTGTAGGGCCACCTATCAAAATCGTACTAGATTTAGGGTGAAATCGTTTTATTTGATCTTTTATCTGATAAAAATTATCGTGTTCTTGAAGCCCAACAAAAATTTGATCTTTACACTGCGGTAGGCACTCTACCGCTTTTATTGCCATAGGAGCACCATCCAAATCAATTAATGGCTTCGGCTTGTTATAGCCTTCTTTTTCGAACCTGCTTCCTTTCCCTGCCATTGGCAAAATTAGAGTAGTATCATAATGAGTTTTTGGTTTAAAACTTTCCTTTTTAATACTTGAGAAATAATTAAACCATGATTTGTAGATTTCCAAATCATATGGAGTCCCCCATTGTAACATCTTTTCTATTTCAAATATGTTAACCTTTAACCCTTCAGAAACTAATAGATTATAAACCAAGCTGACATAATACTCTCCATTTATAGAGCATTTTAAATCTAGAGTTTTTTGGAAAAATTTCTTTACTAATTGTCCTGTTTTAAAGTAATAAGTTCCATTTGATGCATATTCTTGCATCTTGTCTCCAGTAAAAGGTTCTTTTTCTTTGATCTCAACTAAGACTTTATCATTTTCTTTGCAAAAGGCATAATTATCACTCCCTAACATATGAGGGTGAAAGCCTTTGTAGCAAGGTATTGATCCATCAAAATTTCCAGAGCGAGCTTTGACTAAAAATTCATCAAAATCCCAAACAGTGCCATAATCACAATAAGATATGATAATTTCTTTTTCATCGTTTATATTATCAAAAATTTGAGACACAGCATAAACAGGCCCTTTTTTGTGGCACGGAATTGAAAAAATTTGAGCATTAGGGCTGATCGATTTTAAAATCGAAAGCATGTTCGTTTCTTCTAAATGTTTTTCATTACATACAAATATTATATCTGATACGCCTTCAAATAAATCTACAACATGTTTAATTATAGGGAATCCACCTATATCAATAAGCGGTTTAGGATCTTTGTAGCCTTTATCTACAAATCTTTGCCCAAGCCCAGACATAGGTATTATGAGTTGAATGTTCTTTTTACTGTTCATCGTGACATTGCATTATTTAATTTGGATGTATACAAATCCGCATAATCTGTGCATACTGCATATACGTTTTGCTCTTGATAATTTAAAACTGATTTTTTACTTAATAAAGGGATGATACAATCATTGTTGAGTTTCAATTTTAGATCATGCACCCAAAAATGAAATGTACTTGTGATAACATACGAATCCTTTGCGTGGCAAAAATACTTGATATTTGCGTTCATTTTTTTTAACTCAATAGCTGCATCTAAATTTTTGCAATGATACCAAATATCGTTGCACCTTTTTATTATCCAACTTTTTGTGATCTTGTATTGTCTTGTGTCATGCCCTAACCAAAAACAGCCGTATGCAAACCTTACGTCTACCTCGACTTGATAACCAGAGAGAATAGCGGCATCTATATAATTTGGAGAGTTTTCTTTGTCAACAATCTTACCATTTATATTACCACGATGAGATATAATATTCATCATGTTTTAATATTGAGATTTTCTTATAAAATTTATGAACTTATCTACATCTAACCCCCAAAAAGAGTTTAAGCCTTGGTCTAAAGCCAAACATTCAGCCTTCTTTCTTATGGCTTTTTTAAATCTATCTTGTGAGTTCCATCCTGATATAGGTTTATCCGTATATGAAATGATTAAATTATCGTTCTGAATATCGTTAATTTCACCCACAATGTTGCCTGATTTTACACGCATATAAAGTTTCCATTCATCACTTTCAGTATGAAAAGTGTCGTCAAAAAAATCAACTTTATTATTCTTAAAGCTATGTAAAAATCTTTGATTTGCCTCCAAAAAGGTAGGGGAAATCAACACCGTCACTTTTGTTTTGTCAGGACAAAATAAAACATTGCACATCCCTCCCCCTATAGCACCTATAATATGTTCAGCGTTGTTAAATAATAATACTTTTTCTACTGTAGATAAGTTTTCTGTGAAAACTTCCTCGTAACCTAAATAGCTCAACTTTTCAACTAATACATCTTCGTTAACAAGTTTTCTTCTTGTCGTGTAATTCGTACCTATATTTGAAAAATCATTATGTACCCATGTTCTCCTTGAAACATAAAATTTAGAAGGAAGATTGCTTGCAGAGTGTTTAACTCTTGCGGATCGAACTAAAGATTTATAAAAATCGTAGACCTCTTTTCTCGGCGGTAGATTCGAATCGACGCCATGGGTATAAGAGGAGGAAACAAAAACAGTTTTGTAGCAAAGATTTTCATCAACTACCAATGTATCATCACTATGAATACCTAATATCTGCAAGAACTCTAAAACGAATTTATAAATTTTTTTTTGATTAGGGCTTATGAAATTTACTAATAATTTTAAATTTGCATGTTGTTTTTTTACATGAAAGAAAGATATTAAATATGGGAGCGAATCATAAATAAAATGATAATAATTCTCAGTATTGTAAATAAAGTAAAATACCGGGTCATTGAATATGTGAAGCGCTTTTTTAAAGTTGGCTTCCTGATAATCTATTTGGCGCTGCGCTGTTCCCAGCGACATAATTCTTTCTTGAACTGGATAATGGACTCTGTCGTGAGACTTAAACATAACACATGGGTAAAAAGAAAAATTTTTTGAAAAAATTACTTTTTGGAATTTGTGTATATCTATCTTTCTGCCATTTTTATCGGTATCGTATAGCGTATACGATTTCTGGGCTAGATTTTGGATCATGAATCAACCTAAGATCTTCTTATTGAAAGTAAAAACCGGATTAACTACTGTTGCAGCATCTGTTACGTAGCACTTTTCCTCGCCACACATAAAATTGACATCATTTAAGGTTATTAAAGGGGTGAAATCTTTGAGTAAAAGATACAAAGAGCAATGCTCTGCCCACATACAAGAGAGGAAAGGGTTCAAGAAAGCTCTTGGGACAATATTCAAAGTGTTACCAGAAACTCTATTGTATTCCCTCCAAAACATTTTAGGGTCTTGTTTTATGATTTTAGATGTGCCAAGCTCAAAATGATTGATATCTGTTTCTATCCATAGGTAATTAATTTTATTGAATTTTATATCTAAATCATTTATTTTTTTCTTAAATGATAAATCACTTCTCACGAATATGTAATAATCATAAGTAGGTATAGTAGTCTTTAGTTTTAAAAATCGGCCCCCACTAAAAAAAGCTCCAGCCCCCCATTTTTTGGGCACCCTTATATTGTAATACATATGGTAGAAGCAATCAATATCTTCTTGCGTCAAATCATCATAATCAATATCTATAGCTGTATAATATTTTTTAAATTCATCATATTTTTCATGCTTGTTGGTAACTAATGCAACATTAACCTTAAAACCGAGATTTCTTAAAGGTTTAAAGATGCAATTTAAATGATTAGCCTCATTATCTCGCATATCAACAGAGTAGTAATACCTGTTATCCGTTTGGCGAGATTTTTTAGAATATCCATTCCCTATGTAAACAACTAAACAAGACTTACCTTGGTATTCATTGGCCATATATATAATTGAAATTTATATTAGAATTATGCTTTTTGATTTTTTCTTCCGGCAGCCTTAATGATTTGTTTTTTTCTGGTGGCCTCACTTCTTTTTGCTCTACTACAGGCTCCTCTTCAACCTTTTGTTTTTGCTTTTTTATAGGGTTCAATAACTGAAGTATAGCTTTATCTTTAGCTTTTACCTCCAGCTCCCATTTGATTTCACGCTCATATTTAGGAGCTTGTTCGTTTGCATAATCAGCATGGCTTCTTGAGTTGTTTTTACCCCAACTCCAATGAAAAATCGGAGTATAATTGCTAGGCCAAGTTTTTTCAAAAGCATCTATGTTTTGCCGAATAGTAATTTTACTATTTTCAAAAACAGATGGGTTACAGTAATCGTGCAAATTATCGTAAGTAAGAGGAAAAAAATGATTATGCTTAGTCCCGCAATAATTATGAAAATACATAAAAAGATTAGCGCAATTCCAAAGTCCTTTATCTTCGTTTTCAATAACAAGCCTTTTTTTGACCCCTTCATTGCACTGATTGAATGCTTCATAAAACCTGTCCACTATTTCTCTGAATAAACCCTCCTCATTTGATTTTGGAGTAATACTAGGGTGTATATTGATAGGCGCTGAATAATCTTGAGGTAGCCCCATTAAATCCATGATTAAAGCGTGAAAATTTAATTCATCAATTGTTTTCTGTACAACATTAGGCTTTTCTGAAGCTAGTACATTAAACTGATCTGGGTGCAGAGATAAAGATACTTTTAAACTTTTTGCTGTCTCCCCTATTTCTGCGCAGGCTTTACAAATAGCTTTGTAATTAGATAATTTTTCTAATCGTAAATCTAAAGTGGGGTCTGTCATCAGAGGAAACATAGAGCTAGACAATCTGTAATGAAAAACTCCTTGTTCAGCGCAATGCTTAATTATTTGTTGCGCAAGGTTTAAATTGTGTAATATTCGATCTTCTAGAGTTGACAATCCAGAATTGCCATCGTCATCTTGCAGATCTAAAAACCTTTTACGTGTTATTTTTTTGAAAGCAAGAGATTTATCACGCTCTTTTAGAACTTCTGATATGCAAACTAATCCGTAATTCATGTTACTTTTTTTTAGGAGTGTTGATTTTTATTCTATTGTTGTCTTCGAAGAAACCTTCTTGAGAGCAATATTGAACAGCTTTTAATGTGAAATTATGATCGACAGGGTTATGGAAGGTTACGGAATTAGGTGTCACAAGCATTTTTTCACCCGCAATAGTTATTACGTGTTCTTTTTTCATTATATTGTAGGTATAGATGATATTACGTGGCCAAGATTAGAATAATCAATTCGATTTACAATTAAACCGGGACCGTTACATTTGTCAAGGGAAATCCTGTACCCTTGGACTCTTTCTTCAAAAAGAACAAGCTCACTTATAAAATCATGCATACCATTCTTTTTAATCCAGCGAAAATATAAATCTTTCATTTCTTCAGTGGTCTCAAATAAGAAATCACAATCAGATCTTAAAGTAAGAAGTATGCATAAAGACCGAATAGCTAAATTTTCTGAAGGAGGCTCGATGACGCTTTCTACAAAAATCAAAGGATTCATATAGAAAGTTACACATATAAAAAAATATTACGGCACTTTTACCATTCTAGCGCTTCTGCAACATTCGGAAATTTAGATATAAAAATACTTTTTATTTCTTCGGCAATTTCACGATGTTCTTTTTGAGTCTCTTGAGCCGCACGAATTTGAATGTAGTGAATCCAAGATCTAATAGAGCCTTTCATGTACATCGTAGTTTCCGTACATAATGGAAGAATCATCCTTGCGCATTCTTTAGCTACCCCATTGTCTATTAAATGGTTGTACACCTCTACAGAAGTTGATAAAAAATGGTCAATTGCGCCATCTAACTCTGATTCTAATTTGAATTTTTCGTCCCCTACTTGGCGATTAGTCTCGCCTTGCATTCTCCATTCTATAGGCTCTAGATTTGCGACCTCACTATATCTTTGGCTGAATTCTTGAAAAGAAAATGATCTGTGGCGTAATATTTGAGCTGCAATAGCTCTAGATGTTTTTATCTCAACCGTCATGTCAACCATCTCAAAAGGAGACCAATGTTTATGTTTTATAAGGTATTGCGTTAACTTAGGGGCAGTTTGATTGTTAAACTGGTTAGAAGGGTTGCTTACCCTTGCGCAGTAAACAATTAGATCTTCAGGAGTTTTAATCCCTTGCCTTTTTAATTGTAAGGTGGGCTGAGTGATGGACACTAATTTTACTTGCATATTAAATATTAAAATTTTACCAAATGTAAATCTTCTACCTTAATTCTAAGAAAAGGTTCTTTTTTATTAGTTGAGTATTTATTGTATTTATGAATAACAAACCCTTTGGATATTATTTTGGAAGCAGAACACCAAAACATTGCCGATAGATCTTTATCCACAGAATAAAAAGCTGTATTTTCAGTTTTTTCTTTGAAGAACCTCCATTTTCTTTCAGGTATATCTAAGGTGTCAAAAGGAAAAGTTCCGCTTTCCCAGCAAGTTCTTACTTCAACTTCGGCATACCCGATTAACTTGCCACGCTTATAAACCTCAAGATCAACATCATACCGATCTTCCCCCTCTTTCGCTATTAAGTCGAAGCGAAACAAGTAATCGATGACAGCTCGTTTTCCTAAATCATCGTATTGATCGTGTAAAGATCTGTCAAACTTTTTATTCTGGTGCATCTAAAATGTTTTGAGCTGTGTTTAGTATATTTTTCCCGTCATCATCGCTAAACTGTCCTGATACACCTGTAGGCCCAGCACAATAAAAAGATGGTCCATACTTTTTGTAAAAAGATTTGGCTAAGCCATTTAACGGAAGATTTTTAACTTCCTCTAATGCTTCCGCAACAAAAAGCGCTTGATCTTTTGTCATGTTTATTATTTGTGGATTAAGCAATTTTCAATTAATAAACAATCCAATTCTGACCCTAGAAAAGTATCTATAGCATTTTGAGGGGTCTCAACCAAAGGTTCATGGTTCAGATTAAAGCTTGTGTTTAAAAAAACAGGAACTCCGGTTTTTTCTTTGAATAACTTTAAAGCGTCATAAACTATTTCATTCTGCTGGCGATTTAAAGATTGTGGCCGACAGCTTCCGTCGATATGCACTACTGCCGGAATTTTACTCTTCCAGTGCTTTCTAACTTGGGAAGCCATTAACATAAAGGGCGATAATTGATCAGCATCAACAATGTCAAAATAATCATCCTCCAGCATTACAGGGGCAAATGGACGCCAAAATTCTCTTTTTTTAATTTTATTTACTCTTAGATTATTTTCTTTATGCATAGGGTTTGCAAGTATACTTCTATGGCAAAGCGCCCTTGGCCCAACTTCTGATCTTCCTTGAAAATATCCTACCGTTTTATTTTTAGCAATTAAATCCGACAAGCAAACGCTAGGATTTACGATTTCGAATTCTAGACCTTTTTCTATAATGGCATTGGCTACATAGTCTTTTGTGTAAGCGGGCCCCCAGTAAGCTGTAGAAAAATCTATATCGGGGGTTTTACCTGTTTGCCTTAAGTGTCCAAGTATAGCTGCACCTAAGGCTGTTCCCGAGTCATGCGCAGCAGGCTGGATAAACAGGTTGTCAACAAAGTCAAGCTTACTGATTTTCCCATTAGCGCTACAATTTAAAAAGCTTCCCCCTGCTACGGCCAGATTTCTTAATCCGGTTTTTTGATGCAACCTTGTTATATTCTCAATTAATACCTTTTCAAAATAATGCTGAGCGGTCGCTGCTAAAGCGATAGCTTTAGGGCTTTCTATATTTCTTGCAAATTCTTTTTTGTCTGATTCTGAGAGGTGGTCTAAAAATTTTGATTTATAAAATCCATTTTTGGTAGTAAAAACTCCATTCGGTTGCTCGTTAAAAAAGGCAGGTAACACTTGTTCGTCAACCTTACCGTAAGAGGCTAAACCCATTGTTTTACCTTCTCCGGAGTGCCACATAAACCCTAATAATTCTGTAATATCACTGTAAAACCCGCCTAAACTACCTATACAATGAAACGATCCTGATTCAAAAAAATTACCATCAATATAATAACCTGCAATCCCTGCGTTTTCTCCCCCATCGCCATCTGCGGTTATAAAGTTGCAATTTGCAAATTTAGAAGGCATTATCGCACTATAAGCGTGACATTTATGATGAGGGTAAAATTTTATTTTATGCAAGTCGTAGAACATCTTTTCTTGAAAAAATGACAAGATTTCTGTCTCATTATTCAAAAGCCAACGGACTCTATCAGTAAAATACAACTTTTCTTCGCCTATTTGTTTAGCTATATCGGGATCTTGGAAAGATTCGTATACTGCGTCAATTTTAGAGTGACCAACTGAAACTTCATCTATATCATCCATTGATACACCTCCAGCCTTCAAGCAAAAACCTATAGACTCTTCAGGGCAAACCTGAGGAGAGTGTTTGATCCTGTTAAATCTTTCTTCTTCTGCGAAAGCTATCAATTTTCCGTCTTGAATTAAACAAGCCGCCTGATTGTAACTGCAGTAATGTGATAAACCAAGTATGTTCATTCGATAAAAATAGGTGTATAATTATAGTATGGTACCTCCAGAATTAATTTCAATGGCAATTGGGAGCCTTTCTGGGTTTGTGTTTAAATTCATGGCTCAGAGGGCTAAAGAAAAAGCTGAAATGCTTAAAATGGCCCTTAATACTCAAAAAGCAAATGAAGATGCTCATAATGCTGCTATTCAACGTGTATCGGTTGACGGTGGAAAATGGGTTAGGCGATTAATTGTTGTGTCCACTTTGTTTGGCGTTATAATTGCGCCTTTTTTCTTGGCTTTATTAAATGAGCCTCTATACGTGCAGATAACAGAAACAAAAAGATCATTTTTATTTGGTTTATTTGGAGGTGGCACAGAAAATTACTTTGTCAGGGTGGATGGCTACTTAATGATCCCCGAAGTTAGGCAAACATTAACGGCGATAGTTGGTTTTTATTTTGGTAGTTCTGTAGTAAAATCATGATTAAATATATTATTTTAACTTTAACGATAATTTTGTTATCGTCTTGCTCTACAATAAAAAATTTAAAAAAAGACGATAACAGGGTAATAGAGCCAAAAAAAGCCCTAGCAGAAAACAGGTTCATAAGGTCTGCCGACGGAAAATTAAACCCAGAAAAGCAAGTCGTAACCCCAAAAGGCTTCACTATATGGACAATTTTTACAGGCACAGGTAGTCTTTTGCTTTTCCAATTTCTCAAATGGAAACATATTGTTTAAATGTTTTATTTTGAGATATGTCGAATATATAATTGATAGTTTTTTGCTGTCTTTTTGTTTTTTTGTGGGGGCAGCAAATTACACTATTTTTGTCAAGAATTTTAATACTTAAGCTGCAATTTAAATTCTCATTATGGATGATAATGAAAACCGGGATGCATTTAACTTTTGATATCTGCTGATATTTTGCAATATCACCGCTAGGAATTTTAACAATATCCAAATTTTTGTCCGCTGAATTATCATTCTTAATTATAACTAGCGAATACAACCTTTTTTTAAAATAAGCATAGCTTAAATCGTTACCGCTAAGAAACTTAACATTTTTATCTTGTTTCTCTATCTTTCTGCAAACAGCAATATTCATATTTTTATATCGTATTTATTTAGCCAAATCAAAAAAGAACAAGTGAAATAACCTGCCAGACTCTTTGTCTTGCCCAAAGTACTTACTAGCTGCGTGTATCAACCTAGCATCCCACAAAACTAACCGATTGTAAACGTTCCCGACCGTATCGACAAGATCAAACTGCGTAGAATCATAAAAACCACCAGCAAAAGGGTCTGGTGTGTCAGGTGTTAACTCTCGTTCATGCCTGACTCTAGAATTTTTTGCAGCATAAAAAGATGTACCAGTCTCATACGGCGCATTTGGATTTAAATAAACTGCCCCTGCCCAGTCTTGGCCATCGGTGTGGTAAACTAACGAGTCACGGGCAGTGCAAAACTGAAAAACTCCATTACAATAAGATGTGTCTTTGTAAAAATTGGCTATTTTAAAACCTAGAATAGACTCAAACGATTCTTTCGTTTTTGGGGCAAAGAAACAATCTTCCGTTCTCTCTCCTTTATGGCTCTGAGGATGTTTCTTAAAATCCTGCCTTAAGGCAAAATCTCGAACATAATCAGGGTTTTCATAAAAGTCATCTACGACAATGAAACTTTTTTTAAGGCTTGATGTTTTTGCTTTGTTAAGGAAAAATGACATACTATTCAAAAAAATCTAATTGATGTTTAAAGCTACTTTGGTATTTATAATTGCCGAGATGACCTAATTCTATTTCAGGTATAGCGTGAATTTTTCCCCCACACTCTTTCCATAAGTTGCAAAACCCATAATCTTCACTTTCGAATTTTTTTGTTTCTTGATTTATTTTTGCGGGGAAAAAATCGTAAAAATTGTCTCCATAACCCGAGTAACCATCTATATCGTTTCTATACTTAATGTGTGGCTTTTGTTTGATTATTTCTAAAAAAACGTGCCTTTTGATTAGCATAAAGCCTGTAGCAGCGTAATTAACCTCAACAAATTTGGAGTTTTGGCGGACCTGATTTAAGGTTTTTTCAGTCACCTCCGTAGAAAAATCTGTAGCAAGCTTGCTCCAATTTTTATCCTGAAAAACAGAAGGTTTATTATTGGCTAGATAACTTATTTTTTCTTGATTTAAGTATTTTTTCGGGTACAGCCCCGTCACAACATCTAAATCCGCATCTATAAGCTTGAATACATCGTCAACGGCGAAATCAATATCTACATCTATAAACAATAAATGTGTGTAATCGCCGTTTAACATAGAAGCTGCAGCTGAATTTCTAGCTCTAGACACTAAACTTTCAAAAAAAATACCTGTAGAGCTAAAGGACACATCCCCTCTTTGTAAAACCGTTTTTATAAAAAGGCTAGAACAGGCTAAAGAGTATTCTCCTCTGCATAATCCCCCATAAGCGATCATAGGGAACAATATTTTAGATCTTTTTGAGCTCACCATTCACAAAAGTAAAGATTTTATTTTCTTTTCCGCTTACCTGTTGGTAAAAAATATTACCCTTTGAATGCTTAGCGCAATCAACAGCGTAACTTAAAGCTGCTGTATCCCCTAAAGCCGCACTATACCTTTGAATATCTGACCCATCATCTTTTTTTACAATATAAGAAGGGTGTCTCTGCTTTTCTTCGTTCATATCAAGAAACTGTAATTAAAACCTCATGGATTAAATGTCTTGTTTTGTGATCTATAACCCTACCATTTTCATCGGTAGGCATATCTTTAATAATATCATTAAAATTCAGATTTAAGACTGCACTCATGCTTTTAACTTTTCTGAAGATACCTATCTCTTTATATTTCAAGATGCTCCATAAGGCGTCAACCTGTTCAGAATTAGCTTTTTTGATTGCATTTAAAAATTTACTACGCTTTATTGTATTGTCAGACTCAATAGCTGTATTCATATGTATAAATATTAGAAAGTGTCAAAAAAAATTCTAACTTTTTTTTCATTAAAAATTATATAGTGATACTTCTCCGTATCCTGCTTGAAAGAATTTTGGTAGATAAAAATTGATAGATCCTGAAGTTCATTAAATATTTCGTTGATATCAAGTATATCTTGTTCGTTATTTGTAAGTGTTTTTTTTAGTATATTTTCTGCAAGAGTCAAACAGTAAACTGACCAACAAGAAGAAAGTGTTTTTTTATCACCTAAAATTGATTTATCAATTTGCAATATATGCTTATGATCCCATTTCATTAAATCCTTTGATACATCTCTCGATGGAATCATGTACATTTGATATTTTTATACCAGCGCCTATCAGTTTTTGATTTGATAGCACGCAATTACTACGAGGAACACTGCCTGTAGACAAATAAAAATCCTCGACATCTTCGAAAAATTTAAAGCTTTTATCTGTAAAATTAACTTTTTTGAATAGGCCTACTACCTCTTTGGCCGTAATCGCACCAGAATTAACAATATTGTAAATCCCGTAGTCACATTCGTTGCGCAACAAATCAATACAGCATTTAACAAATTCTTTACGGTTGGAAAGGGAGTTCGGCAAACTTAAAAGTTTATTATAGTTTAAAATTTTAGTTAAATAATTTCGAGGGTTAGATAAGTCTTCATCAAAAGGCATACGCAATCTACAAATATAGTGATTTGCATAACGGCTAATAATATTTTCAGCCATAGCTTTAGTGCCAGAATAAAAACTGCAGGCATTAGTTCCCCAGTCCAAATTTGGGGAATCTTTTTCTGAAAAACTTTCGTTAGGCCCCTCGTAAATACAGCCGGAAGATATGTGTATTAACTTTAAATCTTTAACTATATTTAAAAATTCTATTATAATTGCAGGTATTACAATATTGCCATACACGGCCTCCTCTTTGTTTTTCTCCACCGCATCAACATTTGGCCTCCCAACGTAACCAGCGCAATTGATTATAGTATCGAAATGATTAAATGACCATGAATTTAAAAGGTTTTGTACGCTTATATCACTATGACTCATAGTAATGCACCTTTTTTCGGGCAACATTTGTTTAAAAATACTGCCGATATACCCATTTGAGCCTAGAAGTAGTATTTTATTTTTCATTTATAAACTCTATAAGGCATCTACCATGAAACGTTTCTTCATCAGAAATAAGACCCTCTAAATAAAAAGACTTTGCAAAAAATGTTACACTTTTAGTGTCCAGCCAAAAGGTTTTATTTTTTACGATTAAGCGAAACGGAGAATTATCAAGCAGGTCGCCTTCAAAATTGTCAGGCAAAATATACTGTTCAAAATTCTTCTTTACTAGTGCGCATTTAAATCTCATAAGCCTTTTAGAAAAAGGTTTTTAATTCTGTTTAAATCGTCCAACACTTCTTGAGATAATTCCATAAGCTTCCCATCAGAGTCGTTCATAATGGGGTTTGTTTCCAAAATATAAGTTTCATATTTTTCTATCGCAAAATTAATAGCTTGAAAAGTTTTACGAGGTTTATTCCTTTCAAATTCAGAAATATTCATAACACTTTGATGTAAGTCTTCTCTAGGAGATTGTAACCTAATTTAGGGTATAATTTAGAAAGTTTATCGTAAGATTCAGGTCCTTTTATAGCCCCCATAGTAACGTAGCTAAATTTATTATTCCTAGCCCATTCTTCCGCTACCTTTATCATTCTTATATTACAAAGGCTTGTTCTGAATTTGGGGTCGCAAAACCAAGCTACTTCTGACATTTGATACTTGTCATCCCAAAAGTTTTGTGATAAAGAAAAAATGATAAAGCTTTTTATTTGGTCATCTTCACATAACCAAATTTTGATAGAGTTTGTGGCTATGCCATTAAATAGTTTATGAGTAATTATTTCTCTGGGGTAACCCTTATCACGGAAAAGCTCCGCTTCGTTCCAAAAATAAAAACCAATATCAATTAACTTTTGGACATCTTTTACATTTGCTTGGCGAATATTCATCTTAAAAGGGGGGCACTTAACGCCCCCCTTTAAATTAATTTATCTTACTTGAAGAAGGCTGGGATGTCTTCATCCTCACTATCTTGAGATCCTTCAGCTACTTTTACAGGCTCCATCTTACTGTTTGTTTTTGGAGGTGCATCTTTTTGCCGTGCTTGAGGGGATTGGCCTTCAGGCGGATTTTGTGACTTATACACATTGAAAGACGGCCTTGTCCCTCCTTCATTTTGATCCTTATTTCTAAACATCACAATACCTATTGTGTCATCCGGCCCGACATTTTTCAAATCGAGATTATTTAGAGATAATCGGCCTGTATAATAATCACCTTTAGACCAAAGGGCTGCAACTTCTCTTTTTTTCCAATCGTTATTTTTTTTATTTTCTGGCATGTTATTTTAGTGTTTTACTTTTTGTTTCGACAAACAAAATTTTTTCTTTGATTAATGTTCTTACTACATCCTCTAATTCATTGATAAAATCGGGAGATACCCTTGTAAATTGAGGCCTTAGCTTACTGCATAAATCTAAGGCGTAATCTCTGGTATAAGCTCGATTTAATACAGATATGTTATACTTCCTACTTGAATTGTCAAGCCCTAAACCTTTATTTTTTTTGCTCATAAATGTTTGCGTGGTTTAAAAACCTTTTATATCAAATAATGAACTGATACTTTTATTGTTCATTGTTCTGCTGATTGCATCAGACAACATAGGTGCTATATCTATCTTATGCACTCTAGGGTGATCGGATACCCCTTCGATACTATTTGTTGTAACTATTGTATCAATATAACTTTCTTTTTCAAGGTTTTGTTTGCCTTTCTCAGTCAAAGGTAAATGAGTGACAAATGAGACTATTTTTTTGGCACCTTTGCTTTTTAGGAGTTTTGCTGCGCCAGATAAAGTTCCTAAGCTTTCTGACATGTCATCAATCATTAATATATTCTTACCTCTAACGTTACCAATGATCATTTTTTGCTCGACCTTGTCTGCGTTGAGTCTTTTTTTATGAATCATCCCAAAATCCATACCGAAAGATTCGGCGTATTTTTCTATTTTTTTGATGCCTCCTACATCAGGGCTAAAAATAACCCATTTATCTGTGTCTGTTTTTCTTTTTAAGTGTGTTTTTTTAAAATAATCTATAAGAAGATTACAGGGCAATAAAGTGTCAAGAGGTATAGAGGAAAAACCCTGTATAGAGATATTATGCAAATCTAAAGTTATGATTCTAGTAGCTCCAGCAGTCTGGAGTAAATCCAGAACAAGTCTGGCACTAATAGGTGACCTAGGTTTTGATTTACGATCCTGCCTTGCATAACTGAAATAAGGTATAACAGCTGTAATTTTATTTGCAGATGCCAGTCTTGCGGTCTGTGTCAGCAAGAAAAGTTCCATCCAATCTTCATTCGGATTATTGGTGGCTTGAACAATAAAAACATCTTTACCTCTTATATTGTCTTGATACTGACAATAGGTTTCGCCACTAGGAAAATTCTGTATACTAACATCACCGCAGACATCTATTTCTTCTTTCTTTTTTAATATTCTACAAATGCTTTTAGTTAAAGTCGAATTAGAACGACCAGAAAATATAAGAGAGCTCATTTATGTTAATATATTTTTGCTTACAATGTGCTTTCTCCAGCGTTGTGCCAGCCGCCTTTCGATGGAACTTTGCTTCTTTTAGGTAAATACCACTGTTTAAAATTACCAGCGATACCGGAAAAGCAATCAGAGTCTTTTGTGTTGCCCCTGTAACTAACTGTGTAGGATACGATTTCATCTCTTGAGCAATACATTCGACCATCATGCGTGTTGCCCCAATGTTGAGTCAAGCCATTAATTAAACGATTTTGACCGCCATGCATATAGGGGCCTTGCATCCACCCATAAAGGTTTAAATTAGAAATAATAATATTGTTGCCGCTTAAAAGCATAGCTGCTTGAGGCCGCTTGTTGTTATGGGGCCCTTCCATTTGAAGATTCTCAAAACGAGGGTCTGCAAGATAAACATTATTACCTTCAGTATCTTGAATCGCTGGAAAAGGATAGTTAGTTTCATTTATGATAGGCCCATGCTTAATACCTATTAGCGCACCTTGATGCTGAAGGATTTTTGCTCCTCTGATACAAAATCTATCTTGGTTCATTGACAAGTATATAGGTAACACTCCGTTATGAGCGCATATAATAACATCTTCAATAGTTTGCT
>JAAHTH010000062.1_pt6 | contig 26369 bp, 23 predicted proteins | sample 6116091 | NCBI WGS metagenome assembly JAAHTH01 (sample SAMN13939990, study PRJNA603662) | sponge metagenome | isolation source: marine sponge | host: Mycale hentscheli | place: New Zealand | collected 2006
GATCGCGGAGGTAACCGCGGTGGTGATCGTGGCAGCGATTTTTAGTTGAACCCGGCCATTCAATTTGATAGGACTGCAAACGTTCCAGCGATGAATCTCGCTGGAGCGTTTTTTCTTGCTATACCGTGATCGCAATGAGATTGTCTGTTAAGTGTTTTGATATTGTTAGACAACGAGCGCTGCGAAAGTTAAACAAACAGATTCGTTTTTGGTTTTCCAGTTCGCCTTGCTTTGATACGAATGTAGGGTGCAATGAATTGACAGCGATGAGCAAAACTGTCTGATTCAGAATCAGGTTTCGCGTGCATCGGCTCGGTAATATCTTCGATGAACAAACCTGCTCGACACATTGCTCCCAACAGTTGCTCCCAGCGATGTACGTATTCCAGTGTTCCATCTTCCCGGATCAGATTGGGGTGAGGGCTCGGGGGCAGAGGGTTGGGGTCGTAGTAGGGGTGTTCAATGCGATACTCACCCTGCTCGGCGTTCAGCGAGGCCTGGAGGCTTGTCGGCTGTTTGTGCTGGCTGATGTATATTCCGTCAGGGCAGAGGACGCGGGCAACTTCTTGATAAACGGGAGTGATATTCTGGACATAGCAGGTACTTACTGGATGGATGACTATTTCGAAAGAGTCATTTTTAATTGCTGACAAGTTATCCATGGAAGCTTCGATGGTTTGGAGGTTCAATTGTCGTTGCTCCGCGACACGACGATCGAGCTCAAGCATGGCAGGGCTAATGTCCACAACTGTCACGATTGCCCCGGCGGCAGCATAGATGGGTCCTTGCCGCCCCCCGCCGGCGGCGAGGCAGAGAACGCGTTGGCCTCGGATGTCGCCGCCCAGCCATCCCGGCCCGTCGACGGACTTAAGTGGGTTCTGGAAATCGATATCTCGGGCAGGTTTTGCGAGCCGATCTTGCTTTTTTGCCAGTCGATCCCATGCTGCCCGGTTGTGCCAATGTTCTTCTAACGGTTCCATAGTGCTTACAATTATTCAAGATGATATGTTGGTGTTATTTGCAAATTCGAGTTCTGATTAGAGATGTTGTGCCTAAGTCATCCCCTTTTATCGCCCAGTTTGAGTTGATTCGAGAAGTTCGCCTGGTTGACACCGATTCGACGGGTTTTGCTCATTTTTCCTCATACGTGCGGATGATGGAGGAAACGGAGTACGCGTTTCTAAGGAGTCGCGGTCTTCGGGTTGTATTGTACGATGAGCGGGGCACGATGGGATTCCCCCGACTTCATGTTAGTATCAATATTTTTGATCCGGTCAGCTTCGGAGAACGAGTCCTCGTTAAATTGAAGTTGGCCGAGCTTGATGGTAAGCAAATCACCTACTGTTTTGATATTTGTAATCAGGACGGTGAAGTCGTTGTCGAGGGTGAATTCCGGGCGGCGTTTTGTCGTTTTCCTGATGGAGAGCCGCCGTTTGCAATTCTAATCCCCGAATTCGTAACCGCGGCACTTACTGCGCCGTCTGAAGTCACTACCGAAGTTCAGGTTTGATCCCTTTTAATTTTTCCAACCTTTTATTGATATTCCTATGACAGACGAACCTATTTACGACGCATTGTTCCTTGTTTCTTTTGGCGGGCCTGAAGGGCAGGATGAGGTAATGCCATTCCTTGAAAATGTTTTGCGGGGAAAGAACGTACCTCGCGAGAGAATGCTAGAGGTCGCAGAGCACTACCGGCACTTTGACGGTGTCAGTCCAATCAATGCACAAAACCGAGATTTACTCGCCGCAATTGAGCAGGAATTGAAAGACCATGGCATCGATCTTCCAGTCTACTGGGGGAACCGAAATTGGCATCCCACGATTCCTGAGGCACTTGAGAAAATGAAAGCAGATGGAGTTCAAAATTCCCTTGCGTTCTTTACGTCTATTTTTAGTTGCTATTCTGGTTGCCGTCAGTACCGGGAGAATATTGCCGAAGCCCAAACTGAAATTGGCGAAGGTGCGCCAGCGGTCAACAAACTCCGAATGGCGTTTAATCACCCGCTTTACATCGAAGCGTCGGTTGATCGAGTTCGTGATGCGGTGAATCAAATAACCGAATCGCGTCGAGATTCGATTCGATTTGTTTTCACCGCGCACAGCATACCGATGTCGATGGCTGAGGGATGTAAGTACTCGACTCAATTAACGGAAGCTTGCCGCCTGATCATGGAAGGTATCGGAGAACACCCATGGGATCTGGTCTATCAAAGTCGTTCTGGCCCACCGATGCAACCTTGGCTGGACCCGGATGTTTGCGACCATTTGCGAACGATCAAAGAGACGGACGATGTTAACGAAGTCGTGATCATGCCGGTGGGGTTTGTGTCTGATCACATGGAGGTTCTGTTTGATCTTGATACTGAAGCAAAGGAAGTGTGTGACGAGTTGGGGATTGAAATGGCGCGTGCGAAATCCGTTGGCGTTCACCCAAGTTTCATCAAGATGATTCGAGAGCTGATCCTAGAGAGAACGACGGGTACCGAAAAGCGTGCAATTGGAACCATGCCGGCAAACTGGGATGTCTGTCCTAAAGACTGCTGCACTTACGATCCACCGAAGCGACCGGCACGTCCCAGTCGAAGCTAAACAGGATTTAAGCTTTTCAAGAGTTCTTAATCGGTAATACCTTGAACTGCGTATCGGATTTGATGATCGAGCAGGTTTCCGGGAAAGTGTGAAAGGTTCGAACTTTTACGTGCTTTCGGAAAGCCTGGACGTTGATGTAGCTGATTGCACCAAAGGCGATTCTCCCATTGGATTCAAAACGCTGCACTAATCCTTCGCACTCGACTTTTTGGTCGAGTTGCTGTTGGATGGAAACGAACATTTTAGTGGGCACGCACTCGATTTGAACCTTTGAGGAAAAACCAACTTGTTCACGATAAGCGGCTTGGTCGATCGTGGTGCCTTCAATGGGGTGTGAGATGAGGATGTTACCGGTGGGTAGTAAATGATGGGCTCCGGCACTGACTTCGGTTAGGACGATGGAGCCATGATGAAAACTAATCGCATGGCCATCGGTTGTGATTTTGAGATTCAGTGAGTAATTTTCCCGCTCAATGAGCCGCGAAGCACAAACCTGAAACAGCTCTGGATGAATATTCCTGGCAAACAGGTGGAAATTTAAGTCGGTAATTTTTGGACGGACGGATAACACTTTAAACTTTCAAAGGGTTGCATGTGAACAAGCGAAACAAAGTGGGCTCACCCCGAACGCCTGAGCCATCTATTGTAAAGTCAGAGCCTAATAAAATCTTCTTTTGAATCTAATTTTTCGATGCTGAATTGAAAAAAACAGACGTGAAATCTTAAACAAAAATAATGAAATAAAGTTGACAATTGATTAACCGTTAAATGTTCTCATCGCTTGAACGATTTTCGATTCGGTCTTTGACAATCTTTTTTGGCTGCGGATCTCCATTGGTATTTCAGTCGAAGAACAGTCTGAAAACGCAATTCAACAGTTGGTTTTGATAGTAGCGATTTATTACGAATGAGCCAACGTTAAAAAGATGGAACGCCCGGGTCTCCGTTTGCGGCAGCAGTTGCTGACCTATTTGCTCTGAGGTGTTGTTTCAAGAGAGTGTTCTTTGGAAGCGGGGAAGATGATTTTTTACAAGTGCTTGAGTTAGAAGTTTCAACGTTAAAAGTTTGAGTAAACTGGACGATTTTCACTGATTAGTAATTTTTTGCAGTTTTAGGGCTTCGATAGGGTTAACATGATTGCCAGTCATTTCCGACTGGGGAATTTGCCATGAACGAATCGAAGGAGACGAATTGAAAAATAAAAAGCTGATGATTGTTTTTGTCGTCACTCTTGTCGCCGGGCTGTTTTGTTGGCCTGTTTCCATTAATTGTGCGCAGTGCGGTGAGTCAATGCGTTACGAACCCTTACTCGCGCGTTTCGCTGCTAGTTGGGAGGCCAACTTTATGCACGCCGAATGTTCACGGGCTTGGCTTGACGAGCATCCGATTGAGCGAGATGAAAATGGAGATGTCATTCCACGACACTAGAAAAATCAACTGATTCGCTTCGTAGGGTTGTTCCTTTTTGAAGGAACAATCAGCTATAGAACTTTGATCATTGCCCGGGCATTTGCCCACAGGGAAGCAATGAGTTTGCGTCAATTAACAGAGAATCAGTGTTTGAGTCGCCAGTCGATGGTCCTGGTTCCGCGCAGCGTCAACTCACGATTGATCTTGGAAAATGGCTGGCTACCAAAAAATCCTCGATACGCGGAAAGTGGAGAAGGATGAGGTGCTGAGAGAATCGTGTGTTTATCTTGATTGATTAGGTTTGCTTTTTTTTCAGCTGGTTTGCCCCAGAGAACAAAAATAAGCGGACGCGCGTGTTCGTTCAGTTTCTGAATTACCCTATCGGTAAAACGCTCCCAACCTCTTTTGCGGTGTGAGTTTGCTTGGCTCTTTTGAACGGTCAGCACCGTGTTTAACAGAAAAACCCCTTGTTTAGCCCAGGGCGTTAGATTTCCGGTGAGGGGCGTCGGAATGTCCAAATCTGCAGATAGTTCTTTGAAGATGTTCCGGAGGGAAGGGGGGAGTTTGTTTCCCTCTTCGACAGAAAAGCTGAGCCCATGGGCTTGGTTAGGACCGTGATAAGGATCTTGTCCGAGAATAACGACTTTTGTGTGGGCGTAAGGTGTTAGGCGAAACGCATTAAAAACATCTTGTTCGGATGGGTAAATTGTTTGCGATCGTCGTTCCTGTTCGATGAATTGAAACAACTCTAAAAAGTCCGGGCTGGCAATTGCCGAATCAAGCGTTTCAGTCCAGTCGCTTTCAGTGGGCCAACCGGGAGGGGAGAAGGGGTGGTTCATGCGGTCGCAACCGGTGACTGGCTTGGACGAAAGTCAATCAGTTGGACTTCGACATTGCGGCGGCCTCGGAATTCATTGATCACGGGGCGAAAGGCAAAATCAAAAAACGCGTCGGTATCGCTCAACTCGGCAGCCCATTCGCCTTTGCCAAAAGCAACTCCGCGGATCGTCGAATCGTGCTGTTTCAATTGAAGGGAAAGGTGCCGGCCATCGGCGCCCATGGTTTTTGCGGGTGCCGCTAACTGAACCTGGGAGGCACACAAGACAGGCCTTGGGTTGTCCTGCCCAAAGGGAGCGAGTTTTTCAAGTTCATTCATCATGCCAATGGTGAGATGCCCAATAAAGGCCTCGGCGTCAATTTCTAAATCGGGGATGAGTTCATTTACGCTGACCTGATCAATCACCTGTTCGCAAAAATCTTCGCGGAATGCATCAATGTTCTTCGGGTCGATACTGATTCCGGCGGCTGCTTTGTGACCCCCAAACTTAATCAAATGTTGTTGGCAGCCCTGAAGTGCTTTGTAAAGATCGACACCACAGGAAGTTCGACAGGAACCGACTCCGGGACGATTATTAAGTGGATCTGTAGAGATCACGATCGTTGGGCGATGGTAGGTGGATGCGATTCTTCCTGCTGCGATCCCAATGACACCGAGGTGCCAGTCCGGTTCGGTTAGAACCAAAGCGGGCTCTTGTTCCGGATCATGATTTTCCTTAATCATTTTATTTGCGCCGCGAATGATCTTACGCTCTAGCGTGTCACGATTCTTGTTGAGTTCGTCAATGTAGACCGCCAGTGCTTCGGCACGTTCCTCTGAATCGCAGGTTAGCAGCTCAACGCCTAATTGAGCCTGTCCCAATCGACCCGCAGCATTCAGCCTCGGGCCGATTGAAAACCCAATGTCCTCCGAGCTGAGCCTTGGCTTATTTTCACATTTCGCTAATCGCATCAGATGTTTCAAGCCTTGGCTGGAGTATTGTCTCATGCAGTTGAGTCCGTGATGCACAATAATTCGGTTCTCATCGAGCAGCGGGACAACGTCACAGACAGTTCCAATGGCGGCCAGTGAAATCGCACCAAACAAAAAGTTGCGATATTTTTCGGGCAGTTTGGCTGAGCCGCAGTGATTCTGACACAGGGCCCAAGCCAGTTTGAATGCCACGCCAGCACCGCAGAGTCCGGTGAAGGGGTAGTTGGTTCCCGGAATCGCAGGATGAACAAGAGCGTTGGCGGGTGGAAGTGAAGGTCCTAGATGATGGTGATCGGTAACGATAATTTCCATGCCTTCGTCACGGGCAAACTGCACTTCGTCGACGCTGGCGATTCCACAATCTACCGAAATAATTAATTCGGCTCCGCGACTCTTCAATTTCCCCAAATTCTCAATGCTCAGCCCGTAACCATCATTGAGTCGATTTGGCACAAAGTAGGACACGTCTGCATCAAGCAATTGAAGGCAACGAAATAGGATCGCAGTGGAAGTCATTCCATCTGCGTCGTAATCACCGTAGATGAAAATTTTCTTTTGATTTTTGATCGCGCGATCGATGACGTCGACCGCCTGGCTGACACCGGGCAGCTCTTGCGGTGGTCGCAGGCCAGTCATTTTTAGATCTAAAAACGAGGTGATTTGATCGTTATTGGTCAGGCCTCGAAGCGCGAGAATTTGAGCGACGACCGGAGAGACGTTGGCGGTTCTTTCAATCGCTTGAATTATTTGTGAGTCGTGTGTGCGAATCGACCATTGCATTGCCATGTGCTCTCCTTTTCCACGGAATCATTCGAACGTTCAAACGATCTTTTATCGTAAAGAATGCAATTTAAAGCAGCAAGCAAGGAGTTTGGAATCCCCGGGGAGCAATGGCGTCCAGCAAGTCGCTGGGCTCTTGTTACCGTGGGAGGATTGCAGATCAAAGATAGCGCGCAAAAAACGACCACGCGAACGGAGCGTGGTCATTGTGTATTCAGACAGCCAGCAGGGAATCGTGCGGGCTATTTTTTCTTTTCAACGTGAACCGTGTGCTTGCGAAGCCGTGGAGAAAACTTTTTCAGTTTCAGTTTTTCACCACCGCCTTTTTTGCGAATGGTGTAGTTGTAATCACCTGTTTCTTCGCAAACGAGATGGACGATTTCCAGTTTTTTCTTGCTTTTGCCTGCCATGGGTAACCTCAAGGTCCCTGAATTTCCGAACAAATTAGAGTCGCGGAGTATATCAACTATTGTCGAGTTGAGTAAGGTACAAATTTAATAAAATCGGGGCAATGGGCGGTTTGCTGCGAAATTTCCCGAGTTCCAAGCGTTTGGAAACTAGAAAAACGGAACTTAATCGAGGGTAGTGGGCTTTCTGCCCTGATTCCACAAGCCTTCACTGGTTTGGATTCACCCTAAATTAGTCTTCGCTAGAGAAGATCGCGCTTGATTCGGTATCCTGATAATCACGCAGCGATTCCCCGCTTTCTTTCTCGATTTCGAGGTCATACTTCGAGATCGGTGCCGGTCGACCGTAATAGTATCCCTGCCCGAGTTGGAATCCCATTTGAACCAAAATGTCGTGACACTCTCGTGTTTCGACTCCCTCGGCAAGTGTTTTGATCCCAAGATTATTGACGAGAGTTGCAAATAATGCGACTAATTCCTGGCGTTTGATCGAAGCGTGCTCGATGTTGTTCGTCAGTTTCATGTCAAATTTGAGAAAGTCAGGCCGCACTTCTCCAAGTTCGACCAAGCGGGCTTTTCCCACTCCAAAATCGTCAAAAGCCAGCATGATATTCAAGTCTTTAAGAACTGAGCAAAGCTCACCCATCATGTTCATATTGGTGGCTGCGGCTTCATGTATTTCGAGCGTAATTTTCTGCTCGGGTGCTGCCTCGCGAACCTCTCTTAAGGAATCATAGAGGGCTGAATTGTCGAGTTCTTTAGGGTGGGTATTGACGAACAGGTTTGAATCTGGACCGAATGCGGTGCCGATTTCAACTCCGCGTAGCCGGAAAGCCTCGCTCAATTGAGATTCCATGTTCAACTGAGATGCGGCATGAAACATCTCCTGTGGCGTTTGCAGGCCAAAGAGACGACTGCGTCCGAGAACTTCATAACCCACGAACGACTGGTCTTCCAGCTGAACGATGGGTTGGAAGTGTGGATAAAGTCCTCCGTCGCTGATCAATTTTTCGAATTGGATCATGGCAAGTGCCTGATCGCAAACGTCCTCATGCACGGTGTGATAAGAAGTAGCGCTCTCTAATTTTACGCCGACGCGAAATACCAGAGCGGCAAAATGGATCAGATCGTTCTCCTGAATTTCTATTTCACCGGAGATTTGTTCACCATTGACGAACGTTCCATTGGTGCTTCCTCCCTCCCGCAGCATTAACCGACCATCGTCAGAAACAATGATTTCAGCGTGGTTTTTTGAGATACATCCATCGGGAAGGTGTAACGATGAGTCAGATCGCCGACCAATTGAAAATGGAGTGGAATGGATCGGGAATTGGCGGTTGGGCTGTGCAGGGTCGATTTGACCTGTCAGAAACCAACGACAATTACTCGATGCTTCTCCCTGTTGTTTAGGAATGTTTGAGTTGATTGTATTCAGGTCGATCATAGGTGGACTTGGTGTAAATCGTAAATGGTTTGTTCGGTTTGCCGAGACCGAGTCGAGTGATGTCGTTTTCTGCGTGAGACAATAACGGCTCCGATTGCTGGTCGGTTTACCTTGGGAATTTCAACGGATCACCCATCTCTGTAGGGTTTTGTAGCTTTTAAATACAGGGTTGGTCGAAAGAAAACAGACAAAATGCCCAAGGTCGAGAAATGAGTTGCAAAGCCTTCCCCAAACTTCGCGTGATACGTTTGAAGAGTTGGCAAATACCGTGTTGGCTGTAGGGTCTGTAGGGATGGTGCCAATTAGTTCAAGTTTTGCATCCCTTTTCGCTGAAGCGGAATCGCTGAAATCCACCCAGATCGTTCCTTTGGAATTCGTCGCGAGAATTACTACAAAGCCGACGATAGAACCTTAAGATGGAAGATCAATTGGTACATGCTTTCTTTGTAATTTGAGATATCGCCATGTTTACTCAAACCACGCCCACTCTGGGATCCGGTTTGCTCGCGACCATTTTGGCCGACGAGTCATTTCGTCCCTCCGAACCCAATTCGCTTCCGGAGACAAGTCTACCCAACTCCCTGATTGAAAGCTTGTTGATCAAACGACTCGCTGTTGTCGGAATGAGTAGCGGACGCCAACTCTCTAATGATCTGTGTTTACCGTTTAGTGTGTTACAAAAGTTGTTCGGTCAATTGCGATCGAGGCAGGTCATTGTCCACAACGGATCGGCACCGCTTAATGACTACAGTTACACTTTGACCGAAAGTGGTCGTGAGCGGGCCGCGATTGCAAATCAGCATTGTTCCTATGGTGGCCCCGCACCGGTTCCTCTGATGGACTATGTGCTCAGTGCGGAGGCGCAGACGATCCGGGCTGAGTCGCCAAAGCGGAAGCAACTCAGAAGTGCTTTCGCCGATATTTCGATTAATGAGACGCTCTTCGAGAACCTTGGCCCGGCAATTAATTCCGGCGCCGGACTGTTTTTGTATGGGGAACCTGGCAACGGAAAATCGACGCTGGCACATCGAATTACTCGGTGTTTCGGCAATGAAATCTGGGTTCCGCATGCGATTTATGAAGATGGCCATATCATCAAATTTTTCGATGCCGCTTATCACAAACCTGCCCAAGATGATTCTAACTCGCTGATTCACGATGCCGCCTACGATAAACGCTGGGTTAAAATACGCAGGCCAACGGTGGTTGTCGGCGGTGAATTAACCATGGATTCGTTAGAGATTCGATACAACGTAAACAGCAATGTCAGTGAAGCATCGTTACAAATGAAAAGTAATTGCGGCTGTCTTTTGATCGATGATTTTGGACGTCAGCGAATTGAACCGCAGGAATTATTGAATCGCTGGATTGTTCCTTTGGAGAGTCGCGTTGACTTTCTTAAGTTGGCAACTGGTAAGAAAATTATGGTGCCGTTTGAGCAGTTAATAATATTTTCTACCAACCTCGAACCGAGTGATTTGGTTGATGATGCGTTTCTTCGCCGGATTCCATACAAGATTGAAATTAGCGATCCTTCCCCCAAAGAATTTCATGTTCTGTTTGAAATTTATTGCGAAAAGTTGGGGTTTGAGTACGACGTTCAAGTCGTGGATTATTTACTTGAAACTCATTTCACTTCGGCTTCGCGACGGCTCAGGCGGTGTCATCCGAGAGATCTTCTGACTCAGATTAAAAATTTCTGTGCCTACAACGAGTTACCTGTCGAAATTCGTCCGGAATATTTTGATCGAGTCGTCAAAAGTTATTTTACGGATGTGCTTAGCAGAGATTGATCGATTGGCTTCGACGTTGGCTATCGATCGCTAATCTCCCGTCGGAAGTCATGATTATTCGATTTTCCATGAAAAACGATTGGGAGTTTCTCGATTGACTGCCGTTTTTGGTTTCCCCAAAACGTTCCCAGGCAGGCTCGTCAGTCGTAGCAGATGTTCCAGTTCTTTGGGGGGGGGGCTCTTTTTTCGTTGGAATATTTGCCTGTTTTCGCCTCAATTTCTAGCAGGGAGCTACCTTTCCGAGATACTCCGCACGTTTAAAACCGCTGTTGAGCTAACCATCCCCGCTGCAAACGGCGAATTTTCGGTAAAGGAATCCTTTGAAATCTGAACGACTAGAATCTCAGCGCGACATTCTTGGCTACACGCTTCAGGATCGGATTGGTACTGGCGGGTTTGGTGAGGTTTGGTCCGCCATTGCGCCTGGCGGGCTCTCGAAGGCGTTGAAGATCATCTATGGGTTCCACGATGAGAAGCGGGCTCAGTCCGAATTGAAGGCACTCGATCGAGTCAAAGCACTGAGGCACCCGTTTCTGCTTTCACTGGAAAGAATCGAGGTTTTCGAAGGGCAGTTGGTGGTGGTGTCGGAATTAGCTGACAAGAGCCTTGCCGAATCCTTCAACGAGCATAAAGCGAAGGGGCAGTTGGGAATTCCTAGGGCATTGGTGCTTCGTTATCTCCGTGGAGTGGCAGAAGCACTCGATTACATGCGCGAAGCGCATGCCCTTCAGCATCTCGATATCAAACCGGAAAACTTACTCTTAGTCGGGGACCACGTGAAGGTTGCCGATTTTGGATTAATCAAAGACATTGATGCGGGCTCCCATTCACTAATGTCGGGGATGACGCCAGCGTATGCAGCGCCGGAGTTGTTTGATGGCTGTCCAGGAATGCATAGCGACCAGTACTCACTGGCAATTGTTTACCAGGAAATGCTTACCGGCACTCGTCCTTTTCCGGGAAACACGCCCGCTCAACTTGCTGCGCAGCATCTTCATGGAAAACCTAACCTAAGGCAGTTACCTAAAGGTGATCAGTCGATTGTTGCCAAAGCGCTTTCCAAAGACCCAACGCTTCGCTATCCCAATTGCCGCGACTTCATTAACGAGTTAGTGAATAAGAAGAGAACGGTCAAAAAGTCAATTCGTCGATCTGACATTCATCTCGACGTCGATTCAAACACAATGACCCTGCCCGGTTCAAATAATAGTCAACAGGTCACACCGACACTTTCGGGATTGGGGTTGCCATACAAGGGAACGGCGCTGAAGTCACTTGGCCCACCTGATTGTAAGCCTCAGCAAGTGAAGCTTCGGCCAACCTTGGTTGTTACCATCGGCGCGACTGCGAATCACATTGCTCACAAATTAAAAAAGCAAATCGGTTGCCGGCATGGAGACCTTGCAGAATTACCTTCGACTCAGATACTTGCGATCGACACAGATCGTCAGGCGTTAAATGAATTATGTGCGATTGGCGTCAATGGTGCACTCGGCGTAAGTGAGGTGATTGATGTTCCGTTGCGAAAGCCGGAGGTTTACCGAGACCGCTCACATTCATTGCTTTCGTGGTTGGGTCGACGCTGGATTTATAATGTGCCAAGGTCCCTGCAAACCGAAGGCCTTCGCCCGCTTGGAAGACTTGCTTTTGCAGACCATTTCGACATGATTTGCAATCGAATTCAGGAGAGCCTGCGCGAGATTATGGAGGTTGAGAATCTGGCAAAGTCAGCTGATAAATTAAATATCGATCCCGGAGAATTATCGCCTCGCGTATTTCTGGTGACCTCAATAAGTGGGGGGGTTGGGAGTGGCATGGCTTTAGATCTTGCCTACACGCTCAAGCTGCTGATGAACGAAAATAATATTACTTCCAGTACGGTTTCTGGGATTTTGTTGCATTCGACATGCAAGCAGAAGCGAGATCCGACTCTCTCGACTGCCAATGCAATTTCATTTTTGACGGAGATGCGGCATTTTGTAGAGCGGGGATTTACTGGAGATCCTACGATCGGCCTCCCAGATTTTGAAAATGAGCCACCCTTTGATTTCACTTATTTTAATGACTTGGGCCATGATTTGCGGTCAAGTGAATTTGATCACAACCTTGATCAAGTTGCGGAGTACCTATACCTGTCGAGCACCTCGCGTTGTGCGGAGTTTTTGGATAAGTGCCGGGATATTGAGTCTGAATTTGATCATTTTTCCTTGCGGACGTTCGGGATGAGTTCGACCGGTCCTGGAAATCTGAAAACAGGACAAGACGCAGTTAGCCGGGTCGCAAGCGGGTTGGTTTACCGCTGGTTGGGTGGCGACCGCGGAAGACAATTCAACGCCAATGAATTTGTCGACCGCCAAATGAAGATGGCAGGCTTAGAGGAAGATCAGTTAGTCCAGCGAATTTCCGTGACTGCTAACGATGTGTTTGAAGGTAAGATTGGGACGATCGTATCTGATGCAAAAGAAATTGTCCTAGCGAATTCCGACGATTTGAGACTTACCATACAAGAGTTTCTTGATGGTGTCTTTGGTGCGACCGATACCAGAAACCTTGAAAGTGCTGATTTGGAGGTTTGCCATGAAATGCAAGAACTGACTCAGCAAATGGCAGCTAAAGATGCAGAGCAATTGCGCGATGAGATATTAAAAATGGTCAGTAGTCAGGAACTGAATATTTTTAAAGCTCAGCAATCGGTTGCCTGCCTTCTCGCAAGAATCGAGGGAGTTCAGGTCAAGCTTGAACAATCTATTCGGAGCCATCGCTCAGAATTGGCAGCCAAACTGAACGAGTTGCGTCCATTTTCGGACGAACGAGCACGGTCGAGTAAAGAGTTTGAGGTTCGACTTGATCGGGCGGTCAACGGATACTGCGATGCGAGGTGTACCGAATTTTACAGGCGTTTCACGACGTCTTATTATCGGACCGTGGCTCGGGAATTGGAATCAACTCGCGAGATGGTCAATAAATTCAAAACTAAACTGGAAAAAATACAGGTTGATTTTGAATCTTTCGAAGAAGTCGAAGAGGTGGAGACAACTGATGAATTTAATATGAATCAAATTTTCAGTGAGAACATTAATCGTGATTTAGATCAACAGATATTGAAAACCGAACTGCAAGTTTACCAGTCATTGATTCGAGACTGGGGGGACTACGTTAGCGTATTCAATGACGCATCGCTCATGAGAAGTCAGCTGCCGCAGCAAATCAGATCGTCAGCTCAGCAGGTGCTAACTAATGCTTACAAAAAAGTCTCATTGGATGATGTGGTTCAAAAAGAAAATATCGGTCCCGAGCAATTGGTAAAGTGGACGAAAGACCGTATCCGTGAGGCAAGGCCCAAAGTTGACGATTGCGGTGGCACCTGCCGGTTGATGGTGGGAATGCCGGCGCTGTCCGGTGAATCGATGCTGCCAAAGATTTTGGAAAGTAAATTCAAATTAAAAAACTGCGCGGTCAACGGAACTCAGGGGAACTTTGTGCTCTGTTTCGAGGGAGAGGACGTTCCACTTGCTAACGTTGCGTTTCGTTTACTGGAAAGTCAGCCCGACGCTCCGGAATTAGTAAGACGAATTAATACTCGAAATGACATTGATTGGTCGACGCTCGACGAATTACTTTAGTCGCGAGCACACCGATTGTTCGGATTGCAAAAACGACCATTATTTCCCCAAGACGAAGGCGAAGATTAGCGGCGCGACAATCGATGCATCGGAGTTGATCATGAACCGCGGCGTGTCGGCAGCTAATTTACACCAGGTAATTTTTTCATTGGGTACGGCTCCGGAGTAAGAACCATAGGAAGTGGTCGAGTCCGAGATTTGGGCGAAGTATTGCCAGAGTCGGATATCTTTTTTTAAATCCTGAATGATCGTTGGGACTGCGCAAATTGCGAAATCTCCGGCAATCCCGCCGGCAATTTGAAAAAATCCAATTGGCGCTTGAGCATCTGTCTCGAGGTACCAGTTAACAAGATGTTCCATTTGCTCCGTACCCGATCGCAGAGAATGGTGTGATTTAATTTTCTTTTCAATGCACCGCGCGGCAAAAATGTTCCCAAGTGTGGAATCTTCGAAGCCCGGCGAGTAAACCGGGATTTGTTTTTCATAAGCTGCTAAAAGCCAGGAGTGAGACGAATCAACCTGAAAGTGAGGTTCAAGCACGCCGGTTTCGAATAGTTTGTAAAAAACTTCATAGGGGAACAGGCTTATGCCACGGTCTGCATTTTCCGCGCAAATTGACATGAAATTCCCTTCAATATGCCGCATCACTGTCTCGGGAATACAGGTGTCGGTGACGCGGTTAAACCCCTCTTCGAGGAGTGCAGTTTCGTCACTCGGCGAAAGGTCTCGATAATTTGGGACAACTCGATATTCATTGTGGGCGACCAAATTGAAGACATCTTCTTCCAGATTAGCGCCGGTGCAGGAGATGGCGTGGACTTTGTCCGAACGGATCATTTCCGCCAAAGAAATACCGAGTTCGGCAGTACTCATTGCACCCGCTAAGCTGACCAGCATTTTACCTCCGCCTTCGAGATGTTGTTTGTAGCCGCGTGCTGCAGCGACAGTTTCTCTGGCATTGAAATGTAAGAAATTCTGTTCTAGGAAATCAGAAATTGGGGATTTCGACATGGCAGTGGTGTGGGTCAGGGAAAACTGTCAGAGATTGGATAGAGGTTTGGAGTGCCTCAGTTAAAGCCCGCTAACCCGCTGAATTTTTGTTGGCGGATGGGCAATTATCTCCCGTTGTAACAGTTTTTCGTAGTCTCAAAAACTGAAACACGGGAGATGCACTAATGAAACAACAGGTTGCATCGAATCGACACGATGCAAAAAAGCATCAGCAACTGAGGGGGGGATGTCGGAAAAACCGAGTGTTTTTGATGATTTTAGCGAGGATCTGGCTTCGGCATCAAGTTTGCAATTGGAGCGATGAAAGACCTATTCATTATTCCTGTAAATTTTTTGAAGAAACAAACAATGCACGCCAGTCAACTCGCAGAACTTGGAAGTTGGATCGCACTTCATGCTGGTAATTTCATTTACGGCGAAAATCATCAGCCTTCACTCGCGGCTACCAATTATTGGACGGCCTCGAAAGTACGGCTGCAGCGATGGGTTGCTGCCTTGAAGATGTTCGAGCAAGATTTTGGCAATCGCAACCCGGGGCATGATCCATGGCCGGCGTTTGAAATTGTTGTGCAGGAAATTTTACTTTCAGAATTGCTGACGCGGGTTTGGTCGGCGACGGTAATCACTCATGACTGGTATCATCAACAAGATGAAATGCACGGTGTGGCTCATTCTGTTCATGTAGCCCACATCGAAGCTAAGAACCGGGCGATTCGAATTTTGCTTCATGCCCGCCCGGAAAACGAAGCGGTGTTTGATCGGTTGAATCGGTTGAGGCGCCGAGTGGAACGTTGGACCGATATGTTTTTAGGGCAACTTCCCAATGGCGAAAAAGCTTCCACTTTTGGTTTTGACCGCAATCGAGTGCTTGATTTTAATCGCGAGCAAGACGAGGCAAGGGAGTCCGAAATCGTGATGCGTCAACGCGTGATTGCGGCTTCATTTTCGGTCGACGTTGTGCGGGATCAAACACCCTATTCTGCGAATCCGGATCTTAATCGAGAGTTAGCTGCCGGCATTTTGGACTTTTTCACAGCCGATCGATTTGATTCAAATAGTATGCCCAAATCAACCAGAATGATTTGGATGGAAAAAGCTCAAACCGACACTCAGTTGTTACTTGATGAACTCGTCGAATTTGAAAACGATGCAGAGCAGCCGCGTTTTTCTCTTCAATAAAACAGGCACTGGCTCCCGGAAATCATGCACGCTGGGCTAAAATCAGGCCCCAGTAATAAGGCGTTGCTGGTAGGTGAGCAAATTGGACTTGGGCAAATCCGCTTGATCGCAGTTCATTTTCGAGGACCATTGGGTCGTGCAGTCGCCCCTGTGAAGAACGTAAACTTAATTCGAGATTGAAAATGGCCAGGTTTTTATCGCCGCTCTCCTGGCCGGGAAAGACATCGACGATGGCTAGTTCTCGATCAGGTTTTACAAGTTTGTGAACCTGGCTGAAAAGTTTTTGGCAGGAACCCAAGGTCATTCGGTGAATCTGACCGGCGATTAATATCAAATCAAATGAATCGTTTTGAATTTCTTGAATGGCATCAAGGTCGAGGATGTTTTCAGCTTCAACGTAAGTGACTTCGTGTTCAGTTCCGATGCTATCGATAGTTCTTCGCGCCCTTTGAATACCGATCGGATGGTCGAGAAGTGTGATCTGTGCTCCCGGATCTGAGTGACTCAGCGTCGCTGAGAAGATGGCTGAGCCACACCCAATTTCGAGAATCCGCAGGTTTTTTCTCGAGTTTCCAATGTCGAGAGCCTGGGCAGCGACCATCGCGGTGGGTGTGAGCGTCCATTCTTCGCTAGTTTTGTTGGCGATGTACTCAATGTCTTCGACAGGGACTTCGTCGCACACTGGAAGCGGGGCACCGGTCTTGGCATGCAGCACAAGGTGTTTCCAATATTCGTCACCGAAATCATAAAAACGATCCGGGATTAATCTCGCAATCGAAGAGAGCGCATAATCTTCCCCGTACTTCTCTACGAGTTCTGTTTCCGCCACAACATCCATTAATCGGGCCAGTGCTTCCGGATGCGCGCCGAGTTCATCGGCGAGTTGAGCGGCTGTCCGCTGGCCGTTTCGAAGCGCGTTGATAGCACCTAGGTCAACGGCAGCGCGAATTGCATGAGAAAGTGCATTTCGATGTTGGAGGGAAATAAAATCTTCGAGTGTTTTCTGTTGTGAACTGGACATTGTTTCCTTTCTGTTTCAAACTGTATTCCACACGTTCGGGATGACTTTATCAATGCCATTCAGGTTAATATCTATGATTATTCGATTTGCGCCGTTTAAATGTTTGGATGTTCGAAGCCAAAACGGCATTTTCTTTGCCATGCTGTTGGTCTTTTTATTGATCTGTCTTGGTACGGGGAATGCCCAAGCCCAGACGACCAGCGCTGAGAATTTGAAACTGCCAGCCGGTTTTCAGGCAGAGTTGTTGTATCGTGTGCCCACTGAGCAAGGCTCGTGGGTTTCAATGACCCCCGATCCGCAAGGGCGATTGATCGCATCGGATCAGTACGGAAAACTTTATCGGATTACTCCCGGGGTTGGGGATTCACCTCAGGTCGAAGAAATCGACTTGAGTATCGGATTCGCGCAGGGATTGCTGTGTGCGTTTGATAGTTTGTACGTTGTCTCGTACGGAATTAGCCCTCCCAAAGTAAAAAAGGGGAGCAGGCGAGCCAAGAAGATAGAATCAAAACCTGCAGGTTTGTATCGCGTGCGTGACACAAATCAGGACGACCAATATGACAGTGTTGAATTACTGCGAGAATTTGTCGGAAAATCGGAGCATGGTCCTCATGCAGTGATTCTTAGTCCGGACAAAAAATCACTTTATATTTGTGCGGGAAATGCCACAAAGATTCCTAATCCGGAAACGACACGTGTCCCCAAGCTATGGAAAGAAGATCAGGTGCTAGTTCGGCTGCCAGACGCCCGCGGGCATGCTGCTGGCCGCCTCGCACCAGGTGGCTGGGTTTGCAAAACCGATCCTGATGGAAAGTCATTTGAGTTGGTGGCGATGGGATTTCGAAACGAATACGACATCGCCTTTGATCCCAATGGCGAGTTATTTACATACGATGCGGATATGGAATGGGATGTTGGGTTACCTTGGTACAGACCAACACGAGTTTGCCATGTTGTCAGCGGAAGTGAATTTGGCTGGCGCCATGGCTCGGGTAAGTGGCCAGAATTTTATGCGGATAGTGTCCCTCCGGTATTGAACATTGGCCCGGGAAGTCCAACGGGTATCGTTTTCGGAACCGGCGCGAAATTCCCGGCTGATTACCAAAATGCGTTATTCATCGCCGACTGGAGTTACGGCATGATTTATGCCGTTCGAATGTCCTCCAATGGCTCAACTTACCGAGCGACCAAGGAAAAGTTCTGCTCTGCGCCGGCGTTGCCTGTAACGGATCTTGTCATTAATCCGGTTGACGGAGCAATGTACTTTTTGGTGGGGGGGCGTCGTTCTCAATCGGCGCTTTACCGGGTCACTTATGTCGGTGACAAGTCGGTCGCGCCAGCTGCTTATCCTCCGCTCGACAGTCAGGTAGCGGTAAGGCGGAAATTAGAGTCTTTTCATGCTTCGGACGCGGTCGTCGACTGGCCGATGATTTGGGAAAAGTTGGCAGATCCTGATCGAATGATTCGCTATGCTGCGCGAACTGCAATGGAGTTGCAGGCGTTTGATACGTGGCGGGATCCGTTCTCATCAACACATCCACAGCGTGTGTTGGAGTTAATGACTGCGGTTGCGCGTTGTGGTGATGAGCAAAGTCAGGCGAAGGTAATTGAGCAACTTGAAGCGTTAGATTGGAAACAGCTTTCGAGAGAGCAGAGACTTCATTTGATTCGAGTTTATGGTTTAACGCTGTGCCGATTGGGGACGCCGACCGAATCAACCCAAGCGTCTATTCGACGTTTAGCTCAATACTTTCCCGTCAATGACGAACAACTGGATCGCGAGTTGGCCAAGTTGCTAGTTGCCGTGAAGGCGGAGGAAGTGACCGCTAAAATTGTCGAGAAATTGTTGACGCCCAGCGCCCAGGAACCACAAATCGCCTATGCGATGATTTTAAGCGACGCTCAAACCGGGTGGGATCATGCTTTAAGGGAAAAGTATTTCGGTTGGTTTGTGGATTCTGCAAAAACGAAGGGTGGTAATTCATTCGGTGGATACATCAGCAATATTAAGAAATATGCGGTTGAAAAATTGTCGAACCCCGAGAAGAAAGCTTTGGCAGAGGTGCTGGCATTGAAGCCAGAGGTCAGCGATCCTTATGCCGATCTTAAGGCGAGACCGGTCGTCAAAAAATGGGGGATGGATGATTTCGTTGATTACGAAGACACCATGTTTGCGAATCGAGATCTTGAAAATGGGAAAAAAATGTTCGCGCTTGCGACGTGTTACAAGTGCCATCGAATGGAGGGGCAGGGTGGAATCGTTGGTCCTGACCTGACGCCGGCAGGTCACCGCTTTAGCACACGCGATTTAATTGAGACGATCGTTGATCCCAGTAAAGAAATCTCTGATCAATATGAGGCAACGATTTTTCAACTCGACGACGGAACAATGGTCACGGGCAGGGTCGCAAACCTAAACGGTAATCGGTATATGGTGCAGGAAAATATGATCGACCCGGGGAGATTCACCAACGTTCAGGTTGATCAAATTGAAATGATGAAACCTTCTAAAGTGTCGATGATGCCAACGGGACTGCTCGATACTTTGACGCGAGACGAAATTCTCGATTTGTTAGCTTATATGAAGTCGGTTGGAAAAAGGGCAGCCAGCGAGAAATAGGCTCTCCCAATTTATCTGACTTAATTATTTGTGGCTGTGCGAGAAGACGTGGCGAATGCTATTTCTTTGCCGAGTCGTTCGGTTTAATCTCAAACCGCTCGGTCGTTCTGGAATAGCTTCGTCCTCCCATGCGTCCAATCGTATCCAATTGAGACGGATCTATTTTTTGATCGGCATCTAAAATTTCGTCCGCGATATTCATCAAAACAATCTTGCCGATGATGACATTGGCGGCGAGTGGACCTTCTCCCACGGGAACGATCTGGATGACTTCGCACTCGAACTGAATTGGAGATTCCAAGACACCGGGTGGTTGAACTTTTTGACTGGGAGTGGGGCTGAGTCCGACTTCGCTGAACTCGCTCGTTTCATACTGAAAATCACCTGCCGTCTCAGACATCGGCTGGGCGATTGAAAACGGTACGACATTGACGACAAACTCCCCATTGGAGCGAATATTAATCAGAGTATCTTTGGGAGATCCATCGGGGCGGTTCACGGGAGAGAACATCAGCGCTGCCGGTGAACTGCAGACTCCATTGAAATAACTGAAAGGGGCGAGATTGGTCACACCGGTTGGCGAAATGGTTGACACCCAGGCAATTGGCCGTGGCGTAATTGCGCGAATCATGGTTGCGTAAACAAACGATGCGGATTCAGCTGCGGGGTCAATTAACATGATTTCAGATTCACGAAACGATCAGTGTTTTTGAGTCACTTGGGAAGTGTCTGGTTTAGAGCCAACTCATGGGATAACTCGGGTCATCCATTTCCATTGCCTGTTGAGTAAGGAAAAGGGGGCGGTCGGTGTCGTACATGACCGCCATCTCGTTAGTAAAGTCCATGCCCATGCTTTTCATGATGGTTCCAGGATGGGGGCCATGAGGGATTCCACCAGGGTGAAGAGTCATGCTGCCTACGTCGACTCCTTTACGAGAACCAAATTCACCTTCCACGTAGTACAGTACTTCATCGGCTTCGACGTTGCTGTGAACGTAGGGTACTTTGACTGCTTTGGGATGATGGTCGAGGTGCCTTGGTGCGAACGTGCAGACCACAAAGCCTCTCATCTCAAATGTTTGTTGGTAAGGAGGCGGCAGGTGAAGTGTGCCGGTGAGTGGTTCGAAGTCCCAGGCGTTAAAAGTGTAGGGGTAAAGAAAACCGTCCCAACCGACGACGTCAAATGGGTTGTTGGCCATGACGACTCGTGTTAATTGACTGCCGTTTTTAATGAGGATCGATGTTTCGACTTCTTCATCTTTTGAATCAAGTTCAGTTGGGCTGTGAAAATCTCTCTCGCTGTAGGGGGATCCGAGGAGCATCTGTCCGTCTTGGTTGAGGTACTGTTGTGGTATTCGAACGGGTCCGTTGCTTTCAATAATCAAATGGTCTTCTTGCGAAATGGATTCGCTGACAACTCGATAATTGCAAGTTCTGGGAATGATGCAATAGTCACCTCGGCGATAGGGTAGCCGCCCGTAGGTTGTCTCAATATACCCCTGGCCATGATGGATGAAGATGATCTCATCTGCAGCAGCATTTCGGTAAATCTCAGCCTGTTGTCGGTCCGGTCGGACTCGATAAGCGGTTAGGTCCTCGTTAAACATCATCGGGACTCGATCGGTGATGGGGTCACCGCCCCTGACGAGATCGCCCGATTTGATGTGGTGATGGCGGAGTTCTTGATCTGCACACGCGTTGAGTTCGAGTTTGCCGACAGTCTCAGTTGAGACGACGCGCGTTGGAGGTCGGCGATGGTAAAGGATGCTGTAAACTCGATCAAATCCCTGTGTCGTTACAACATGCTCATAGAACAGACCCTCATTCAAAAAGCTTTCGCCCTGATTTTCAAATTGCATGTGGCGTTTGGGTGGAATTTCACCGAGGCGGCGGTAGCTAGGCATAACGACAAACCGTTAGATAAAATGGACTACGATGCAGGGAGCGGTTCATGACTGGAGAACCGAATTCAAAAAACTTGACCCAAACCTATGGGGCTATTTTAATAATCGACCGAACCAAAACCCGGAATTTATCTTTGTTAGCGGGAATTGGCAAATTGTTTAATCGTCTGTAAGGTAACACAATCGACCGTCGATCCGAATTTGAAGTTCCAATAATTGGACAGCTGGCCTATGAATCTCGAAACAAATCACAATTCGGTCTGTTTGGTGACCGGCGGGAGCAGCGGAATTGGTTTGGCAACGGCGCTGCTTTTCGCAGAAAAAGGCTACGAGATTGCAATTTGCGGGAGGCGAGAGTCGAAGCTGTTGGAAGCTAAGCGGGCGATCGACGCAGTTTTAGGCGGTCGGGAGTGTTTTGCAATGGTGGCAGATTTAGGAAATACAGAGCAGGCTGTGGAGGTAGCTGAAAAGACGCTGAATCGATTTGGGCGAATCGACTTATTGGTCAACAATGCTGCTGCATCACCGCTTTCGCCATTCCATGAAATTTCGCCGGAGGTGTTTGAGGCCACCATCAACACCAACGTCAGAAGCTTGTTTTATCTTACCCAGGCTATTTGGAAGAAAATGAGGGAGCAGGGGGCCGGAGTGATCGTTAATATTTCATCACTCTCAGCGGTTGACCCTTTCGACGGGCTCGGGTTTTATGGAGCTTGTAAGGCTTGGATGGACTTAATGACTCAGGCTCTCGCGAAGGAGGGTTCCGAACTTGGGTTGCGGGTTTGCTCGATCCGACCCGGGGCAGTAGAGACTCCGATGCTCAGGCGGCTATTTCCTGATTTTCCATCGGAACAATGCGTTCAGCCCCGCGCGATCGCTGAAGCGGTTTGGGGGTGTGTTGCTGAACCAGAGAGCTATCCAAGCGGCGAGGCATTTACGGTTACGGATCAATCTTAGTTTTTTCCTACTCACGAAAACAATTCAAGTTGCATCATGCGTCTCTCCCGGGAAATTCGATTTTCGCTTGTTTCACCGAACAACATCGGTCCGGCGGAATCAAAAAATTCATGGGCGGGCTGGCCGTCAACCAGTGCCGTGGTCCCTTCGCTCGTGATGCGTTGCGTGATCGAGGGCGAACCGGATGTCGAATCTGGCTTTCTTTGTAACGTCTCCTTGATCGATGAGCTGTTGAGGTCGATCGCGACTGATCTTCTCATTCCTAATCCCCAGCGTTTTCCAACTGGTGAGTTGATGGTGCGCGGGATTTGTCAGGAGTTATTGAAGTGTTGGGATCATGCTGCGAGCCTGGTTTCTATCTCGCTGGCGACCAATCCGTATTTAGAGTTTTCAATCAACTTAGAGCAAGCTATGAACCTCACGACAAACGAAGACATGACGGTACAGTTAACTCAGCAGTTCGAGTTCTCAGCCGCGCACCGATTGCACTGCAGCCAATTTTCCGATGAAAAAAATAGGCAATTGTTTGGTAAGTGCAACAATCCTGCAGGGCACGGACACAATTACGTTCTCGATGTTACGCTGTCGAATTCGGTTGGAAATCAGGGGGGGGCCATTACCTCGCTGGAGAAATTCGAGGCGACGGTTAAGGAGCGTGTGATCGACCGACTTGATCACAAACATTTGAACCACGATATTGAATATTTTGCGGATATCAATCCAACCGTTGAGAACATTGCTGCGGCAGTTTTTGAGTGGCTTGATGGCTGCTTTGGAGAGGCGACGCTGGAGCGCGTCCGAGTATATGAAACTCCCAAAACGTGGGCTGAATGCACTCGTTGATCTAGTTCAAAAAAAACAGCACTTGGTTTTGAATAAGAAACGTTACTCCGTTAAGTCCAATCTTCTAGAGTGTTTTTTATCGCGATCAAGTTGAGCCCCTCAAGAGGTTAGTTTTTTTCTTAAATCAGGGATGATTTCGGAGGGAACGAATCTTGCCAACTGTTCGTCGGTTGCCAGGGGAGTAACCTGTTTGATCAGCGAACTGGAGACGTGGGCGTATTCACCGTCTGCCATCAGAAATACAGTCTCGAGCTCATCGTTAAGTGCGCGGTTGGCCATCATCATCGTAAATTCGGCAGCGATGTCCGTCAGCGGCCGCACGCCGCGGATCATCACTTTGGCGTCGCATTTTTCGACGAAGTTGACGGCGAGGCCTTCGAACGTTTCGACCTGAACGTTGTCTAGGTGGGCGGTGACTCGGTGAACCAAGTCGAGCCTCTCGTCAGACTTAAAAAGACCAGTTTTCTCGATATTGACACCGATCCCGATAATTAGGTGGTCAACGAGGCGACTGCTTCGTTCGATGACATTAAGGTGTCCGAGAGTGATCGGATCGAACGAGCCGGTATAAACGGCAGTCTTCATAAGGGAATTGTCCTGTTGGATGGTTTCGCAAGGACACCCAAGGTGCCTCATTTCGTACTTCTTAGTGTACCTAATAAGACTGTTTAAAGCGGAGTACTGGCGAGATATCGGAGGGTTGAAAATCAAAAAAGCCGTTTTTCAACGGTGCAGGAAAAGATTTTTTGGGAAAGAGGTTGGTTTGTTGGTGGTTCAATCCATATAATCAAGGCGTACGATGGCGTTGAAACGGGTTTACGATTGAAAACCGGTCCGATGCTCATGCCTAAACACTGGAAAAAGTGCTACAAGCCCACCTTCTGTGGAAGGACTACGCGTGATAATCGGAATCGTCGATACTTGAAAGCAGGTTCATCGCATTCTCTTTGATATGCCATCGTGACACCACCCAAAGGCCAATTATACTAACGTAGAGTCTAATATTTAGTAACGGGCATCCTGGTTCCATTTGAACTGGGCTGTTTATTTTTGGCGATGATCGGATAGCTGTCTTTGGCAAGTCCGACTCGCGAACGCAATTTTGAGGATAACTTCTGTGCAGAAGGGGCTTTGTATCGCCGCGCTAACGATCGCTATCATCGTTTTCGCTTTATTCCTTGCCGACTTAGTTCTTGGATTTTCCGGGATGCAACAGGTTGCGCCGTTTAAGTTTGCGAATATGTACATCGACATTGTTTTTGTCGTTTGCTCGCTGCTCCTGGCCGTAATGAGTTGGTTCACGCTTCGCGAACAAGTTTAGCGATCCCAATCGTCCCAGGCCGTTGTGCTCGGCGGTTTTCTTTCACTGTTCGGGAATTCGAACGCGTGTTCTTTGCGAATATCCGAATGGATTAGCTATTCGCTGGTTGTCTAGTTCGGCTGCGTTGGTTCTGGGATTCTTTGGCTGTCACCAATCGATTGGACGGAACCACGAGATGTCTTCATGGGCTAGAGGGTGAGCGACTTGAGAATTGCTTTTATTCCAACTGCAAACTGCGTTATCATAACGGTCTTGGAATTATTGTCATTCACTATTCGTTTCGTTGAGATCTCTCATGAGCCGTCATTTATCCCGTCGTGAATTTGCTAAAGCCAGTGCTGCGTCTGCGGTTGCGGTTTCAATGTCGTCGACTGCCTCGGCTGTTCCACCGTCAGATAAAGTTCGAGTAGGCTTTGTTGGTGTTGGCAATCGCGGCTCTCAGTTAATGAAGGCTTTTGCAACTCAAGACGACTGTGAATTCATCGGAGTTGCCGATGTCTACGAACCCTATCGCGCAAGAGCCAGAGAAAATTTTGGGGCAAACCTGGTCGCTGTTGAGGATTATCGGAAGTTGTTGGAGCGGAAAGATATCGATGCAATTGTCATCGCGACTCCTGACCACTGGCATGCGATTCAAGCGATTGCTGCAATGTCTGCTGGTAAGGACGTGTACGTTGAAAAACCGCTGAGCGTGACGATTCACGAGGGGCGGCAAATGGTTGAGGCGGCGAAGCGATACAACCGAATTTCCCAAGTGGGTTTGCATCGTCGGTCGATGAAGCTCTATCGGAATTTGGCCGATTTTGTGAGCACAGACCAGTTAGGAAAGATCACCGTCTCGAGAGCTTATCGTTTGAATAACATGTTTCCCGAGTGGAGTGGACAGATGCCGTATCAAAATCCCCCTGCCGATTTGAACTGGGATCTTTGGCTTGGCCCCCGTCCCAAGCAAGCTTATCAAGAGAATATTGCCCCTTATAAATTTCGCTGGTGGCAGCGGTTTTCATCCCAGATGGGGAATTGGGGTGTTCATTATTTTGACACCATTCGGTGGATGCTTGGAGAAACCGCTCCGTCGTCAGTAGTAGCGATTGGCGGAAATTTTGCGATTGAAGATGATCGCACGATTCCAGACACCGCCGAAGCGGTATTCGAATTGCCCGGAGGTTCGCTACTCACATTTGGGCAATATGAGGCAACCAGCAATCCCGCGTTAGCTTACGGCGAAATTGAATTTCGTGGTACCCAAGGCACGGCTTATTCTTCGTCTACGGGGTACAAGGTCATGGCTGAGAAACCGGGGCAATTTCAGGCCAAGGGAGCCAGGGGAAAGGATTCTGAATTTATGTTGAATGAACCCAATGGCGTGGCAACTGCAAACCACGCTAGAAATTTCCTGGATAGCATCAAATCACGAAAGCAAACCCATTGCCCAATGGAAGAGGGGCATCGTTCAACCACGTTTGCGCACCTCGCAAACATCTCATTGGCCACCAAGTCTCGGCTGGAGTGGGATTCGAGTAACGAGCGATTCGTTGACAATGAGCAGGCTAACGAATTATTACACTACGAATATCGTAAAGGATTTGAATTGCCAACCTAAGAAGCGATTTTCTTGGTGAGGATGATCGGTCCATTTTTGCCGGTTTCTTCTT
>JAAHTH010000969.1_pt1 | contig 26347 bp, 23 predicted proteins | sample 6116091 | NCBI WGS metagenome assembly JAAHTH01 (sample SAMN13939990, study PRJNA603662) | sponge metagenome | isolation source: marine sponge | host: Mycale hentscheli | place: New Zealand | collected 2006
GGGTTTCCTCAATCTGCTCCTCTTTCTCGTCCTCAACAATAGGGATTTCAGGTTCGGTTCGTTTCAGCACAGGGGGTATAAGTCCTTCCATTATATATATTAATATTAGAAAAAAATAATTCTAATATTAATTATTATCAAAATATAACATACATTTTTATATATTTAATCAGTATCACTATCTAATTCGTTTCCTGTATTCAACATACAACCATCTATTCCCTCATCATAATCTTTCTCACTAACACCCTCTACTAATTTTCCTGTTTTACTATTACCACTAATGTTAAAGTTTTCAGCACACCATTTATAAAACTCATCTCTACCATATTGTTTTCTATCTCTGTAAGGCATTCTGCTATATTCTTTGTCTGCGGATATAATATCCCACATCTCTTTTGCTTTCTTGATTTTCTTTTTCTTATCTGCTTTGCTTTCCTCCTCACAAATAGGGTCTTTGACATAATACAAGTTGAATAATTTGAGGAATAGATTTTGATTTTCAATAAACTTTTCAGTTGCCTCCCTGATTGCTTTGGGAATAACAAACTTAATACCATCGGTAGTTTTGTATGTTCTATATACACCCAAAAGCAAATCCAAGAATATTAATTTAACCCTTTGGATAAACTCCTGTGTTTCATAATAGGTATTACCCTCTTTGAATTGTATTCCGTCAAAGGTCTTACCAATCTTATTAGGGTCATCAGTAAAATTAACAGGGAAGAATAAATCAACCAATCTACGATAATCTGCTCGTTGAGGTTTCCCATCAAAGTCAGGACTATTGTTGAACTCCATTACGAATGTAGCAGTCATAAAGAAACTTTCAGGATTACAATTCAACAACCTACCACAGAACTTACCTCCACCTGTAAGATTTCTAACCATAGCAACCTTAATCGCACCTGCGACCTCTTTGAAATTAATATATCTTTTATTTTTCAGGTTAAACATATCAGGAGAGGGTGTATTTGCTTTCTCTACATCTTTCAATATTCCGTTTCCAGGTTGGAAATAGTATTCGCCTAATACTGCGTCCATTAGAGACCCTGTTAGACCCTTACCATTACCACCTTGTCCGTTAAACAGAAAGAGTTTTTGATATGCTCGTCCATCTAATCCTGATGCTAATACCTGTAAGAATAAGTTGCGTTTTTCTTCGTCAGGGTGTATATCCTCAAATATCTTACAGAGCATCTCCTTACAGGTTTCATTTTCAGGGTCATCATAATCTACCTCTTTGTAATCGTATTTTGTAGATAATGTGATATAATCAGTATAAGTATAATCCCTGAACCTATCCTCCTGTAAATCATATACACCATTATTGAACCCCAATAAATATGGGTCGCTATTAAAATCTTTTTCTATTTCATTTGCTTTTGTAAGGATATGCTTAATTATATCGTTGATACGATTACTATTAGATGTATTGTTTCTCAAAGTCCTCATCAAACAATTTATATCTTTCTCATCTAATTCAATCGCACCTACGATTTCATCAGCAATTATTTTATACAAGTCCTCACTAATATATCTGTATAACTTATATCTCTTGTCTTTGTCGGTTTCATTATACCACCTACCATTTACAACCTCACCATTAATCTTTTCACCCCAATACACATTTAACTCACCTTGCTTGGTTTTAATAACATAATTACCAAATAGTTCCAAAAACCTATCCGCCAAACATTTCACAGATAAAGCATCTTCCCATTCCTCATAGGTCAGCACATCGGCATTTAGTTCAGGTATATCAATACACTCATCAAAAGGTTTAGCAATCCACCCTATATTGATATTCCATTTATCTATAATAAGTTGGTTGAGTTCTTGTGCGATTTCAGGATAATCTGTATCTTTCAATATCATAAACCCATCTTGACAAGGCACAACATCTTCAATTCTTACTTTACCTTTACCGATAAGATATGTGATACATTCCTCCTGTATCATCTTTTCTACAGATTGAGACCATAACGCCATCACACCCCTCTTTGCCTCATTCTCATCTCGCCATTTCTGTTTGTCTTGTTTCAGCACATCTTTCTTGATTTGAGGATTAGCATTATATACGATTTGAATAATGGTTTTCATAAAACTCTCAATCTCAACAAAATCGGTAATTCTATTGCCTTCGTTAGTAGATATATCATTCTCCCTAACCCAAGTAGTATAACTACCTCCAAACATCAAGATAATAGGTAGAGATTTTGCTTGTTCCTTGCTACAATTATGATGGTTCATAATGAACTCCCTGTATTTTTTTGGATTTTTCACATATTTCGTCAAGTATTTATTAGCGAGGTTATGATGCTTACAAATCTCATTTATGATACTCGGTTGGGCGTTAATCATATCATAGTCAATATAGTTCCCATCACAAAACGAATGACGAGTAGGACGATGAAAGACAGACAACGATAAATAGTTGCTTGGTAAGATACGACCCCATTTATGCTTTGATAGTTTATGTGCGACTTGGAAACGATTTAGTTTGCGATTATACAACTCCTTAAACTTAACCATCTGTTCCAACTCTGTCTTATAGGTTTTACAAACTCCACCCTCATAACGAGGCGTAGATTGGTAAGATATTCCCATCTCTGCCTTGATAAAACCATACAACTTTTTCACATCAACCAACTCCACACATTTCTTTTTCTCAAAGATAGTGGTTCGCACCATAGAGGCATTCAAAGTCCAATCAAATTGGAAAGGCGTTTCAACAGGTTCGGTAATCATTTCTACGATTTCGGTATTATCCATTCTTATATAATAGTATTAGATAATAAATCTTTATATCAATTTTTAATATAAATATTAATAAATGTTTATATTAAGTTTTCCTAAAGTTCCTTTCATTTTTTTTAAATAATATTAATCAATTTTATAAAAAAAGAATTATACTATTTTATAAAATTATTGAGGCATATATGACTTAAGGATTACCTCCACAAGTTCAGGTTTCGCATCTTTCAACTTGTTTAGATTATCCATCACCTTCGCTACTAAAGGCAGGTGTATATCATAGGTCTTCATATCTTCACTATTTAGACCAAACTTGCTTTTATAATAATACGCTTTATTTTTTGCTTTTATTTTTTCGCTATTATTTTTGTAATCATTTCGTTTCCATTCTCTAATATAAACTCTGCTTTTAGGTTCTTCGTTTTCAGTAGTCATATTCATTCTCTTATATACTCTATATAGATAATATTTCTTTATATCTTTTTTTATTATAAATTATTTATATGATTTATTCCTAAATTATGCCTCCTCTACCCCAAAATAATACTCACTACCACCATACATACCTGTATATTCAAATCCCTCTAATTTAAGCAGGTGTCCTATCCCATCTACCAAGATACTTTGAGACACCAACCTCTCAATATCCACCAAATCAAAGAGGTTCTCATCTTGAAACCTGAATAGGTCTTGTGCGATTTCGGTGCTAATGTTGGTATGATGTTCCACCATTTCAATCACTCTATCTCCTGTTTCGCTATATAATTTACGGCATATAGGACACTTGGGTTTCTCGTCCTCGCAACATTTATTAAAGCAAGTAATACATAAAGAGTGTCCGCAATAGGTATTTCTTTTAATGGTGAAAGTTTTTGTTTTCTTTAATACTTTTCTTGTGGGGTGATTGCCTACAAATGTAGTGGTTTCTTTCATACCCCACTCCTCCATACAGCAAGGGCATTCGCTACTCGCAAAGTTAGGCACATCGTCCGTTTCAGGGTCAGGTTCATTAAAGGTAATCTCCTCCTCTGTATGTGTCTGTTCCTCTTTCAAGCAACCGCATACATATACAGGGTTATATGTGAATAATGTTTCAGGATTGTCATACAATTCCTCATTCACTCGTTCCTCCATTTTTTCAGGAGTATTACACATAAAATACATTATTCTACCGAATATCGCAACCTCGTAGTCCCACTTATCAGTTCTGCCTATATAATTAACCTCTGTCTCATCAGGGTCATATGTTTCATCATCTATAGGTATTTTGAATATCTCATCAAAGTTGTATATAAGTGTATCTACAAAGAACTCGTTGCGGTCAGTATCGGTAAAGTCGTCAGGTTGGAGCATACCAAGAAACTTGCGTTTCAAATGTTCCTTTTTGATTGCCTCTCTGCCCTCTTGGTGGAAATGGTTGTAGGTCGTATTGTCGCTAATCATCTTTTATATGAATTAATAGTGGGAATGTCTTTAAGTTGTTTTACAAGAATATTTAATATAAATCTGTTTCAATTTTTTATTTAAATAAAAATCAATTTTTAGCATTTTGAGGGGGAGAACCGAAAGGGTAGAAAAGTAGCAAACAGGGGCGGTGTTTTGGAAGATTTTTGAAACGAAAAATTAAAAAAAATGAGAATGAGAAAAAAATTAAAAAATGATTTGAAAAAAGTTCTAAAACTATGCTCCAGTTTGCTACTTTTCTACCTTTTTCTACTTTTATATTATTTATTTATGGGAATTGAGTGATTTAGGAGGATATACCTATCGGCAACCCCCTTAAGATACGCTAAAACGATATTATTTAGACCAAAAAGTAGTATAAACATTCCTTAATATATGCTAAAAAATCGCCTTTATAAGAATAATTAATTTAAATACTTATACGAAAAAACAATATAAAGAATAATTATATACTAATTTATAATGGGAATATTAGAAACCGACCGCCAACTTGTCCGCAAATTGTTCTACGACTATCCAAGAAAGTATAGAGGAAGAAACCCTGTCCTTGCGAATATCTATGACTATTCAGGTAAGCATATTTTAGAGTTCTACCGAAAAGAAGGTTATATGAGTAGGCAGGAGTTTAGGGAGTTAATGATTGATATGGGAATACCTAATTTTAGGAACACTTATACCTATCCGTTGAGAATTAATCCTCAATATTATATCAATTGGGTATAAATAAACAAGTGTGATATGGAATAATATATATTTTATACACATATATACCTATGATTTGACCTTTTTATATTACATCTTAATATAAAATCCACTTATTATTTTATAAAATAGTATAATTTATTTTATGAAAAATTGAATGAATAAATAAAAAAAATGAAAGGAATATTTAGAAGAATATTTAATATATATATTTATAAGAAAAATTGATATAAAGAAATATCTTTATATAATATATAAAAGAAGATGAGTTCCTCTACCGCTGTTGAAAACGCTACTGATGTTATGCCCCTCTCTATCATTAAGGAGAAGACACCTATTATGGAGACAAATATTCCTGTTATGGAGGAATTGGAAATAGATATGGGTGATTATAATTATCGCCATCGTAATAATTTTATAAAGACCCACAAGGTAAAGATGCTTGATGTGTTGGTTGAAATGAAACGCCTATTTCCTTTTGACACTCGCTATTCAGGTAAAATCTACCAACAGACAAGAGGTTTGAGATTTCACCCACTATATCCTTATTTCCGTAAAAAGGAGACATACCAAAATCAAGGCAAGTGGTATAACCCTCCTACTTGGTTCAGGGAGAAATTAGAAAAATCAATCAGGGAACACCCTGACCTTAAAAACAGAAAAATTATGATTGAAAAATGTATGTATATAATTAAGATATGGTATGATAATGAAGGAAAGAATACCGAGTGTGGGCGTATGACTTGGGATTGGAATGAGGATAGAACATCTCGCCGACCTATGTGGTCTGTGAGAGACCTATATAATGCCTTTGACAATTACCGAGAATGGAAAGGTGAATGGTTATATGTCTCCTATACATCACATAATCATCAAGAAGAGTATAACTATACCGCCAAAATTAGAAAAGAATTAAGAAAAGACCCTTGTGAGTATAGAAAATGGGAAGAAGCGATGGAGTATTCCACCAATAAAAATACCATCTATACTGACTTGAGAAATGCTTTCACCTACAGACAAAGCGTTAGAAACTTACAATTGGACGAGATAGGGTTTAAAGATGTTCTAACTTTGAAAATAAAAAGAATATTTTGTGGTGATAGAATGGACTATAAAAACAACTTTATCGGTAAATATCATATGCTTCGTTGGAAGAAGACGATGGCGAACGGCAATTGTTCCAATAAAGACCTCAAGGCAACCCACCTGTATTACAGAGACAAAGAATATGAAGGTGAAAAGCGATATGGTGAAAGAGGTGGTTGGATATTTGAAGCAGTTAAGATTGATAATGCGATTGCCTGTGCCGAAATGAATGGATTTCCCAAATGGGGTAAGAAAGGCAACGGAAAAAAGAAACCAACATACAGAGAAATAAAAATGTGGTGGTATAAACTTGAATAAATAATATTATGAAAATGACTTAAAGAAAATCAAAAAAAATGACTTAAAGAAAAAACAAAAATAAATCTTGTATTATATTGTATATTTTTTTATACCATATAATCCTATATTTGACCTAATATGAATGTATATCTAATATCTCAAGTAGTCCCTTCCTAAACCTTTTTGAGGCATCTTCTTCCATATCAATCAGTAATGGACTGAACTTTTCGGCAGTAGCGTATTTATATAGTTCAAGTAGTTCCTCTTTTGTTATACCTAATCCAAACTCGCTTAATATCATATTAACCTCTCTGTTTCCTGAAAGTTTTAGCAATACCATATACGAGCAGTTGTTTCTAATAATCTTGGGTATTTTGAAAAACGACTGCGAAATAAATATAACGGATACATTCAATTTTCTTGCTCTTATATAGTAATTTTCAACCATACTCAAGTCTTTCGCTAAAACCAAATCGTCCCATACTACAAGGTGGTTTAAGTCTTTGTCAAACTTATCAAGAGGAGGGGTATGAGATAGACCTTCTTTTATAATGATTTGGTCGCTTTTTGAACTAATCCATCTATATAATGGTTCATCTTTATTTCTTGTGATGATACAAATAGAAGCAAATGTGCCTTTATTCGCACTAAAAATGGAGAGCAAATTGACTAAAAAATTAGTTTTACCACTCCCACTTGGAGCGACGACACACATACGAAATGGGAGTTTGAGTTGGTGTAAATGAAAATTGGGGTTCTCTACATTATCAAGCAACTCTTTTGGGATTTTTTCATACATATTTTTAATAGTCCCATCAGGTTCGTCCTTTTTTTCCTTCTTCTTTTTAGGAGGCATTATATTATATATATTAAGAAGATAATTTAATTTTGGAAAATATTTTATATATACTTAATATATAGAAATGAGTGCTTATCCACCACCCAATCAAGACTTACCGATTTTCAATCCTGTTGAATGGGACAGACCGAATATCCCTCTAACTATTAATGATGCGAAAGAGTTTTTCTTGGAATACCCCAACGCTCAAGGAAGCGAAAATCTACAAACAATCATAGTGAATGGGGCATCTACCTTTAACGATACTGCCTCTTTTAATGATTTAGTGGAAATAGACCAACCAACAAGCACCCTGAATACCCTAAATCTCGTTGGGGACAATCCAGGTATAAATATCACAGCAACAGCAAGAACCACTCCAAATACAGCAGGTTTAATTACCATTAATGGTAGTTCAACTGCTACAAAAGAGAACCCTATTGTTGGAGCAAATGATAGTGTAGTTTCTTCCTCCATATACGATACTAATGATACAGGTTCTTTAACATTAACTCAAAAATCCACCACTATAGGGTCAGGATTGAAATTAACAAATAACAAAGTTGAATGCTATGGTGAATTAGAGATAGAAGATGCTACTGGTAATGTAGGTAAAATTACCTTCCCTGATGGGACAGAACAAACAACAGCATTTACAGGAGCAGGTCAAGGTGAAAATCTTGAAGATGTATTGACTGAAGGTAATTCAGCAGGAACAAATAGTATTGATATGAATAATAATGCCGTTGAGAATGCCTCGTCTGTTTCATTTGGCGTAGGTGGAGCAGGAGGTAGTCAAACAAAATCCTACACAGGAGCAGGAGCATCAGCAGGGGTTTATTCAAACACAAATATCACAATAGACAGCGACGGACAAATAACAAGTATCTCAAATGGGTCTGTAAATACTCCTGTGCCTCAAAATATATCAAATGGAGGTCAAGGTGTAAATATTGACCTAACTACTCAAATATCGTTCCTTAATTTTACAGACGAGTATGGTGTAGTATTACCTAATGGAACTACAGATGGAACTACAAAAGAAATCACCTTGACAGATAATCCTACCTCAAGTGGAGTATCATACGGACAGAGCGAACAAATTAGTCCTGTAAATCCTCAAACCAACACCCCAAATATCACAGGTGTTTTGAATATTGGAGGTAGTGATTTCCTTGTTGGTGGAACAGGTTTTCTTAAGAGATTAAATTATCCTTCTTATTTTTCTAAAACCTTTACTGATTTGGGTGATATTGCGTCTTCCACAATATCCTTTATTCAGGGGTTCAAACCTTATACAGGAACTCAATATTTTATCTATGGTTCATTCAGTATTACCTCTACAAGTCAATCATATACTTTCAACAATATTGCGATTTATGATGTAAATACTAATCAGTTTGTAAAACCATTAGAACAGACCGCAAATACTTTCAATAACTTTTCCCAACCCATTTATGCCGTTGAGTTTTGGACTAAAACAGGTTGTATCTATATAGGTGGTGCTTTCACAATTTATCCTACTCCTAATGAACCATACTTTACTTGTTGGAAGGTTGCTACAGGGGCATATGATAATACATTTGGAGGTATAAGTAATCCTGCTGGTTGTAAAGCAAGAGCGATGGTTTATACTATAGATAGTTATACAAGTCAGTATGACGGCAACACCAATTATATCCAATCCACATTAATCGCAGGAGGTTCAGGTGCTACATCTACATTTGGATATGCTTTTGATAATGCGACAACAGGAAATAACTGCGTAGTTTTACAAAATATTCTATATGGTAGTTTGACCGCAAGTTATTATTACTCAAGTAATTATGATGTCATTTCTACGCAGTTATTACCATATGGTTCAAATCAACTATTCGCTATTTATGGATATGGTATGCTTGGAATAGGGAAGTTTATGGACGGACAAAATACACCGACCGATTTACGATATAATAATAGTAGTTTCTCTCCTGTATCAGGGACAGAATTGGCGTTTTATTATACATTAAATCCCAACAATACTGGAAATGTTCCAGGAGGAGCAACTGCTTACGGAATAGAAAGCACAAGTTCAGGTGGTATGGTCTCACAAATAAGATATAATACTGCGACCAACCGAGTAAATATTTGTGGTAATTTTGATACATTAGGAGTTGCTCCACCCACAACATCATCTACAAATGTAATATGGTTTAATCTCAATCAAAATACTTCAAGTCCTCCAGGTTCGCAGAATTACGGAGCAACTACGAGTGATAGTGCCGTATTATCTTCTAATGCTACTAATTATCAGTTTGACATAATAAATACACCCAAAAATAATATATATAGTTGGGTAGTAGGTGGGTCTTTCTTGTATGGAGGTGATGTATTTATTGGTGAGTTTTCTACAAATACTAATCTTATGGGAGTTCAACCTATTCCTGCCTCTCCTCATCTAACAGGAAACATATATTATCAAGGACAAGACTATTCCCTGTATCAGTTTGTAGTAGGAGGTGATAGTTTGACTTTAGTATGGTCTTCGGTAAATAATAAATGGTATATGGTAAATTACAACATTTCAGGAGTGTTAGAATAAAAACCACTTAATATTGATTAAAATATATATTATTTTCTCTATCTAATATATATAAAAGATGGCGAGTTATGCTCCTCCAACAGAAGATACGGCAATTTTTAATGGTTTGTATTTTACGGACAGACCTATAACATCAAGCGAAGGTGATGCGAGATACTTAAGATTATTAGCACAGGGAGACGAAGATATGAATGATAATGATATACTGAATATCAATCAGGCAGAAACCAATTCAGTTAAGTTTAGTGATAATACGATACAAACAACCGCCTTTACTGGGTCAGTAGGTCTTCCAACAGGTTCTATCATTACTTTTGCTGGTAGTTCAGGATTACCTGCTGATTATTTATTGTGTAATGGGAATACTCTTTTAACTGCCGATTACCCAACACTTTTTTCAATAATCGGTTATACTTATGGTGGAACTGGTGGTAGTTTTAACCTTCCTGATTTAACTGATAAGTTTATACAAGGAGCATCACAAAATACAGGTTCTACAATAGGTAGTAATGAAGATTTTATTAATGAAAGTAATATTCAAACATTTCAACCAACACAAAGACCACCTCCAAACAATCCATCTCATACTACTATTGCCTTCAATACATCAGGAGGTATTGGAAATTGGAAGTATATGAAGGGAGAACCTACTGGTGATGGTTCAAAGAACCAATATTACCCATTTACGAGTGATGATAATGCTAATGGGGACAATATTGTAGAACAACTCAATATAGGAACAGGAACAACCCAATTTAATAAAATCCCTTTGTCATATTTAATGACTTATATAATTAAGACCTAATTAACAATTAATATAATTTAGAATGTTTTTTTCTTTCTATATTATATATAATGATTAATCCTATTGATGTAATGGGTGATGATAATTCCCCTACGATTATCAATTCATCTAACTTGGATAAAAGAACGGAACTTGATGCCGAAGCATTAAGATTAAATATTGATTTACTATCAGCACAAAAATCAGTTATTATAGATGGAACATCATTTACTCGTTTTAACGCAGGAACAGGAACATCATATACTTCCAGTTGGGATAATTTACATTTACGATTGCTTCATACAATAGCAGTTCAACCAAATCCAAATCCAACTACTATGTCTATTCAAAATAAACTCCGTTTAACATCAGGAACATTACGAAACTTTGATTTAAGTATGCCTGGTTCAAACGCAGAAGCATCATCAACAGGTCAATTGCTATTAACGAGTGCGGATACTATGAACTTACAAACATCTAATACAGCAGATATAACAATATCACCAGCAGGTTCTTTATCATTAGCACCATCATCGGCAACAATTCTTACTAATGGAGCAACAATAGATACAGGGTCAGGAAATATTACCGAATTATCGTCAATAACAGGCGTTCCATCAGCACCACTAACAATTAATAATACAGGAGCAGGTGGTAATGTAGAAATTAATACAAATACTACTTTTATTACAAAGGTAGATGATAATGGTGATATAGAACAGACAAATAACACTAATTATAACGACCCTGTTGGGTCTGTGATTACTGGCGGAGTTAGAGGTCAGCAATTAGCAGTATCAGGAGGTTCAGTAGGATACGGAGATTTTATTTTATATACTTTTCTTGTTGGTTCTATTAATGATGGACGAGGACATAATCTAACAAGAGGGTTGGGATTGGGTAATCCTGCTTTGGTTAATTGGGGTAGAAATAGCAACCCTTTATATGCTCCACCTGGAAATGGTATGATACAATCGTTCGGTTGTAGAATGGTTGCTACTTTACCTGATAGTAATACTTTTATATGTCCTTTTATTTTGGGTGATTTACCAAGTGGAAATGCTCCTGAAATTAATTATAGTCGTATTACTTATTATGGTAATTCAAATACCAATCCTATATGGGTTAATGAAGGGTCAGGTTCAGTCCAAGCACCAGCATTACAAGTAAATCGTTTTTTTGGAAATAGTCAAATTACGATAGAATGGAGTTGTTCTTTGGTAAGAAACAATCCAACATCAGGTTTATTATCACCACTCACATATAAAGTAAGTGTTATTGGAATTGATAGTTCCCAAGAAGTATTACGAGCAGAAGCAGTATGTAATTGGAAACTACACCCAGTTCCACAATCTAACGCATATTACCCTGTAATTGCTTATGAAAATGTTGGAAGCGATTTCCACTCAATACAAAGTGCCGAGTTTTGGTCTAATGGTTGTCCTTTTGGATTATAATAAAATAACAATATAGTATATAGTATGGGTGAATGGACTGGAGAAGTAGAAGATATACTTGAAAAGTTAAGAATTAATTGTGTTAATTTAAGTGAGTATCATAGAAAAAGATATTACCATTTCAAGGCATATGGGAAATGGTTTAGATTACCACTAATAATATTAGCATCTATAAACTCAACTGCGAGTGTAGGATTACAACCACTAATGGAACAACAAATCATATCAGGTATTACCTGCTTAATAGGTATGTTTATGGGTATTATTAGTGCTTATGAACTCTATTTAGGGATACAAGGTAATATGGAATTAGAACTGAAACAGAGCAAAGATTTTTACACTTTATCAATAGACCTATTTAAGACCTTATCATTACGAAGAGAGAACAGAGGTGAAGATGGTAAAGATTATTTGAATAAAAAATATAGTCATTACATTAAACTAACAGAAGCGTCTAATTTATTAAAACGAAAGTTAAGCGTTGATACTTTAACCACAATACCTACAGATTTTATTGATATGACACCAAAAGGTAGTGATAGTGGAGTGGAATTGACCTTACCGAGAGTATATCATACTCCAAGACCCTCTTATAGTGAGAAAGATTTAACAGGTATGGTAGATAGTATTGATGAAGAAATGGTTAAAATTACTGAAGAAACAGAAGAGGATACATTATTAAAATCTCAAGATATACTATAGATGAGCGAACCTGTAGATAAAGGGTTGTATAACCAAGTAAAAAAATATGCTGATTTAGTATATGATAAACCGAGTGCTTACAAGAGTGGTTTTATTGTTAAAACATATAAGGAATACGGAGGACGATACAAAGGCAAGAAAGACACCGATGGTTTGGATAGATGGTTCAAAGAAGAATGGGAGGATATTGACACCGATGACGAAGACGATAAATACCCAACATTCCGTCCCACAATTAGGGTTAATGAAAAAACACCCATAACTAAAGGTGAATTGGATTATGACGAAAAACGCAAAAAAATAAAAGAGAAACAAAAAATAAAGGGGAAGAAAAATCTACAACCCTTCGTCAGTAAGGAAAAGAAAGAACTATTAGAAAAATATAGCGACCCAAAGCAGGTATTTAAGAAAGCAAAGGAGTATCTTGGAAAAGATGTTGAAATAGAAATATCAGGAAGGAAAGATAAGAAATATATGGTAAAAGACCCTGATACGAATAAATGGGTTCATTTTGGCGGATTTAAACCACCTATGGAAGATTTTACCAAGCATAAAAATAGGGAAAGAAGGGAAAAATATTTGAAAAGGGCAACTAATATTAGAGGAAATTGGAAAAAAAATAAATATTCCCCTAATAATTTATCTATCCATATATTATGGTAAGTAGTATTTGGTGGATTATAAAATATTATTTAGCAAACTTTCTATGGGATTATTTAAAAATTAGTATATAATATTGGAAAATAAAATATTATATAATAGTATAGTATAAATGCCGAGACCTGAAAAAGGAAGTCAAGAAGCGAAAGAATGGGCGAAGAAAATGGCGGAAGCAAGAAAAGCGAAACGAACCCAAAAGGACAACGAGGGAACTAAAATTGTTGCCCCTGTGTTTGGTGAAAGTGAATTAGTATTACCTGAATATTTTGTTGAGGAAAAGAAGAATGGAGGGTATAAATTGGTTAATCCTACTTCTCAAGAACGCAACCTATCCACAAGAAAAGGTAGAAAATCTATTAACATAAGTCGCAAACCTGTTAAGGAAGGTGTCTTTTTAGAAGGTATGAGTGATGCTATACCTCTATCATTATTTTCACCCAAAGATAGAATGAAAATAGCACAACATTTAGAACAGGTAGAGCAGTATAAGAATATGAATAAGAGAAATGTTCCAAGTCGTAGAGACCCAAAACCAAAAGAACGAGGAAGACCTGAAACTCTACCAAAGAATATTGATATTAATAAAAGTCGCAAAGAGAATATTAGAATGACTTTAGAAGATACAAATGTAGCACAAAAGAAGAAAAAGAAGAAGAAGAGAAGATTGGTTATAGTTCCTCCTGATGACAACGACGACGACGACCAACCACCGCCTCCTCCTGATGACCCACCACAAGCACCTCGTAGAGGAAGACCTACCAAATACGCAACAGAAGAAGAGAAGAAACAGAAGAAAAGAGAACAGACTTTAGCATCTAATAAACGCAAACGAGAAGAGAAGAAGGCACAACGAGAAGGCACTACAGGAGGTAGTTTAGTCTCTACTGCTATTGATGTATGGAATAAGGGTATAGTTCAAACCGCCAAAGATAAGATAGATGTAGGTAAGCAAGTTATTACAGGAAATATAACCAAATTGTCCCCCAAAAATCAACAGATTTTAGACACATATGGAGCAGATAAAATTAAAGGAATTGTTTTAAAAAGAACCCCTGTATCAGGATTGCTTACAGGTGCTTTAAATGTATTCTCTCTTGGAAAGTTTGGTAAAAGACAAAAACTCAAAGAGTATGATGAACTATTCCATTTATTTATGGAGTTCTTTTTAGAAACAGGAAAACGAATTACATTAGAGAAGAATGAGAGAATTACCATTACAATAAACGCTCCTAATAGACCAAATACAGAAACTCTACAAGTATCTCCAATTGACCCTGATATGGATTTGAATGAAATAATCAAGAAGACAAGGAACTATATGGGTGATAAGGCATTCTTTAGTTATAGTGCGAAAGATAATAATTGTCAGGATTTTCTTGGTTCTGTATTAAAGGCAAACAATATAGGCAATCAAGATGACTATAATTTTGTGAAACAAGACACCAAAGAACTCTTTAGAGATATGCCGAGATTACGCAAACTATCCAACACATTAACCTCACTTGGAGCAAGAGGTAGAGTTCTATTAGAGGGTGGTGATATTAATTCACAAATAGAACAACTCAAGAAAGGTAAAATGAATAAAATTAAAATGAATAAAATAGCAAGACTAACAGAAATGAAACATATAAACGAAATGAAAGGTAAGGGAGTTGGTAATGAGAGTGATAGTGATGGTAGTAGCGATGATGGATTTGGTAGTGATGATAGTGATTTAGAAGGAGATGGAATTGATAATGTAGATGATATAGATTTTGATAATCTTAAATGGGGAAGTTTCACCAACCAATTTGATAGATATAATGCTACACATAAAAAATCTCCATTAAAAGATTTAGAAAGTTTCGCAAAAATGATATTGAAAGACCCAAAGAAGTTTTCAACAACCACCACTAAAAGGGCAAGGTTTTATTTAAATGTATTACTTCCAAAGAAAAATAAAATCTCTGGTAATAGTATAAATATGGTTAAAGGCGTAAAGAAACTTTCCAAAAAAGCGATGAAAGCGATTGAGAAGGAAATGGGAGGAGATGGACTATATGTAAGCGGATTAGGAGGCGATGGACTATATGCTGGTGAAGGTATGTATGCTGGAAGCGGTGCTTGTAGTATGTGTGGTTCAGGAATGGGTGGTGCTGTCCGTTTCCATCACCCTATTTTAGACGAAATTGATGGCGGAGGTATATTCAAAAAAGCAGGAAACTGGTTCAAGAAAGCAGGAAAAACCATCAACGAAGAAGTCGTTAAACCTACACAAAAAGCATTTAAGAAAGGCGGAGTTATGGAAAAGGTTGGTCGCAAGGCATTTAGAGAAGCAGTCCCAACTCTTACAGGTGCTTTAGGTGGATTAGCAGGTTCTTATGGCGGACCAGGTGGTTCATTAGCAGGTTCTTATCTTGGTTCAAAGGGAGGTCAAGAACTCGTCAAGATGAGTGGTGTAGGACGCAAACCTCGCAGTTCTGCTTGGATTGATGAGGTCAAAGCAGTCCAAAAGGCAAAAGGTATTTCATACAAAGAAGCATTACAGGTCGCATCGGCAAATAGACGAAAATAAATGTTTAGTTTAACTTTTTATTATATTCTAATAATATATATGAGATTATTAGAATTATTTTGTGGGACTAAATCAGTAGGCAAAGTATTTGAAAGAGAAGGTTGGGAAGTTCATAGTATAGACTATGACCCACAATTCAATCCTACTTGGTGTGAGGATATTTTGGAATGGGATTATGAAACTATCCCACCACAAAGATATAATGCTATATGGTGTTCTCCTGATTGCTCTACATTCTCAATAGCATCATCAGGTAAATATAGGAGCGTTCAAGAACCATATGGTAAAGAGAATGTAGATGACGATATACGCAGACAGGCAGAGATAGGTAATAGATTGATTGATAAATGTATTGACATAATCAAATATTTCAACCCTGATACTTGGTATATAGAAAACCCAAAAGGATTAATGATACATTACCCTCCTCTACAAGAGTTTATAGCATTAGGAGACCATTATAACACACAAGTCTATTATGGAAACTATGGTTGGTTATATCCTAAACCTACTCACATATGGAGTAATAAACCTTTATGGAATAAAGAACGCATACCTATAATGCCTGAAGAAACATATAAGTTATGGACTGATGGAAGAGGTAGAACCAAACGATATTACTATGATTATGGAAATAGAAAAGCGAAAGGTCGTTCAACAATTCCCCAACCTTTAGTGGAAAGATTATTCACATTAACCGAAAGTTAATCATATACTATATAAATGAGTATATTATATGATTATTAAGATAAACTATAGTATAATATAGTATAAAGACTTAATAAAATTAATTTTATTAATCATTTATATAGTATTTTATGGAATAATATGATAATTAATATGAATTATCGTATTATATGGTATAAACCCTTAACAATCGTATAATGGTATTGATGGTAGTTCCTTATGTGTAATGAATGTTTCTACACTTGGGAACTTTATACACCTAATTAGGTCTGTTAATTTGTCAATAGGAATATGATAATGTGGTTTAGGTTTATCAACCTTGCCCCATCTATAGGTCATCACATCTTTTATCTCAAATGTGTCCCATAATTCCTTATCATAATCAAGAGAGCAACAAGCGTCTTGAAAATTGAATACGAATACCTGTTTTTTGTCTGTATCTCTCACCTTTGCTACAGGAACAATTGTCGTAGGATATGTGTTCTTATTACATCTGCGAGATTTGAGTTCCCAACTCGTTCCACTATTCGCTTCAAAGTCGTAGATATAATAGTCATCACCATAAATGTCTTTGGTGTTCCTAATATCCACTTCATCTTCCCAATTAAGTTTCAACATATCAACTACTTCTAATTCTCTGTCTAATCCATATTTAAGGTCGTTCTTAAAACTCCTAAAGTTTTCCATTTATATAATATACTAATATAAAAAAATAATACAAACTTAATATAAATAATTAATTAAAAAGGATAAAATTATTTTCTATATTAATTATATAGAATGGAAAACATCAAAGAATATATTTCTAAAAAGCGACCAAGTTTGAGTAAGTCCTCTTTAACTACTTATGGTTCTATCCTGAAGAACCTGTATAAAAATGTATATGGCGATGCCGATTTTGACCTAACCAAGTTCCAATATCCAAGTCAAACACTCAAGTATTTAGACGGAATACCTCCCAACAGAAGGAAAACTATTCTCTCTGCTTTAGTAATTATTACAGATAATAAGGACTACAGAGACCTTATGTTAAAAGATGTGCGAGATTATAATGCCGATATTCAAAAGCAAGAGAAGACTGAAACACAACAGGAGAGTTGGGTTGAGAAGAATGCCGTTAATGAAATCTTTAGCGACCTTAAGAAAAATGCCGATGCTATTATGAAGAAACAAAAATACACCTTGAGCGACCTACAGGAAATACAAAACTATATCATTATTGCTCTACTTGGTGGTATATTTATTAGTCCAAGACGCAGTAAGGATTTCTGTGATTTCAAAATCCGTAATATTGATACAAGTAAGGATAATTATATGGATAAGAATAAGTTTATTTTTAATTCATACAAGACGGCAAAAACCTACGGCAAACAAGATGTAGATATTCCTGTCAAATTGAAAAATATTATAGCAAAATGGGTTAAGATTAATCCTACTGAATACCTGCTATTTGATGCGAATATGAATAAATTATCGGCAGTAAAATTGAACCAAAGATTAAACAAAATATTTGATGGTAAGAAGGTTGGAGTTAATCAACTTCGCCACACCTATCTCACAGACAAGTTTGCGGATAGTATCAAACGAGAGAAGGTTATTAAAGACACTATGGAGGATATGGGTTCATCAAAGGAGATGCTAAAGACCTATGTTAAGAAGGACTAAACCATAAAGGTAGAAAAGTAGCAAACTGGAGCATACTTTTTGAACTTTTTTCAAATCATTTTTTAAAAATAATCAATATCAAATTATTTTTAAAATTATCATACAGAAATCTTCTAATTTCCTGCCCCTGTTTGCGACCTTTCTACCTTTTTATGTTCTCACATTTAGACCCACAGGTATTTTGGTAAGGTCAGGTCGGTTGCCCTCCTCGTCCTCTACGATTGTATCCGTATCTACTTCAACACTTCCTCGTCCTTCCACATTTTTACTACGGAAGAAGTGCTTTAAAATATATTCATTTTTCTTGAAATCTATACTCTTATCCAAATCATCAAACATATCAAGGAAGGTTTCTACATCTTGGTATAAATCTTTTGACCTATATTGACTGCTATTTATGAAGTGTAAAAAGGCACAACAATACCAACCACAGGCGTTATTCATTAGCGACTGAATATCTTTTTTTGTTTCAGGAATGTTCTTACCTATGGTGCGAATAATAGCGTTCTTTACATCTTGCGGTTTGCCTACACCATAAGGGTCAAAATAAATACCCTCTACTTTACCATTTGGATATTTATTGATTTGAAAGCAAGTCCAGTGAGACCCTCCATTTCGCTTACCATCTTCGTCAAACTCGTCTTCTAAATTAATTATATAACCTTTGTTGAACTCTAACTTATCAGGTAAGTCATCTTTGAAACATACATCAGCAAGAGGGAAGTTCATTCTCTTACTCAAGTCTCTTAATTGTGCGTCTGTTAAACTCATTCTATATACTATACAGAGAAAATTAATTCCTATATTAATCTTTCTAAATAATTACATTTGTCCTTGTTTATGAATATGTTGGTATTGGGGAGGTAATGTTGCCCCAAATTGGAAATTACTGCTATAAGGTTGTGATTGTAAAGCAGGTGGTAGAACTCTTGCTCCTCTGCCTCCAACTTGTCCTCCACTTGCTCTAAATCCTCTACCAGCATAAATACCTCTACCTTGTTTTCCAGCATATAGACCTTCTCCTGAACCACCTATCCATCTCATACTACCTCTGTTTCCAAGTTGGTTGGAATTGAATGCTCCTCTTTGTGGGTCATCAATAGTAGTAGGTCTTGACATTTGTGCTTGTCTTGCTTGGTCTGCTAATGCTTGGAGTTGTATGTAATCCATACTTTCTAAACCACTTCGTCCCATATATCCGTAATTAGTTCCCAAAAGGTTATTCATTTCTCCTAAACTGCGGTCATATAGTTCCTGTCCTGCTCTTGAATTGGGTATTTGAGAGCGTTGGTTAGATGTTGCCGAACCTCTGTTTGAGGATTTCTTTTTGGGAGCAAGTGCTTTGTCTCCTCTTGCTACTAATTTATCTTTTTGTTTCTTTGCTTCTTTTCCTGCTAATTTTCCTAATTGTTTTCCTGCGACTTCTCCAACCATACCAGCAACAGGCACTAATTCAGGTTGTCCCAACGCCATAGCACCTGCGGATAAAGCACCTGATAATAGTTCAGGGGCATAATCTACACCCATATCTATAAGTTGGTCTGCTCCTTTGGATAATTCCTTAAGACCTGCTCTACCAACCTCTTTTGCTACAGGTTCAATCACTTTACCTACTTTCTTTGCCCCTTTTGAGACTGCCTCTGCTCCTGATTTGAATGCCTTTCCTACATCATCAAAAATACCATCACCCTCCATTTGTCCCCTTGCTTGGGAATTGGCGAGGATTTCTTCAGGACTTAATGCTAATTCTACACCTTTACCTCTACCAAAAGAGCGAGTAGCGATATTGTAATTACCAGCATCTACAATCATACAGAAACCCTTTCCTTTCATATGGGGTTTGATGCGAACCCTGTGTCCGTTTCTCAATCTTGAGAGTTGTTTTTTACTTGCGTCAAACTTAATGATTTTCATATTATACTATAGGAGGAGATAAAAACTTTTGCTAAAGTATTAGATAAGGCATAATAAATGCTTTATCTAATAATTAATAGAAGTAGGTTATGTAATCAAAAAAACAAAACCATTTTTTAAATCTAACTTTTTTATATCTTTTTTTATTTATTTTGGGAATGAGTAAATCATTCTCTATTCTATTCATACTATCTCGTTATATAATTAAGTTCTTACACCTGTGAGACTATCAATATCTACGGAAACTCCGTATTCAATAAAGACCCATAAGTCAAGTGCCTTCTGTGAGATGTTTTGTCCTACAAGTTGGACTGATTTGGGGACGCTTTCCTCTACAGGAAGCATTCTGCTTAAATCAACATAGTAATAAGAGTATTCCATATCAAACCCAAGTCTATCAATAAGACCACTTGTGAGACCATCAACACAACCACCATTCACAGCATTTACGCCGTAAAATTGGTTATTGTATTCCTCAAAAGAATAGCGTTGAGTGTTGTAGATGGCGTTTTGTCCGCTTACAACAACATTAAAGTTGGTAAGACCTGTAAGAGGACTTGTAGCACCACAACCAGCAGGGTCAAATGGAGACTGATATACAGGCATACCAGTTGGAAGACCTGTGTTATTAGTTCCTGCTCCAACACCGAAGAAGGGGATTACGAGGATTGACTTGATATTAGCAATACCATTTGTAATAAGTTGATTGACTTGTCCTGATGCTCCACCACCAACATTTAGCACTTGATATTGGTATATATCTGTGTATTTAATGCTCTTAATAGGAGAGGATAAGTATGATGCCTCAAACACAGGGTTAAATGTATAAGAAGGAACATATAGGTAAATGCTCTTGGAAACAGAACCATCAGGGACATAGGAAGCGATTTGTGGGTTAAGACATTTTGAACCAACTGAAAGGTCAGCAATATAGGAACAAGCAAGAAGACACTTTGAACTTCCGTTTAGTGCTTTAGCAGAGGCAATTTGTAGAGGACAAACACCACCAACAGCATTAGAAGTAGAACCTAAAGCAATAGAAGAAACAGCACCAGCACCATCATCAGTAGTAGTGAAACTGACAGAGGTGTTATTCAAGTTCAAAGTCATCTTCATATAAGCACCCTTAAGAAGGGGACACATAGCGAAGAAACTATGAAGATGTTTGAGGTAAATAACCGCCATAATGGAGATGGAGAAACAACCTTGAGTAGTAGCATTAACACCATTACGCTTGGTAGAAACATAGGATTTCCATATTTGAGAAGTGGTAGAACCTGAAAGAAGGAAGGAGAATGAGTTATTACCAGGCGTTCCGTTAATATCATCACCAGCAGTAGCATCAGGGTCGTAGTTGATGTATCTTTGACGAGCAAGGAAACCTTCATTACCTTCAGTTTGCTTATATCTGTTGAAAATGGTAAGATTAGCAGTAGAAGGTTGGTTAGTGGAGTTAGATGTTCCTTGTCCTTCTACACCAGCACTTCCAGCGAAGAACCAAGTAGTAGGGTCATCAGGGTAGAAACCGATAGTAGCACCTTGAGTAAGAACATCGTTCCAAGAAAGGGAAGTCATAAGTTTAAAAGAGTTCCACATATTACACCAAGGCGTTTGTTGGATAATTGTAGTTCCATTATAATCCAAAGTTAAGGAATGGACGATTTGACCGAACCAATTTTTAAGACCAATAGCATAATCGGCACTTGTAGCGTCAGTAGCAGGAGCAAAAGCACCAGCAGTCGCTAAATCAGTAGTAGCGATAGTCAAAAGCATAGGAACGCTTAAATACGCTTCTCTGTATGACATAAACTTATTGGAATTGGAAAGTTGGGAAGTATCTATAACTGACTGATTGGAGTTATAGTTGGAGTTTTGGTTGTCTAAAATATTCAACCAGTCTTTCTTGACGAAAACAGAAGGCGAACCTTCTACCTCTTGGGATAGGTCAAAAATGAGTTTGTCGCACATTATTATAATATATGAGAAGATAAAAAAAATCCTAATATATTATTTTGTTTTCTCTAAATCTATATTGTTTCTAAAAAACTCCTTAAAGAGAGAAATTGATATTTGCCGTTTTCTTTTTTGAGGGTAATTTTTGGATATTGAGTTTTCCTAATTTGGCGGTTATGGATTTCCCTAAACCTTGACCCTTGATGTCATAAGGATTTACATTAGTGGTTGCGATATAATCATCAACTCCGCTATAACTTGATGCTCCACCCATTCCTCCGTCTAAAAGAACAGCACCAATACCTTTGCCCTCCATACGACCCCTTGTATGTCTTGCTAATCCGTAATGTTTCATACCAGGCACATATGCTCTGTGTGTAGAAATAGTCCTAACCATTATTATACTATATATACAGATTTTAATTATCACATCTTATAAATCTTTCTTTTTCTCTATAGTTTTTCTTACATTCCTAAACCTCATTATTCCTAATGTCAGTTTATTAATGTCGGTAATCTGTCTTGTGGTGTCCTTATCGTCTTCTTGTCCGTTTTTCATTTCGGTCATAAGTCTCATCTGCTCTTGTTGGAGTTTGTTATACATATCCATAAGGTCTGTATCTTTCAAATCGTTATGGTTCATCATTTATATATTAGTATTAGAAAATAATAATACTAATATTAATTTGCTCTAAAATATCTATTTATTCACCTCTATCCTTGATTACTAAAAGAAAGGTCATCGCAGGGTCATTTATTTTGATGGGTTGTAGATTTGTTCCTAAAAGGGTTAATCTTAACTGATTATATGTTCCAGGCAATAACTTATTCCAAGCAAATTGAGGTGGTTTTTCGTTAATCAAAGCACCAATCGCTACACTTGGGACTATAGAATAGATTACCGATGTAGGGTTTGCGTATTGATTATCAATTCCGCTTAAGGAAACCAATATAGATGAATTGGGTTGAATATCAGGAGCGGTGGTTGATATATAACTGATAGTTCCGTTTGCTAATTTACTGATATAATCTTGATTTGTAGGAGGCACATAAGAGTTGTTAGTGTTTAAGGCAGTTGTAAAACCGACTGAAAATCCTAATATCGTATTTATGTTCGCAGGTAAGATGAATTGGGGATTGATATTGTTGGTTGGGAAACCTACCCAAGAAGCAGGTGTAGTCCAACCAGTATATTCAGGAGCAGTTGTGAAATCTGCGTTTGTAGGCAACATAAATGTATTCAACTGAACTCCATAACGAGAGGGATTTACAATCATCTCTAAATAATATACATTTTCTCCCTGTGCGTTGATAAGATAGTGTCCGTTCTGTATCATAGAAAATTGGAGGAGTTCGTTAAGACGGACGACTTCATACAGACCATCAGGAATATCTATAGTGTAGGTAGTAGTTGTTCCGCCTGTCGTCCAAGTGTATTGTAAGATGTTGTTGTTGTATTGTTCGGCAATATTGAACCAAGAATAATACATAGATACTTGGGAGAGTGCGATATAACTATCCTTGAACTCTACAGAACCAGGAAAATTGTATATCATTTTGTTATTATTCCCATCTTCCACAAGATTACTTCGGTTTAAAACAATCGTTCTCATATTATATATATTACATAGAGATTATTTTTTCCAATAACTTAATAATTCCTATAACTATATTTATTTTCTAAATGTTCTAACAGACCCAACTTTATAGGGGCGACCAAACATCTTAATATTATGTCCGTCTCTGTGATATACTTTATCACCTCTCTTTGTAGTGTAATCCATATCTCCCCTGTGGGTTTTTGAAGGCATACCCTTCATAGAAGTATGGACTTTACCATCTTTGCCTAAAAATGCTCCACCTTTAATTCCTAATGTTTCTGGAACTTGACTTCCTCCAAAATAAAATGGTGTATGATGCGAGGTTTGTGGTCTTACGCCAGGATTGACGACAACAGGGAAATAACCGCTATTCATTATTATATACTATACAGAGATATTTAAAATCCCAATTCAGTTAATTCTAAAAGTAATTCTTTTGCTTGACCTTTTGGTATAAGATTGAGTTTCATTAGTTTCATCAATTTCAACTTAAACTTCTTGACTAATTCAGTATTGTCATTACCACTCATAATTTCACCTTTCATTACCTCAAACTCGTCCATCTCTTTATCCATATCACTCTTTTTAGGAGCAGGTAGAGATAATCGGTCTTTTATGTGGGTAATTGTTGCTAATTTATTCAAATATGTCTTTTCTACATCATTCAATCTCTCTAAATCCTCAAAGTTAGGAATAGAACCCCCAACAATATCTCTAATCACTCCTGCTAATCTACGACTAACTTTCTCACTTGGTAGGTCTTTGATTACACTACCACTTGGTCTTTTTATTGCTACTATATCATCACCTAACCTATGTTGATTAATTATATAGCGTCCAAATGGGACAAATCTTTTAGCAGGGGCAATACCTCCAAAGAACTTGACATCTTTGTCTTTTATAACTGCTCGTTTGCGAGGTAATCTTTGGTTCATTCCTAATCCTGTTCCTGATATTCTACCTAACCCTTTACCCTGTAATAGTCCTTCTCTTATTTTCATAATAATACTATCCTTGTTGCGTTTCTGTTTTGCGGACATTTTAATACCTCTATCTTTCGCAAATTGTATTAAATCTTTAGAGGTGAAATCGTCTAATGACTGAAGGGTAGGCACATCTCCTCTTGCTAATGAACGCTCACTACCACTTCTTCCTGCGGTTCTTTTTCCTGATGATAATGGGAAAGCATCTCCTACAACAATTTCGTCATCACTTCCTTCAAATGGGTCTGCTCTCGCTTTTTTAAGAGGAGTAGCATAAGTGCCTTCAGGAGAACCCATCTTTTCACTTCCTACCATAGCAAGTTGGAATGATTGAGCGAGTAATTCATTTGTCTCTACAGGAAGTTCCATAAACTCAATACCTTCTCTTATAATACCATCTACCAATCCTGCGTCTCTGCTTTGGATTGCTCTTAATAGTTTATCGTCCCACCTTTTTATTTCTACCTTTGTAGGTAATTCTTGTGATACATCATTCAGCAATTTCATCGCTTCATTAATATCATTTTGGTTGCGTTTATCGGCAACAGCAATATTAATCTCGTTTGCTAATATTCGCATAGAGTTTAATGCTTGTGCTAATTCACTCGCAGTTTGCTCTAATTGTAGTCCTGTATTCTTCTTTTCAATCACTTCTCTCACACTTGCGTTTCTTCTTGCGGTTAATTCTCTACCAATAGTGGTTAATGATTTCTCAATTTCTTCAGGAGTAGGTAGTAGTTGTAATACCTCTCTTGGGTTGAGTTCCACATTCTTACCTGATGTTTGTTGTAATCCTGTCTGTATTCCATTCACATTAGCAGTATTATTCATATAATTCACTAAATAAGGCAGGAATATCTCGGCATATACACCCATTCTATACTTCTTTTTGATTTCAGGATTAATACTATCCGCAAATTGGGTATAAAAAAGCATCTGTTTTGGTGATAATTCTTGCGATATTTTGTTTGCTTCTCGTCCATCTGCTATTTCAGCAAGTTTGCTTCTAACATCTATCTTGAGACGCTCTGTGTCTGCTAATTTTTCTTCAGTAGTTCTAAAATCACTTGGTTCTACTGGTAATTGTCCTGTGCGTTTATACACTTTGTTTGCCTGTAAGTTCATATCATCTAACCTAACTCGTAGGTCAAGATTAGCGAGGTATTGCTCTCTAAACTTTGCTTGGTCGGTTGGTGCGATATTAGGTTGTCCGCTCATATTATATATATACCAAAGAAAATAATTATTGGTATATATAATGTTTTTTTGCCCTTATTTAGCACTCATTATGTTTTCGTTTGTTTCTCTAATTTTCTCGTTAATCTCTTCGCTTTCAATTAGGTTGCCTCCAATATCCATAACCTTCATATCAGGGGGTAATTGGGGAACACCAATACGCCCATTCTCAACAGCGTATTTCGTATAATCATCATTACTACTAAACACTTTATCCAATACAATATCATTAAACTCTTCATCAATTTCTTCATCTGTCTTATTAAACCATAGGGTCATTTTATCTAAAACCTTCTTTTTGTCTCTTTTACTAAATGTTGATGGATTACTTAAAGGGTGTCTTCCCAAATCCTCTAAAGCAATCACTTTACATTTCATCGCTCTTTCCTTAAGTATTCTCAAGTCTTTTTCTGCTTGGGTTTC
>JAAHTH010000769.1_pt1 | contig 26340 bp, 37 predicted proteins | sample 6116091 | NCBI WGS metagenome assembly JAAHTH01 (sample SAMN13939990, study PRJNA603662) | sponge metagenome | isolation source: marine sponge | host: Mycale hentscheli | place: New Zealand | collected 2006
AAGACCTCTGCTCTAACCAACTGAGCTATCACCCCGTGATGCTTAGATTATAGCTTTCTGTTTCTAAATGTCACCAACTGTGTTCATGTTTTTATAACTAAACTCACCACAAAATAGATATATAAATTCAGAGGAAACTTTTAACCCCACTCAACTCTATGTCAAAATCAGCATTAGATCTCTCAGGAACAGGCGCACAGACCAACACCGCTGGCACCAGCGTAACCAGTGGCACCTCCTGGACTTTCTCAGGTCCATTCTATGTTACACAGCAAACGTTAGACGTAGACTACTTAAGAATTCCTGGTCAAACAAACTTGTCCAGCCATTCAATAACTTTGTCGAGTTGCACTGCCACCTACAGCCCACCAGCCACCACACATGTTATTGCAATTGTTAATGCGACAGTTCAAGCGTCTCTTGATTTCGGGGGATACTCTACGTCAGCTTTCCAGCAACCTCAAAAGTTCCAAATTAACTCTACGGATGTAGATCCTAATGGTGTAAGCTACGGAATATCCAGTCACTTCACTGCATCTCCCATGGGTCCGATGGGTTCAATCAATACAATCCAACCATTCTACAGTAGAGTTCCTTACGATAACGCAACTAACCAACCTGTCTTCACAAAAACGGTTCAAACTGCTACGTTCGCGATGTTCGATGTTCCATCAGGAACTCATGCTAATCAACCAGTTGATATCACACAGTACTGGACCAATTATGATCTTTGGAAAGACAAAGGTATTAACCCCAATTCGCCAGAGGGGCTTATTCCAGGAACTTTCCGAACATCACAGAACCCGGCTGCTAAGGTGCAGCCCGGTCTTTACAACATCTGGGGGACTTACGATCCTGCACAGGAATTCATTCAAGGTCAAACGAGTATGTTGGATACAATAGGAACTTACCTAAGGGCTGAACAAATGTTTGCTTCTCCAGTTGCTAACACTGCGCTCACTACCTTCGCCGGTAACCAAGTGCAACAAGTAACCAGAGACACAGGTATTGCCGAGTACGACAAGGCTAGGCACGAATACTAATTCGTAATAGTTGTTGCCTTCTTAGCTTGTGGGTCAACAGCGACATCGTAAGAAACGTGGTCATCTTGATAAAGGATGACCCTTTTCTTTAATGTAAGCTCGATATGAGTCCTTGGGAAGTTTAACTTACAAATACTACGAATAGCTTTTGGGATTGTGGTGGTTGTCTTTCTACTAAAAACATCGGACAGCAAGTTGCTGTAGTCGATAATTTTTATGTCTCCGTTCCTCTCCACTCTCATGTTTTCTTCATGAAAGTCGGCTCCCCAAGAGTAAGTGTTGTACCTTTTTAAGAAAGAGAAGTGACTTTCAAGTCTGTCGCGAAGCTTAGTAAATTCAGGATTGAACCAGTAATATTCACCTTTTGCTTGAGGGATAGGTCGAGGCACAAATGCCATCTCAAGAGCGTAACCTTCTTTGCTTAGTCCGAGACATGGAGCTAGGATATCGCCCAGTACAGAGCATTCTAGGGCTTTGTAGGCGGCATATTCAGCCTTGTTGTGGCACGGATACCCAACCTTTATGACTGTGCGAGAACCTTTTTTCTTAAGCACAATCCGGGTTGTGCCAGATGAACTAACCAGATCTAATTTAAACTTCTTTGCGATCTCAGTTGCAGCCGTCCATACCCCCTCCTTATTATCAGAGAAGAGAGTATGGACGTAGGAATCAATCCTGTTCAGTAGGGAGGTTGAAGCCATTCTGGTTTCGGGCACTAAAAGCCATAAGTTCAAATTGAAGCATTTGAAGAGGATCCCAGTCTTCAGAGAGCATGGTACCTCCAACCCAATCTACTAGATACTCAGCGGGCTTGTAGTCACCCCACACAACCTTACGTACAGCGTCGTTGAGTGTTTGCTCGATGTGCTCAGACTTCATAGTTCCTCTTCATGGATTTCTTCAGTTGAGAGATAGCCTTGTTGGTGTAGTGTACAGACAATCCTGTAGTGCTCTTCAAAGCAGAATGGTTGATAGTTCCATCACGCGAAAGTAGCCCAGGATTCTTGATAATTGCATTCATAACCTTCTGGACATCTTCGGGTTGGGACTTGGTGAAGTCCTCAAGGTCTACCGAAGAAGCGTCATATGAAGCCTTTGGATCTTCAATTCTTTCATGCAAGCTACCACTACCAAAGTCCCCCGCAGAATCGAGATCAAGAGAAACATGGCTGTTTCGGAAAGACATCTTCTTAGTAAGAGGAATGCCCTTCTTTGCTTTTCGATTCCAGAGCACCGTTTTAGTATACTGGTCGAACAGCTTTGTATCAACCGCCTCGTCAAAGTCCTTACCTGTCTTCTTCTTAAACCCTTCAATAGACTCTAATGCAGCGATGCACAGATCTGCATAGTTATCCTCATGGTTTGCAACAGCATCATCACCCGAGATCTTCATGGCAATAGTATGCATCAGGCGACCGTAACGCTCCTCGTAGAGAGCCCATTGTTCATCAGTTAGTTTAATCATGCAATGTATTATAGCACAGCACCTTATGATTTCAACTATCCAATCTAACCTTTTCATCCCGAGCGACTTCACGGGAATCCTTACCCATGCTCAGGAGGCTATACCCACAAATATCTCGCCAAGGAGACTCATCGCCATAAGTGGGGTCGGTCGCAAGCCTGAACAGCTTATCTACAACTCTGCAAATGGTAAGCACATCTAGATACTGCTCTGGTTTGATTCCCTCAGGGAATAAGACCTTCAAAATCTTGTGAGCCTTTCCAAAAGAATCACCGTAGGCTTCCTGCTTCTCAGCAACGAGTTTACCGACGCTTTTCCCTAGTTCTTCGTACCTGTTCATTTTTACTTCCTGTGTTCCTCTTAAAAATATCTGTCCTAAAGTCACCTCTACGATCCATGCCAAGACACCTTGCACATGTCTTGGACTTATTGTATTCATACAACTCTGTGTAATCACCACAAGAGTTGCACTTACCTTTCTCTACAAGCTTACGCAATCTCACCTTCCAGCCATTGGATAATCGGGTCGTACATATGGCTCTGTATAACTACCGAGAAGTCATTATGACCACCGGCCCTCACGTATTGGTAGGTGGCATTGGCTCGGCCCTTTACAATGGTAAGCAAGGAGATGATAGCCTTAAACTTTTTAGTCTTATTACGCTTGGAAGCAGTTCCTTCGAGAACAGCTAGCTTCTTAAGAACATCCATTAAATATTGAGTGAGTTCTGTTTGTTCAGGTGTCATGCTCTTATTATAGCGAGGATAATGCAACAGTATTAATAATTTCCAACTTATCTTCCACTACTTCCCCATCATATTTACTGCTTCCATTCTCAGGGTGTCGGTTGGAAAGTATCTCCTCTGCAAGAGGTAAGCCTACCAGTCGTTTAATTACCCTTTGAATATCACGAGCACCGAACTCCTCAGAGTAGCCATGCTTGATGATATAGCCAAGGATCTCAGGAGTAGCTTTGATAGGGTATTTAGACAGCGCGAGCTTGGCGATGTCTGTAATATCCTCACCTGTCAGATCATTAAAGAACACAAACTCATCTACCCTACCTCTAAACTCTGGCGAGAAGGTGACTTCAATGGACTTCATGATCTGCTCTTTATCACCAGCAGAGTTTGCATCACTACTAAAGCCTACAGTCTCCGTCTTCAAATCCTTAAGACCACAGTTTGAGGTCATGATGAAAATAGAATCTGTTAGATTGATTTCATTCCCAGAATTATCCGTAAGTGTTCCGGTATCTAAAAGACTCAGTAGAATGTTGTAAAGCTTTGGGTGAGCTTTCTCAATCTCATCAAATACAATAGTCCATCGACTAGACTTATCAGCTTTCTCCTTTATTAAGGAGCTTTCCGAGTGTCCAATGTAGCCAGGAGGCGAACCTAGAAGCCTGCTAACTTCATGACCGTTAGTAAACTCAGCGCAATTGATTACCCAAAAGTTAGGAGAATACTTTTCACCAAGCTTTCTAGCAAGCTGTGTTTTGCCCCTTCCCGTCTTACCAATGAAGAAGAGGTTCATGTGCTTACTGAACTCAGCAGCTTTCAACTTCACAGCATCACTTACAGCCTGAATCGCTTGGTCCTGCCCAATGATATTCTTTTTTAAGAATTTACCAAGGTTACTGATCTCTTCCAAGGTAGTAAGACCAACATCACCTTTACTCTTACTTGGCTTGGGCTTTGAGGTTTTTTTCTCTAAAGCTTTCTTAAGCTCTTCATCATTCTTTGAATCTTTAACTAGATTTTCTAAAATGATGGATTCAGGAAGGAGTTCATTAATCTCATAACAAACATACTCAATCCTAAATTCTGGGTAATACTCTACGATGGCGCTGTAGTAGGCTCCGAGTAGCTTGTATTCCAGAAGCGGATCCTTTACGGCATCCTTAACCTTTAACGCCTCTTCAATCCTGGATACGAATGTTTTCTTCTCGTCACTAGTTACAGTGTCAACTACAACAATCTTTACGTACTTAACGAAATCAAACTCACCAGACTTAGAAGACTTTATAAACTTTGTAAGCCTACCCAAGATTAGGTTAAACTGACGTTCGGTCAGTCTTTTAAGGTGAATGATAGAGTTGAGTTCAGAAGAGAATGCTTTAATATTATTAGTCTTTCTCGGCATTTGTATCCTTACTAAGCATCGCGTTTAAGTTGCTAAAAACAGAACCTTTAAGTTCTTGTTGGGCAGCACTCGACTTACCCTCCAGATCCATCTCTTTAAGCTGATACTTTTGCATTGTCTGTGCCAACTTAAGAAGTTTCTCATTTGCAACACCCATCTGACCAAGTGCATTGGTAGACGCTGCGATAATTTTAGTAAATGCATCCACATTCGGATTGCCGTTATCATCAAAGACTACTCGATTACCTGCTAAGTCCTGCATTGCAGTCTTGCAGTCCTCAAAGAGTTGCTGTGCAGAATCACGATCTGCCTTAGCGTTGTCCTTAATTTCTTTCACTAGTCGGCTCATCTTTGTGTCCGACCACATTTTGGTTTTGAGAATGTAGTTTGCCATGAAATAGTTCCTCATCAAAGGTATCAAGATCTTCTTCGTCAACGATATCGTCTTGATAGTCGGGAAGGTCCCTATGACTATTTAGTCTAGGGCGACGATTCCCATACGTTTTCTCTCTTCTAAATGTCCTGCCCATGTTTCTGTTTGAGATCCGCGATGTAAGTGCCCTTAAGGAATTTGTTAGTATGCCAGAAGTAAAATGGCATAGCAAAGTCCAAAGGTTTAATAATGAAATCGAGATGTGTGATATAGATGACAAGGTTAGCCAGTGACTCCAGGAAGGATAATAGACCATAGGCCACTAGTCCTGTTCTTTTTATAAGATATCTCATCCTTTTTCCACCATTTTCTCCATGAACTCCTGGAATGCTTGTTCCCTGGTCAGCCCAGAGTCTCGTTGCGCCTTAGTCATCCTGAATCTCTTACCAGTTTTCTTCTTGTAATCTTCAATATCAATGAAGGGAGCGTTGATATCATTGCTGCTTGAAAGCTGCCTCTTCAATGTCTCGTCAATTAAACTGGTGAGCCTGTCCTCTAAACTTTCCATATTCTATAATAGTATATATTATTCTTCGTTCAGAAGATCAGTGATAGGCTTCACACCCTCATCTTTAGATTCGATGAGATCCTTGAGGTGAGCAGACTGGAACTTCTTACCTGTCGATTTGACAGTATACCAAGCTCCCCCACGCTCAACCACACCATCTGCCTCAAGGTGAGGTAGAATACCGTGGTAAGGGTTGATGCCTTCGTCAAACATCAGTTCAAAGTCGCACTCTCTGAAGGGGACATGAATCTTATTCTTCAGATTCCTAACTTCACCTTTAATACCCGTAGGTGCGTGCTTGGGTCCGATCTTGTCGCCCTTAGCAGTTTCAAGGTTAACAGCAAGGTAATACTCAAGAGCGTTACCGCCTGCTGCTGCCGTCTTGGTGGGGCGGTAACCTCCAATGTCCTTTCTAAACTGGTTAACGACCACAAGGGCAACCTTCTTAGGTCGTAGGTGTGGATTCAACCTACGGAGTAGGGCACCAGTTTTCTTTGCTCTCTGAGCGCCGTCCATGTTATCGCTTCGCTTCTTTTCATTATCTTGCTCGGTGGCTACATCTTCAGCCTCTCTGAAGAACTCATCCTCAGAGGGAGACACTGCGATACTGTCATAGAATATGACGATAGGAGTATCCTCATCGTCCCTCCTAATCGCATTGATGGAATCATGAATGAATTTGAAGGAAGCCTCAAGCGTAGGAGGAGCAGCATAGATGAGTTTACCTGGGTCCAAGCCCAGAGTCTTAGCGAACTCTGCACTGTATGCGTTCTCAGTATCAACGATTACTGTGTAGTAATCCTTCTTCTGAGCCTCTCGTAAAATGTGAGTACCAAACACAGTCTTTGCAGTCGATGCTGCGCCTACGAACTGTGTGATCGCTCCGACGGGCACACCACCATTATATTTGCCCGACACAATCTTGTTCAGGGCATAGGATCCTGTAGATACAAGATCATACTTCACCTCTTGCTCAGACAGCATAGAGGCGTTCTTTAATCTAGCTAATACATCTGGGTTCATACTACGATTATAGCACTTAACTCTCAGAGATAGATAAGTTTTTCTTGAACCAGGAAGGAGCAGGCGTGCCCCAATTCCACTCCGCAATGCTAGCCTTATCACCCATGTAGTAGGCTCTGTAAGCCTCTACAGGGCACGATCTCTTGTACTCATCAGGCATTGCCTGTGCGAAAGGAGTAAGGCCAACATCAGGCATGTCACTAGGAGCCTTGATTAGATGATGCCATAGCTCTCCTGATTTGTGATCCTTACCTCTACGACTTCTGAACTCTAGCAAGAGGGCAAAATAAAGGTCATAGGCCCAGCCATAGTTAGCCTTGGACTCACGAATCCACTTAGTGCAAGGGTGGTTGAGGTGAGCTTTCTTGTACACCTTGTCGGCTACTGGCGTTTCATACACATGATGAGCAGTCGAGAGCATCTGTGCAGTCTCTAGGATCATCTTGACGCAGTGCTTATCGCAGTGCATTTTAGCAGCGGTCAAGGGGTTAGTGTCCAGTACGAATATGTTCATGCGTCAGATTATAGCGATCGTCCAGTATTTTACCACCCTCAGATGTAGGAAAGTCACTAAATACTTGTATACCATGGCTATAGTGCCCCCTAACCCCAATGACACAGTAACTAGGGCTGATCTTAATCAGCAATTGGAAGTTCATGCCAAAACTGTTGAGCTTCAAATACTACTATCCAAGCAACAGGAAGAGATCCTCAATAATTTAAGTAAATGTGTAGAGGATCACAGGGGTATTAAAAGAAGTCTTGACCTATTGGAAAGACGAACCTGGAAACAGGGGTGGCTATTCTGGGGTATGATCTTTTCACTTATCTCAACTTCAGCAGCTTTAATATCTCAGGTGAATAACTAATGACTGAACTACATCAACAGCTTTTAAATAAGATCACAGATATCAAAAGTGATAGCCCTTGCCACCCATGCTATGCAGAAGACACAGACCTCTACGAGAAAAATCTCGCAGAGGTTTCTTGCATGTTAGAGGACGAGATTGAAAAGCTTAAAAGCAGAATCGCTTAGTTGCAATCATCTTCGTGATCGTTGTTCTCTCGACGTAATCCGCCACCCTCTTTAAATCCGTGAGGGTAACGTGCTCTTAGCTTCTCTAGGTTTGCGATAGCCACCTCTTGCAAGTCTATACCCAGATTGGCAGCAGCCATTGCGACGTAGTAAAGAATGTCCCCAAGCTCTTTCTTTGCATCCTCTGGGTTCATGGGCTTATTGTGGAAGACATGCTTCTTAATGAGTTCACAGTATTCACCAGACTCACCAGCAATCCCAAGCGCCCAGTTTAAGTTTGCTTGCTCCCAAGTAATATCCTTGTTTGCAGTTCTGTCACATTCTTTCTGAAATTTATTAAAGTGCATTACTTTCTAACCTCCTCATTTGATTTTAAGACCGCTTTCAAAAGTGTGGGCTCAACCTCTCCGGCAACTGCAAAAGAAATCATAGCATTAAGATCCTTAGGTAGACATTTCCCACCAAAGCCCCTGTTGTCTTTGAAGACCGCTGTATGCATTGGATGCAGTCTCGGGTCTAACAACCAAGCCTCGCGGGCTGCATTCCAATCTATGCCCAATTGTTCACAGATTGAGTATATCTCATTGCAGAATGCGATCTTAGTAGCATAGAAACAATTCTCCATGTATTTCACCATCTCAGCAGTTTCCCAGGTTGTCTGATGGTATTTCTTCATCGGACCAGTGATGGGGAGATAGTAATCAATAGCCTCAGAGCAATCCACAGGCTTCCCTCCAAATATAAAGAAAGGAGTTTCCTTTACATCTGTATGGAAAGCATAGGGTGACCAATACTTGGACTCGCCACAGTACTCAGGCGCGAAGACAATTCTATGACCATACCTTCTGCCAAGAAGCTCCGTTGTCCCTACGGGAACAGTGGACTTTAGGATGACCAAAGGAGTATCCAGCCAACTGGCTACCTCTTCTACAATAGAGGTATCACATGCACCATCCTCTTGCATTGGTGTAGGCACACAGATTACACCAAGATCACATTCGTTGATCTCTTCTTGGGTGTGTGAGTTCTCTTCATTTGGATCGTAGATGAAAACATCATAATGATCCTTGAAGAATTCCACCATGGCCTTACCTACATAGCCATGACCAATAATCGCTACTTTCTTATTCATGTTATCGCTTTTCTAATCTGATGCATCTTCTCATGCAACAAATCAAATGTGTTAAAGTCTATTGCTTGCAGAGGATCACTGACCGAGCTATCAGGGTCATAATGCACCTCTATAATAGTGCCATCAGCACCCGCAGCGATAGAAGCTTTTGAAATACTTGGAACAAATTCTCTGATGCCACAAGCATGGCTAGGATCGATAATTATAGGGAGGTGAGAGTATTTCCTAACCGCAGGTACGACTGTAATGTCAGTAACCCATCTAGAGTTTGCATCGTGAGTTGCGAAAGAGTTAACACCCCTCTCACACAGGATTACCTTGTGCGAACCGTTTGCCATCACCCACTCGGCTGCACCTAAAAAATCTCGTAAGCTAGCTCCTGGGTGTCTCTTCAATAAGACTGGGACACCAGACTCAGCAATCTTTTCAAGAAGATTATAGTTTTGCATGTTACGAGCGCCAACTTGAATAATATCAGCGACCCTTGCAACATCGGGTACTTGATCAATACTCATAGCTTCGGTCACTATGGAAACATTTAACTCTTCTCTAACCTCTTGAAGTATATCTAATCCTTCCTTCCCCAACCCAGTATTAGCATTAGGGAATGTACAAGGTTTAAAAGCTCCTGCTCTAAAGAAGTTAACCCCTAAAGACTTAAGATAGGATGCGATTTTAAATACTTGATCTCGACTCTCCACTCGACACGGACCAGCAATCGTCAACAAATCTTTCCCAACTTGTGTACCATTAATCTCAAAGATACTGCGATGGGTTTCGTGAAGTTTAGAGACAAGTTTTAAGTTGTTCTCTTGATCTTTTAAAGTTATATCCTTCATAGTGAATTTTAGTAATAGTAATCAGAGTTGTTTTTAAGCATCTCCCGCTCTAAAGCTTTCTCGGCTAGGTAAAGAGTTCTAACATCATGAATATCGATCATACTATACTCGTCTTCGTTTTCTAAGATGTAAACGTTCTCACCTATCCTCCCTCCATCTTTTACAACAGAGCTTCTAGTCGCACAAGCCATCCCAGCGTCTTCCCTAAGTAGATTCTCGGACTTTTGTCGAGGGACATATACCTTAGCAGTTAAACGCTCATAGGTATTCCCTTTCTTTTTCCAGAACTTTTTGTGAGTTGTAAAAGCAACAAATGCGGAATGTAAATCAGGATTTTCAATTAGCCTCTCAACTAAATGATCAATCATGAATCTCTTCCTAAAAATATCAGTGCATTGAAGGTAAACAACAATGTCAGTCTTGTAGGCTTGGTTATCCTCTAACCACGTAACCGCGTGTTCTAGCACACTCTCAGAGGAAGCCGTATCATTCGCAAGATGTGAAGGTCTAATGAACGGAGCTTCTGCACCTAAACCTATGGCTATGTCACGTATCTCCTCACTGTCGGTGCTCACAATTATGCGATCAACAAGCTTAGATTTTTTCGCAGCCTCTATCGTATAATAAATTAAGGGCTTACCCATGAGTGGGTAGATGTTCTTGTTCTTAAGACCTTTAGAACCTCCTCGGGCTGGAATGATAGCTACTACATTCGCCATTAACCCATCCCCTTCCAAGTAGCACACCCATGTGTCCAGTGGTGATCACACACGGTCTCGGGGTCATACACAGATACCAAACCCTTACTCTTCATTTCTTTAGCCCAGTGACGATCTTCCTTACCACTTATGAGTTCGCAGAAAGGTTGCTCCTCCCACACGCGCATTGGTATGAAAGAGAAAGCGTTATGGAAGAAGGGATCATCTGTATCTTCGCTTTCTGTTAAGTTAACCATACACTCTTCATGAGAGAAGTTATGCCAAGCATTTTTAGGAACAAGTCGCCTACCCTTGTAGATTGGACGTTGCTTACCTATAACCCCAAAACAATTCTCTTGATCAAGGTAAGACTCAAGTTGTTTCCCTGCTTGTCTAACTTCACAGTGAGCCGAAATACAGCAAACATACTTACAATCCAGCTTTGAAAATCCAAGGTTTAAAGCCTTTCCTGGGGAATATTCATTTTTTGGAATTGTTGCCAGCTTAGGCTGGAACATCCTAGCAATAGACAACGAGTCATCAGTAGATTCATTATCTACAATTACAATTTCTGAATCAGGGAAGTAATCTTTAATAGACTGTAAAGCATACCCTACCCATTTCTCTTCATTCTTAGTCCTTACCAAGAACCCAAACTTACTAGCCATAATTGCTCTCCATGTGATCTATAATTCTAGCTGATGCGCTGCCTTCAGGTCCAAGAAATTGTCTTGGATTATTTTCGTATAATGCGGGTATGTCTGGGCACGATGACGGTTTAATATTGTAGTTTTCCACTACCGACTCCTTGCCAAGCATAACAACCTCTTTCATAATAGACGAGCCTGTGTTGATTATTTTGTCAGCTATGGTAATAAATTCCATAGAAGCGTGTGGGTACCAAGACTCATCAGAGAAATTAAGGTACTTCTTATGTTCTTGCCTTATAGGATCTTTACCTCTCGTTTTAAGTAAAGGTGTATACCCCTGGCTCATTAAGCCACTACAAAGTTCTTCTATGCTTAACTTAGACATATCTCTTGCCTTAGGGTAGACAATCAACGCATACTTTTGCTCGGGATTAAGGTGATACTTACGATAAACCTCTGTAGGGTCTACAGTTACGTCATACTTAGGGGAACCCAGGTATAAGTTCTTATCACTAATGCAGTTGAAAAACTTAGCAAAGTATTCAGAGGGAAACACAACATGATTTACCTTATTAATATAAGTTGAGTATAACTTAGGAAAATCATACATGTAAGTTAAAGCATAGGAGATAGGTGAATGATCAGCACCAATACCCTCAACGCAAACAGTGATGTCCCCTGATTGCTCATACTTAAATCCATGGGTATGTAACAGGTCGTCACATACTTTCCTGTGTGATACATTACAGGGGTTGTTGTACTTACGATTACATGCAAGAGAGAACACTGGGTCATGCCCCCTCTTCTTTGCCTCCAGTGCTACCGGGACAAAATACCTCAAAAAGGTCATTTCAGTAAGTGGGAAGTGTATCTTCATTTACTTAATTTGTATAGTATGTAAAGCTGAGGTACGTCCGACCACAGAGATAACATGTCAACCGAAATATCACTCCAGTAGTTTAGTTGACTGGGGTCTAGGATTACAGGAACCTCTTTTGTAATAGCTTCGTTCAGGTCATCATAGCCAAACTTCTTACAGTTGTGTAAGAAATCCTCCGCATGGAAGTGTTTTGAGTAGTTACTATTCCAAAGAATTGACCAAAGATAGTTATCATCCTTGTAAGCGTACTCATGTTCCCCATCCTTCACCCAGCCTATCTTGTAGTTATCAAATCTCCAGTGGTCGCCAAGCCCCCAATCCAAGTAAGCGACACCACCTTCGTTCAAGTGATCGTAAACTTTCTTAACAAACAACTCAGGGTCCTTTGCAAAGTAAGGACATCGGGTGGATATGATTGTGTCATACTTCTTGGGTAGGGTCCAGTCCGAATTTATTTCCCAATTACCAAGAGATAAGTCATAAAGATCTCCTTCAAATAGGTTGTTATCATCAAAGCCTAGTAGAGCCACAGCACCCTTAGGTTTAATTGTGTTCTTATAAAAAGGAAATACGTAAGAGTTACTTTTACCCATTAGGTTTCAAATATGTGATAAGGTTCTGCGTTCTTTAGTCTAGTGAGCAAGGCGCTAACATGGCCATCAGTTAAAGCATTTTTAAGATGCGTACTAAAGTGATATGTTGCGGCTATATCGCCCTCAACAAAAGGAATCTCTGGAGGGCTGGCATTGCAGTAGTGTATATTTAACTTAGAGAGATCCAAGTCATTATACATCTTTGTGGTCGGGGCATGTCCCTTTAAAAGAGATAAGTGCGTGTAACCATGGTCAACCAGCAGGTTTACAGCATCTTGGCTAATTTTCCAGGCTGGTGGTCTGAATACTTTCTTGAAGTCCAAAGATAACTCATTGATTAAAGAGTTGATCTTTACAAGTCTTTTATCTAACTCAGGTTTAGATAATCGAAGAAACTCATCATTATTATTCCTAGGACCTGAACTGTGGTGGTAGCCATGAACATTTAGTGCTATATTCTCATGCTCTTGAATTAACCTAAGCCTCTCAACAAAAGAAGAATGGTTATTCAAAATGAAAGGACCGTTATTATCCCTAATCATTGCAAAAGTTACAAAAAGATCCACCTTTAAACCAGCGTCTAAAAGTTTTTCTACATTATGCCAAAGCTCAAAGCTTTGAGTAGGTCGGGGGGAGAGATCATCAATCCCTATCTGAACTTTCATTTTTCTCCACTAGTAGCCCATACTCGGGAAAATACAAATAATCAATATTTGTTCTTAGAAAACAATCAACGCTATGCTCAGGAGTTTCACAAATAGGCTCCCGGTCATTAAAGCTAGTGTTTAACAGGATAGGGACTCCCGTTTTAGCGTGAAACTTACTAATCATATCATAGTAATTTTTATTCTGATCTGCGTTAACTGTTTGAACTCGTGCTGTTTTGTTTACATGTTCTACCGCTGGGGCAAGTCCAAGTTTATCCTTTTTGAAATCAAAAACAAAAGACATATAAGGAGACGGGAAGCAATTATCAAACCAATCCGAAGCGTGCTCCTCCAAGACACTGGGTGCAAAGGGTCTAAAGGACTGTCTGTGCTTCACCTTCTCGTTGATGAGGTCTTTCATACCGTCACTAATGGGACTAGCCAGGATGCTTCTGTTGCCCAGAGCACGGCGACCAGATTCGCTTCTCCCCTGAAAAACAGCTACGATCTTATTATCTACTAATAAATCCACGCAGCTATCGACGGAGACATCACTTACTACTGAAACTTTATCCTTAACATTGTCTAAAGCATCTTTAACGTCAGCCTCAGAGTATGTCTCACCAAGGTAAGGAGATTCAAAGTGATCTACGCGAGGGTTACCTAAGACATTGTGCCAGTAATGTTGACACGCACCAATGGTGTGCCCGCCAGCGTAAGGGACAGGCGGGACAAAGAAGTTATCAAACTTATCTTTATACTTAGAAACAACCTTACCCAGTGACACCGAATTCAATGCAACACCACCAGCAAAGCAAATATTTCTAGACTTAACATTTGCTTGCCCCAAGTGATCTATCAACTCAAATATTGACTCCTCTGTTACCTTTTGAAGAGCAGCCGCTAAATTGTACTTCTCTTGATCACTCTCCTCTGCTATGACTCGGTACTTGTTGAGGTAAGGGTGGTATACCTCCTCTTCAGGCGGCACGTACACACCCTTCTTTGCACCCGGTGGCGATGGACTCACAAGATGAAAGTCCTTCTGTACCATCTTGAGTACGTCCTCGTAATACTTATCTGGATCGCCTAGAGCAGCCATGGCCATTACCGTGCCAGCTTGGTGGCCCCTAGGATAACCTGCTGATAGCTTGAAAACGTACCTTGTTAGCCGTCCCCATAGACGACCTAAACTAAAGCTAGAATTGTCTACCGACAGGATTCTCGTGATGTTATTCCCTTCTGCATAGTATACGCATGTAGACTTCACACCGTCCTCTTCCTGACCCTCACTATCTAGAGTGATGATAAAAGAGTCTTTTAGATTTGAAGAGTAAAATGCATGTGCTGCATGGCAAAAGTGGTGTGGGTAAAATGAAATTTCCTTACCCAGCTTACCCTTGAGATTGTTCTTAGGGTATACGGAAACCCAGTGATCAATGTCCTCAACGGTCAAGTTATTCTTGTCGAGATAGTGTTTCTTTAGATAATCAATGCTGTCTCCACCGCACTCTTTGATTCGAGTGTATCTCTCGAACTCAATATGCTCCTTTACCTTACCGTCTTCCATGACACAGTAACCACCATCGTGCCAGTCATACAAGCCTACAATTCTAGTTACCATATAAGTTTCCTACCCTTCCCTACACTTTCAATTATAGAACAGTAATCTTCACACACATCGTCTATGGATTTCATAGGAGAAAGGATTGAGTATAGCTCAGAGTAATCTCCATAACCAACCCCTCGCTTACCAACGTATTCAGGTATACTACCCCCTTCGGTGTGGTAAAAGACTGGTAGGCCACAAGCAATTGCCTCAAGAACATGATTAGCACCCGCCTCTAGCTTAGAAGCAGTTATATAAAAATCATGCTTAGGAAGCTCTTCTGCCAATTGTTCTTTACTCATCGGAGGTATAAGACGAGTTGGACTCTCTACTTCAAAGCAAGGACGACCTATAAAGGTGAACTCCACACCAAGGCTGTCTTGATCCCTTTGCAATTTCTCATAAATATCTTTACCCTTCATTGGATTATCCGACCAATGATGGGTCACCACTTTTAACTTTTTAGTAAACACACCATCGTCAGCAACATTTGGTATTACATACGTTGGAATGTCTGCGTACACGCTCAGTTGATTTTTAGCCCATTCACTAGGGTATATGATCGCTGACGCGAAAGGTAAGGTCTCCCTTAATAATTTAGTTAATTGAGGTTTACCGTGGGTGCCTACATCACCTACCCGCTGAACTACAGGTATCCGAGATCTGTATAGATGTTTGGCTGTCCTCGGGTCGCTCACGAAAGCTACATCACACTTATCGTCTAAGTGAAATACAACATCATGCCCTTTTTTTATTAAGTGGTCCCTAAGCCTGCTTAATAATACGTTGCCACCGCCCCATGCTGTGGTGGCTTTTTTGGGGGTGTTTCCAAAAACAATTCTCATTTCTTCGTTAGTAGGACTTGACCATAATTAATTTGGTCATCAGTAAGATCTCTATCATCCTGGAAAATACGCCGATCCATGATAATTAGCTCCTTAGATTCATCTTCTATCTGGTCGATGACTTGGCTGCACTCGATACTCTCTTCAGCCTGTTGTTTATGATAGTCGTCGAACAGCAGAACTTTCTCATATTTATCCTTTGTGTTTTCCCAGTCTTGTCTCACAGCGTCAGCAGTATGATCACCGTCAATATAAATGAAATCATAAGAAGAGGTATCCTTTGCTAGATAATTTTGAGACTTCTCTTTTACAATTTCAACTTGACTTGTCCACTCGGAAGGGAAAATTTTGCATAAATGGTCCCACAAACCGTAATCAAAAAAAGGATCAATCGTGGTAATTATACCACCACCAATCTCACTCATGGCTTTAGCAGCACATATAGCGGAGTATCCCCGGCCAAATCCAATTTCTAAATAACTCTTGATGTTATATCTTCTTATCAAAGAGTAAATAAGCATTCCGCGTTCATAGTTTGGACGGAAGAAACAACCCTTAGTTTTGAATAACTCAGAATCAGGAGATCTACTCTTGTATGCAGTAAAGTGACCTATCTGGTCAAAGTCACCTAAACTTAACTGGTCTAATGGGTGACCCAATTCTTCTAATTTATCTTTTATATTAATTTCTATCATCTAACTTTTCCTTAATTAGTTTAACTAACTCCATATGATCATGGTTCTCGAAATCCTCATGGCACTTCTCACAAAAAGTTTTCATACCACACACACCGTGTGTCGAAGCGTTTAAGGTTATATTCTGAGGGTATGCCACCATCTCTGAACTATGATGTCCACATATCACTATAGCAGATTGAGTGCCAACAGCAGTAGCTGCATGTACTAGACCACCCTCGTTGCTTAAAAACATTACGCTCTTACCTATGAGGGCTGCTGCTTCTCTAAAGCTTGCCTTACCAGTAAAATCTATAACAGAGTTTAATACCCTACTACCAGCAGCACCTATCTGCACAATAGGCAAATGATCCTTTAACCCATCAACAATAAGCTGCCATTTATCCCAGGGGTATTGACGATTGACGGTATAGCTTTGCTTGGAATGAGGCTCTATGGTTAGAAATATGTCAGGAAGTTCTGAAACTAGCTTAGACACCTTCTCAATCTCCTCCTCTGTAAAAAACAGGTCACACTTCAGTTCTGGTTCGTAGATACCATAGTACTCACATATGGTTTGAATGATATGCTTATCTTTCTTATGAATTGCCTTCTTGGGAGTATCTGAGATACAGTAGTTAGTTTCCTCTTTCCCTAAGTCCAGAATGAAACAGTTTTGGGTATGCTCAGTAACAAAGTTAGGGTTATTTAAGAAGATATCACTGGACACTATCTGCCCACCATTTACGGGTAAGCATGGTCTTTTTGATCTCTTAGTTATTTCCCTGGCTGCTGCTGTCCAAGTTAAGTGTCCCCCTAATCCCATTTGAATATATCTCCATACTTATTAGCAGCACAAGCAATGTTCAGATCGAATCTCTCAAAGCCCTTCGGTATCTCTAGAACTCTTAAAATGCCATCTACCACAATGTTATTATCAACCTTATCAGGGGAGTATAGAGAAACTCTATCGCCATAGTTATAGTCTTCTTCTAGCTGAAGGATTACGCCATTACCTTTAATTAGCTCAGGGGTTCCTCCATTATGTGAGCACATTACAGGAATTCCACAAGCTAAAGACTCGACAACTGTATTTGGACATGAGTCTAGCCAAGATATAAAAAGCATTGCGTCTGCACATGCATATATCGAAGGAAGATCTCTATGCGGATACTTCTTTAGCATGAATACGTTTTCTGGGATCTCACAATCAATATTATAATCCTGACCGCCGAGAACTAGAAGGCATACATGACTAAGCTTAGGGCTTTTAAACGCCTCTACAAGCTCCTCTAATCGCTTATGCCTTCTCCAAGAGGCAGAGGTTATACAGACCTTCTCATAATCCTTAGCCTTCGGTTCAGGCAGGTAGGGTTTCACCCAAGGGTTGAAAGATGACGGAACTCCATTATGAATCACAACATTATCTTTTACGATTCCTGTAAATGCTTCATAAACTTTTTTGGAGAACTTAGACTGAAAGACAACCTTATCAAACATCTCATAACATTTAAATATAGGCTTATTCAATGAATCGCAATTAGGGTTATGCTTGTCAAAATACAGACCATCTAACCTTAAAATGTTATTAGCCTGGGGGAAGTAGGTTCCCGTAATAATTGAAATATTATTAAAGCTATCATTAGACCTCGTATCGATAAAGGTGTGACCTTGATCAACGAGAGCATCCTTAAGTCTAGTAGCGAATATGTTAGGGCCACTATTATCGTTAATATTATTTACGTAGAATTTGCTCATAAGGAGTTCTGTTTCTAATTTCGTTTGCTGTCTCATGTTGCTCTGCCATACTATGCTTATGGACATTATCAGGAGTCTTAACGTTGTAAACGTACATGAAGTGCGGGATATAGACTGACCTATAGGGTCCAGCCATTTCCAACATTGGATACATGAATGCGGTGTCGCCCCCAGCCTTAATCACAGACCCATCATTCCTACGTAAGTCGGCACTTTTAATTCTTCTCCAAAGAAAAGCTTTCCAGCTTCTCAAGTGAGTAGTAGTGTAGCGCAGCTTTCGTAATTCATCCCATATGGGAGGGTTTTGAGCGAACCCAGCCTGAACGCTATTACCATCCCATTGCAGGAATTGCCCATAAGTCATCCAAGCACCGTGATCGTATGCCTCCGCAAGACGATCTAACACTTGGTCGTCAGGAAGCCAATCATCACCATCCAGCGTTAAGCAAATATCATCATCGTCAATTTCTTTCTTGGACATTACATGTTGATAGTTACCAACTTGATAAGTTTTAGCCTTATTAGTAATGAGGACAATACGAGAGTCAGTCCAAGCCATCTTTGAAACTATGTCTCTAGAGTTGTCATCAGACAAATCATCTAGGACGTAGCAAACCCAATCTTCGCGCTTCTGAGCCTGGAGAGACTTAAGGCATCTTTCAATGTATTCTCCAGCATTGTAACAAGTAGTTATAACTCTAAACATTTTTTCCATTTCTCCATGATAACATCATCATCACATTCATAGTCTCCTGGCCCACGAGTGTTAAAGTCGTAGCCTCTATATTCTATACCCATCTTTAAACACTCACCCTGAATCATAGGCAGGCATTCTCTCTTTGATGACGAGTAAATAACATCTAATTGATCGTAGACCTCTTGCATATTGGTTGAGACACCACAATAAATAACATCCTGACTCAGTAAGGGCGCGACTTCTTGAACGAAATAAGCAGGGTCACTTACTGACCCGTAGATTATGACCTTTGAGACATCCTCGTCCCTTAGAGCGCGTTGTATGGACTCGTGAACACACTTATGAGGGTCAATGCTACCTATGATACCCGCAACCTTGTCAACCTCTCGAATCTCACCCTTCTTATACTTTGTAATTACATTAGGGATTACCCACCCATCAACACCTTGCCAATCTTTTTGAAACTTTGAAACAAATTGAATATTGTCGTAACAAAGACTTGGCATATCCTTCAAAGGGAAAAGGTTTGTCTCATGGCAGGATAAAATTAACTTCTTAACTGGCGGGCGGTTGGTCATGTTTAAGAAGTGGTAAATCACTATATCATCCCGATCAAAACTCAAGCTGTTTAAGTGACTCCATCGGCAATTAATGCCTTCCCATTTACTATCATCCCCCTGTTTGTGTCCTGGCGTATACAGGCAGGCTTTATACCCTTTTGAGTTAAAAAGGTTAACGAGATTGTTTAAAGCGATTGTTGAACCCCCAACCGCACCCCATGCACTTGCAACTTTAATCATTTGGTTTAAACCCTGTATCCTTCATTGCTTTCAAGTATAAATCATACCTTAATTTGCTTTGCTTTCGGCCATCATACAAGTCCTTAGTTCGATCGTGCAGATTGAGACCAAGCTCAATGCGGTGCTTTTTATCTTTACAAAGCTTAGAAAGAACACGAACCCACTCACTTCGAGGTGCTCCTGGATCGAGTAAGTATCCTGTCTCTCCGTTAATAATTGTGTCTTCGTAACAACCCACGTTGCTAGCGACTAAAGGGATCTTGTAGCGTGAACACTCTGCAACCTTGATGTCCGACTTAGAGTCATTGAAATTATTCATTTCCAAGGGAGCGATAGCTACATCCATGTCGGCGTAGTAACGTCCATATTGGTCTGGGGGTAATGCGTAGTGTACGTTGAAGTTTTTACCACCCTTAAAGCCATTCAAAAGGTGGGACATATACTCAGGCCACACCTTCGCCTCCCAACTATCCTTAGGCTTCTTAGGGTCTGGTGGTGGGTGGCCGTAAAAGTTCCATTGAACATTCTCTTTTCCGACCTTTTGATTCACAAGGTGGGGGATAGCATTAAAGACCTTCACATCCCCTCGGTGGTGAATGCCCGCAGCATACCCAATCCTGGTAAATTTGGCTTTTGATTTACGGTGATTCCAGGCAGGTAGTTTGTAATCTATAACGTTTCTTACTACTGCTAAACACTTACCTACAAAAGGTTTAATCCTATCCGCAAACTTAGCCTGCGTCACTGTCACTAGGTCAGCGTTGTGGTAACAAAACTTAGTTATGTCCCCCAGCTTGTTTTCCTTATAAACGTCATAAAGGTGGTGAGCTTCATACAAATCAGTAAGGAGATCATCAGTATCAAAGTGTACAAACTTACCAAGCTTCTTTGCGATACCTACCACACGGGCAGTGTAAGGTCCACCATACTTAAGGATATTTGCTATAAAAACTATGTCAGCCCAATTCATGTCTTTGAGCTTATCCTCCTCAGGCGCATAGTTTTTCTCAGGATCTATTTCAAGTGGGTTGTCATTATACCTCACCTCAACCTTGTCAGGCATCTCTTGTTCCATCATTTGCATGGGAGATAGCTGTCGGTAGTAGCTACATCCTCCATGGTTTGCATATACAACCAGTATCCTCAGTTTACGCATAGAGACATAATAGTCCTATAGGTATAAAAAAACTAACCCAGATCCGAAGACCTGGGTTAGAAACGGTGATTATATCTTTGTTTTTTATGCCGAAGCCGCAGGCTTCTTCACTTCTTCCTCAAAGACCTTCTTAGATCCATCCGAACTGTGGGCTACCCCGATAGCCTTACCAAGCGAGAGTACGGCATCTTTCAGTTCCACCTTACCATTACCTGGAACCGCAGCTTTCACAGCCGTGCCGTAGTGTTTTCTCTTTCGTTTCGAGAACAGAAGTCCCAAGCCTTCCAGAGCGGCCACCCCTGGGAAGACCGAGTTAAGCGCACCTAACCCCATACTAACAACCGAATCAAGAGCATCCGAACCTGGATCCATGATGTCTACAACATCACCCATGGGGTCCAGAATGTCACCCTTATCCACGACCACGAGGGTCTCACCACTACTAGCCATCTTGCTAGCAACTTCCGGCGGAAGCATACCAAGGTCGGCAGGAACCGCCTCAGCACGAGCTTCCGGTTTCACGTTACCAATGGTGGTAACAACTTTATCAGCGAACACGCTCTCAACGAGAGCGCAAGACGCACACATCAGGCCCATCATTGCAGCAAGCAGGCCAGTCAACCAAAACTTCTTATTCATCATACTTGTAATCCTCCCTCGTCGCCACTCCAAGGTGGAGTGGTTTCAGTTTTGACGGGGTTAAGAGAGCTTTCGAGAGCCATGACGACTTCCTTGCCCTTTTCGTAGCTATCAATCTCACCGAGAGACTTGATGTTCAAATCATTATCCATGTACTCCGCAATCAGAGCCTCAGTCTTACCCGCAGGAGTCTTCTTGTACTTGCCCGCAGATTCAACATAACTAGGCCACTGACCTTGCTTCGTAACGCGAATGTTGAAGTCATTACCTCTCTCAAGAGAGATCATGGTGGTGTTATCAGGATCGTCTTCATCCTGGAAATCTTCACTGATCATGGTCTGCATGACCCGATCAAACAGTTGCTTGCTCATGCTAAGGACCTTTACCGGATCCTCGCCTTGCTCTTCGAGTAAACGTACGACAGCCTTGCTGTAGTAACGAGGACGAGGCTTAATCATGCGAGCCATCGTCGCAAACTTGCTCTCATCATCCCTACCCAGACCAGCATCATTGTGACGCTTCCACAGGTCGTAGTAGAGTTCACACATAGGGCACTTCTAGTGCTCAGTACGGCGACACTTGTAGTAGTTCCACTTACCAACATCATCCTGGTAAGCGTGAAGTTTGGTCTCCACAAAGAAGTCCAGTGAGTCTTCCTTGCCAGGGAGGAAGCGAACAACGTTATCCCCCTCCTTTGGTGACCAGAACCCGTTAGAGGAGCCGCCGCCCTTCTTGGTTTCCGAGTTCATGTTTTTGTGCATCTCGCGTAGTTCTGCTAGTGTCTTTGCCATTGTATTCTCCTTTAGGCTATTTCTGCAATTGAGTGCTAACAAGTGTTATTGGTAAAGCTTGGATTCCTGCCGACTGTTAGCGGAAAGCTGGACAAGCATATCTTTCTTCATATCCAGAGTGTTACAGATGCCCTTGGCATACCCATAAGACTCGCGGAGACGACGAATTTCAGCAGAGAAGTTCTGAGACTCCTCAAGAGAGTTCACGTAATCCTCACCAGCGATGGCGGTGAGCTTAGAACCTTCAGCACGCTTTTCAGTACGTGCGGTAGCCCTAAAGGCATCAAAGGTCTCTTCGACATCGTCGAGCATTCGCTTGATTCGGATCATGATGCCGTAATAATAGGCATACACGGTCGGAATTTCACACATTTGGTTAGAAACCTGCGTGGGGTCGCTAGCAAGGCGACCGATATGAAGGCAGATTTCATCATAAATCGAACGGGTGAGTCGAGGCTCACCGTCATTGTGTTGTACTTCGATAAAGCTAGGCATAGATCGTTGCGAATAGTTTTGGGTTAAGGTGGTGCAGAGTCATTGTCTGCTTTGATAATGCTACCACAACTTGCTCGTTCGTCAAAAACATTCTTTGAGAATCGAAGTTCTTTTCGTCCAAACCTGCTCCTTCGAGCATACAGTGGTAGATCTCATGAATTATAGTCTCTCTTGCGTCAATATCATCAAGAGCCATTTCTAATTTAATCTTACGCTCGTCCCAAAGACAGCAGCCATCTACCTTTTGTTCATCTTGCTGAAGGTCAGAATGAAGCTCAAAAGTGAAAGTAGCCCACCCTAAATCTACCTCACCGATCTCTTTGTCGATAAGTTTATTGTAGACATGCTTCTTATCCTTGATAAAAGGGAAATCACTCGGCTTGTTGTTCTTCATGAGACGGCTCCCTCATCTGTAGTGTTGAGTAGTCTATAGACACATTGATTAGGTAGTGCTGCTTAGAATCGCGGGCCTTCATAACAAACACCCGCATGGCACCCTCATCATACTCTTCTTGAGTTTGATTTAAAGAGATAACCCAATCACAAGGACGGATTTTACCATAAGAGTCACCAAGCTCTGCATCTGTAATAATGGGGACACGACGAGCTTGTCGGTTGGTTTGTGATGCCGTCCAAATCAAGCAGTTGTACTCTACTCCAAGACCTCGAAGCTCCTCTGCGATACGCTGTTGAGCCTGATACTCAGAGTCAATCAGTCGGTTTGGCCTAAGAAGTTCTAGGTAGTCTACGATGAGAACATCAGGAGTGAAGTTCTTGTGTAGCTTTAGTTGCACAAGAAGAGATCGAAGCTGGTTAACGTTGCAAGCTCCAGTAGGGAACTCCTTAATTAGGAGTCTACCTTGAGTCTTGCTCTTTACTTCATCAAGACGTTCCTTGAGCCTCAGTTGGCCAAGAGATGTCTTAAGGTTTCGGATCTCCGTAATCACAGAGTCGAACCTCCCTGCGATCTTGTCCTCACTCATTTCTAGCGAAACATACAACACATCCTTACCTTGAAGCAAGCTGTTAGCACCCTGATTAACAAGATACAAGGACTTACCTACACCAGGGGGAGCAACAACCATACCCAGTTCCTTGCGGGAAAGGCCACCTTCCAGGTTGCGGTTATGAGTGTTGAAGACGGTCGGGACCCTATCCTTATTGGTTTCTTCGTAGCTTCTCGCGATGCGATCTACAATATCACTAAAGTAGTCTTGCCCTACGTCCACATTCCTATTGACAAGCAAGGCTGTCTTTACAAGTTCTTCAACCTGCCCAATGTCACCTTCCTGGTTAAGGATTCCTACAGCCTTGCGGATAGCTGATTCCATTGCTCGTTGTCGAGCCAACTCCTCCCCCGGGTCTAGGATGAACTCACGGTCTCCCAGGCACGACTGAGCAAAGGTGTTGATCTCAGCAATCGTATTCTCGTAATCGATCGCCTCTGAGTCAGCACCCGAGACATTGGCGGTAATGAAATCAACCAGCGCAGTATCAGAAGGGATCTTTCGATACTTTTCATAGTAGTCTCTAACCCCCAAGAAAACGTTCTTATACGCAGGGAAGTCGAAGAACTCAGGCTTTAACAGGGGCACGATCTCAGAGAAGAACTCCAGGTCATGCTTGAGGAGATATAGACAACCCTTCTTGGTGTTGTCGGAGATGTGGTAGGGCATATTATATGATAGGTTCGGGGTTTCTAAATTTACCGTTTCTTCCGGGGTGCTTTGCCAATTGTACCATCCTTGGTCATGTGGATGTTGGCTTGCTTTAAACCGTCCCTAGACTGCTCTCTCGCCTCAGGACTTAATCTCTTGATCTTACCCTGGGCTTCCATCTGTTTCAAGTTCGGAACCATCTTTGCATAATGTTGTTCGCCAGTTTTTACACGTTCCTTTGATGCGGCGATAGATTCTTCGTAAAACTTGTTGGCCTGCTTTTTATCCATACCTTGGGTGGCATACCTCATGCGCTCTTTCTTTGCATGGTGAGAGTTTCTACCATGCTTGATTTGAAAGGAACCATTAATAAGGCGACCAGCCACACCACCACAGTGAGGACACTCAATATCGTCAATATAATCAACCGACCATTCCCTCTCATACTTATGCCAATAAGTTGAATCCCCTTGCCAATCTGGGCAGTAGGAGTGATGCTCCGACCCATCATGCATCGGAACATCATCTTCATGGATCTTGTCGCCTACTTTCTTTTCATAGTAGAACTGGTCTGTGTCATCACACCGTTCTATAAAGAGAGAAGTTTTGGCTTTGCAATCACCACACTTGTAAGTTTCTAATTTTGCAGGGCGTGTCATTAAGCTCCGCACTCCCCGCCAATCTTACAGGCTTCTACAGCCATTTCAGCCTCAGCTTGTTGGCTTGCAACAAGTTCTTTAGCCTTGGCAATATTCTCGTCTGTAAGTGGGAGGGCTTTGAGCGGCTCCATGCCCTTCGAACCCGCACGATAGACAGTCATACCTTTAAGGTAAGGAGCATACTTCAAAGCCATCTTGGAAACAACTTCATAGTCAGCATCCTCAGGCAGATTAATGGTCTTACTGATTGCATTATCGACATACTTTTGAATGCACGCTTGGACAGCCATATGCTGCTCAGGAGTAATGTCGTAGGAGCCTACAATGTGACGCCCATCACCACCAGCTTCGAGAGCTTCCTTGAACAAAGGATCAAGAACCATTTGAGACTTCCAAGTATTGCCTTCGCGATAGCGACGATCATACATTGGAGCAAAGATAGGTTCAATACCCGTAGACGCACCATGAATCATACCAACAGTGCCCGTGGGGGCAGCAGTAAGCATCACAGCGTTACGAATACCATGCTCTTTGATCAGCATTCGAATACGGGCCGGGAGGGTCTTGGCAAACTCTTCGTTCAGATACTTGCGGGCATTGAACTCAGGGAACGAACCCCGCTCACGAGCGATGTAAACCGACGCAAGGTAAGACTCGTTACGGATTGTGGTGTAGAGTCGATCGATGAACTCGATGCACTTGTCAGTACCATACTTGATACCAAGTTTGATGAGCATGTGGTGCAGACCCATCGTGCCCAAACCAATACGACGCGAACGATCACCTGCAATCTTACACTCTTCAATCGGGTAGTGGTTTGCAGTGAGCGTGTTGTCTAGGAATCTAATACCTGTGCGGATAGTTCTAGCGAGACGGTTCCAATCTAGATCGTCACCCTCTTCATTCACCATGTTAGAAAGGTTAACGTGACCAAGACAGCAGTTCGCATATGAGTCCAACGGAATCTCACCACAAGGGTTAGTGGCGTTCATGCGAAGGAAGTAGGACATGTTGGTGTATCGATTGGTCAGCGACAGATTGAAGATACCCGGCTCACCAGACTTAACTGCATTCTCCCACAAACGGTTCCACAGGTCAATAGCCTTGAACTGAACTTCTTGAATATCCTCAAACTGATCGTCCCATCCACGAAGATGGTGTTGCTTTGCTCGGCCTAAAGCATCCTCTTCAGAAAGAGCAACAATGTTAATAATTTCACTGTGTCCATCACTGGAGATTCTATTGGCTGAGTAGACCTTGTAGTCCCTGTTGCCAAATTTAAACTGCCAGTTGTCATCGTTTTCACACGCTTCAATAAACTTATCGGTGATAGCCACCGAAATGTTGAAGTTTGTTAGCTGGGAAAGATCCAGCTTAATGTGCAAAAAGTCCAGTAGATCAGGGTGATCCACATTAAGTTCCGCCATAAGTGCGGTCCTTCTGTTCTTACCTGCTTTAACATGATT
>JAAHTH010000970.1_pt1 | contig 26327 bp, 29 predicted proteins | sample 6116091 | NCBI WGS metagenome assembly JAAHTH01 (sample SAMN13939990, study PRJNA603662) | sponge metagenome | isolation source: marine sponge | host: Mycale hentscheli | place: New Zealand | collected 2006
AGCTAACTTAATTCGCTAAAACCCAGATGATTTCAACCGCACTCAATACAAACCCAATGAATCGATCTCCGGAAGGATTTGATCGGTCCACTATCGAATCATTGGCCACCCAGTGCGCTCCCAATCAATTAGCTCTGCTTCGACTTCTCGCCGTCGGCTATCAACAGAACCTCGAATTGCTTCCACTCCTTTGCAGCCTTGGAATGGAACAATCAAACTTCGACCGAGGCCGCATTTCCAACTTTTCGGCAGCAATTCAATCTGGAATACCTTACATTGAAGCACTGAGCCTCACAGACGGCATCCTTCCACAGAATTGTGTAAGCGCAATCCAAATCGCAGAGCATGATGGTACTCTCTCGGAATTTTTCGAAGGCATTCTGACCTACGCCACCCCCATCCAACTTAGATCTTACAATCCAGTCGAAGGCGAAGCTTCACGCATCATCCGATTCATTTTTCGCACCTTATTTATTGGGTTTTTATTCAGCTGGTTTTGTTCGCGAATTCTCCCCGAACTTTCTCTCATGATCAAAGAGTACGGCATCGAAGCCCCGCCGAGACTGCAAGTACTTACCGAGTTCCTAGGATACGGCTATGGGTTCTTCTGGATCGTGACGCCTCTATTATTTCTAATTTTCACACCGTTGTGGCTGAGCCTTGGTTGTGCCTACCTACGCACCTGGAATCCAATGCACTGGAAAAGACCGATTTACTCGATGCAGACAAACAATCGCCTCGCCCTAGCATTGTTAAATTCACATTTCCAGGGCGACCATCCAAATGAGAACCGCAGATCTGAAATAGTCAAAGAAGCAATACCCGAGGCAACCGACTCAATTAAACAAACACCGCTTGATTCAAACACATGGCAGGAACTCGAAAACAAAAAAATAATCTCCCAACGCGAAGTCAAAGCATTAAACTTAGCGGGGAATATCAAGACCCAGTCTTGGCTGTTACGGTCGTCAGGAATTCGGATTCAGCAAAAGAAAAATCACCGAAGGTCTTTTTTCGTCCATTGGTTTATCACAACACTCGATGTTTGCATTGCTTTGTTGATCATCGCATTTTTCAATACCGTTTTTCTTTATTATCTCGAATTAATTGCAGCCGTTGGTTAATTCCGACAGGCCAGAAACATGGTTAAAAATCCAAAGACAAACAGTAAAAAATTTGCAGGCGTGCAAGTGAGCCGCTCCGGTATTTTGACCGTCGAGTTGTTAGTTGCTGCTATTACGCTGTTGAGCGTTATTACTTTTTTTACAACCTGCAGTTTCCAAATACGACTTGTATGGAAAGATATTCGTCACCAGCGAATTGCCATGGAGGAACTGAATAATCAACTCGAATCAATCACTCAGTTGAACGAAAATCAAGCTTCAACCGCGCTGGCAAACCTCACACCTTCCACCCTCTGCAAAAACGCCCTCCGGAATCCAAAGCTGACAGGCTCATTAAAAAGAGACCTGCTGGGAACTCGACTGACGCTCCAATTAAACTGGGATAAACGCCACCCGGGAAAACCACTGGAAATCTCTGGTTGGATTCAAAACACTCCCCCAAGGGTTAATTCTCAGTCGCAATCCAGCATCACCTTTCCGATCTCGAACCAGCCCCATCAACAATGGTCAGTTGTGCCGCCAGAAACCCCCAAAACTGCCAGCTTTGGAAAGGGGATCCGGTAATGCCAGTTCGCATGAATCGCCGCGGCTTCTCTTTAATCCAACTCACGCTATTAATGCCGGCGCTGATGGTCATGTTCCTAGTAACAGTGGCTTGGCTGCACCAAACGATGACTTTTTCATCGAACATGAAAAAGCAACAAGTGCAACATTTAAGCTTAACCCGGCTCGCCTCCCAGTTTCGGCAAGACGTCCAACGGTGCAAATCCATTTCTATGATCAGTGACCAGCAAATTTGCCTTCAAAACCAAGATCTTTCAGAGATTACTTACACCATCAATGAGCACGCCGTTAATTTTTTCAAAAGATCTTCCGATGGCCGACGAACTCAACAAGAACAGTTCGCTCTTTCATCAGGTTCGAGCCCCAGATTTGATGACACCGAACTGCCTGATTGGATTTCGCTCATCGTCAGCCGGCCCCCTGTTAACCGCCGGCAGCAGGTTCAACAGAAGTTGCAATCTAACGAGACGGCAATTACCGAACTCCACGTTCGGTCAAAACTCAATCGCTGGGGAACCAACTTGTCGCCGGACGCAGAGTTGCTTCAAGGAGAACAACAATGAAACGAGGAATTAGAAATTCTCGAAAAGGGACAGTCTTAATTACAGTCCTCGTCTGCCTGGGTTTTACAACGTCCATATTACTCGGATGTGTGCACATGAGTCTTACTACGCGGCGGGGCCTTCGCCAACACCAGCAAATGAACCAGACGCACTGGCTACTTGAGGCGGGCATTCAACGCGGACTACAGAATTTCAAATTGAACCAATCCTACGAGGGAGAACGTATCACTCTTTCTCAACCTCTGTCAAATCTAGATAGCGCAGTAGTTGAAATCAAAATCCTCCCGGCGACGGAAATTGACAAAGCACAACGGATGACAGTTGTAGCAACGATTCAAAAAAACAAATCAACACCTGAAACCACAACGGTGCGTTCAATCACGCTCCAGGTTTATCACTGAATTACTAAATAGACACCCCACGCAACCAGCTATCGCAAATACTGCACGGCCAACCAGGCCAGGATTGAGAAAAAGGAATTAACATGTCTCGTTTATCGCAACCGCACTTAAGAGTTTGCCATCGTACTGCATTCACGCTTGTTGAATTACTCGTTGTCGTCGCCATTATTGGAATCCTGATCGGCATGTTGTTACCCGCTGTCCAGCAAGTCCGGGAAGCTGCCCGCCGTGTTAGCTGCTCAAACAATATCGCACAACTCGGAATCGCACTTCATAACTATGAATTTGGTCATGAACATCTCCCTCCTGGAGTCACCAATCCAACGGGGCCCATTCTCTCACAGCCGATTGGGCAGCATGTCAGTTTCCTTGTTGAGCTGTTGCCGTACATCGAGCAGTCTGGAATCGCAAATCGCTTTGATAAATCGCTGGGAACCTATGCCCCTGCCAATGCCCCCGCCCGCGAACAAAGAATCTCACTCTACGAATGCCCCTCCGATTATTTTTCGGCTTTCGATGGAACGGCGGGATTAACTAGCTACGCGGGCTGCCATCACAGTACCGAAGCACCGATCGATACCGATAACAACGGCCTGCTATTTTTAAATAGCGAGATCAGTTACGGCGACATCTACGATGGAAGCAGCAACACAATTCTCGTTGGAGAACTCCAGACTGACGAATCAAGCAGCCTCGGCTGGGCGTCAGGCACTCGAGCATCGCTCCGCAACACGAGTCCTATTATTGCCATGGCCCCAGGAGCAATTGTTCAGGCAGCACCTCCGACAAATCTAAAAGAAGTTGGCGGTTTCGGCAGCCGGCACCCCGGCATCACAAACTTCTGTTTTGCTGATGGACGCGTCTCTTCCCTCTCCAATAATATCGACCCTATCGTCTATCAGACTTTGGGAGACCGGGCAGATGGAGAAATGATGGGTGAGCAGTATTAGCTTCAAAACTGCGGATCGGCGTCAAGCGAACCGGTAGGCACCTCTAAGTTTGCTCAATCGTTTCCGTAGACTGAAAGTTCAATGAGTCAAGAATATCCTGCGCCATCAAAATGCACTGGTTTCTACCGCTCGCCTTGGCTCGATAGAGACACTTGTCAGCCATCTCAAACAACTCGACAACCGATTGAGCATTCGCGAATTCGGTAGAAACAACACCTACCGAGATCGTCAATCGAATCACCTTGCCATCTGTTTTTAATGGATTGCTCTCGACTAATCCACGCAGTCGTTCAGCGACTGCCAACGACATTTCTTGATTGCAATCGCTCAAGGTAACGATAAACTCCTCGCCTCCGTAGCGATAGACATTATCGTATTCCCGCAAAACACTCGTGAGTAATTTTGCGATATGAATCAGTGCCTCATCACCGATTTGATGCCCGTAGGAATCGTTACACTCTTTGAAATAGTCAATGTCAACGACCAGCAACGAGTAAAAACTCTTGACTCGACAACAGCGTGCAAAAGCCTGACTGGATTGTTCTTCATAGGCTCGGCGATTTAACACGTCCGTCAACGGGTCACGGTACACGGTCGTTCTCAATTTCTCATTCTCAGCAGCAATTTTCTGTTGAGCGTTTACATGAGAAATTGAGATTTCAGTCATTTTAGCTTTGGCAGCTAATTCGATCTCCCGCAGGGACATTGTGGTGCCGTCGTGGCGGAAACTCAAGAGTTTCGCGTAATCGATCCACTTGGTTTGAGCAGCAGCAAACAACAGTTCCAAAGCCTCTTCATTGATTGCTAATTCGCCGTGAAACTTTTGTTTACATGATTGAATTTGCTCCAACGTTGCATCCGTCGAACTAAACAAACTGGCCAACTGCCAGGACAAATCAGCTTGCCGTCGCTGTTTACCTGTCTGATCTTGATTGATGTCCTTTACAAATTGAACCACCGCCTCCGGGAAGTTCCAGCGACTTAAAATTTCAGCTCCGACTTCGAAACGGTTAAATCCAAGCGATTTATTTTCGTGCTCGATCACGGACTCGATCGAATTGACCTTCGAACCCGTCAACGCGTCATCAGGCGTTTGGCGATAAATTGCAATTTCACCAATATTGGTCATCAAACCAGCGAGAAAACTCTCGTCCGGATTCATCTGCGTCAAATGCGAAATTGACTGTGTCGAAACCGCAAGTGCTAAAGATTTTGTCCAAAAGGCCGAATAGTCAAAACCACCTTCCTCTTCCGCAACATTGAATAGCGAGAATGAAAGTGCGAGCATGCGAACTGCGCCCATTCCAAGCATAACAATCGCACCGTCGAGAGTCTCGATAGGTCGCGCCGCTTGAATCAATGGAGAATTGCAATAGGAGACGATTTTTGCCGTGAGCGCCGGATCTACCTGAATGACTTTTGCGATGTCTTTTAAGGCGACATCAGGGTCGTCAAACAACTCGAGGAGTTTGACCGCAACCGAAGGAGGACTGGGAAGATCCTCAATGTTCAATTTTTTTAGCTGAGTGGATTCCATGAGCTTACCCTTTGGAACGTTTCCCTCGGCTATGCTGAGACGAAACGCATATCTTTTAGCAAAACAACTGTTTAGGTCATACAGAATTGGGTCCAAACTCAATCTGTGTACGGCACCTAACAACTTCTGAACTAATCTGGGGGCATCCTGCTCTTACTTAACAATCCTTCAGGGAACACTGTCGCTCAGCGAACACCGTTCCATAAATGTAATCGTTTAAATTTGCGTTACCTTGCGGCTGAGGTAACCTCAAACCGAAAAGAACAACCACTGTTACAAAAAAATCAAACGGTCCTGTCGGTTAACCCGAAGGGGAGGATATATTCCAGTGCCGCTCGATCCAATGATGAAAAAAAGCATCAATTGGCAATCTCTTCCAAACGCATTACTGGAGGCGACTATTTATCAAGGCGTGAGATTACGAACGAGATTCGCGGCCGAGTTGAATTAGAAAACAACCACGGTTTCGCAGAAACATTCATTCTTGATTTAACCGCCTCATTGAGTCGAAAGCTGCGATCAATCTGATTGCGAATTGCTTCTGCAGAGTCCATAGCTTCGATCAGGCAACCCTTGGACGGCATTCGCGCCCAGACAACGATTTCCAGTGAAAAATCGTCTCTGGCAAGCTTGGTGATGGCTGACGACGCCAATTGGATTGCATCTTTCTGCAACGGCTCCCGAACCTTACCCTCTTCGATCCGTTGAAGATTTTCAAATGAATCAAAGACGATTTGACTGCGAGTCGGTGGCAACTCATCCACGTCAAATTCCCTGCCAATATTCGTAAGGAAACGTTTGAACTCCTCGGTCTGTCTGTCGATAATCAACTCTTGGTCACCCTCTTCATCCGGACCAAAATGCGCTTTTAAATCTTTCTCAACATTCTCGCTGTGGACAGCATAAATTGGACTTGGTGCTTTTTTAGTAATCAATAATCTTGAGCGATCGCCGGGTTCCCCGCCGGACAATGCGATCGTCCTCTTGGCACTCATGAACGATCCCGTACCCGCGTACATGTTTGCCCCCGTCTGTTCCTTTGCGAATGCGTTGAGAACAATAAAAAAGGCCAACAGCGCAGTCATCGTATCGCCAAATGAAATAAGGTAAGCCTTACTCGGTTTAGAAATTGGTGTTTTTTTTCTTGCCATTTGAGCTATTTCCTCAATCCAGTAGCGTAACCGCTGTGGGCATTCGGAGTGAAACGCTCAATCACAATGCGCAAATTTGAATTAGCAACCTCACCCTGCCGCCGTAAGGTCATAGCCACCTGCCCAGGACGAGTCATTTCAGTATGAAATAAATAGTCCATGACGGTCGATAGCCGGTCAGTATCTGTTTTATTTGAATACTGAAGGGACGCCCGAAAAGGCAAATCCTGCAATTGCTTTGACAACATTCCGCAGATATGACGACCACGGAAAGTCAACTCATCGTTGGAATCAAATAGCAAAGCCAGCGGAACCTCAAACGAATGTGACGTGAGCTCATTTTGTTCAGCTTCCTCATCCGTCAACGATTTGAGCCCATTCCCCCAGGTCTCGGTTGCGGGCTGTCTTAAAATGGGAGGCATCGTAGCACCACGAATCGCGATCCGTGCTGCAGGTACACGCAAACGGCTTATGAACGAATCATGATCATTGTGCTTAATCTTTTTGCCCGCGACACCCGTCGCCGAACCGTTAGAAAAAATCGTCGAAATCGTCTTTTCAAACCGCTCGGGTTCAGTCGTAGAAAATGTCAGCAAGAGAATAAAGAAAGTCATCAGGAGCGTAATAACGTCACTGTAAGTCATAAACCAAGCGGGAATATCACCTTTGGGCTCCGGTAATTGTTTTTCTTTCGCCATGGTACGCCACCGACTGAATTAATCACAAAAACCAATTTGCTTCTTACTTGAAAGCCATCGCAAATTCGCTCCCGTGTTGAGCTTAGTTGCCATCCTTTTCCAATTGAAACACCTGCCTCGAGTTGGGAGACAGATAGGCTACCAAGACGTCTTCAACGACCGGCGGAGCCAGACCTTTCGCAAGTGCCGTGATTCCCGTGATCATCAATTCTCGACAAGCCACCTCTTCTTTGGAACGAGCTTCAAGCTTTCCAGCCAGTGGAATGCAAACTACATTCGCAATCACCGCACCGTACAGTGTGGTCAAAAGTGCGACTGCCATCCCTTTACCAATCTTGCTGGGATCGTCCAGTGATTGCAGCATTTGCACCAAACCAACGAGTGTGCCGATCATGCCAAACGCCGGTGCCGCTGCGCCTGTCGAGTCAAGAAGATTTTTGCCTACTGCATGCCGATGCTCAATCGAAGCCAGTTCTGTTTCGAGGACGTTCCTAACCTGATCCTCATCAGCACCACCAATAACGATCTCTAAACCTCGCTTCATGAACTCATCGTCGATATTTTCGAGCTCTGATTCAAGTGCTAACAAACCATCTTTTCGAACAATGATTGCCAGGTTCTTGAACTGGGCAATAAGTGCTTTCGACTCCGGCAATTGTGAAATGAAACACTTCTTAATCACCGTTACAGTCGAAAGACACGTCTTTAATGGGAAGTTAATCAGCAAGGCCGCGAAGGAACCGCCGACTGTGATCATGACCGAAGGATAATCGATAAACGGCTCGAGACCTTTATCGCCTCCAATTTGAATGGCGGTAAAGATTAGGCCGAAACCGGCTAATAGACCTACAATTGTTGCTATGTCCATCGGCGTTAATTACTAGGTTTGGATCAAATCGTTAGTGAATGAGGGTCGCGTCTCCCCTTAATCATCGCCTCTATGAAATGCCTAAATCGATTCACTGATCGAATTTCCGGTTATTTCAAAAGCGCATGACTATTCCGAAGTATTGGTCATCTCTGGGGAAACCACCGTTTTTAATTTAAATTTTTTGATTTTGTTTCAGTTTTCAGGCTTGTTGCGCGCTAAGTGAATGCCGCCGGCAAACAGGCAAATCCGATTATTCGGGTCGATCACACCCGACTTAGGGGATTGGCGGTTAGTAAAACCAAATATGACGTTTGTAGGAGTTCGGCTTCTTTCTTAAATCAAAGAACCTCAAACAGAGATCGGGGAACAAACGCGGGCTACAAGTTCACGTAACCAAGGCGTCGATGCCATTGTGCTAGCTTAATCACGCCCATCACCTGCAACCCAAGTGGTCAACCGACTGAAATGACCGAGAGGTTGAGAGTCGCGATCCCCCAGGCGCGCGAGAAACCGATTCGCCAAACCTTGATGCGGGAACCCGCAATCTTGTTGCTACTTGTTCAGGGTTAAAGCCAACCCAACCGATCTAGGTAGTATGATCGGAAAAGTTGAACAATTCAAAGCGCTTCAGGAAGCCATTCAATTTGCTTCCCAGAACCATCGCGTTTCCAGCCAAAACCTTGCCAACATTAATACGCCGGGGTACCAAACCCGGGAGGTCAATTTCGACCAACTGTTAGCGAGGTTGGACAACGATGCAGGTGAAGTCGCAACCACAGACTATGAAGTCAGCCAGGTCAAAGGACTAGCTGAGCGACGTGATGGCAACAACGTTGACCTCGATCGAGAGCTTGCTGCCCTCAAGAAAAACACGCTGGCCTATCAAACACTGACTCAACTGTTGGGTTCGAAAATGGGAATCTTGAAACAAGCAATTAACGGTTAATCCGCCAGTCAACTTTGGGAATTAGTTTAGATGTTTACCAACCTTTTTTCAGCAGCTGATATCAGCGCTTCGGGCATGTCTGCCGAGCGTATGCGCATGGAAACGGTTGCCAACAACATTGCTAATGCGAACACAACTAGATCAGCCGATGGACTTCCCTACCGCCGCAAACAACTCGTATTCTCGGAAATCCTTGACCCCCGGGCCGGAAACACCTCGGGACTGCAGGGCGTTCGCGTGATGGGCATGGAAGCCGACCAAAGCCCTTTTGAGAGGATTTATAAACCTGGTCATCAGGACGCGGATGAGGATGGAATGGTGAGCATGCCGAACGTGCAAATCCCCAATGAAATGGTTGACCTAATCACCGCAAGTCGTTCTTACGAAGCAAACTTGAAGGCGCTTTCGTCTTTTAAAGACATGGTGGAACAAACGTTGACCTTATTGCGAGTCCCTAGATGAACCCAATTGTATCGGCTTCATCGATTCCTTCACTGGATAGCATTTCCAGTCTTGGCGGTAACAAAGGGGCATCACGAAGTAATGGTGAAGGTGGCTTTTCAAAGTTGGTTGACAGCTTTGTCCAGCAAACAAATGAAAACCAAATGATCTCTGATCAGGCGATTGATGATCTGGTACAGGGAAAAACAGATAACGTGCATCAAGTCGTGTTGGCAGTCGCCAATGCCGAGATGTCATTTCAGCTATTCATGGAAATAAGAAATAAACTAATCGATTCCTACAACGACCTGATGCGAATGCAATTCTAGTTGTCATTTGTTTTTGAATTGGTATTACCAATTTCCAGCGTGAGGATTCCGATTCGAGAGACCTATGCAAACTTTGAAATCCTTTCTAAACCAAGCTCTCTTAATTTGGAGAGACTCTACAGGCGCTGGTCGAGTGGGGATTGCGTTACTGCTTACGATCTGCGTTGGTGGTATCATTTCGGTGGGTATTTGGTCCGCCCAACCCAACTACGTCCTCCTCGCTCGCGACATTGATGATCCCGGCCAGGCCGCAAAAATCATGGCGGCCCTGGATGCAGAGAACATCACTTATCAGATCAAAGGCTCCGGTTCGATGATCATGGTGGGAGCCAGTAAATTATCGCGAGCGAGAATCGCGGCAGGAAAAGCTGGGATGAACAGTGCCGGCGGCGAAATGGAAGAAATTTCCCCCTGGATGGATCCAGTCAGCCAGCAATATTACCTCAACACAAATCTTGAGCGGCGGCTGAAACTGGACATTGAGAAAATCAGAAGTGTTAAAACTGCAAATGTACACCTGAGCATCCCAGAAAAACAGGCTTTCATAAGACAATCCACCGATCCGACAGCCTCAGTTCTCATCGAAACGTCTCACCTCGAGAAATTTAATGAAGCTGATGCAGCCGCAATTGCTGATTTTGTCGCCTCCGCAGTGCCGGGGCTGCTACCCAGTTCTGTTTCGATATCAGACACCAAAGGGAATCAATACAGCACCGACACCGAGGGGATGAACCTCGGCAAAAAAGAGGAGTTTGTTGCGGAGCGGGAGAGCGCCTTAAAACGAAAGGCGGAAAACCAACTGCGCAATCTCTTTGGGTGGGGGAACTTCAATGTTGAAGTCACCGCCGACTATAAATTCGAGAAGGCAGTCCAAGAAAGTCGCGAATTAGGACCAGACAAATTTCTCGTTAAAGAAAACATTAAACAGCAAATGGACATCGCAGCCACCTCGGCGGGTGGCGTCGCTGGTGCTGCCGCAAATCTGGGCCCAGCCGGGCTTACACCGATGAACCAGACCTTTCCAGCTGCCGCTGACAAAAGCCAGCTTAAGATGGAAGAGCAGGAGAACACATGGGATTTTTCAGAACTAAAACGGACCGAAACAATCGACGGGGCGTCACTTAACGCGCTTTCGATTGCTGTCACAATCAATAAAGAAAACCGAGATGCAACGCAAATTGCAGACCTTAAGAAAACCCTTGAGTCATCCATTGGCACCGCCTGTGGAGTTCGAATCGGCAAAGACCAAATCACCGTCGATTTCATCGATTTTGTAACCGAGGAACCGCTCGATGCGGTTGCGACCAGCACGATCCCCTGGGATCAAATCAATGAAATTTTGAAAAACATCTCGCTTGGAATCGCGGCTCTGGTCGCCCTGTTCATTGCTCTTCGAACCTTCAAAAAGTTCCAGCCTGACCCAATCGTCACGAATGAAGCCACCGCTGCTCCAACATCGCAATTGACACAATTGAGTGAATTGGTCAAACAAAACCCTGAAGTATTCGCCAAGATCATTGATTCATGGGCCAGTCTCGAAACCGAGACGGAAACCAAAGACGAATCAGCCACCGTAGCCGCCTGAGTCAAATAAGAAATGTCATCGCTTTCAACAGAAGAACGACTCGCGCTATTGCTTAGCGTGCTAGGCCCCGATGCAGTGAATGCTGCATTGAAGAAGATGAACCCTACACGCTCGAATTTCATCAAGAACTTACTCGATGAATATAAAACTGATCCTCCCAGTGACGAAGAGATCGAGTTTATCATCCGTGATTTCAGTCGATATTTTTCCTTCGCGATGAAAACACTTGGCCCGGAAATCCAACAGGCTTCGACCGCCATGCGGATCGCAAAAAGAAAGAAACTTAAGAACCAGGAACAACCGGTTACGCAATCGATTCCCTCCGAAGAACCAGTCGTATTTGAAAAGATCGACGAATCCGGTGACTATGTCCGCGACCTGAATCAACTCGACGCATTTCAAATCTCAACCGCACTGGCCGATGACAACGCCAAAACAGTTGCGCTCGTGGTCAACCTGCTGGAAACTCATTTGGGCGCCGAGATAATAAAAGAGCTTGACGACCATATTCGGGATCAAGTGATTATCTACCTAAGTGAAGAGAGTGTCGTACCAGAACGCATTGTCGAGGAAGTCTTAAAAACGACTTTCCAAAAAGCCAATGCGGTTACCGTTAAAAAAGAAACCACAAGCCGAATCGACACGCTGGCTCAATTAATGCGTTCGCTGCCAAAGGATATTCGCAAAGGCCTAATCGAAAAACTTAATGATCGCGATGAAGAAATGGTTCTTGCGATTCGAGCCAAATTGTACGTATTTGACGACATCCTGCGGCTCGATGACCGTGACACTCAAAAATTAATTGGCCAAACCAAATCTGAAATCCTTGCGGTCGCCCTCCAACAGGCCGACCCGGACGTCGCAGAAAAGCTCTTCAAAAATGTTTCCAAACGTGCTCGCCAAGCAATCGAGGATGAAATGGAATACACCGTTGGCGCTAAAGGCCACGAAATCGAAGAAGCCAGAAAACAACTCGTCGACGCCATGGCTCGCTTAGATGAAGCAGGGGACATTACCTTGAACTAACTATGATTGAACACCACGTACAATTCAATCGCCAAGTTAAAAACTGCCGATTTACCGATCGGTCAGCTCCGGTGACTCCTGCCGTAAACCCAATTACCGCGGAAGTGGCATCCACCGCGATCAATGAGCGCATGAATGGGTTGCTTGAGAACATCGCCACCGGAATTGACAGTATCGATCTCAAAACTTCCGAGTTTGCCGACGAAGTCGTTTCCCTTTCCATTTCTCTGTCGCGCATTATTGTTGAAAATCTGGTCGGTGAATCTCAGGAACTCAAAGAAAAACGCCTCACCAAAATTCTGTCCGAAGCACTCGCTCGCCCCGAAACTCCCGTTGGTGTTTATGTAAATCCAATCAACCTGGAGTCCATTAAAAAGAAAATTTCCGAAGACACCAACGCGGAAGAAATTAGCTTTCAGATTGACGATTCGATTGAACCTGGAGAATGCAGAGTCGAATTTGACACTTATGAGCTACTTTCCCGAATGGAAACTCAACTGGACGAAATCCAAGCGGGACTAACGGAGATCATTGATGAGTAAATTCTCCGAAAACGTTCTTAGCCGATGCTCCGAAATCGTCAACAATACGCGATCCCTGCAGCCTGTGGGTTGCTTAACCGTTGCCCAGGGGGCGATCACCGCATCTTTACCCGCTAGTGTGGGCGAGCTCGTAGAGATTGAAAATAAGTCCGGCCCCAACACGCTCGCTGAAGTCATTGGATTTTCGGACGATCTCGTTCAGCTAATGCCCTTTTCGCACAACAATCAGCTTCAGCGCGGTGATCGAGTTTTTTCACTTGGACGCCCCATGAAAGTGCCCGTCGGTGACCAATTGCTAGGCCGTGTTATTAACGCCATTGGTGAACCGATCGATGGGAATGGAAAACTCGGAACTCAACGATTTAAAAGCGTAGTGCTGGATCCACCCAATGCACTGACCCGAAAACCAGTTGATGAAGTTTTCTCAACCGGACAAAAAGCTATCGACGGAATGTTGACCATTGGAAAGGGCCAACGCGTCGGATTATTCGCCGGAAGTGGCGTCGGCAAAAGCACCCTGCTAGGACAAATCGCACGTTACGCCAGTGCGGATTTGAATGTTGTTGCTCTGATTGGTGAGCGAGGTCGAGAAGTCCTTCCCTTCATTAACGAATCACTTGGTGCGGAAGGAATGGCTAAGTCAATTGTCATCGTTTCCACGGCGAATGAGAGTCCGCTGGCCAGAGTCCGTGCAGCAGAGTCTGCCATCGCCATTGCCAACTGGCATCGGAAACAGGGAAAAAGTGTGTTTCTGATGCTCGACAGCCTGACTCGATTCGCGATGGCGCAACGCGACCTCGGATTGATGCTGGGTGAACCCCCGACGACTCGCGGTTACACACCTTCGGTTTTCCAAAAGATGGCTACGTTACTGGAACAACTCGGAAATTCTGACCGTGGCTCCATTACCGGCTTGCTAACCGTTCTGGTTGACGGCGACGACATGAATGATCCGATTGCTGACTCCGCCCGTTCTATTTTGGATGGCCACATTGTCCTCGACCGGGATCTCGCCAACGCAGGCCACTATCCGCCAATCAGTATTTTGCAAAGCTTGAGTCGGCTATTCCAGGAACTAACTGAACCGGTACACGCCTCCTCCGCAGTCGCTATCCGACAAATCATGGCCAAATACCAGGATGTCATTGATCTAATCCAGGTTGGGGCCTACACCAAGGGAGCCTCTCCAGCTACGGATATTGCCGTTGAAATGTATCCGAAAATTTGTCAATTTCTCCAACAACCCTTGCAAGCTCCGTGTTCAATTGAAGACACCAAACGACAAATGCAGAGACTCGTTGACATGCTCCAGCACCAGTATCCACCAAGCTGATGACACTTGTCGCATCATGCAACGTTCGGCCTGAGAACTTCCAATGAATCAAACCAAGAAAATTGAAAAACTTAACAAGGTTTTAGATTTCTATAAAAAAGAATTGGATCAACAAAAATTTCAATTAAGCAAAAAGAGCACCCTGCTTAAAAAAACTGAAACGGCGCTACACATACACCAAACAAAAATAAAGCATTCGCTCGCAGGACTAGATTCGTCAAATATGACAGTCAGCAATTGTTTGATTCGAAAACCACTGATCGATCAACTGCAAATAGAACTAGAAACAACTCAAGAAAAACTCAAAGAAGCCAAACTTGATTTTGAAAATCAAAAACAGATCATTAGAAAACAAATGTCAAAAATCGATTCAATGGAAAAATTGATCGAACGAAAATTAGCTGAATTGATTTACGAAGAAACAAAACGCGAACATGCGACAGCTGATGAACGGTACCTTAATACCGGTTTTAAAGGAACGAAAAGATGAAATCAATTATCATTGCTGTAGTCATCGGCGGCCTGCTGTTCGCTGCCTCTGCATATACCTCCAATATCTTCTTTGTCAAAAAAGAAGAGCCAGCAGAGTCGGATCCAATCACACAATTTGACGGCAAACTGCCGATGGTGGACTCAACCAAGGCTCAGGAACAAATGCCTTTAGGGATTCGCCCCGATGTCCCAATGCCGCCCAGTGTCGCGCTCGATCTCATGAACTCCATTATTCAAAGTGAAAAAAAGCTGCAGGAAAAAGAGGAGCGGCTTAAAAAAGAAGAAAAGCGAATCTCCCTTCTCCGGGAAGATCTCGAAAGAGAACGAAGCGAACTCGAATCTTTTTCAAAAAAGATTGACTCTAAAATCAACGAGGCTAAAGAAGCAACTAACTTCCTTAAGCTTGAGAAAGAAGCCGTCCAGAAAGAAGTAAAAGAACTTTCGATGTATGAAAATCGACTGGGAAAAAAGGTCGGTGATTTAGCCAGTGAAGAACTGAAACAACAGGTAAACAGCCTGAAGGCCATGTTCCGAACTCAAGACCCCGCCATGGCGGCAGAGATTCTTAAGGAATACACCGAACAGGGAAACCTAAAACTCGTTGCCAATCTTCTGGAAAGCCTCGAGGACCGACAGCAAGCCAAGATCATTGCCGAACTTGACAGCCCAACGCTCGTCGCGGAAATCATGGATACGCTCATCAATCCACGGCCTCCAGGTGCAACTCCCATCAAGAGCTTTCGTAGATAATTGGCTTAGGCAACAAAGCAACCTGAATACCGCGGCAAATAGGATCAAGACATGGAAGTCTCAGAAGCAATTGTGATCGGCAGGAACCTGTTTACAACTTCCCTGCTACTGGTGGCTCCGATTGTCATCGTCAGCCTCGTGGTTGGCGTCTTGATCAGTATCGCACAAACAGTCACCAGCATTCAGGAACAGACTCTGACATTCGCTCCTCGAATTGTCGCCGTCGTCGCCATCATTATTTTCCTGACGCCCTGGTACCTTTCGACGCTAAAAGATTTCACGGTCGAAATGTTTAGCTACATGAACCAAATTCTATGACGGCGGAACATCAGTTATTTAACTTTATTTTAATCCTCGCGCGTGTCTCGGCATTCGTCGCGTTTCTTCCAATTTTTGCGCAACGCCAGTTACCCCATTTGGTCAAAGCCGGACTCGCAATGTCGTTAACTGTGTTTTGGTTCGGAGCCCTTCCGCAAGAACTGTTTTACGTTAATCAAATCGACATCGTTGTCTCGACGTTATTTTTGATAAAAGAAATTACAATCGGGTTTCTCCTGGCGGTGCTTCTGGGATTCATGTTTGTTCAGGCAAAAATTGCCGGCGCCTACGTTGGCCAGGAAGTTGGACTCTCACTGGCATCGGTCACGAGCCCGGGTTCTTCCGATTCCTCTACGCTGGTTACGACAATTTTTGAAACCTTTGCCGTCTTACTGTTTTTTGGCTTAAACCTCCATCATTTTCTGGTCAGGATCGTGCATTACTCACTAATTCACCTCGCTGGCAAGATTGAGATCACAGAGCTGCCGACAGAGCTATTGACTCAAATGGCCAGTTCACTTACTACTCACGGCAGCATGATTGCGGCTCCAATCGGCGTGAGCTTATTTATTTTGACAATCGCTATATCACTCCTCAACAAAGCCGCACCCACGCTTAACCTGTTTTCGGTAGGAATGACCTTGCGAAGTGGAATTGGCATCCTGTGCCTCATTGTCTTTTTTCCGATCATCATCAAATCAATGGAAGCGCACTTCCGCACTTACCTATTTCAATTGGAACAATTCTTCGCCTACTTTCAGTAAACTCACGACCTCTAATATCAATCGGTAATGTCCGAACGTAACGATCAACCGACAGAACAGCCAACACAGCGCCGCAAAGAACGGGCGCTCGAAGATGGCCAACTGGCTTATAGCGCCGAACTGGTTGGCGGTCTGATCATTCTGGCAGCCATTGGCTTCTTCATGTTGATGGGGAATTGGTTTTTTAAGGCTATCCTCGATTGCATCCGGGAAAGCCTTACTTTTTTTAACCCCATGATCGAAAACCCCGATTCGATCCTAATCAGTCTTAGGCGACACGTTACCAATGTGGGTGCTGCCTGCATGGGTTTGATGTTGCCGCTAATGGCGATGATCATTGTCGTTGGTGCGTTACAAACCCGATTCAACATTTCTATGAAGCCATTGAATGTCAAATGGAATAAACTCTCTCCGCAATCCGGATTAAAACGGATTTTTTCTACGCGGTCGGTGAACCGAGGCGTTGTCGCAATTTTAAAAACGATTGCAATTATCATTGCGGGTTACTGGATCACGATGGCACACTTTGAACAAATCTCCACCTCGGGGTTTAGTAATTACCCACACATGCTGGCCATCGGCTCTAGCATCATTTTGCAAGTCGGCTTGGTGACGGCGCTCCTGATGGTCGTGGTAGGAATCGGTGATCTTGGTTTCCAAATCTGGAAACAGAACAAAGATTTGATGATGACCAAGCAGGAAATTCGCGATGAGCAAAAGGACATCGAGGGAAGTCCAGAACTGAAGGCCAGAATTCGAAAAATCCAAAATGAGATGTCGCAAAAACGAATGGCGAGAGAAGTCCCCGAGGCAACCGTGGTGATCACCAACCCAACCCACTTTGCGGTTGCCTTAAAATATGATCCGCAGGTTTCTCCGGCACCAATTGTGGTCGCCAAAGGCGCTGACCTGCTGGCTAAAAAGATTATCAAAATTGCCAAAAGCAATGGCGTTGCCGTGGTTGAACGAAAACCAGTGGCTCGTTTTCTTTATGCAAATGTGAAAATTGGCAATGAAATCCCGCTTGAACTATATCAAGCGGTCGCAGAAATCCTCAACTACATCCAAAAGCTCAATCGAAAATCGGCGTGATCATTTTCGCCAACGATCTAGACGGCCTATCCGATGAACTCACTTCGACCGGTGAGGGAGCAACATGGATTTACCGCTCCCTCAATAATCGTGATGTGGTTTAGAAGATATTATTCAATTCTTGCAAGACTTCCGTAGCAACGGTAATTGATCTCGCATTTGCTGAGAATCCACGTTGAGCAATAATCAATTGAGTGAACTCAAGAGCGACATCAACATTCGACGATTCGAGGTGTTCCCCGCGAACCGCTCCTCTACCGTTGGCGGCACCGACGCCGATATCGGGTGTACCGCTGTTCACAGTTTGCCCGTAGTAGTTATCGCCAAGATTTTCGAGACCCTGTTGATTCGAAAATCTCGCAATCGCGAGTTGAGCCACTTGAACTTCACGTCCATTGCTCGCAATCCCTGACACGACTCCGTCAGCAGACACATTCATCTTCACGATCGTACCGGGAGAAAAACCATCCTGTTGGAACGTTGCAGAATAATTCGTCGCCAGGTGAGAAAGGCTGTCGAGGGAAATATCGATTTCCTGTGGTTCAACAATAGAGTCAATGTCCACTTCAATATTGGCATCGCCCAAACCAGTACCATTCATGATTTGAAACGAACCGTCTTCGTTAAATCGAATCTCCGAGATCAGTCCGTCGTTAAGAGTAACCAGCGGATCACTCGATGAAAAATTTGCGGACCAAGTATTATTTCCTGTCTTCTCAAAGGTGACGTTTAACAAGTGCGGTTCGCCGCGGGTATCAAAAATTTGCAAAGTCGAATCGACGGTATCACCGGACTTACCATCCGTTTCCACAATGAAAATTGCATCCTCAAAATCCGTTTCTCCTACGTTACCAGCGTTGTCCGTCAATTGAAGACTCAACAAAGCGTCGCCTACATCGTCGGCAGTCACCAACAAGTTCCCCGTTGCGTCGAGAGTAACCGAAGCCCCCACAATGCTCGCGTTGATTGAATTCACAAGATCGTCGACCGTCGTGGTTGTGTCAGCCGGCAGGTTGGTCGAGAACGAAGAACCATCGACATTAGTACCTACAATGTCAATCGAATCGCCCGGGGCGTAATTGACTCCGTTAAAATCGAGGTCATTTAGCAAGGTGGTTGGGGTGGCAGCCACGCCCGCTGCTGTAAACGGGAAGGAAGTCGTTAGCACCTCCGCAAGAGGCGGAACAGCTGAAGCGGGCAAGTTGCCAATCAACTCTGCCGTCGACGTCGCTTTCCCTGGAACGCTCGCTCCCAGCGGGATCTGAATCCTCGTGTCTCCGGGAATTTGAAAACCAGGCTCTGTCCCTGTCGCTTCTCCTTTAGCACCAAAACGCTGAACGTATCCACCCGTAGCTGGGTCTACTAAATATCCGGAGGAATCAACTGAAAATGAACCGTCACGTGTATAAGCTTGCTGATCTCCCTTGATTACAAAGAAACCATCACCGTCGAGTGCATAATCAAATTCACCACTACTCGCGTTGAGAACTCCCTGTGTAAAATTTTGCGAGACCTCGGCTACGCGAACACCGTTACCGACTTGAATTGGATTCACGCCACCATCAACGTCTCCGGAAGCACCCACAGCAGGTGCCCGATCGGTGTAGATCAGATCGGAAAATAAAACCCGTTGTGATTTGAACCCGGTCGTGTTTAAGTTTGCAATATTACTTGCAACGACATCGAGTTTTTGCTGGTGAGCCAATAGCCCAGTCGCACCGGTAATTAAACTTTTACTCATCTGGATCTCTCTAATTGAAAGGTAAAATCGATCGCACCCCAATCAAATCCACTTCACTTAAAATCGGGAATAAAAAGTGAAGCGAAATACCGCGCGAAGTGAAAATCACCACGCACGCTGCGATCGGAATCTTAATTGTTAAAAACTAAATCGTGACGCCGGAAATCAAACTTAAACCAACGCGTTCACCATTAATCAAAAGATTGGCGGAACCGCCGTTAGCGATTAATTCCTCGACAAGTCCTGTCTTTTTCTCCCCCGTCACTGCATCCGTGTAGGAGGCCTGCTTTCCGACGAGGTTTATTCCCTGCGTAAGTTGCGTGGTCTCCAGCAACTGTTCGAAATTCGAATTTAACGCTTCGGTTTGCTCTAACTGCGAAAACTGTGCGAGTTGCGCGATGAAATCTTCTTGATTGACCGGTTCGATCGGATCTTGATTTTTTAATTGCACCGTTAGCAGATTAAGAAAATCATTCGTTGCTACTTGCGATGTTATCCCTGGCATCACGGTCTCCCAAAGTTATTATTTTTTCTATTTTGAATTTAAACTATGTCAACAGTTGATCTAAACGGCGGCTTTACACCCGTATATCAATCATCGAGCTACTTGCCCGTGGCACCGGTTGCTCGCTCGGCCTTACTTCCTCTGACTCGTTAAACAAGTCCGAGCTCATAAATCTTGACTCAGCCTCACTCTCGTCACGAGGATCCGATTGCTCACTTTGATATCCAATATCAAGTGAATCGAAATCGATTCCGTTTTCGGCAAGCGCTTGAACAAGTTGTGATTTATTCTGTTTCAGCAAATCAGCTGCCACCATTTCGCTTGCCAAAATTTTGACCTGAAGAACATCTTTGTCCCAATCCAGTTGCAACGTGAGTTGCCCTAATTCAGAGGGATGGAGCTGCAAAGTCATTTGCTTCTGCTCACCCCGCTCCGTCAGCCGAATCTGTTGAACTAAGTTATCGGTGACGGTCTCGGTTACAGCTTCCATTTTTCCAGCGGTTAACGCCGTGGTTTTAGATCCCCGATTTAGCAACGTTGAATCTTCCTGCATAAGCCCCGGAAGCGCAGCTTTCAAATTTGGCTCAGTTGATTCTGATTCGTTCTCATTGCCCTGCGAAAATTCAAACCCACTCTCTTGCGCTCCAATGACCGCTTGCAAACCAGACAACAAACCAGAATCTACTCCTTCCGCGCTATCTGCCGAGAGCACAACAACTTCGTCGCTCATCGCGTAGACGACCTGAGTTTGCGACGCGAGAGCATCAACCATTCCCGGCACCACACCAAGTTCCGCCGCGGTCTCTTTTAATTCGGAACCGGTGGTTATTTCTGCAAACACGCTCAATTCAGGCTCGACCTCGGTTGATTGAACAATCAAAGGAATCGCCTGACCAGACTCGAGATTAAGATCGTTCAGTTCTGGAAGGGCGACTATCTCTGATACTACAGCGGCTCCCGAATTATTTTCCTCGACTGCCTCGGTGAAACTCTCAAAAGTAAGACCGGAGGGTAGGGGACTATTCAAAGGTTCATCCGCCGCGGAATCATTTTCGCGCAGCGGTACATCGATAGGTAGGCTTGGTATGTTCACTGTCAATTTCAGAGGTAAGGGTCAAAAACGATTGCGGGATTAATCCACAATGCAAAACGAGTGCCATAACTTTCCTTTTGCAATATTTTTTACTTCAAACCAACAAAAACAGGGAAATCAAACAAAATTGCTTGGCTCCAATTCTGACGCAGATAGAAAGACTTTCACTGTTGGGGAAATTTTTGCCGCCCATTAACTTGGCCTTACGCAACAAAAATCTGCTAGCGGCCTCTACCTCCGACCGCTCGGTGCACACCAAATACGTTTAAAAGAAGCAGATCGAGGCTGGAACCGGTTCTGCGAAATCCAATTCTCTATTGACAGAATTCCTCGAATTTCGAACAACCGTTTTTGGATAACGGCTCAGGCCCAGAGAAGACAAACTTGAGCAATGATTGACCCTAGTAAACTTGACTCCATTTCATTCGCGTTCCCATCGGTTCTATGATCTTTAGCACTCCACCGAATTCACTGATCATCTGCGCAACGGACGACCAGTCACTTGTGCACCGGGTGTGCTACGCGGCAAGGTTAATCGACGCTGAGGTCTATTCTTCAGCAAAACTCGAAGAAGCCATCAACACTTCCAGACAATATTTCTCACGTTGTCTGATCGTTGATTTTGATTACTGGCAGCGCGAACAGCTACATTTCTCAGACCGTTCGATTGCCCGTGAAAACCCCTTATTGCTTGCGACGCCAACCGGCCAAATTAGCGCCTCATTCATTGCAGGCGCCGCGGGAGCCATGGGAATCATCGAAAAAGACATCGATCCCAGTGAATTAGCAACTGTTTTTCAAGCAGCATTTCTTAGTGAACAGACGTTGCGAGAAACAAGACCCTATGACAATCCGGTGTTCCAAATTCTAAGCACCCGAGAAAAAGACGTTCTCACTTATTTAATGGCAGGGGAACCCAACAAGCGCGTGGCCTCCCTCTTAGACATCGGACTCCGGACAGTAGAGTCAGATCGCGCCCAGTTAATGTCAAAACTCAACGTCAATTCGTTCACCCAATTAGTCAAAATAGTGACTGAGATTGAAAGTGACGTAGTTCTTACCCGTCAAAAAATATTCTGCGAGATCTCGCATGGATTGACAACCTCCGACGTCGCTACCACGGGCGAGTAATCCAACTCCAAAGATTGCTCGAGGTGCGCGAAACACCTTCTCTCTTGGATACGCTTCAATCGGCACTTACGTCCACGGGATTCATAAAAATCCGGAATTGAACCGTATTACCCTGACTAGATATTGCTCTCTTCAGAGTAGACCTTCAATTTGTTTGACAGTGTTCGAGCCGTAACACCTAATTCTTCGGCAGCTAATCTCTTATTGCCCTGGAATTTGGATAACGACGAAAGGATCAAACGGCGTTCCACCTCAGCCAACGTCAAACCGGCAAGCCCATCGACATCATTCTCCGGAGCTCGGTGATTTTTCTTTGCGAGGCAATTTAAGCCAATCTTTCCATCCGCCGCAATCACGCAAGCTCGATGGATGACATTCCGCAATTCGCGAACATTGCCCGGCCAATGATACTGACACAACCACTGCATCGCTTCCTTGTCTACTTCCAGATTTCCCGTCTGGGACTCCGATTGAAACAGGTTCACAACATGCATCACAAGCAGGGGGATATCTGAAATGCGATCTCGCAGCGGAGGCAGGTCGAGTTCAAGTACGTTTAATCGATGAAACAGATCCTCTCGAAACCGCCCCTCCGCAACTTCGACGGCAAGATCGCGATTGGTGGTCGCGACGATTCGCACATCAATCGGTCGGGCTACGTTACTTCCAACCGGTTGGACTTCCTGTTCTTCGATGACCCTTAACAACTTCGCCTGCATTGCGAGTGGAATTTCACTGATCTCATCCAGCAACAGCGTGCCTCCCTGTGCCTGCTCAAAATAGCCGACTCGCCCTGCCGAGGCTCCGGTGAACGCACCCTTTTCATGCCCAAAGAACTCACTCTCAACCAATGACTCGGACACCGCCGCACAGTTAACCGCGACAAACCTTTCCTCCGACCGACCACTTTGCTGATGAATCAGCCGACTAAAGAGTTCTTTTCCACTTCCACTTTCACCCGTTACCAAAACAGTAGCAGAGCTCTTTGCATAGAGTTTTGCTAATTCAAAGAACTCACTCATTATCTTCGATTGAAATGAGATATTCCGAGTTCGCAAATCCGGATTGCGAGCCGCATTTGTTTTCACCGATTCCGCGTCTGGAAAGACAACACTGAACGCAGCAGCCGCTTCCGAAGGAGCGGTCAGTTCGGTTGTTTGATTATTTAATTCGGGGAGCATATTGTCTAAAACAAGGGCATGAAATTTTGTTTTACTTTTCACTATCCAACCAGGGGCAATGGTCCGGAAAGACTAACGCCAACTGGAAAGGGCAAATCCGTTTACCCGCCGTACGCCTTCTGCATCTGATTTACTCGGACGCCCTGATCAATGCTGGGCACCAACTTTTGATGAGCCTTACGGGCATGCGACTCCAGGGCATCGATTTTTTTAATAGTCCCTAAGAGCAATTCAGCCGTCTGCTTCGTTAGGTTCGAAATAGCTTCGGAAGCCTGCGGTTGAGAATTCCGGTATTGTTCTTTAACGCCTCGCGACTGTTCTTCAATCTCCTGAATCTCACTTTTACCTTGATTGAGTTGCTTCATTTGGCCTTCAATCGATTCGGAATTTGCTTGTCGCCGCAACATTTCGTCGGCTAAACAATCTAGTCCCTTATACTTTTCGAGGAGTTGCCGGATGGACTGTTCAACCTGCTGCTCCAGTTGCACCGAGTTATTTTTGTGTTGGTTCATTATTTATCTCTAAAAGCAGGGCATCCAGTTCCGTTTCAACCGCCAAAAATTCATCCCGACGTTTACGACGTTCTTCTAAATACTGCAAATTCCAGGTTGTATGTTTCATTAAAAATTCACCGGCACCGCGACGGTCCGCAACGTTCCGGAAAATGGATTCCGCATTGATATAGTCATCTTGGTAACGGTAACAACAACCCAGCATTAAACGCAGCCAAGCTGCCTCCTGGTTATCCATGTCTTGCTTTAGAAGCATACTGTAACTGCGAATAGCAGCAGGGTAATTGGCAGTCATATACAGACTGTTCCCAAGTTCAAGCGAGTTCATTGGCTCCGCAAGAACCTGCGATCCACCTGGCATTTCTGTTTGAGCCTGCGAATTGGGCGTTACCTCAGGCTCGGCGGCAGGTTTCGTTGGCAACGTGGTTTTCAGCTGATCAGGATTGCCCAATATCAATTCGCCTGGTGTTGGCTTGGGAGGGATTTCGCTAGTCTCCGGAACATGTTTATCCTCTTCAATAATCTTGTTTAGCAACTTGATTCGGTCAAAAATCCCCTTTAATCTGGGATCTTTTTCGGAACCGCCGTCAGCATCAAGCGGCAGTTGATTAACTGGTAACCGCAGCGAATCCTGTGGCTTCGGAGCGGCAGAAGCGGGGGCTGAGTCGAGGCGATTTAAAGACGGCACCGCCGCTTCGCCCACCACTGAATTTGCCACTGGTGGCAACACCGGGGTCTCGTCGGGGCCAGTTTGTCCCCAGCCAACCTCGGTCACAGAGAACAGTCCACAAATCCAAACCATACGCAGAATAATGCGAAGTTTAAGCTTCCAATTGTTATCGTTGATTTCATTCATAACATTATCCACATTGTTCAACTGCAAACTCTTGAATTCGTTCAAAGTTCATCAGGAAGTAAACCTGCAAAACAAAGCGCGGCTGAAAAATGCTTTCCTTGCTTCTGATAAACCCCGCCCATTAGTTGCAACGTCGCTTCTTTTTGTTCTTCATTCAAATTCATTTGCCAAAGTGCCTTGCACATCTCATAGCTTAAATCTGTGTTATCCAGGTCGATATAAATTTTTGCCAGTTGAGCTAAAGCGCGTATTTTCCATTGATCATCTTCGGTCGTTAAAGAGTTCAACGTCTTGATGGAAGCGTTGTAGAGTTCGGAGTCCTTCTGAAGCATGGCTAATTCGAAAACAATTCTTCGTTGCCAAATCCCGATGTCGGGCTTCGCCAGTGCTCCGATGTACATTTCCCTCGCCCGGTCTCGAAATCCTAAATTTGCATAACTTAAACCGGCAATATAACAATCCACAAACGAGGAACACTGTTTCGAATCGATCGAACTCACAGCCTCTAATAAACGCGCACGCTCTCTGGTCAGTTCACTTTTATTCTTCAAACCGATGGAGCGAGCATAAGAACCTAAAACAGCGGCGATGGAGCTCTCGACCGTCTGTCTGGGAATCCATTTTTTATTCCGGAAAATACTGTCGTTGCACGTAAACGGGTCCTTGTTGAGTAAATAAGCTCTGGCGAGGTTCAATGTCGAGGTCGTTTTCTGGTGAGTGGTTATCGCCGTAGCCAGCCCACGGTGTGACGAACGAATCGCTTCTTTCAGATCGCCCTTGGAAATCTCGAGTTCACTCAACAGGCAGTAACAACTAGATTGAATATCGGCATCCCGCGTTTGATCAATCGAACTGTAGAGCATTGGGATCGCCTCTTCCGGACGGTCGAGCAACAGATTCAGTTTCGCCAGATTAAAAAATAGCTTAGCGTTGATCTCACCGCTTGGATTAGTCTGATGTAGCTCCTGAAACAGATTCGCTGCGACATCGTAGTCCTGCTCAATAATGGCTAATCCAGCTCGAGAAAGCAGAGAAGATCTCCGGTAATCACTTTCGCTGTATTCAATTTCGAATCGCTGAAATGCACGGTTCGCGGCATCATAACGAAATTGGCAAGTATCTGCCTCTCCCGCTTCGGCCTCACTTACAACCGTGATCGTGCTGTCTTTCTGGTACCAGACCAATTGGTGCGGGACTAAAATTTCGTCTAACAATACACCAATTGAAACCGAGTCTAAAACAACTGCCCGCGACCGACCTCGCAACGCCTCTTTTGCTTGACTGCTAAATTTCATTTCCAATTGAGAGCGGGCAGCGACCTCGCCGAGCACGTTTAAAATTGGCTGTACATTGGTCGAAATGGCAGCGGTAATGGTCGTCGCTAGATTTGTCGGCCGCTGCAGCAACGACAAACTAAACGAACCCGTGCCGTTTATATCTCGCGGTAGTTGCGAAACTGGATCATCGACACTTGCCAGAAAACTCTCTGGATCTGGAATTGGAGTATCCACCGCAACGGACCGAGGCCGTAATAAATCGAAGGAAGCCAGTAAAAAACCACCGACACTGGAAAACCGAGAAAATTCCTCCTGGTCTTCAGCTATCTTCTCAGGCGAATTGTCACTGCGAAAATAAGAAACATCATTCAGAGCGATCGTCTCTAATATCTTTGCCCATTGAAAGGCTACACGCGATTTCATCGTGTCAGGTAAGTCCGGATAGAAATCAATTTTCAGCAACTCACTTGAAATCAGGTCAATGGCTTCGACCATTCGACCTTGAAATGCCAGCACCCGAGAACAGCCGACCGTCGCCAAAAGCTTGTGATTTT
>JAAHTH010000843.1_pt1 | contig 26323 bp, 16 predicted proteins | sample 6116091 | NCBI WGS metagenome assembly JAAHTH01 (sample SAMN13939990, study PRJNA603662) | sponge metagenome | isolation source: marine sponge | host: Mycale hentscheli | place: New Zealand | collected 2006
AAGGTCAGGTCAGTGAATGGACGTTACTTGTTCCTGGTGGACTGACGGTCAGTGATGTTGGGGGGCCCATTGGTTCATGGCAGTTTGATGCAGATGAAGGAAGACTTACGCTTGAGGTTTCACCAGCGCAATCGCGACCATTCAATGTCACCGTTGAGACCCAGCGTGGTTTGGCACCCTTGCCTACAGATGTCAAACTTTCGCCGCTAAGAGTTGAAGGTGCAAATGGAGAAGTCGGGTTGGTCGCGATTGCCTTTGGACCCGACGCACAGCCGGAAACCGTGCAGCCAGAGCAGATGTCTGCCGTCAATGTCGGGGACTTTGACTTCAGTCTGAATACTGATCCCGAGGCTGTGTTGCATCGTGTCTATCGCTACGGTGCTCAAGGCGGTGAAGTCGATTTAAGAGTGTCTCCGGTTGATTCAGAGGTCAGGGTAATCAGTAACCAGGTGTTGTCGCTGGGTGATGAAAGCGTTGTGCTTGCGGTGAAGTTTTCGGCCGAGATATCGCGAACAGGTCTGTTTCAATTAAGTTTTCCGCTGCCAGCGGGGCTTGAAGTCGAGTCTCTCACCGGAGCGTCACTGCACCATTGGGCAGAGCTAAGCGAAGACGGTCAACGCCAGATTATCTTGCATCTCAACGGGAAGACGATTGGGCCGCAGAGTTTTTCATTGACGTTGACAGGCAACGCCCCAATGAATGTTGCTGAGTGGGAAGTTCCTCGTTTCCAGTTAAATGAGGGCCTGCGTCAGACCGGAGATCTCGTGGTGCGACCCACCACAGGTCTTCGCTTGCGGACCTTGTCACGTCAGAACATTTCTGAGACTGATCCGAGGACCATCGGAGGTAAATCACCCGGAGCTCTCGCTTTTCGTCTGTTGCAACGGGATTGGAAGCTTGTGCTGGGGATCGAGAAACTGGAACCTCGAATCTCAGGTAACGTATTACAGGAAATTATCTTGCGGGAAGGGCAGACACGTTCTGCCTTGATTGCAAATTTCAGTGTGCAAAATGCCTCCATTCGAGCTTTGGAAATTGTGCTTCCGATCACGAATGAGGATGAAATAAAAACCTTGCGAGCCTCTGGGAAAATGGTGAGCGATCTGGTTCGAATTGATCCAGACAAGAATCTATGGGAGGTTCAGTTCAAGCGTAGAGTACTTGGGAAAGTTGACTTTCGAATTGAATACGAACGTCGAGGCGATCGGAGCGAAGAAGCGGAGACCCTCCGGCCTGCTGGATTTCCACAGGCGGGGCAGTTGCCATTCTATTTTGCCGTGCGGGCGGGAGGACGCCTCGAGATTGAGATGGAATCCATTCCCCAAGGCTGGCAGAAAATTGATTGGAATGCTGTTCCAGGTTCGCTGCGTGACTCCGAGAATCGCAATGCACCAGTTGTAACCCTGAGGGCCCAGAAATCTGCCGCCCCGTTGAAAATTGATGTGAAAAGACACTCCCTGGCAGATGCACTTAAGCTGCGAGTCGCAAGTGGAACGCTCGTGACTGTCTTGTCACCTCAAGGGGATCAAGTTACTGCTGTGGATGTCAGCATGGAGGTTATCAAACGCAGCAGCCTGAGTGTTGGCTTGCCGAAGGGCGGGGAGATTTTTAGCATTTTTGTCAACGGTGAGAGTGTGAATTCAATTCGTGTGGGTGGCGAGGCCAATGCCTGGCAGTTTTATATTCTGCCCGGAATGGATGATCGCACTGCAAATGTCAGGTTTGTCTATACCGTGCCGGGTAACGACGTGAGACGGATGAACCTGGATAGTCCGCAACTCAATGTGCCGTTGGAAAACATTCAGTGGAGTGTGATTGCTCCGAAAGGTTTTGAACTGACTGACAATGACGGAAATCTTGAACTGGTTGGGAGCGCTAATCAGGCCCAGTATGACCGTCAGTCTTATCTCTCCAAGACCAATCGTACGCGTCAGCAGAAGGCAGAACAGGCTGCCATTACACTGCAGCAAGCAACCCAGTTAATTCAAGCAGGTGAGCAGACCAAGGCCAAATGGGCTCTCAATAGTGTTGTTAATCAGCATGCGCTTGATGCTGCTTCCAATGAAGACGCCCGGATACAGCTTGAGAATTACCAAACAGAGCAGGCAATCGTTGGACTCAATACTCTAAAGCAACGACTAGTCCTGGACAATGATCGTGAAGACCTTGCTGTTGGTGACAATCAGCAAATGCGTCAAGCTGCTGCAGAAAATCCTATCCTTCAGCAGGATAAGCTGAACTTTCAGCCTCAAGAATTGAGTCAATTGCTGCGTGGCAATTCATCCGAGGATATCGCGACCATGCAGCGAATTGCGGGGCGGCTGGTGCAACATCAAAGAACAACGGAACCTGCTCCGCAGGCAATCGTTATCAGTCTCCCTGAGGAGGGACAGGTTTACACGTTCAGTCGTAGCGTGCAGGTCGCAGAGAATGCTCCTCTGGAGCTTGACCTGGATTTTGAGTCGCGATTGAAACTGCCATTCCTGAAGTCAGCTTTCGCACTTTTATTGCTGGTCTGTTTTTCTTCGATAATCGTTTGGATTCTTGGTCGCAGGAAAATGGCTATCTGACACAGTGAGGTGAATTGAAAGTACAGGTTGTGGCATTGCTGTTGCATCCGTTTTCGGCATTTTCAGCAGCCGCTCAGGGGAAAGGTTGAACCAGAGACGTGACGTTTATTTGGTTGGACTGGTTCCGCTAGTAGTGCTTTCAGGATTCGCGTGGGTTGCGGCAGGGCGAACCGACGTGGCCATCACAAGTGGTGAGAAGGCTCATGTGGTCAGGAGTTGGCCGCAGGGTACCGGAAACACCGTCAACGATCCCTGTCGGACCAATGAATGGAAACCGTACTTCACCGAGTGGCCGACTGATGTGCATCATTATGGGCTGGTGATTAAGTCGACGGACGAGCTGAATCGCATAATCATCAGGCTTTCTGTCATCAAAGGTGACCTGAAACAGATTCGTTTGTTTTACAGGACAGAGGCGCATGGGCTTGGCTTTGTCACCAGCTTGCCCGAGGGAAATGGGATTCCTGTGATGTTCACCACTCGAGACCAAAAACAGATTGACGATTGGTTCAAACAGCTTGACAACGAGTAGCACGCGTGAGATTACGTTTGCGATCGCGAAAGCTGTTTGCAGTGATCTGTGAGGTGCTTTTCAGCTTCTATCAGACCGCCCTTCCTCATTTGTGAGGCTTGGCCAGCAGAAAGTAACTTAATCACTTCTGATGCTTTTTCATTGCCGGGTATGTTTTGCTTGATCAGGGAAAGTTCCGGACAATCGCGTGGGAGAGAGTAATCGGGGTGATTTCCCAGGAACGAGAGCCGGTAATCCGAAGGGTAGCGTCTGCCATCTGCTTCCGTTGTGGCTAGTATCCGGTCCCAGAATAGTTTGAAGCCGCTTTCAAAACCGACACCACTTCTCTGGACGCTCGGTGGTGTGTCGCGATCAAAAAGATCAATGTAAATGAGTTGCCATGATTCGTTTTCCCTCAGATGACGTAAGGCAGTGGGGAGATCCCAGTGGACCAGGCTTTTCGCTGACTCCATGTGGAGGTCACAAAACCAATCGCAATCGGGGGGATGGTCCGTGAAGCCCTCTCCTGTCGCCGCCATTGCATGCCACTGTCGATCACTTTCCGTTTTGGAAAAATAGACAAGTTCACACTCATGTCCCGTTTCTATTCCATTCTCACAGAGGCAACAATTTGGTGGCATCATGGGTATTCACCTCGTCAGGAAACGCATGTCAGGTACAGACATACACCTTAGCATGGCGTTCTGTGTGAAGTTGTGGAACACCCGTCAGGCAGGTTGTGATAACACGAAGGGTTACGTGTATGTTGCCTCGTTGTTACTTAAGTTTTCTGTTGTTGAGGTTGCATCGTTTGCATGATGCTTCATGGGTGTTCGATCCCGATTCGCAACGATGGTTGAAGCACACCGTGTTCTCGGAGTGTTACAATCTTCTGTCGCAACCGTGTTTCGTTCGGGTGGCGCATTGGTTGATGGTCAGAACAGCAGGAGTTTTTTTATGTTGAGCTTCAGAGATCTCGGGACAAGGTCATGTGGTTTCATTGTGAGCTTGTTGTTGCTGGACGTCTGCGTGTCCTCTGGGCAAGACCATTGGTTGGCGGGAACCGGTCGGAGTGAAATCACGCCGACGGAGCCACTCATGATGGCGGGCTACGCATCTCGTAAGACTCCCGCTACGCAAAAAAATATTGATTTGTGGGCCAAGGTTTTGTTCTTGGAAGATCCAGAAGGTAATCGTGGAGTCCTGATTTCCCTCGACCTTGTGGGTATAGGGCGTGGGTTATCCCAACGTGTGTGCAAACGAATTAAAGATTCGTTTGGTATGGAACGTGGTCAAATCGCTATCTTCACCAGTCATACTCACTCGGGACCTGTTGTCGGTCAGAATCTCGCGCCAATGCACTTCATGCTGGCTGATGCTGTTCAGCAAAAGAACATTCTGGCGTATGCTGACCGACTCGTCGATGAAATTGAGACTGCGGTTGCTATGGCGATCAAGGAGAGTCGACCAAGTCGCCTCCAGTGGGGCAGCGGTAAATCAACATTTGCGGTGAATAGGCGGCAAAACAAGCCTTACGAAACGGTCGACGAAAGAAGGGCGATGGGCACTCTAGTTGGACCGGTGGACCATGACGTTCCGGTTTTAAGTGTGCGTGATCTGTCTGGAAAACTTTTTGCAATCATGTTTGGTTATGCCTGTCATGCAACAACGCTCGCTTCTGGTCAATGGGATGGAGACTATCCAGGATATGCTCAGGCCGACTTGGAAAAATCGTACCCAGAATGTACTGCAATGTTCTGGGCGGGGTGCGGTGCTGACCAGAATCCACTACCAAGACGCACGCTTGAATTGGCTCAAAAATACGGGACCGAACTAGCGCGTGCGGTAAAGGATGTGCTTGCGTCTCCGATGGCTGTCGTCGAACCTGAGCTAGGATCGAAGTATGTCGAAACGGCACTCGAGATGCAGGGAATCCCGGATCAGGAACAATTGGATCAGAACGTTAAGTCGACGAATCGGTATGAAGCTTCAAGAGCCAAAATGCTACAAGCACAGATGCTCAACCAAGGAGAGATATCCAACACCTATCCCTACCCGATCGCGGTTTGGAAGCTGGGCAGGGAGATCGATTTTGTGCACCTCGGCGGAGAGGTTGTGGTCGATTACGCGCTTCGTTTGAAGAGCGAACTCAATGGAACACGCACCTGGGTCGCTGGGTACGCCAATGACGTGATGGCATACATTCCTTCGCGGCGCGTTCTGGCCGAAGGAGGGTATGAGGGTGGAGGCTCAAATGTGTACTACGGATTGCCCGGGCTGTGGCACCAAGAATCCGAAGCAAAGATAATCAAGGCTGTGCATGATCATCATGAAAAGATGGACGCCGGAAAGCCCTGACTTGCAGTTTGTGTAGCAGTGCCTTTCTGCATTGCATCCCGAAGCTCTGAGACTGTTTTACGAATATGAAGTTGGGCCATTTTTGGCTGCTTTTTTGTTTTGCTTACGGGATCACTGGTGTCCTCAGCCAAGCCCCCCCAGTTATGAAGCATCTCACTGGTTGGTCATTCATGGAGACCACATTCCCGGAAAGCGAGTTCGGATCAACTATCTTGAAGCTTACTGTAGGGCGGGTTCAACAGCTGCGGATTGGGGTCAGGACACGGTGGTAAGGCACCAGACACAGGTCATTTCAATCAACGAAGACAAAACAGTGTTAAGGCTGCGTGACAAGGTGAGCGACGGACTGATTGTTGAGCATGCGATCAAGGTGTGTGGTGACGAGTTTGAGTTTGTGATCTCGACGCATAATCCTACGGATCAGCCATCGGTAGCACATTGGGATCAGCCGTGCATAAGACTCGGTGACTTCACTGGGTTTCCTGATCGAGGTGGTGATCTGAATGATTAGCTGGGGCAGTGTTTTCTGTTTCTCAATGGCAAGCTGGTGCCGATGACGGAGGTCAACCCCTGAGCCATGAAGGCAAGGTACACTCCAAGTCGGGTGTGGTGCCTCAAGGGAGTCCCTCGCACGGATGTGAACCCGCGTCTCCTCAGTTCGCTCGTCCCCAGTAGCGGATTGATAGGTTGCTTCAGTATCGATAAAACGATGCTGTTCGCAGTGGCGTTGGGACCGTATCAGGAATTGTTGCAGGGGGTTGCCCGTTGTTCACATTCGATTTGTGAATCGGCGGTGTTGCGTCCCGTTTGAGCATGCAGATTCGGGGGCATATTTATCTAATGAAAAACAACGTACCACTCCTTTCGGAACGTTATAAATCTAACTTTCCAGAGCACTATCAGTGAGCGTCTGTGCGGTGCCCTGACATTCTGGTCGTTGGCTGCTTTGTCCTGAGTTCGAAGGTGTTTAACGAGAGAATCGCTTTGCTACTCGTTCAGGAACATGGGCTTGTCATCGCGTTGCGATGCAAGTTCACGAAATTGCTGAATCAGCAGTTTGCCCTCGGAGTCAATCAGGATTTGCTCTCCAGTTGATTGGTGATTTTCCGACTTTACGTTCCATCTTTTGATCGCATCTGCCTGAGCCGAAAGACGATCGGCAATGTCGGCGACGTAGTCATATTCGAGATCTCGAAATTCCTTGATCGCTTTCAACGATTTGCCAGCGATGTAGCGGACAACGTCGTAGGGGTCGGTAAGTAACTGCGTCAGGTATCTTGCCATCCAGTCAGATTTCGAGGCATCGATAGCTGGTTGCCAACCCATGTGCCACGCGACAATCGCACGAGTTCCCGCGTCTCCCCGTAATGCCCAATTCACGCCCGTCGCAAGTTTTGAGTCCATTTTACTCAATTCGGGCTTGTCAATTCCGTACCAAGTCTCCAAGTGGCTGGCAGTCCAGTCCAGAGTTTCGTTTAGGTGACAGAGGTTGCACGCATTCGGGCGTCCTGCAGCCTCATCTTTGGCAACATCAGGTGAAAACAGCTGGTGGCTACGGTTTGCCTTCATCAGGCCATAACTCGTGTGAGGCATGTGACAGTTGTAACAACGCGATCCACTGCTGGCTAAATCATGATGCGTATGGTTTTCACCGTAATCCTTTGCATTGTGACATTGAGTGCATCCATGATCGCCATCCATATCGATGGCAAGTTGATCGTTCGCCCAGTCCTCTGACGGTCGTGCATCACCCGACTCCTGATGCACTGCATGGCATGAAATGCAAGACATGGTACCCCGCAGGTAACAAGGGGATTCCGACAAACCACTGAATTCCCGACCTGTGACCCTTATCATTCCGTCGTCCCAGAAAACAGAGTCGTAAAAAGCGTCTGGATCTTGTCCTTGACGTTTTAGCAGAGCTTCACTGTCTGGATTGCAGCGATAGAGATGTCGTGATTCGGAAAGAGCCTTGCCGGGGCGGAACGTATGACCGTTGTTGCGGGTTGATGGGTCCAAGTGTGTCGCCATGGCATGACAGTTGCCACAAACTTGAGAGCTAAGGCGGTGGTCCAGGTCTCGAGGGTTGACGATTGGATCGAGCTGCGGGTTTCCTTGAGCCAACTTGGGATTGAAGTCGGCCCGGTTAACGGAGGTTCTATCTGAATCGCCAGATCTAGCTCTCTGAAATGCGATGTGTTCCTCACCCGGCCCGTGGCATGCTTCGCAAGAAATTCCAAATTCGGAGACCTTGGTGTCGAACACGAAGTCGCGTGACAGCAACTGCTTTGGGTTGGTCGTGTGGCATTGCAGGCAGGTGTTGTTCCAACGACCTACTTCGATGTCGGTTTGATCAGTAGGCGGTTCAAGAAAACAGCTCTTTCGCGGGACCCAGCGATCATCCTCCTTGAGGTAGACCAGCGGGAATTGACCCAGCATTCTGCCCTGCCCCATCGGGAACCAATACACTTGCATGTGATGCGAACCCGTGCTCATTACAATTGGCAGCTTGGCTCTTTCGCTGGGTGGAACGTTTTGTCCCTCTGGTTGCACGACGTTTGCAGGGACTTCAACCCAGCATAAATCACCCTGCTCGGTCATTCGGTAGGTTCGTCCATTAAACGTAACCGTTTGATTCTTAAAGTTGCCCATCACCGAGTCAGTGGTGGCCAGTTGTGTCATCGTGCGGTGATAAGAATCATGCCATGAGTTGTATTGTTCATCGTGACATTCCATGCATGCCGATGCTTTGGTGTAGCCATCGTCTGCAACTTCAATCGGCCGGAACGGTTCGTATACAGCCGCTGTGATCCCGATTTCTTCAGTGGGATCATTAACATCATTGGACCCAAGTGACCGCGGCTGTTCTGCGGTATGTAATTGCCATCCCACAAACGCTGTGAGACAGAGGCAAGGAATCAAGACTGCAAGGCTGAGCTTGCCAAGACGCGGATTCAAACGCAGCATGACCAGAGCTACCGCAAAGGCAACCAGCCAGAAAAATACGAAGATTGTCAACTCAATGTTCATAACAGCCTTTCACTGTTATTCCTGTGTTCCGGCCCGCACCCCGACGGGATGCCCTTTCTACCCATTGCGAGCTGGATTTTACTGCAGTCGCGGAATAGTTTCCTGACTGGATGGTGCCTGATTCTGCACTGTCTGTGCCAATATGAAATCGATGGTTGCTCGACCGGGGCTGGTCAACTTGCTGGTCCGTCATTCGACCAACACTTAACATAGACGAAACTCCACTGTTTTCGCCAATTGGAATGCTTTGCAGACCGAGGTGCGAGCCATAAGACAACGCAAAACGGTGCTAAAATGTCGTTTTTTACGGCAACGTGGCGAGGTACATGGCCTCGTGTGGTTTCGTCGCATGCATCTCAGAATGCTATTCTCCTGTCCCACCTCGCCAGTTGTCCGTCTGGAATGGGGACGCGGGAAGGCCCACCGAATTGATGAGATTCGGATTAGCAATCTTGCGCCAGCCAAAACGCACCGTTTTGGGACTCTTCACTTCACTCGCTGAAACAACAACTGTGTTTCCATCAACGACAGCTTTTGCAGCGACGAACTTACCATCAGCCCCGGCGATCTGAAACTCAGTCAATGGGTTTCCATCACGGGATTTCAGTCCCTTGGCGGTATGCGCGAACGATAAATAAGCCTTTTCGCCTTTAATAGCCATTGATTTATAAAGGGGGCCCGAATAGGTCGTCCCTGCTTGTTCATACGTTTTGGCTAACGCCCATAAAGCTAGCCGATTGCCAACGTCAAGTTTGTTGCGGGGATGAATGTCAGCAATGTTGTCAACCAGATCAGTCGTCACGGCCATGCCAGTTCCCGGCATCTTTAGAGTCGCAACTTGTGCCTCCCACAATTTTGGCAGCTCTCCATCTTCGTAACGACCTGACCAGGGAGCGATTTGCACAAAGTAAAATGCAAGGTCTGGATTTTGAAACGCTTTTCTCCAGCCCCCAATGAGATCCTTCATCTTGTCCTCATATGCGAGGCCATTTTTTCTCAGGACATTTGTTTCACCCTGATACCAGATGACACCTTGAATGGGATATTGCACGATCGGAGCAATCATGCCGTTGTACATACCACCGGAAGTGCCGTTCGCGATTGTCCACGGCTCAATTGGGGAACCTCCCCATGAACTGTTGATCAGTCCAATGGGTACGTTCAACTCTTTTTGTAGTTTCAGTCCAAAGTAGTAAAGAACGGCAGAGAAACGTGGAACGCTGTCCGGAGTGCAAACCTTCCACTCTGCCTTGATATCCGTTGCAGGTTCGTTGTTCTGGACTTTCGGTACATGAAAAAGACGAACCATAGGATGATCAGCATCTGCGATGGCTTCTGCTGATCCTTGGGTATTGGAGAGTACCCACTCCATGTTTGATTGTCCCGATCCGATCCAAACTTCACCAATAAGAACGTCCGTCAATTCAATTGTGTTTTTACCGGAAATGGTGATCGTGCGTGCCTTGCCATCTGCTTTCTGCGCACCCATGCTAACCTTCCATGTGCCGTCTTCACCTGTTTCGGTTGTTGCTACTTCGTCCCCCATGGTTACGGTGACTTTTTCACCCGCGTCTGCCCAACCCCAAAACTGAAGAGGGGAGTCACGCTGAAGAACCATATGGCTGTCCAAAATGGTCGGTAATTTGACATCACCACGACTGTTTGTTGCGTTGCATAAAATGAATGTGGCGCAGAGGCCAAGGCACAGAAGGCGAGCACTTTTCATTGTCGGTTTCTCAAAGAGAGTGTGGGAAAACGGTACCGACGAACCGATCGTTCGGTGAAGAATTCCAAGTTTAATCCTTTGCGAACACTCAAGCCACTCACCTCAATAATGAAGTCAGGCTTTTGGTACTTGTTATCGGGTAGGCCACGATAATGACGAATCAGCGCAGGGGATTTTAGAGTTCAGAGTAAGGATTTTGAACGTGACTGCAGATGCACACCAATGTTGCCGGACTAATGACTCGTTGGCCGTGGTTCTCCTGTCATGAAGTGAAAAAATCGGCGTGATATTGGCAAGGCCAATGGTAGAAAAATCAGCAGGGAGACGTAGTGAGTTGCTAGTCGCCAACTGGACGCAACCGGATAGGTAGTGTCAGGACGATGTTGGTCGCCTGAAAACCAGGGACGTGCTACCTGTGCATATGCAACCATGATGTCGCCGATCGGAAGTAGGCCAGCCATGTAGTATTTCTGATCTGCTGACGTCCAAGGCAGTCCAACTGTTTCACCAGTTTGCCCTATCGCGTTTGCAACATCCGTGTCGCCGTAGATTTGAGCAACACCCATCATCAAGACCGTCGCAGAAAGACTGCGGCCAAAAATTAGCGGTCCACTATCCACGTCGCCGGGGCCTGAAATTCCCGATGGGTATTCAAGGAGGCAAGGTGCACCGAGAAAAGTCGTAACGAAACGGTCGCGAAAGAGACTGTATTGGTCTCTAGCAAAAGTCGCATTGATGTCCGGTAGCAAACGGAGCATGATTACTTGAGATGTTGCTCGGGCAATACTGACATCCGTGCCATCATTTGTGTCTGCTGTATGAGGTAGTAAACCGGTTTCAGGATCGAGGCGTCTCGCTGCTGCTGTAAGCCAGTCAGCAATCACATCCTCATAGCGACTTTCATTTGTAAGTCGATCATAGGTAGATAGTGCGTGGAGTGCTGGAATCGAGTCGCATGGCCATGCCGATCCGGTGTAAGAGGGTAGGAACGGTGTACTCGAGTTTCTGATCGCATCGCTCAATGCATCACATTCAGCCCGTAGACGCTCGATCTGTGCCCCGTCTTGCCCTCCATGTATTGTTGCGATTCCCGCAAGTAAGTGGCACTTCCACGCTGAATAGAACATCCCATGATTCGGAGCTAGATGCTTTGGGAATGGTGTCCTGGCTTGTGGAGAATCCAGTTGAGCCAAGCACCAGTTCGCTTGTTCTATCGCCTCAGCAGCACATTGAGGCTCTCGCATGGCCAACTCAAGCCAAGTCAGGCCATGGAACAGATAGCTGAAGTAGTAGCCCTCTGGGAAAAATTGCTGCATTTTGTTCGCAGCGTTCGAATCAAGTGCTGTTCGATTGGCATTCAGTTGAAGCCGTAAAGTAGGAGGTGTTTGTTGATTGTCAGCGACGAGTGGAGATGGTTTGTAGAGTCTGATATTGAAGAATAACAACCCTGAAACCAGGCTGAGCCACACAGCAAAGCCTATCTTTTTGAGTTTCCCCCATTTGTTTGGTTCGTGTTTGTCGCTGAAGATGGCTTCGGTCTGTCGATTGATGGATCGCGATTCGGGGGCATGCGATGTCTGGCTTGATGCTGTTGCTTGAGAACGCATCGTTCACTGCCACGTCTTAAGCACATCGTCAACAGGGCTTGTGATTTCGCTGTTGGTGGATAGCCGTGCTGAAACACTTGGGGATGGTGATACTGAAGTCAGCATCGTTGGTGGTTTTACGGAGAAGATTTCTCCAGTTTGGCGCAAGTTCCCTGACAAATTTGATGTCGATAGTGTGCGTTGGTCGACTGGTGCCTGGCTGTCAGTCAATTTGAAGTGAAAAAGCGAATCCGGCACATTTGAACGCAGGGATCCGAACCAAGGATACGAAGCTGGTTGGGATGATTGGGGACGTAGTTGGAACGCGAGTTCCCCCTCGCTATTTTGCTGCGTCGCGAGCTCGTTAATGACCCGAAGTGCATCAAACGTTGAGATGTGTCCGCTTGCATCCTGGTCGAAGTTGCGATTGGGCCAGTTGTCGACTGTTAGCGGATCAGTGAGTATTCCTGTCAGTGGATCACTGAAGAAATTGGCGGTGAGTTCATTAATGATATGCAGTACATCCAATGGGGAAACAGACCCGTTGGCATCGATGTCGTTTGGATTAATTGGGTTTTGCCACGCTGCACCACCCTCGATGTATAGGATTTCCGATGGACTGCTTAGGCTTCTCACACCTCGTAGAAACCGCTGACCGTCCACTAGCGGTGTGCCTAGCCGCCATGTTGCGGTGTCCTCGAATATCATGCTGCGTTTTTCTTCGAGCAATAATTCAACGCGTCCGAAATCTCGCAGGTCTGGTAGCACCATGCGGCTTTCTTCAGGAAGCAATATTTTGTCAGTCGCAACCCCGATCCAGCGATCTCCCTCAATCTCAAGGACGGTTCCGTCCGTGTTCTTGCTAAGTCGGATATCAGCGTCGGCTTCACCCAATTGCAAACTTAGTAGATCGGCGTTCGTTTCGAAGCTCGACAGTCCGACACCAAATGAAAATGTCCGATCGGTAAGACCGTTGTCAGCGGTCGTGTCAAAGTTTCCGTCCAAGCCAGGGTCCTCGACGATCACCTGTATTAATGCCATTCCTGCTTGATCAAGATTGGGACGAAATAAAAGATCAGCCTCGGTTTCACTGCTGGCATAGTTGATGGATGGCTGGCCAGTCACCAGCGGTTGTTCCGAAAGTGCGGTAATCCGTACAGTTTGCGTTTCACCTCCACCAGACGTGATGCCAGTGAGGGGTACTGTATGTGCCCGCGAGAAGGAAATAAGTTTGCCATTCTTATTGGTGCTTGTGCTGCTGCCTCTGGCGCCCGCGATCAGGGAACTGCCAGTGGCACTGATTGCAGTGCGCCAGCCGAATGATCCGTATGCATCTGGACCATGGTGTTGTTGGGTCAATTGCCAATCAGATGTTTGATGGTCAAACTGAAAAATACTGACCTTTCCGCCCTTGTTTGCAACCTCAGTGCTTGCACCTGGTGATCCAACAAGTAACGTTTCTCCATCTTGGCTGAGAGCTACTGTGGCGCCAAGTTGTTGAGCATTCGCCGTGCCTGTAATGGCATTCCCATGAGGCAACCACTGCGCTGAATCGGCGTCAAACCGAAGAACTTCGACAAGGCCGTTGCCAAATAAGTCAGTTTCAGTACCCAGTTGGGGTGCCGCCAGGGTGATCGTCTGGCCGTCTCCCGAAATCGAGGTGGCGCTTCCGTAGCTGCCCTCACCTTGAATGCGATTTCCTACGGCGGTCCATTGGAATGTTTCGGCGTTTCGCTCATATACCTGTGCAAAGCCAGTGCCACTGCACCCGCAACCCGCAATGGAGTGGATCAAGCGGGTACCATCAAAGTTCATGGCAACCTGACTTTGTGCTACTTGGTTTTTTACATCCTCCGTCACATCCTGACCCATTGTAAGGTCGCCCTGCTCCAGATTCCACGCAGTCCCGTCAAATCGGTGCACTTGTACGTTCGGAATGCCATCACTGTCTGCTGTCGCAATCGCGAGTAGGTCTCCAGTCGAATCCATCGCTAAACTTGCAACAATGCCTGGGGATGTGATCGGTGTGTCAAGCGAAGTCCATGTCGCTAGTTCTGAATCGAAATCCATGATGGAAACCGCTCTGCCTATGCTGACTGCAATTCGTGTGCTACTGTCATTCAGACTCACTGCACGCCCCAGTACAGTTTTGTCATCACCCACCAATTGCTGTCCAATTTGCGTCCATGGTGAGAGTTCATCAGATCGCTGATAAACCTCCACATAACCGACGCCGGTATCGGTGCCGCCCGAGGCACCCACAATCATGCCTGTCCCATCGGGGGTCAGATCCAGCGATGAGGTGAAAATGGATCCGTTGTGAAGTGCACCATAATCGCGACCCGCCACCGTCGGGCTAGATGCCACAATCGATGCTTTCGCATTCAACTCATGTGCTACTGATTCGGGCTGTGCAAGCGTGGGTGGGTCATTCACACTGGCGACATTTACGGTGAAACTTACCGTCATTAAGCCATTGTCGGAAATCGTGGTGTTATCGTTGTCTGGACCTGAGTCTTCGACCGTCACAACAATGGTGACGGAGCCATGGGCATCTGGCGTAGGTTGAAGTTCCAGAATGCCCCCAGACTGCCCGGCTTGGTAAATCACTGTCGGTTGAACTACCAGCGACTCGTCCTGACTTGACGCACTAATCCGAAGAGAATCGGGTGAACCCGCACCCACACTGATACCGCTCAGGATGACCGTTTGTATGTCTGCATCTTCATTTACCGAAAGATCTGCAATGGGGTCGATCGTCGGAGAGAAATCACCTGCGAGCAGGAACCGATCCTCTAAATTTTGGATTCGAAAATGAGAACCTGGGCGTCTTTGCCTAGGCCGCCGGCGGCTCCGAAAGAAATTTCTTTTGATTGATTTGATGATGGTGTTTTTCACAGCACGTGTGCCGTCAGGCATGTCAGCAGATCGAATGTTGGTTAGCTGAGTTTTCGTAGATGTACCAACCATGCTAACGATTCTACGAAGGGCTAGGCAATGACCTTTTCTGGAATGGGTGGGCATGGTCCCATGAAATGCAGACAGATGAATGCCAGCGAAAGATAAAGCCAGTGCAAGATAGTGGGGGCGGGTATTTAACTCCTCCAATACGCGGATCTGTCTAGTCTACACACGGCCATCCGCAGCAGACGGTTTCTTTCGAATATTTGAGAGGCTTTACCACGTTTGTGCGAGTCAGGTTTCCGTTTTGAAGCAACTAGTTGATTGATTCGGATGTCTGAAGGATGAAAGAAGACGGTGTCTGCTACGTTCAGGGTTAAAAGCAGGTCGGAAACAGAGTTTGCAATCTTGCCTTTACCCATGTCCTAATGATGCGACAAATAGCTCAGGGTCTCCATTTGCCCACTGTCGAGGTGGCATACCCTCGTGGGGCCAGAAACCAGAAACCAGAAATGGCCAATTCCTGCGTCTCCCACGGTAAGAGCAGTGGATAAGAGAGGGGGCCATGATGGCGAGCGACGCTCTTTTCAAGCTTTCGCGTGATCCGCATTGGTCCTGCTTCCGGAACGGACGTTGCGTGACTTGCTCCTGAATTTCTTGAATCGCAAACAAGCAAATGATTCGCCCGTTTAATTTCCGTAAGTTTCTTGGCTCACATAGGTGGTCGTACCCATCTACTGTAGAAAATCCAACGTTGGTGACCTGGGTAATCAGCTCCGGCAAGATTCAGAGCACCATTTTTGAAGATACTTCTTGTGGTCAAATTCCTGTCGGCGAAGGACCTCCTCATCTTGCATGTGATTGATGGTCGTTTTGTAAGATTCAAAACGCGAGTTGCATGGCTTCGCTTAGCCCGGTGGTTGGCGTATCGACGGTTTATAGTGGTTAGCCTTGTATTCCTGATAATTTTGAAGTGAGTTGTGGCGCCTTTGTCAATGATCACGACTGCTGTGTGCTTGGTGGAATCTTACTCATCTTGAGTCGATGAGTTGAATGAGACTACGCCAATTTTTATTACCAATTCTCTTATCTTAAGCAATGACATGTTGAGAAAATGTACAAGTACTATTGTGCTGATGTGGTTGCTCGTCGCACCTGTTTCGGCAGGCTTGCCCTTTAGCATGGAGGGTGGATGTGATGGCGATGTATGTGATTCTGAAGGTTGTGATGGTTCACCATGTGGTAACTTTTCAGAGCGGGCCTTTCTATTTGCTTGGCCTGGTAACAGTGCCTGTGACTTGTGTCTGAATTACGCTGAACCGTTGGTAACAGATCGACCTGACTTCACGGAAGCATCGAGCACGGTCGGACGTGGGGTAACGCAATTTGAATTGGGTTATACCTACGTGCGCAATGATGTCGCCGGAACTGATCAGCATTCAGCTCCTGAGTTGCTGATCCGCAGGGGCGTTTGGAAAGACTGGCTAGAGTTAAGAGTTGCCTATACGGGGTTGGCGATTGCCGATCCGATTGATGACATCACAGGAAGCGATGATTTGTACTTGGGACTCAAGATTGGATTGACCCCGCAGTCTGGTTACCTGCCAGAAATGTCGATCATGCCACCGATGCTTGTTCCAACAGGCAGCTCGGCATTCACAAACGATAAGATTCTGCCCGGGGTGAATTGGCTTTGGGGTTGGAATCTGAGTGAGCGATGGGCTTTTGCGGGCAACACGCAAGTCAATCGGGCAGTTGATGATAGTCAGCCCAGTACTTTTACAATCTGGACTCAGTCGCTTGCTCTCAGCACCTCCTTGACCGACCGCTTGGGAGTTTATGGTGAGTGGTTTGGCTATGCTGCCGAGAAAGGTGTTGAAGGTCTTGACGAACAGTACTTGTCAGGAGGCATGACTCTTCTGTTTGGTAATAATGTGCAATGGGACTTTCGAGGCGGAATGGGTTTGAATGATGACTCTGATGATTATTTTGTTGGTACTGGGCTTTCGTTGAGGTTCCTGTAGGAACGCGACTTGAGCGGTGTTGCCATCGCGATGAGTTGGTTTCGTCAGGCGATTCGACGTTCAGCGTTCGGTCCGATCTCCGATCGTATTCCTCAGCGGTTTGTAACGTTTCGAGCGTTCTGTTTGGCTTAGCCGCGTCCCCGTTCGAGAATTGCCGCCATCAAAATGGCCAGCAGGGATCTGAGTTCATCATCTTCCGGCATGTCGCTCAATTTATCGAGGACAAACTTTCCCTCAAAGATTGCTGGCTTTTTGGTGAGACGCAGTAGTGGCGTGCCATCTGGGCCTGAAACCAAATAAGTCGGATTGATCAGATAGATCGCAACCATGCCAACCAATGGTATTTCCCCAAGCAATGATTCCAGAATTTTCTTGAAGGGGTTCTCCTCGGACATGGTCATGTCGATTTCTCCGTTCTGCCTGATCTCATAGTGTGCCGACCAGAGTGAACGCACGCCCTTTCGACGTACAGATCCCCAGTCATTGCCGTGCGCATCAGCAATGTGGTAGTTCGCCGAAAAATCGAGTACTCGATCCGCTCGCATTGTAAAAATCAGTTGGTTCTGGTCCGGGCCGCTGTAGACGTCGATCTGTTCCTTCAGCTTGAGCATCTTCTGTTTGATGAACATGATCACGTTGCCTTCAGCGTCCGTGGCAGTGATTCGTTGTCCCAATGTTAATAGCTTGAAACTAAGGTCGATCGGATATTGCATGACTACTTTCGCGATTGTTGATGCGGTTTGAGAATGCAATCGGTGGGATTGCGATCGCGTGCATCGGGCTGAAATGCATCACGGTGAATTTCGGTAAAGGCAGCGGGCGCAGGAGTGATCTGACAGAGTCTAGTGTTTTTGCTATGCCCAAGCCACAAGCGGGAGCGTTCAAGGGTATGGGGGACGGGAATCGTTTGGCAGCAGCAAACTGCAGGGTGGAAGGTACAACGCCATTTAAACTTGGCTGCTGTTTCGCATGACTCAAACGTCTCCACCAGTATATACCTTGCCGCTTGTGCCAATTCCGTAAGTCATTGAGCAGGAGTTGCCTGATTGTCTTGTTCAGCGAACCAGAAGTTCACCTTGCGCAACGAGGACCGCGTTTCCGGCCATCAGAACGCGATCTCGTTCAATGGTAAGGTGTACTACACCACCACGTTGTGATGCTTGAAAAGCAGTGAAACGATCGCGACCAGTGCGTTTCTGCCAATAATGAGCCAGGCAGCAGTGTGCCGAGCCCGTAACCGGATCTTCGTCAACTCCAACAGCAGGTCCGAAAAATCGTGATAAAAAGTCGAATTCAGGATTTGTTGAGGTGCTCGTGACAATGATGCCGCGGCAGTCAAGTTTGGCCAGTTGATCGAATTTGGGAGTCAATGACCGTAGTTCATCTTCGGTTTCCACTTCGACCACATAATCATATTCGCTTTTGCCAACGTAGGCTGGCCTAACCGAAAGGCCTTCAAGCAGGTCGGTTGGTGGGGGCGTCGGTGATTCAGGTTTCAGGGGGAAGTCAAGTTGGATTCGGTCTCCGTGTGCGACTGCAGATAGAACACCACTGCGGGTTGCAAAATCCATGCCTGATTTTTCTTCTCGAAGTCCTGCGTGAATCATTGCAAAGGCTGATGCGAGTGTTGCATGACCACATAGGTCCACTTCGACTGTTGGTGTGAACCATCGCAAGTCGAATCCGCCCTGAATCGGTACCACGAAAGCTGTTTCAGAAAGATTCATTTCCATGGCTATATTTTGCAACCAGGTATCATCTGGCCATTGTGAAAGTAATCCTACCGCCGCTGGGTTCCCACTAAATGGATGGTCAGTGAATGCGTCAACGATGAAATAACGAATCAGGTCTTGGTTCATGCGTTCGAGTCCGTTAGCCCATAGGGCTTGCGGTGGTGGCTGGATGGGAATGGTTGTTGGGGTGTGCCAGCAGGGTTCATTGCAATAGCTTTGTCATCTGTTCGCCGATTGCTTTTCCCATCAGATAAAAACTTTCTGCATTGTCGAACCAACGTTCGTTGGATGGATAACGGGAAGCGTTCTGGGCGTCTTCGGCCGGCCAAAAATCACGAGTCTCCACGTAGGCAACATTACCTTGGTACTCCGGTAATGAAGCGATCTGTTTTTGGGTCTGAATGATGCGTGGAAACTCGGTGTCGTTTTGTCCGCCTCTGCCTGTCCCCACAATGACGAACGGCAGTTTGGGCGTCTTGAGATCAGTCCGGAGATCTGCGATGAACGCTTTAAGGCATTCGCCGTAGAGTTCAGGGTCGCTGTCCTTTTCTCCCGCATTGAGGACAAAACCAGCAATTTCATAACCTGCTTCGTTTGTGTAGTCCGGGAATTTGTCACTCAAAGACGCAAGAGACTCATGAATCTGTTTCAGCAGATTCGTGTAGGCAGCCCCCTGTTGCTGTCCGGGGATGCCAGCGTTTGGTGGTTTCAAATCGGATGCCAGAGAGGGTGTGCCGAGTGCTGTTTTAATGATGCAGACTTGTTGTTCAATTTGCTCGCCCAGCGTAATCCCGAAGCTGAGTTCGGAGCCGATGCCCCGCTTGCGATCGCCACCATACCCAATCCCCAGAGCACCAGACTTGGGGGCTCGACGATCAAAGTGAATCCACACGTCTGAGCGGGTTTTCCATTTGCCGGTCTCATCGAGCAAGTGCCGATAGTCAGACGCATTGTCCTTATCAAGAACCAGATGGTCCAGTGTTCCACGATTCTGGCCTGGTCTTGGCTTGATGGAGTCAACCACGATTCCACCACCGATGTGTGACCAGCCGCCTGCCATGATGAAAACCTGAACCGGGCCGTGGACTGGTTTGATTAGATCCAGCTGTTGCAACACACTAAGGACAATTGGTGGGTACAGTGGTTTGCGGTCAAAGTAAAATGGATCCGCTCCATGTCCTGCTGGTTTGTCCATGTCGATGAGTTTTAAGACATGATTGTACATGTCGTTGATTGGAACACCTTGCTCTGTCATCACTTTTGTCGCGATGGTGTTGTATTCAATTTCAGATCCCATCTCAAATACGCCAGTGGATGAGTGACGAATGGGAGTGGTGCTCGCCCAGATGAGTTTTGCTCCAGTTGCTTTCAAGCGAGTGACCAGGACGCGGAGATTCTTTTCGTAGATGGTCGGCGTCGTTGTTCGGATGCCACCCACCTGTTTAGGTAGGATGCGGAACGCTTTCATGTTGGGAGCTCGGTAGACGAGGTCGCCAAGTCCCAAGTTGAAGTGAATCAGGTCCCAGGTTTCATCGCCAAGTATGGCGTCCAGATTCTCAATAGCATGATGCGTATTCCAAACTTCGCCAGGTTGCATGGTCGCGAATTTCAGATTGACACGACCCTGCAGAATAGAGGCCGCGTTATTGGCTGGTTGGGAGTAGATGCTGTCTCCCAGGAGCAACACGTTTGGGATCGAAGTGACTTCAGACGTGGGCTCAGCGGCGAGCACACCCGAACAGGCAGCCATCATCAGTAAAGCTGCGGTCAATGAGATGCGTATTAAGATCATCATTCGATTCAGGTGAGGATCTCCGTCATCCTTCCGGTGCTGTCTGCAAAGTTTTCGACAGGTACATCGACGGCGTTGAGCATGCTCACAAAGAGATTGGATAAAGGAACCTTTTTGTCACCCTCGAACGCGTGAAGGTTTCCATGCTTGAGGCCAAGATGATTTCCGCCTGCAAGGTGAATCGGGTAATTGCGGGTGCTGTGCGAGGCATGGGGATGCGCCGATCCCCAGAGCACGATTGTGCGGTCGAGCATATTGCCTGCGCCCTCAGGTGTGTCACGTAATCGATTCAGGAAGTACGCATGCTGCTCGGCTCGCCAGTGGTCCCATTGGCCGGAGTATTCGGGGGGGCGTTTATGCGCGATGTCGTGAGTGGCTCCTTTGTATCCCAATGCATACGTGGCGTAATTCCACATTTCGCTGTCTGACGATTGTTCGCTTTCCAACATCAATGTGGCGAAACGTGTCGAGTCGGTTTGAAAGGCAAGGTAGATCAAGTCGTACATGCAACGAATGTATTCTTGGGGATCTTTGTGGGATACCTCGAGATTCAGGCCTTTGGTATCAACTTTTGGCAAGGGTTGGTGTGTCCATTGGCTGGTTCTTTCCACACGTTTTTCAAGGGCTCGGATCGAGTCAAGGTACTCATTCAATTTCGCTTGATCTTCTTTACCAAGATTGCGACGGAAGCTGCGACTGTGTTCCATCATTAGATCCAGAATGCTGGCTTCTCGCTTAAGCCCAGCACGTACTTGTTCAATCCCTTTGCCTTCATAGGGGAGAAAAAGACCATTGAAGATTTGTTGTGGCCTGTGCATCGAGGGAATGGGGCGCCCCGGGCCTCGGTGCGATAGCGTCTTGCTGGATCCGTAGCTCCCCGTGCCGCCTTCTGTTCCCAGTACCAACGAGGCATAGCGTGTTTGGTGTCCATGAGTATTTGCAGCCAGTTGGTCGATTGAAATGTTGTTTGTTTTTTCCTGCTCTGTCATGTCAGCGCCCGTGGCAAATACATCACCAGAGCTGTGTCCGCCCATCGACCAGCCGCCCTGGTGGTCAAGCCCACGCAGGTATGAGATTTGATCTTTCATTGGTTCAAATGGCCGGGACGATTGATTGAATGTTAAAGGCCCCGGTTTGCTGCAGGGCCACCAGCTCCAGTCGTGGTGCGGCTTGTTTGGAGAGGGGACTCCGCTTGCACCATTGGGCATGTACGCACCGTATGCAAAGTAGCTGACCAGCATGCGTTTTGGCAGTTGGTCTTGGTCGTCACTCTGCCCCCATGCCTTCTCAGTGTTTGAGTGCATTCCGTTCAAGAGTGGTAAAGCTAAGGCTGCGCCACCTCCCGTGATGAGTTGGCGTCGGCTGATTTGCCAAGACTTCTTGCTCATGTTGTTGACTTGTATTGGATAGACTTTTGGCATTTTTGTATCGACCCTTGGTAGGGTGCAGGTTTTCAACTGTTATTGATCATCCTGAAAAGTTTCGCTTTGGCAGATCAGCACAATCATGTCTCTTAGACGAAAATCATCTTTTTGTAGTTTGTCCATCATTTGTTTCACTTCAAATCGATCTTGCCAGTCAAGTTCACGACCGAGTGCATAGCTGAATAGCCGTCGAACGATGTTCTCTGCAATCTCGTTCTTTCGGTTGTTCAGCAAGTAGTTCTTCAAGTCGTCCAAACTGTGGACCATCTCTCCGCTGGGCAATTTTGCTGTGGCATCGACGGGCTCTGTGTTGATGGATGCCAGATAGGTTTGGTAACGATGCATGTCGCCATGAATATGTTTCTGAAAGCCACTGACTCGAGTTCCAGCTTTGGGGACTTTGGGTTGAAATCGCCCGGTAGCATTATAACGTTCGAAAGGAATTCCCCAGGGATCGAGTCGGAAATGGCAGTCGTTGCAACTTTCTTTTTGTCGGTGTTTTTCGAGTAAACCCTTGATGCCCACCGCATTTTCACTTGATTCTCCTGCTGATTCAGATAACGCAGGAACATCAGCGGGTGGTGGTGGTACTTCGTCACCCAGAATGGCTTCCCTCAGCCAGACTGCTCGATAGACCGGCTGTGGCGCGGAGCCCGTTCCATTGGCCAGTAGAACTGAGCCATGTGTGAGGAGCCCGCCCAGACGCGACGTGGGTTGAAGCGGCACGACGCGAAATTGATCGCCTTGAACTTTGCTGATTCCGTAATGTGACGCGAGTGGCTGGTTTAGATAAGCGAATTTAGAATCAATAAGATTGGTTGCGGGTAAATTCTGTTGAATCAGTTGCTGAATAAAACCGATCGTTTCCTGTTGCATGTGGTCCCGAATCGTGGGACGGTAAGGTACCTCGGTGCCAGCACGCTCGCCGGCAGAAACATAGTACAAAAAGCGTGGAAATAAAGTGCGATTGATGGGCACCGTTTTCATCTTGGCCAGACTCAGCCATTGCATTGTAAAGTTTTTGACGAAGTCAGCAGATCTTGGATCAGACAGCATTCTGAGTACTTGCTCTCCCAGAACTTTTTTGTCAAGCAACTTTTTGCTGGCCGCCAGTTGCATCAATTTCTCGTCAGGCATGCTTCCCCAAAGAAAATAGGACAGGCGGTTGGCGAATTCGTATGCCTGCCGTTCTTCGTTGCCCGTGTTCTTGGTGTGGTAAAGAAACTGAGGTGAAATGAGCACCATTGCCAAGGTTTCACGGATTGCCGCCTCTTGTGTTCTTAGTTCCGGAAGCAAGGTTTTATAAATGCGTTCGAAGGAATCAATGTCCTGCTCCGTTGCCGGTCGTCGATACGCACGCGAAATGAATTGTGTGAGTACGTTGCGGATATAAGCCGGCGGGTCCTTCTCCTGTAGTGGCGATTCAAACAGGATGCGTCGATGATGGCTTGGGGGCCAAACATCAACAACTGGTGCTTCGCACTCCATCCAGTTGATCACCGCACGCGGCATCGCAACCTTTCCGTTACCCTCCTTCAGCGTTCCATCGTCCTACAGATTTTGCGGAGTGATCACCATGGTGCTCGGTTGACGAACACCATTTTGCAGCTTGCCCAATTGGGCAGGATGATTTTCTATTCGGCCGTGAAACTCTATGATTCGTGCATTGTCAGGGGTATTGCTCAGACGTACTGTCCCTACAGGTTCCATCTGTTGAGTGGCGCTATTCACATTCAATGTGAATCCCATCACCAAACGAAGGGGCAGTTCTTTGATACCTGGTGGCAGAATGGCCGAAGCCTGCAGGCGAATTCGGTATTCACCCGTGCTTGGGACGCTCCGTAGCCCCATGCCTGTTGCAGGGGTATTGCGGCGGTTTCCCCAAACACCTACTTCGTCACCGCCAAGCCCTTTGTCGAGACCATGTGGCTTCCACTCAGTTCTCCACTGATGGATTTCAGGTTTATCGGGATTGACGATGGCAGCTTCCATCGCGCGACGACCTGCTGCCAGATAACGAGCTACTTGCTCCGGTCCCAACCGCATCATGTCGCTGGTGTTATTGAATCGATAGGCGATGACGGGATCCTTGGGAAGATCTTCCAGAAGGTTCAGTTCGAAACCTAGCAGGTCACGCATCGTATTTTGGTATTCAAAGTTCGTTAGCCGACGGGCCGTGGTGGTAGAGTGTTTTTCCGCTCTGTGGTCGGCAGACGAGTGCAGTTGAAATTCAAGCCACTTGCGAATTTGGTTGACCACCTCTTTTTCGGGCCTCGGCCGGTCAGAAGGGGGCATTTCTCCGCTCTCGAGCACCGATAGGACCCGTTCATAGACTTCTGCCGCGTCCTGTGACAAAGGAAACTCTTGTGGCAAAGAGGAACCACCGATTCCAGTCAGGGTGACATCTCCTTTGCGGGTATTTGCGTCATGGCACTGGAGGCAGTGTTGAGCAAGGAAGGATCGCGCAGTTGAGCCGGTATTTGCGACACTTGATTGGGCCGTTGCTGTAGTCGCAATTAACCAGCAAGACGCTACAACATAAATTGAAACGCCATGCATGTGAGTATGCAATTGACTCATCTTCGCTAATTTAAGTCGGTAGGAATTCGCTGTTTTCATCAACATCTCGAGGATGCGATTACCAAAAAATGTTGCTGGTGAAATTTGTCGGTATGACATTTGGGTCAAGAGCCAAAACGATGCCACTTAACAAGCCCGAGAAGGCAATCGGAGTCGAAACAGAACACTTGGAGTGTTCGCTCCACAAAAGCCCATTGTAATCAAATTAAGCCACTTGGGATGGGGATGCCGTTGTGCAGCCAGCGTTTGGGTGTGAGGTGAATATTCGGCAGTTGATGATACGCAGTACTTGGGTACTCTTCGGCGGGGGTACTCTTCGGCGGGGGTACTCTTCGGCGGGGGTACCCAAGAGGTTTAACGCACGGCAAGCTGTCCCCTTGCGGAATCGATTGAACGCCCGCGGTCAATGAGTTCGTTGAGACGCTGTCATTGGCATCTGCGGGCAGCTTTTCATGTGGTACGGATATGCCTGTGACGACAGGGCGTCGTTGTGGTTGAAGAGTGGTTCATCGAAATGTATTTGACGTAGGATGCTGCTGGATCGGGGCTCATACTGGAGTGGGGCCGCGGACCACGGTGCGCGTTCCAGCAGGAGTTCCAGGTTCAATGGAAAGCAGTAAGCTTCCTCACTGTGAATACCAATGTTGGCGTAGTTGGTATTTCCCCATGCGTGACTGTAGCCATGTCAGAAAGTTATTTGAAGCTGTTTGTTGGGGGCATTGTGATTCCGCAGAGTGTCTGTCGACGGATTCCTTGGTTTTTGGTCAGCGGGTTGGCACGATTCAGACGGTATCGATTTGATACCGTTATCGTCTGATTTGAGACTCAATTTGCGTAAGGCTCGTGCCGTGATAAGCCGCCGCAGATCGAGTAGCGGTAAGCCGGCGGGTGTGTTGGAATCAGATGTTTAGACTGTAGCGATGGTGTTGACTGTGACTTTCATTCGTGTGCTGACCATGATTCAGTCTGGAGGTGAGGTAACGCTGTCCAATTTACGCAGCTCGAATTATTCGCGGGGCTCGGCGTATCATTGAGGCATATAGTTTTCCGAGGCATCCTGCAGTCAAGTCTTGGGTTTTCTGTGCCTCGTTGATTTTACACACATTGTTTTTACGGCAGTCCGTAACACGATTGCACCTCCCTAGCATGTCAACCAATTCTGAATTCACTGTTTTGGATGATACTTCTCGGAAGCCGAGAGAGTGGTATTTGTATGGCTCCATTGCAGACGGCCAGAACTTTCAAGAAGTTCACATCAATCGTCCCGGCTTCAGAATTGGCAGACGCTTCAACTGCGACTTGCAGTTGACATGGGCGACTGTCTCAGGCACTCACGCGGAGTTCAACACCGGGGCAGATGACCGACTGGTTCTGAGAGATCTTGATAGTACCAATGGAACATTTGTTAATGGGAAACGCATTAGTGGCGAAGTGGTGCTGAAGGAAGACGATATTGTCCAGTTAGGAGCCTCAGAGTTTCGGGTACTCACACGGAGTGCCAATGAAGCACAGATTGATGAAACCATTGATTTTAGTTTTCTTCCATCTCAGTTGGTTGCTCTGGAAGACCTGATCCACGGGGCCGCTTTGGTTCCCCACTATCAGCCGGTGGTTAATTTGACTGATAAGAGTATCGTCGGTTATGAGGTTTTGGCTCGAAGCGATAATCCCGAACTTTCGACCCCGTTTCAGATGTTCAGTCTTGCCGAGAAACTGGAGCTTTCAGATGCATTGAGTGTGGCGTGTCGTGCGGCTGGCTTGCACCATGCAAAACACTTGCCATCCGACCAAGTCTTGCTGTTAAATACTCACCCTTCTGAACTGAAGCAGGAACAACTGTTGAGTTCATTGGAAGTGCTTCGCCAGTCGGCTCCCGAACAGGCAATGATGTTGGAAATTCACGAAGCGGCGTTTACTGACCTTGCCGCAATGGCGGTGCTACAAGAGCGTTTGAATGACTTGCAGATTCAGCTTGCTTACGATGCTTTTGGTGCCGGGCCAGCACGTATTCGTGACTTGGCCGGGGTGCCGGGGGGGGGGGCGGGGATGGGGAGGTCCCCGGGGGGGGGGGGGCGGGGGGGGGGGGGG
>JAAHTH010000291.1_pt3 | contig 26274 bp, 12 predicted proteins | sample 6116091 | NCBI WGS metagenome assembly JAAHTH01 (sample SAMN13939990, study PRJNA603662) | sponge metagenome | isolation source: marine sponge | host: Mycale hentscheli | place: New Zealand | collected 2006
GGTGTCTGGCTTAAGTGAAGAAAGACGAATTCCGTTATAAAAATCGTCTTCGACACCGATTGAGAACAACGCCGGCCAGCTCTCCACCGCGATGCTGAATCGCTTGTAGGCTTTTCCGAGTTGCCTGGTCGGTCGTTTGTTCTGCTTGTATTACAAATAAATTTCCGTCAAGAGATCCAAGGTTTACGCCGTGTTGCGCCTGCGAGAGCATCGGAGGAAGATCAACAATGACCATGTCGAATTCGGATTGAACCGTTTCGATAAAATCGTAGCGGGTAGCTGATGAGGGAGCGGTCTGGTGATTTGGTTCTCCGGCAGGCAAAACAGCAAGGTCGATCGATGACGGAGCACGGCGACTTAAGAGCGGACTGTTGGAGTTAGTTGAAAGTCGTTTGATTCTTCGGCGAAGGCCGCGGGGAAGCGTTCCAGAATTGTTGTTTGCTAAATCGTGAATACACTCAGACTCCATTGCAGTTTCGGCGAAAAGATCGGCGAGTCCAAGTTTTGAACCAATGCCAAAAATTTGATGGAGGCGTGGCGAAGAGTAGTTGGCGTCAACAAGTATCACACGGCAGTCGGTGAAAAATGCAAGATGCAACGCAAGGTTGCAGGCAATCGTGGTCACCCCTTCTCCCGAAACAGAACTGGTAATCCCAAGAGACTTTTTGTCGTTGAAGCCGTAACCACATTCACGCAGGTGGTCGATCAACTCGACGTATTGCGAACTGGCGATATGCTCCCGATCTCGCAGTGTGATTGAGCGAGGTGGAGCTTCTTTGAGGGAGGTCGGTGCAACCATGCTTAATTCACCTCCACTATTTCGCGGCGATCTTGAGGAATGGCGGTTATGACGGGAAGTGAAAGTGATTGTTCAACTTGTTCCGGTGTGGCGTAGGAGTGGTCGAAATACTCGCAGGTAAATATGACGAATAGGGCAGCGAACACGGCCAAAGCGGTTCCCAATAAAAGTGTTTTTAGGCGGCCAATGCCAGCGGCTTGCGAGCTGTAACTTGCCTTCTGCAGCAGGCTCACACTAGAGATGTTGGCAAGCTCAAGACCTTCAAGGATCGCAGACTGTTCTCGGCTTGCTACGCTCGCTAGGTAAATGGTTTCTAAGCTAAGGATTTGTCGTTCGAGTTCCTGAATGACGACTTCGTGGGCGTTAAGCTTGTCGAATTCCAATAGGTTGGCGGCAGCCTGTTGTTCGAGAGCTTTGGATTCAGCTTTGAGTGCCGATGCGAGCGCCTGTTCATTGAGTTGCGATTGATGAAATAGCAGGCGAGTTGGATTGGGGCTACTCGTTGATTCGGAAGTTACCTGATTCATGCTCTCGAGAATTTTTTCCAGAGCCTTGCGTTGTCCTGTAATTGCAATCACTTCAGGGTGCAAATCAGACTTGTTTGCTTTCAATCCATTTTCGAGATTTTCCAGGTCAAAGAGTTTATTTCGCAGTTCATACCAACCATTCGGGATGGCTTTTTTTTCGTCATTCTCGATGCGGTCCGGTTCGGCTTGCAGGGTTAGCTCAATCGAATTGAGTTTAGCTTCGGTCGAGGCCAGTGACGCTAGGCTAGTTGAGAGTCGTGTTTTGATTGAGTTCGCCTGGTCTTCGAGAATTTTTCTTTGCCCTTCAATCGAAACTAATCCCGCTTCCGATTTGGCATCCCGAAGTTCGCGTTGGACTAAACTCAGTCTGGATTTATTTTTTTCAACCTGATCCGCGAAGAACGATAAGGAACCATTGGTGCGGGTCACGCGGAGGTGCTCTTCTACAAAGGCAGATGCCCAGGACGCTGAAATTTTTCTAGCGAGTTCCGGGTGGCCAGCCTGGCAAATAATATTTAGGACATTGGAGTCCTTCGGAGCGCTAAAACTGGAGCGTTCGCGAAGCAATTTAATCGCAGTTTCAGTCTTGGTTGGTGAAAACTCATTCTTGATGATGGAACTTTTAAGGTCTGAGATCCAGTCTTTCAAACTCCAGCTCGGCGGTTCGCTCTTAACAGGTGCTCCACTCGAGGAGATCGAGTTGGCTATGATTACATCCGGTCCAATATCATTGACGACTCGCTTGACGGTCTCGTGGCTGCCGAGAATTTGAAGCATTGAGTTGATTTCAGAATCAAGAGATTTCTGAATGTTGACGGTTTGTCCTGTGGTGGCAGAAGGATCGAGAGTTGTGCTCTCCCGGCCGAGACGAACGTAAATTTTTGCTACCGATTCGTATTTCTTTGGAGTTAAGATGATCCACGCAATGGTTGCGGCAACGATTAAGGAAAAGACGATAAGCGCTTTAAAAGCGTGCCGCGCCAAGACGCGCAACATGTCTGTTGGGGCGATTGTTGAGTGTTCCTCAAACATGGAATTACTTCTCGATGGAGAAAATCAAAGTTGAAAATAGAAAAGTGCCGAATCTGAAAAGTTGCTTTTCCATGCTAATTAGGGCATTTGATTCAGGGCATTAATTTTGCGTAGAATTTCGGTTTTATCGGTTTCGAGTTAATTCGGATTCATAGATGTCCAACCGGTTGTATCGATTTTAACGAATGTAGCGATTGCTTAAAAAACCACCCTTGGCTGTTGTCGTTGCTGTGGCCTTTAGTCCGCTAACGTCTAAAAAAGCAGGTCTCGATAAATTGCCATTAAGAAGCTTGGCGATTGGTTTTGAACGATTCCAGGAGCGGTCGGTTCAGCTTGTTTTTGCGTATTTGAATTCAGCAGTTGGGATGCCGTTGGCGAGCGCTGGTCTGGTTGAAAACAAAGGGGAGACCGGTTTTTACGAGGTGAAAGCAGCTGGTCTCAGAAGATTATTTGCTTTTGTTAGCCGTTTGGAAATAATTGCCGAGCATCGATAAACCAATTTCGATTCGAGCCTCGTATTGGAAGAGGCAATCTTTTCAACGGAATGCTATCGGTGGCTAGATTGCCGAAAATATTGGTTAGTTAAAAGAACGGGGTCGTGTGAGGTGAATTCAGCCGACTCAATCAGGCTTTGCAAATAATACCGCCTGCTGACCCTTTGAATTCCGATACTTAAACAAGACACACGCCGAAAATGTCTTTGCGCCAAAAATTATCATGAGACTTGACTCGTCTAAAATTTCCAGCACGCCTCGCCGCGGGATCACCTTGATCTTTGTGGTGACCATGATCGTTTTGTTTTTATTAATGGGAACCACATTTGTATTAGTTTCCAACGACTATTTTCGAGCAGCCCGAAAACGTTCAACCAAGCACATCCATGATAAGGATCGCCAGGCGACGCTTGAGCGGGCGTTTTACGATTTGGTCAGAGGTCCGGCTTTGGCCGATTCAAGTTCGCCACTGCGGGGACACAGTTTGCTGGCCGACATGTACGGTTACGGGATTTCGGCCACGGTTGCTTCCGCGGAGGCGGACAGCAGTGAACATTTCGTTGTCTTGACGTTGAACGGTGACGCGACGCGTTTGATCGACGGAGAAATGTTTGTTCCGGAAGCTGTTAGCGGATCGATGACCGGTTTGTTAATCGGCGTAGTTTCCGGGCCTGCTCGCGGGCTAACTGCTCGAATCGTTGATCATCAAGTCGATGAAGGTGAGCACACTTTCATTGTTTTACCAAGTCAAATTGATTCTCGGTTCAATGTAACTGACGCTGAATCTCAGTTGGTGAACCGTCGAGTCGTCATTAATGGTCGTCCATTTTCAGGGACAGGCGCAGGACAATTCCGAGCACACGTTGGTGTTGGTGCTCCCGCCCTTGGGGCGAACGCGTTGCAGCCCAATCAGGTTGGCCGCTCTCTCAATCAGTTAGTGGGCAAAACCGGAAGTGGTTACTTTGCGATGCAAAACAACCCATCTGCCGGTTGGGAAGCAAACTCCATGGCCCCCAATGAACCCTATGATACATTCGATTTCCAGAATATGTTTCTGGCTGGAATCAATCCGGATGGTTCACTTAAGCATTCCAGTTTCCATCGTCCCAATTTGTTATCCAATGCACGTGGTGATTTCCGTGCTCTTAAAAACGGAGGCCCCAATGGCGATGGTGTCGCGGTTGATAATAACAACGACGGTGAAATAGATGGAATTTGGATGGATATTGGTCTGCCGAAAGAATCCCGAGGTGACGGCGTTGTGGTCAAGCCGCTGGTTTCTTACTTAGTGGTGGACCTCGACGGTCGGATCAATCTCAATGCCCATGGTAACTTGACGCAGTTGCCAGGGCGGGAGCAGATGAGGACCATTCCATTGCTGCCCGACGTGACTGAATCAAAGAGAGGACAGGGATATGGTCCTCCTGAAATTCGAATGGATAACCTCATTGCCAATGCTGAAGCGGTCATGTTGGATCGGTACGGCAGCGACGGTCTGCCGGGAGATGCAAACCGTCGGGATCGCTGGTCGGAGTATAAATTATTTGGATATCCCAATGTCGGATTTGGGGCAGAAGTGCCCGGGACTGTCGACGGGCATTTCGGTTCAGCCATGGATGTTTTTGGGCGATTTTCGGTCGGCTATCCGGAGATTCGCGATGTCTCAGATCCGGAAGTCGCGATTGGGATGCCAGTCTCTGATGTCGCTTTTTCATTTCTCGAAACAGAGGTGATGGACTCACCTTATGAGATGTCTTTTGCTGCAACAGACTCAACGGGAGCTAAAACAGGGAGTGCTGATTTTCCTTACTCAGCAAAAGACCTTGAACGGTTGTTACGGCCGTTCGATGTAGATTCAAAAACCTTGTCACCTCGGTTGATCGATCTTGGTTTATCTGTAAACGGTAGGCACCGCCACTCGGTAGGAACCCACAGTTACGAGGTTCCAACGAGTTTCGAGAATCTACCCATCAAACTCGCAAAGATTCTTGGCGATGACGACCAGTTATCGTTGATGCTGCCTCCTGAAGTTTTCCGCGGATTGCCGATGAACGTGAATCGGCCGTTTGGAGATGGAATCGACAATAACGGCAACGGTGTCACCGACGAGATGGGCGAGATTGATTCTTTGGTGCATCCCAACGGGGCGACTTTCCTGTTTGATCATGATAACGACTCGGTGCTCACGGGGGATCCGGACAGCCTGTTTGCAAGGATTCGATTTGCGCGACATCTGTACGTGGTCACATTGTTAAATACTGAAAAAATTGACCGCAACGGAGATGGGCTGACCAATGTACAGGATTGGTACGACTTCAACGAAGATGGAAAAACGGATGCCATTGATCTAACGGAATTCAGAAAAGTCATTGCTCAATGGGTTGCCAATGTCGTCGATTTTCGCGATCGGGATTCGATCATGACTCCTTTTGTTTTTGATTTGAATCCCTGGGACGGGTGGGATGTCGACGGGAGTATTTTTGAGCCAGATAATGGCATTGCGCCGGATATGCGATTTGTTGTTTGGGGCGCCGAACGTCCCGAGTTACTGATTACGGAAACGCTCGCGACCCATGATCGCAGGACTCAAAATCTTGCGCAGGAGGATGTCGTTGAAGGAGAGACGGCCGCCTACACGCAGGATCAACCAGGTGAAGATTTTGACAGTCATTTGGTTCCGAAGGTGTCTGCATTTTTCGAATTGTATAATCCATGGGTTATGAACGATGCGAATCAAGTTCGGCCCCGTGAACTTTACGACGCGGGTTTAAACGGCGTCGATTTGCAAAAAACATCTCCCGACGGCACCAGTCCCGTTTGGCGATTGGTTGTTACTGAAACGGACGAGGAAACGCTTGACCCTGACGATGCGGCGCGCAATCCAAACGGCAAGTCAATTACTCCCGTGCGAAGGATTTATTTCGCCCGCCCATCGTTTACCGTGGATGTTGGGCCAGAGGTGTATTTTCCAGAAGATGACATCCAAGCGGGCTTTGTGGGGCCCGGTCGTTATGCAGTCATTGGAACTGCAGGACAAAAGGTCGGTCAGCGATTCGATAATTATATCGGGCGGAGAATTACGCCAGAGGCCTTGGAGGCGGATGAGCTACAGAATAGAACCCGCCGAATCAGTTTAGATCCGACGAATGAGCAAATCGAAATTGTGCAGTGGGATCCTGATGCTTTGGAGATGAAAAAGTTCACTCGTTCAGCGGTCAATTTGCCGATCGGCCTAAACGATGGTGGTTGGGAACGGGAACTTGGCGTGAGTGACCCAATCGAGGGTTATGCAGGGCTGAAGGGAGTCGGGACGATTGCAGGTGGGGCGCCGATCGGACTCGCACCTGTTGCAGACGGACTTAAGTTTACGGAAAATGTGACGACTCCGGGCACGCCAGTCGACTATGCTTTTGACGAGCCCATCGATAAGCGGCTCGATCCAGATCACTACGAAAAGTATTTGCAACACGATGGTCTTGCGGACGCGGATGTTGATCAGCGGAAGCCCTACCGCGTCGTCCATTTGCAACGCTTGGCAAATCCGTTGCTTGCTTTCAATAAGACCTCCAATCCTTATCGAACAATCGATACTTGTTCAATTGATCTATTTGCTTTCAATGGCGTGAATATAAATTCCGCTGACGCAGACCCGAATATGAATGAAGATTTAGGGGCGATGCGGTTTGGAACTCACGAACGTCGGGGAAGCGCGGGCGATTACGGACAAACTACTAAACGAAATCGGCTGTTGTTTAAAAGTGATCACGATGGACTGCAGGGGCTAGATGATTATCCAGCACCCGAAGATTGCGATAATTTTTTCGATCTGCTGGACAGCCATGTACTGAGTTGGAATTTACTGGAATCACTTGGCGGTTTGAACACCGCCTACAGAGTCTCTGAAGATTTTGAATTTGATGGTGACAAGGAACCCTTTTGCTGGTTGACGTGGAGCAATCGTCCTTACGTTAGCCAGTTGGAATTGGTCAACGTGCCCTTCACATCAAGTTATTGGATGACGCGGGTTTTTGATATGCCAGCGGACGCCTTCGACGGGAACCGGCGAGATGTTTTTAAGCCGATGCAACAGGATGATTTTGAGTCGGATTACCCAAATGTTGAGTGTCAGAGTTATGCTTCTCAGTATCCGCACCTATTGAATTTTCACGCCGACCAAGTGAAGGGGAGTTTTTTCGGTCCAGGTTTGCATCGGGTTCTCGACTTTGTGGAAGTTCCGTCAAGGTTTTCCGGAACAGAAACCTATGTTAACCCGGCAACTTTCAATGATGATGATCATGAAATTTCGTTTGGTCTTGCTGCGCCGTTTGATGGGATTTCGAATTATCGCTATCCCGGGAAAGTCAATATTAACACAGTGTTAGACCCGGAAGTTTGGAATAGTGTGATGGGAGGGTACTCAACTGATCTCAAGTTTGAAGATTGGGTGAGGTCGCGAGATGGTGGGACGACGGACCAGTTTAGAAATCCTTATCGACCCGCGGTTGCGGCGAATCGCGCGCCTGTTGGATATGACGTTATGCCAAGTCAATGTGGTTTGTTTCGATTGCCAAGTGGTGATTATTCAAATTCTGATTTGGAATTGCCGGTATTTGATTTTTTCAATTCTAATTTTGATCAACGTTCTGCCTATTTTAGAAACGACATGCGGCAGCGGTTGGGGAACCTCGTGACCACCAGGTCGAGTGTGTTCGCGATCTGGATTACGGTTGGCTATTTCGAGACCAACGCGCAAGGCGAACTGAAAGCAAACAAAGGCAGAGGCGTTGAAGCGGGTAGTCAGGTTGGTGAAATCTATCGATCTCGTGGGTTCTTTCTGCTTGACCGATCGATCCCTGTCTCATTTGAGCCCGGTAAAAATCATAATGTTGATCGGGCGGTGCTGTTGAAAAGTTTCATCGAATAGCAGGTTGAGCGTCATTGGTTTTCGGTGGGAATTGTAACTTGTCCATCGATTCCTCCAACGGCGGCGAATGCCTTGAGTGCTCGTACCGTTTCCCCCACTTCGTGAACGCGTACAATTTGGATTTTTTTACGGGCCAGCATGAGTGTAATTGCCATAGTTGCTGAGTCGCGATTGGCATCCGGGTCGCCAAGAATTTTACCGATCATCCCTTTTCGTGAATGGCCGATGAGGAGGGGACAGCCAAGATCAAGATACTGGTCGCACTTGTTAAGCAGTTCGAGATTATGACGATGGGATTTGCCGAATCCAATTCCAGGATCCAGGCATATTTTTTCAACTGGAATTCCCGCATCAAGTAAATGGATTTTTCGCTTCGCCAGATAAGCATGGATTTCCTGGACAACATCTAGATAACGCGGGCTGTCTTGCATTGTCTGCGGTGTGCCCTGCATATGCATTGCACACACCCCTGCCCTGGAATTGAGTGCGACATCAATCATTTTGGGATCGCCTTCGAGCCCCGTAACGTCATTGATAATTTGCGCTCCTTCGTCCATGGCCGCTTGGGCAACACTTGCTTTGGTGGTGTCGATTGAAATTGGAACATCGGTTTGTTTGACTAGGCCTCGAATGACTGGAATGACTCGTTCGAGCTCATCTTTTTGATCGACTGTTTGGCTATAAGGTCGTGTGCTCTCGCCGCCAATGTCGAGAATTCCGGCACCTTCGGAGGCCAGTTTAAGAGCATGGTCGATTGCTTGATCTGTTTCAATGAATAATCCGCCATCGGAAAAGCTGTCGGGCGTCACATTGACGATACCCATCACGGTGGGGACCTGGGTGAAATGAAGGGTGGTCGATTGAAGGGACCAGTGTCGGGCTGGTGAATTCGCTGGTGACGGGTGCATGGGGTTCCAGATGTGTTGCAAGAATCTTTATTCGTCTTCTGAGTTTAGCTCGATAGGATCAAATAGGGGAAGGTGGCGGTAGTAAACTTCCAATGTGCAAACGGCGAGTGCTGTTGTGTAAATGCGACCGCCCTGAGAACCCCATTCGAATTTTCCAGGGTCCCAACTCCCCGCATTTGAGCTGCGGGTGTTTTGTGTTGAGATAAGGAGTTCACGCATCTTGCGGTTCCAGGCTTCCCACGGTTTCCCGCCGTAGTGGTGCATGACCTGCGTGCCATAGTACCAATAGTAGAGGTTAGGGTTTCGTTTGCTCGGAAGGTGGTCGTCCATCAACCATTTTACCGCAACAGAAAGTCTGGGATCGTCTTTTTTCCAGCCAAGATACATGCGGCAGAGGATGGCTTCCGCCGTCATTGCAGGGGTAGCAGATTTTCCGGGAAGGTAAGCATAGGCAGAACCGGTGGGCAATCGCTTATTCCGCCGGGCAGCGAAACTAGCCGGGGCCGAAACTTGATCGAGGAAATAGTCGGCCAATTTGAGTGTAGAGGAGTTAATCTCAAGATCGATATTGGGTGCTTGAGCACTTTGAAGTGCCATCATTTGCCAGCCGAAAACGCTGGTGTCTCCCGGTTGCCCCGGTTGATATCGCCAGCCTCCTTTACCATGTTGAGCTGATTCAATGAACTGAATTGCGTTTTGCGCGGGCTGTTGAAACGCTTGATCACCAGTCATCGCATAGGCTTCGCACAGTACAATTGAAGCTTGCCCGTGGGCGTACATTCCGGCCTGTCCGGCAAAACCAGCTCGCAGATCACCGTTGGTTTTTTGACGTTTAATCAGCCATGACAGTCCAGCTGCGACATTCGATTTGTAAATGCCAAATTCGTGGGTCTGGCCAGCTCCGAGGAGCGGCAGTAGAGCGAGTGAGGTCGCCATGATGTCGCTGGCATTATTCGGCTTTTGGTGATTAGAATAATTTTTTAAGCTCCAGCCTCCATCGTTGTTTTGTACTGAGACCAACCATCGTAAGCCTCGGGCAACGGCCGCTTCAGTGAGAGTTGTGCCTCCTGCTTTGCGAACGATTTCTGAGCGAATCCGAGGGTCGCGAGCCTCAAATGACATCCTGCGATCCGGGTTGGTGGTAATGTTCTTTCTGACACGCTCGATGTCTTTCAAAGGTGCAATGGGAATCGGGTCGTTTTGGAGTGATTTCGCATCCCGATTTGCCTTTTCCATGAATTGTCTTAATTCATTTTCACCCTTGGTCATTTCACTGGCCAGCTTGAAATCGTCTCGCAAATCATTGGCCGGATTTTCAAATCGAATATCACCGCCAAGGCGCTCATCTGAACTAAGCGAGGTGGAGAGCGTTATGGTGGGTTGCGGAGGAGGCTGATCGCGAAACACGATTAATCCTAAAATCAAAATAACGATGACATGGAGGATTAAGCTGACGAGCCAAGCGGGGGTTCCGACGAATCCGTTGCGAACAAAGTTGGCAATGGAGGAAGTACGGCTAAGTGATTCAAGCTCGTCTTCGGACCAGTGGGCCACGGAGGTAGATTCTCGTGGTTGCTGAGTTACCTTCGTTGAGAGACCGACCGTCTGTCTGACTGGCATGGGAACTGGAAGCGATGCAGAGCTGCGTTTAGGAATCGTTTTTTTGGCAAGTTTGTTGACAGCGTGAATTTGTTCTTCCGTGAGCGAGATACTCGTCTGGCAACGCCAGCAATCCGCAAGTCCAAGCCAGACACGAATCGTCATTGGAGCATTGCAGTCAGGGCAACTGCATAGCAAAGCGGAACCTGCCAGCCAGATGTCACCCTCTTTACATGAAACGCGATGAGTTAGTGTGGGACTGATGTCCTGGCCTAAATCTACGCGGGGAGCCTCTTGGATAGGTCTTGAATCAGGCAGAGTAGCCGTGTCTAAGTTTAAGAAAAGATGCGGAGTGGAGTGCTGTGAATCTGCGTGTCCCAATGAGTCCAATGGGTGCCGTCCGGATTCGGAAGGATATTCATCAATCTGCTCGAATCGATTGAGGATACTCTCATTCAAAATTCGAAGATTGATTTTGGGCTTAGGCATTGGGAATCCGGTCAATGGGCGAACCACGGTAACCCATTGTTGGTAGCAGACTATCGAATCGTCAAGTTTATCCCGAGAAAGCTCCCGTTCTTGGGTCGGAACTGCCCTGAAAAAACCGCGGTTTTTTCAGGGCTTAAATTGACCTTGGCACGTTGTTAAAAGTGGTCGATTTTGGTAGGATCTAAATGTTCAGTTCACCGCCAGGAAAAGCGGTGAAAACAGTGGTTTTTGAGGGTTTTCCCTCATTTATTTGCTGATCATGTAAAGTGGGTTTTTGCGGTTCGTACCTGGCTTGGTCAGGTTTCAATCATCTGGTGGAAAAGAGACGTCAAGTTGCTCGAAATGCTGCTTGAGTTTCATTATTGAATTCTGCTCGACAAAGCAATCATCTGCATAGCTTAATATGTTTGAAAGGCGGAGAAATTGTCGACTGACTCACGGGAGCCGGATGAAGACGGCGGTGGCAGCGGTTTAAATAGCAATGAATCGTTTCTTGAGATGCCGATTGAGGACGAGCTTAAGTCCAGTTATCTGACCTATGCAATGAGCGTCATTGTCTCGCGCGCCCTGCCAGATGTGCGCGATGGATTGAAACCGTCCCAGCGACGTATTCTCGTGGCGATGAATGATCTTAGCTTGACGCCCGGTTCTTCCCGGGTGAAGTGCGCGAAAATTTCTGGTGATACCAGCGGTAATTACCACCCGCACGGTGAGTCCATCGTGTATCCAACGTTGGTGCGGATGGCGCAAGAATGGAACATGCGGCATGTGCTGGTGGATAAGCAGGGTAACTTTGGTTCGATTGCAGGTCTTCCTCCGGCGGCGATGCGATATACCGAAGCGAGGATGTCGCCGGTCGCTGCCTTGATGTTGGAAGATTTGAAGTTGGACACAGTTGACTTCACGCCAACTTATGATGAGCGGCGGATGGAGCCCTCGGTATTGCCAAGTAAGTTCCCGAATTTGCTCGTCAATGGTTCCAGCGGAATCGCTGTGAGTATGGCGACTTCGATCCCGCCTCATAATTTGGGTGAGGTTTGTGAAGCGCTAAAGATTGTCATTGAGAATCCTGAATGCACCATCAGCGAGATAATGGGCGTTTTGCCCGGGCCGGATTTTCCCACCGGCGGCACCATTTGCGGTACGGCAGGGGTGATTAAAGCTTATCGGACTGGGCGTAGTACGATCATCGTTCGGGCTGAGTGCGAGATTCAGCCAATTTCCAGCAAGAGAAATCGCTTTAAAATCGTGGTCTCCGAGTTGCCGTTTCAACAGACGCGTGACGGAGTGGTTGACAAGATTGCGACGCTAGTCAAAACCGATAAAGTCAAAGGTATTTCCGGAATCAAAGATCTTAGTGATCTAAAGGAACCGGTTAAGCTTGAGATTGAAGTTAAAAGTGATGCGGATCCGGAAGTGGTCTTGAATCAGCTGTATCAGTTTTCACCGTTGCAAACATCTTTTTCCATGAATTTCATGGCATTGGTGGATGGAAAGCCGCGAGAACTTTCGATCAAAGACTTCCTCACAGAGTTCTTACGACATCGCGTTCAAGTGATCCGTCGTCGCACTCAGTTTTTATTGAATCGTGCCCGCCGCCAGAAGCACACCATTGAAGGTTTGTTGTTGGCGCTTGCGGATATCGATCAAATCATCAAGATCATACGAAGCTCAAAGACTCAGGCGGAAGCCAAAGCTGGGTTGATGGGGATTGAGTGTCCTGCCTCGATGATGCAGAGAGCGCTCGGTGAAGACGGGTTTAATGTGTTTCAGGAGGAGCGCGGTGAAGCCGATGTTTACCATCTAACGGGGATTCAGGCGGATGCGATCCTGAAGATGACACTCGGGCAGTTGGTTAATCTTGAGCAGGAAAAGCTCGGTGGCCAGCATGCGAAACTATTGGAGGAGATCAAGGAGTATCTCAGAATTCTGTCGGACGATGCAAACGTCTATCTGATAATTCGTGAGGATCTTGAAGAAATCCAGCGGAAGCATGCGGATAAGCGACGCACCGTCCTGTCTCACGAGGAAGTTCGCAATATCGATCTTGAAGATCTGATTGAAGAAGAAAATATGGTCGTTTCGATTAGCCATCGCGGCTATATCAAACGGACACCTGTCAGTACTTATCGGGCACAGCGACGAGGTGGCAAGGGAATTAAGGGAGCGAAGAGCGAAGACGAAGATCCGATTGAACATATTTTTGCTGCCAGTACTCACGATTACCTGTTGTTCTTTACAACCAAAGGGATTGTGCATTGGCGGAAAGTTCATCAGTTGCCGCAGTTGAGTCGCGAGAGTCGCGGGCGAGCGATTGTGAATATTGTGCAACTCGATGACGGAGAGGCGATCGCTTCCTGTCGGGCAATTCGAGATTTTGACGCGGCAGAACACTATCTCGTGATGGCGACGAAGAACGGGCTTGTTAAGAAGACGCCGCTGTCGGCCTATGGCAGACCGAGGAATGGTGGAATTATCGCTGTCAAGTTGAGAGAAGATGATGAGATTATTGATGTACTTGTTGCCAAGGCCGGCGATGAAATTGTACTTTCCACTGAAACGGGAATGGCGATTCGTTTCCGAGAATCGGATGCGCGACCAATGGGGCGGAATACCAGTGGAGTGAAGGGAATTTCGTTGGCGGCGGATGACAAAGTCGTGGGGATGGTAGTTGCAGACCCTGAAGCAACGTTACTGACTGCGTGCGAAAAAGGGTATGGCAAACGCACCATGTTTGGTGCGAACTCAAAGACTGGTGAGGAAGCCGACGAAGGCGAAGGTGATTCCAGCAGTGGCAGCTCGCGCTACCGCACTCAAAAGCGTGGTGGAAAAGGGCTGAGAGATATCAAAACAACAGAACGCAATGGACGAGTGATAGGCGTTAAGTCGGTCAATGACGACGATGAGCTGTTGTTGATGACATCCCGGGGGAAAATCCAAAGGATCAAATGTGCGGATGTAAGTACGATTGGTCGAAACACGCAAGGCGTCCGAATCATGGGGCTGGACGAGGAAGATTCCTTAGCAGTTATTGCGGTAGTGCCTCGAGATGAATTGGGTGACGAACCGGAGAGTGGGGCTCCAGAGTCAGCTTCGCCTTCACCGGCCAGTGAAGCGGATTCTCCGTCTACTGCACCTGAGGGCGATTCGCAGGAAAGCGAAAGTTAATCGTTGGAATCGGAATTTGGTTATCTAATTTGATTGTGGTAACGACCTCTCAGTCGTCTGGTCCTTGACTACTATCGAATTGCATATTTTCAAAGGTGTAGCGAGCATTTTTGTTGTCTAAACGGTCAAGAATTTAAAGTGGCGATTCTATGGATATTGCAATGATTGGGACGGGCTATGTCGGGCTGGTCTCGGGCACCTGTTTTGCGGAGAGCGGGAACAATGTAACTTGCGTCGACATTGATCAAAGGAAAATTGATCGGTTGAACGAAGGGATCATTCCGATTTACGAACCCGGATTGACTGAGATGGTTCAGCGGAATCATAAAGCGGGTCGCTTGCACTTTACCACTGATTTAGAATCTGCTGTCACGAAAGCGAAGGTTGTCTATCTCGCGGTCGGTACTCCACAAGGAGATGACGGTTCCGCGAATTTGTCAGCGCTTTGGAGTGTCGTTGCCGGAATTGCTCCTTTTATCAACACCGATACGGTGGTGGTAACGAAAAGCACGGTGCCCGTTGGAACAAACAAAGGAATTTATGGTCGCTTATTTGAATTGAACCAAACCCATTATCGCGTCGCCAGCAACCCTGAGTTTTTAAAAGAGGGGGCTGCGATTCATGATTTTATGTATCCCGACCGCGTCGTTGTTGGTGTGCGTGAGCAAGAAACAAAAGAAATACTAAACGAACTGTATTCTCCTTTCCTGCGGACTGACAAGCCTTTTCTTTCAATGTCACCCGAAAGTGCTGAGTTGACGAAATATGTCGCCAATGCCTTGTTGGCGACTAAGATTAGTTTCATCAACGAAATGGCAAATCTGTGTGAAAAAATGGGAGGTGATATCAATGACGTCCGACGCGGCATTGGTCATGATCAACGAATTGGTTTTTCGTTTCTTTTTCCAGGGGTTGGTTACGGTGGAAGTTGTTTCCCCAAGGATGTACGAGCGTTGGCTTCGATGTCGAAAGCAAATGACTTGCCCCCGACAATCCTGGATGCGGTCGACCAGGTAAATGACAGGCAAAAGTTTGTATTGACCAAAAAAGTAGACCAGCATTTTGGAGGTGATTTAACCGGCCTCAGGTTCGCGGTTTGGGGGTTGGCCTTCAAACCAAAGACGGATGATATTCGAGAAGCACCCGCGCTCGTCATGATTGAGCAATTATTAGAGCGTGGAGCAACAGTTTGTGTTTTTGATCCTGAAGCGGTCGAAAATGTTAAATCAGAGTTGGGAGATAAAGTCGAATACGCTGAGAAATCAATGGATGCACTTGCTGGAGTTGATGCACTAGCGATCAATACCGAGTGGGACGTGTTCCGGCATCCTGATTTTGATGAAATTAAGTCAGCGATGAAGGTGCCGGTGATTTTTGATGGTAGGAATCTCTATAATCCAGCACAGTTGGCGGAACTAGGATTTACCTACTATTCGATCGGGCGTGCCACGGTGACACCGACATCTGATAACGGTTGATAATGAAAGCGGCGCGACGAGTGAGGCTTTTTGTTAAAAAGCCAGAGTCGACTTAGAAGTTGATTGTCTCAGTTGCTTGACGCATGGGTGTAGCAGTATTCAAACAATGCGCTCCATTCTGCGACAGCGATTTCCTGGAGTGCCGGCGACAAATGTTCGTCTGCTTCTTGGTGAGCTTCGCATTGATCGGTGAAGTCACTTGGGTGCCATGAAGAGGTGCCAAGGACATTTATCAAGCACGGATGGTCTCCCGTTTTGCGAAACCAATATTTACTGTTCCAATAATCACCTTCCATGCGATGCATGATCCCGTGCCAGTAGCTGCCTTCTCGGGAGTGAATAGACTGACTGATTTCATGAGATTCGTCGAGGAAATTGTGAAGCAACCAGAGCCCTGACAGACAGCATTGAGCCATTGAGTCGTCTTGGATTCCCAAGGGAAAGCAGTCGCCGAGTGTTAGTCCAGCCAGTTCAGATTTAACCTGCGGATCACTTGATGACAGAGCGTAGTTACTAAACGCTCTATCACTCAGGATAGGTTTGATTACTGAGGGAATTTCGAGGGAGAAAAAGTTATTCACGGCCGATGTCTGCTGGCGAAAGAGAAAGTAGCGTATCTAGAGTGCTATCAGTTTAAGCGATAGCACTCCGAAGTGTTGGAGCGAACACGGTAAAAATCGAGTGTTTTGACGGGGACTTTGAGAGCTGGGCGGTGGTTTTCGCAATTTTTCCGGCTTGTTGCTCCCTGCCCACCCTCCTATACTCCCGCACCCTATTTCTGCGCGATACGGACGGTGAGTTTTGCCGTTTCGAGTTTTTTCGTTTCAGAAAAAACAGGGTCGAGTAACGCGTATCAAAATCATCGACTAGCGGTTCATTTGACTTGAGCTTGTTTTACCAGAATCGAAAACCATGGATAGCAATTTCCCGTGCGTCTTCTTACGCGCGCTGTCGGGGAATTTGTTTTGGCGGGGTGAGATTGACGCTGATTCTGTTTGGCGTCCTGGTGCTTGGGGTTATTTTAGATACGACCTGCGTTCAGGCGAAGCAAGTTTCTTATCCCCGTCCCTCTACTGACAATCCCATATCGGTGTCGTCTGGGAATATCACGCGTTGGCAGGCTGGACAATTTGAAGTCTTGCACATTACCGGGGGCGTGCTGATTACTCAAGGTTCGGTGAGTGCGTCGTCGGATGAAGCCATTGTTTATGTTGAGTCTCCCGAAGGGATCCCTGCTGAATCGGGAGGTTACAAAATCATTGCTTATTTGGAAGGCAATGTTGTGGTTCAACTCGATCGAAAGGGGCCTGCCCATGAGTCTGTTGGTGAATCGGCAGATCAAATTGTTGACGATCGATGGTTGGGCCGGTTTTTTACAACGAAGACGGTCGATCTTGACCGAAACGCATTGAGCCAGGATCTCGATGATTTGCCAGTCATCTACGATCGATTCCAGACCGTTTTGAGGGATGGCTTGGATTTGTCCGTTCGCCGCGTTGGATTGATGGTTCCCCAAGAGACAATTGTTGTCTCGCCGCAAACAGGTCGAATACAACAAGTCGAACCAAAGTTTCAACCGCCTTTAATCGGGCCTTCGACTTCTCAAAAGCCATCGGTATTGTTGCAGGATATGTCTTCAGCGCGAGGAATGAAACCACCTCAATTAAACATCCAGATCACGGGTCGGGACTCGAGCGGCGATTTAAATACACGCAGCGCTCCTAACCCCAAGAACCCAAACGAGCGAATTACGACGGCTGTTGGAGGGATTCGAATTGTAATTGATAGTCCGTTAATTGCGGAGGCTGAGCCTTTTAAAGGGGATCGCGATCGGAAACTCTACATTGTTGCTGACAATATGGTCCAGTGGCAAACTGTGTTGCCGGATGGTTCAAAGCGAGATCAATTTTATCTCGAAGGGAATGTGATCTTTTCCAAGGGCAGTCGCACGATCTACTCAGAGCGAATGTTCTACGATGCAACGACACGCCAGGGAACTATTTTAAAGGCAGAGTTGACAGCCAAGGTGCCGGATTTTGAGGGAACCATTCGGCTTAAAGCTGATGTTGTCCAGCAATATGATGAGAACAACTTGCAGGCGTTTGGGTCGGCATTCACGTCCAGTCAACTCGGGGTACCGAAATACTGGATCCAATCGGAGCGAATTGGTCTTTCAGGAAGAGAAATACCGGTTGTTGATCCGGATACTATGCTTCAGACCGTGAATCCGCAAACTGGATTGTTTTCGGTCGAAGATGAGTACGTCGTCGACGCACAGCAAAATCGAGTTTACGTTGGAGGACTTCCTGTTTTTGCCTGGCCAAGATTCCGGTCTAGCCTGGGCGATTCAACTCCTTATTTAGATCGATTTGGAATTGGAAATGACCGGATTTTTGGTTTTCAGGTCAAAACGGGTTGGAATATGGAACAGATCCTTGGTCTGCGGAAGCCTGCTAATGGAACACGCGAGTGGATCGGGATTTTGGATTATCTGAGTGACCGGGGAGTCGGCGTGGGTTCTGAATTGAACTATGAGAAAGACTCTTTTTTCGGTTATCGGGGGAAAGTAAAGGGACGGAATCGAAGTTGGTTTATCAACGATCAAGGCGAGGACAATCTTGGGCTGGAAAGAAGAGATATTCCCCCCGAAAAAAATCCTCGTGGGCGAATTTGGTTACAGCATCGACAAGATCTAATCACCGGTACGGTGGTTCGCGCTGAGATCGGCTACATCTCCGACAGAAATTTTCTGGAGCAGTATTACGAGGTGGAGTGGGATACGGATAAAGATCACACCACAGGTTTTTGGTTGGAGCGAAACGAAGGAACACAATCCAAGAACCTGACTGTTGATTTTCAATTGAACGGTTTTTTCACACAGACTTCGGGGGTTCGAGCTGAGCATTTTGTGCTTGGGCAACCGTTGTTTAATAATCGAGCGATCTGGCACAGTCATTCGCAAGCTGGATACGTAAGAATGAAGCGGGCAAGCGAGCCTGAGGACGTCAGCGAGAAAGAGGATTTTAATTTTCTCGCTTGGGAAACCAATGTAAATGACACGGATATTCGAACCTATGACGGAATGAAATTTGGCACCCGCAATGAGCTTGATTTTCCAGTCCAGGTTGGACCTGTCAAAGTAGTGCCTTATCTACTGGGTGACCTAAGTTACTGGCAGGAAGATCTTCAAGGCAATGATTTGCTGCGAGGGTATGGGCAGACAGGAATTCGCGCCAGTCTACCCGTTTGGCGAGTTGATCCGTCAGTGCAAAGTGTCCTGTGGAACGTTAATGGTTTGGCCCATAAAGTCAGCTTTGACATGGACGCGTTTTACTCTGCTTCCTCGCAAGACATGAGTGATTTGCCGCTTTATGATCACCTCGATGACGATTCCCAGGAAGCGTTTCGGCGTCGGTTTGGAAAAACGACATTTGGATTGTCTAACAATCCGATTGGGGAAAATTTTGTTGACGTCAAATATGATGAGCGGTATTTTGCCATGCGTTCGGGGATGCAGGGAAATGTAACCGCTGCATCCTCAGAAATTGCAGATGATTTATCGGCAATTAAATTTGGAGTGCGGCAGAGATGGCAAACCAAACGCGGGATGCCTGGGAAACAGCGGATTGTCGATTGGATTACGTTCGATACGCAAGCGATCTTATTTCCTAATGCCAGTCGCGATAATAACGGCGCGGATTTCGGGATGTTTGATTATGATTTTCGCTGGCATATTGGAGATCGTTTTTCATTAGTCTCTGACGGATATTTTGACTTCTTTTCTCAAGGTTTAAGAACGGCAAGTTTTGGTACTAATTTTAGTCGTCCAGAGGTTGGTAATTTATATTTGGGCTATCGAATGATCGAAGGCCCGCTTAGCAGCAATATTTTATCTGCGGCGGTTACTTACCGGATGAGTGAAAAATGGGGCTTCAAAGGTGGCAGCCAGATTGATTTTGGTGAAACCGGAAATATCGGAGAAAGTCTTAATCTGATTTACATCGGTGAATCGTTTTTATGGCAGTTTGGGGCAATCTACGATGTCAGCCGCGATAATTTAAGTTTCCGATTCGGTTTCGAACCTCGATTCGGCAGCCGTGCTCGATTATTCCGACCAGGTGGAAAAGCGATTCCACCGGCCAGCTCTGACTGGTTGGAGTAGAGATGGCTAACGAGCGAGATGCCGATTCGCCCAGCGATGTTTATTCGAACCGTCGTTGGGCTGAGAAGTTTAAGATATCGTTTCGAGGCCTTTGGCTGGGGCTGAGGGGTACGCAATCGCCAAATAGCCTGAATAGCTTCATTGTTCATGTGCCGATCGCGATGGTCGTTTTAATAACGGGGGTCTGGATCGGTTTAGAGCCGATCTCAATTTCATTGCTGATGCTTTGTGTCGGCACCGTCATGGCTGCTGAGCTTTTTAATAGTAGTCTTGAGTCGCTGGCCAAAGCGATTACGGACCAAGCAGACCATAATGTTGCCAACGCGCTCGATATCGCCAGCGGGGCGGTTCTCCTGGTGAGCTTAACTGCAGCGGTAGTCGGTGCGGTGATCCTCGGGATACCTATCTTGCAAATGTGGGCGCAGTAGCCCCCTCAATCTTTGAGAATTCCGCCGACACGAATTCGAGTTCTAGCTCAGTTTCGAGAAGCGCATGAAAAATCGTACCACGCAGAAGAGCGGTACGGTTGGGGATAAGCGGTTGCCGGTTTGATAACGATGCACAGGGATTGCAGTTAATAAAAAACCCGCCAACTGATTGCTCATGAAGACGGGCTGCTGCGATGTGAACGCTTCGCTAGACCTATCGGTAGCCAGAAAGTCTGGCTTTGGCCTATTTACCGGTTTCGATTTTCGTTTGCTCTCGCTTCTTTCAACGCTGCAGCTTCTCGCGAGAGTTTAAACTCTGGACCTTTCGCGAAATACTGTACGTCATCCCGGAGGAAATACGCACTTGGCAGCGTTTGACCGGCGACGCTCATTTGGCAACCGGTGGAAGCGACGGCCGAGATAATCGCGGCGCCACATAATAGTAAACTAAGAGCTCTTGATTTCATTCGAGAATACATCTGTTGGAAAACTCCATATTTCGGTGCCGCGGTTTCATATCACAGCATCACATCCGCGGGATAACCGTTACAAACTCTATCGTCTCGACAGGTGGTAGACTTTGGAACAAATCTAGAAAAATCATTACAACCGTTGAGGTTTGGTGGACACTTGCTTCCTAGATTGCCCTGTTTAATATTTTGTGGCGGGTTAGGCGAACTGCTAAGATGAGATGGACTTTAAGTTACCTTCATCGCTGATCGAGGGGGCCTAAGATTGGGCTCGCACCTCGAAATTGTGATAGCAGTTTTTTGGAATCAGAGTTATCTAAAACCGTCAGAGGTTCGAAAAAGACTAGAGGGTTGTCGGATGCGAGCCTATCCTGAGGTCTGGCGTCATTCGCTTGCAGAGTCGTTACGTCCGGTGCGTTGATAAGTGACCCATTGCGTTTTTCCTTTGGAGTAATTCATGATGCAATCGAAGCAGTTAATAGAGCAAGCTGTGGGGTTTCGCGGCAGTTCGTGGGATTACTTCTGTTCATGTCGACCGTCGATCGTGTGGTTTGTCCTTTTGGCGGTTGGTATGTTCAGTTGGAGTACGCCGGTTGTTGGCCAAACCGGGCGTCTTCCCAAAGCGGATTACTATATAAATTTTGCTAACAACGCAGATTATTTTGCTGCCGATTATCAGGATGCCTATAAGCGATTTAGCCGTGGTTACAACTCTGCCTACAAGTTTGGAACGCGTCGATTTCTAGACTCGGTTTGTTACCTCACGATGATGGGTGAGTGTAATTTTCATATGGGCGATTATGCGGCAGCCGTGAACAACTATGAGCAGGCGCTGCGGCTATATTTGTCCTATCAAGCCGAAGGTTGGCAATCGCGTTTGCAAATCCCCCAGGTAATTCCAGCCAATAACAACGCGTTCGTTCAAGCAAAGATAAATTGGTGTCAGCCTAAACGAAGAACCTCGATTGCGAGAGTGCCTAATGCGTTTTCGATGCTGTTTGGTCGTTTAGATTCTGAGCGTGCTTTCTCAGATGGGGGTGTTGTTGACAACGCTGAGATTTATAAAGTCGACGTCGCTGAGATTATGCGGTGTACCGCGCTCTGTTTGCATCGTCGAAGGTTCATCAAAGGTGCAATTTCGAAATACGATCCTTTTACGAATCAGTTGATTAACGGGCTTTCGGTTGCCGGGGCCGGGAATGGTTCGGTCATGGGTGCTTATAACGGTGTTCTGTTGGGGATTGCTCAAGCGTCGATGGAGGAATGGGAGAGTGCCGCGCGAACGCTGAACACATCGCTTCAGTTGAATGGAATGGATCACTCGCTAACTCCCGTTGCGTTATTGGAGATGGCACAAATTGCATCAGTAACGGAAAATTATACCGTGGCAGGTGACCTTGCCTTGGAGGCAAGTTGTTCGGCTGGAATTTTTGGGCAGTACGATTTGGTCGAAGAGTCGCTGAACTATGGCGCGACCATTCATTTGATGACAGTTAAATCAGCCTACGCTCCGCTTCAAAATGCCATTAAGTGGGCTGCCTTTAATAAGGCCAGGCTGATGCAGGCTTCGTTAATTGTCAAGCTTGCGGATTGTTTTGCTGAGGCGGGCGATGCCCGCTCAGCTGCTGCGGTACTGCGCGAGGCAAATGGCCCGATTAGTACTCGGAATTCGCTGGGAAATGCTGTAGTGAGTGCGCGTCTTAAATACGTGACTGCAGTGATTCAGTTCTTACAGGGGGACTTTCGTAAAGGATCTGCTTCCTTGGTGGCAGCGTTAAAGCATTTTCAAAAAGGATCACGCTGGCTTTATCAGCTTGGTTTAGCTGATCAATTAGTCGTCTCCGGAAGTATTACCCAACGTCAAGGTGAGTTGCTGTATTCGGCACTTCTAAGAGATCCAACGGAATTGGATTGGAAGACCGATCCGATGGAGGCTCTGGCGTTTTTAGCTTCCTCGCATGTGGGGCCAATGGAGCGCTGGTTTGATCTTGTGGTTGGCCGAATGAACCACCAGCGAGCGCTCGAGGTGAGCGATTTAGTTCGCCGGCATCGCTTTTTCTCCAACCTGCCGCTGGGGGGGCGATTAATGGCATTCCGGTGGATGCTTCACGCTCCCGTGGAATCGCTTAGCCAAACGGCGAGGGAACAACGTACTGCGTTCCTCAATTCCAATCCAAAGTATAAAGCGATGTACGATCGGGCTAATTTGATTCGAACCGAATTATTAGCGTTGCCGGCTAAACCAGAGCCGAGATCGCCTGAGGGAATTCAGCAGGGAAAATTGCTTGAAGAACTGGCGGTTATCTCTGAAACGCAAGAAGCTGTCCTTGCGAGTTATTCGTTGCGTCGTGAAGCGTCGGAGATGGTGTTCCCACCGCAGAAAAATATCTCAGAATTCCAACGGTCGCTGCGACCGGATCAACTTGCGCTGGTTTCACTAGCGACTTCGAGCGGTTATCACATCTTTTTGCTGAATTCGAAAGCAATCAAGTACACAGGTTTAAGCAACGGTCGAACGGTACTTCGAGGTGTTTCCAAATTGCTAAAAGATGCGGGGCTGATGGAAGCCGCATTGGATCTTAAAAACCTTCAAGATGAAGATTGGAAAGATTCGGCCCGTGATTTGAAAAATAAGTTGTTTGGAGATAAGAGCGATGCGAATTGGGGCGACGTTAAAGAGCTTGTCGTGGTGCCCGATGGCGTTCTCTGGTATTTGCCGTTTGAGATTTTTCCAATTGGCGAAGGGGATGATGAAAAATACTTAAGTGATATCGTCAATGTTAGGTATTCTCCCACCTTGTTCTTGGCTTTCGGCCCTCAACGTCCGGCACGGCCGATTGAACGTTCTGCCGTTGTCACGGCACGGATGAATCAACGCGGGGAAGCAGAGCTTTCCAAAAATGAATTCGCAGGGCTGCTCAAAGAACTTCCAGACGCGATTCAGTATGATAAGCCGATTCGAGTGCCATCCAATTACCTCGCTTCGTTATTCGATCAACTATTGATCTGGAGTGAAATCAAGTCGACGAAAAATGTTCCCCTCGCGATGAGCCCGATGCAAATTGACCAGGGAAAAGCGGGCGTTACGATCGAATCCTGGATGGCGCTTCCCTGGGCTGGCCCCGAACACGTGATTTTACCCGGCTTTCACTCTGATGGCGGCGCGGGATTGCGAGGCAAGTTGAATGGGAATGATTTATTTTTGACCTCCATCGGATTAATGGCTTCCGGGACGCGAACGGCCCTGATTAGTCGCTGGGCCACTGGAGGCAAAACGAGCCTAACTTTGACTGGAAAATATGCTGCCAAGCAGAAGTCTTCGGGGCTGGAAACAGCGATCAAGGAGAGCCGTCAGGAAACCCGAGAAACGGTTTTGGACTACGAGAATGAACCTCGGTTGCGAATGAAAAAAACGGATCCAGTTCTTAATGCACAGCACCCTTTCTTTTGGGCCGGTCCAATGTTGCTTGGGATTCCCGATAATCGTCCGCCTGCAAAGGAACCGGAGGCTCCACTCAAAGGGGAGGAAGAGCCGGTCGAAGGCGGAGTTGAACCTGCAGTTGATGAAGCCGGGGGTGCAAAAATTGAACCCGATCCGCCCGCTGGAAACCTGCTTGGCGGCAAGTAAAGTGTGACCTCGTGAGACTGGCTCGACTTGGTCGAAGGCGTTTCTGCCTGAATTTGTTTGAACGATTTAAGAGTGTTCGCTTGGTTTAGCAGCGGGTTTCTTAAGGTTGTGGCGGCTTTCTAACCATTGCTGGTCGTTATTTTGCGGCATTCCTCTGCCTGTCGGGACTCGGCAAGATATGTCTTGCTTTCAATCGTTGTTTCTTTCAAACTCGCTTTCGTTGAGATACCGATATAATTTCCTTTCCAACAGCGGAAGTGCGATGTTGAGAATTTCCAGTTCCTTGTTTGTAATTGTGATTACTACGGTTTTGGGCTTCTCGTCCTCTTCGGTTGCCCGCGATTTTCCCGAAACAAGCCCGGATACTTTAGTTGTCTGCCCCGCTGCATTTCAACGGACGATGCTCAAATGGTGTGACTACCGAGAACGGCAAGGCCATGTCATAAAAATGGTAGCGCCTCCGCTAGGTGTTAAGGAGCTTAAGCAGACGATTCGTCGGTTTGCGAAATCAGGTTCCTTAAAACACGTTTTAATCGTTGGAGATGTTGGCGATCAAAATCACTTGAAGGTGCCAACCGATTTCGTGAAAGCGAAGGTCAACGTTCTTTTTGGTTCAGATCCCGAAATTGCTACTGACAATCCGTATGCAGATTTGAATTCAGATGGTTTGCCAGATCTTTCGATCGGCCGCATTCCTCTGGATACAGTGGTTGAGATCGATAATTACATTGAACGAATTATCAAATACGAAAGTCCGTCTCACAAACAACAGTGGCAACGGCGAATTAATTTTATCGCGGGCGTTGGCGGATTTGGCTCAATGATCGATGGCCTTATCGAACAAACGACAAAAACAATTATTACTGATTTGGTGCCTGGCGAATATGAAACAAGCATGACTTACGGCAGTTGGTGCAGTCCATTTTGTCCTGATCCACGGAGATTTTCTGAGGTTGCAATATCGAGGTTCAATGAAGGCTGTTTGTTTTGGATTTACATTGGCCATGGAAGCCGAACGGCACTCGATCGTGTACGAATGCCTGATCGCAGCCATTTAATCCTCAACAATCAGACGGTTCAGAAGCTCAATTGTGTTGAAGGTAGTCCGATCGCTTTGTTCTTGGCCTGCTACACAGGAGCGATGGACCATCCCGTTGATTGTCTTGCTGAAACGATGCTGCGGCAGGACGGAGGGCCGATTGCTGCGATCTGTGGTAGTCGAGTCACGATGCCTTATGCGATGAGTTTGTTGTCCTTGGAAATGGTTCACGAATATTTCCATGGTGACGTTGAAACACTCGGCGAACTGACCCTGCTCTCAAAGCAGCGGATGGTAAAAGGGAGTGCGAACAATCCTAAATATCGAGAGATGATCGAGGGGATGGGGCAAGTGTTTAGCCCCGCTCCGCGGCTGTTAGATCTCGAACGTTTGGAGCATGCTCAACTGATTCAACTAATTGGTGATCCGTTGCTTCGCCTGAAGCGTCCAGATCGATTGGAACTGCAAGCGAAGCACGTTCCGGTGCTTGGAAATCAAATACAAGTGTCTGGAGTTTCTCAGGAGGCGGGGGATTTAGTGATTGAATTAGCCTATCCTCGTGATCGATTTCGAGAGCGGCCTCGTCGTCGGGTAAATTACGATCCGAGCAATGAATCGTTGAGCGAATATCAACGAACCTATGAAAAGACACATGATCTGGTTTGGGTTACCAAAACGATTTCGGTAGGTGCTGGGCCATTCAAGGCGTCGCTTCCGATCCCTGCCGAGATTCGTGGAGCTTGCATTGTTCGCGGGATGTTGCAGACGGCCGATCATTTTTCAATCGGTTCAGCGCCGATAGAGATATCGAAGATCGCCCCAAGCCATCAGGCAGAATTGCCAGATCAGAAATTGATAAAGTGACTCAGTGTTTGGTGACTTCGCTAAGAATTTTATCAAACAATTATGCTGGCGGTCGCCATATTATCTCGAGGGTTGATCCCCTACGAGCAAACTTGTTTACTGCTATCATGTGTGTGATGGTCAAACCCAATTCGGCTAAATTATGAGCGAACCAGAAAAACGAACCACCCCTCAATCAAAATCATCGCGGGCCATCATTTATGTATTTGCAGGCCTGATCTTGTGGGCATTAATCATTGCCTTCGGTGCTTTTCAAACGCAAGCG
>JAAHTH010000977.1_pt1 | contig 26225 bp, 39 predicted proteins | sample 6116091 | NCBI WGS metagenome assembly JAAHTH01 (sample SAMN13939990, study PRJNA603662) | sponge metagenome | isolation source: marine sponge | host: Mycale hentscheli | place: New Zealand | collected 2006
CCAAATGACACTCCCACCTTGTCATTATGGATTTCAAGTTTATACAAGAGAGTTGAGCCATGATGAAAGGCAAAAATGGGTTATTAATAATGTAGATTGGATTAGAAATTCTGAAGACCCAGAACACGCAGCTAATAAATACCTTTACAGAGGAGAACCTAAAATATACGGTGATTCTGTTCCTAAACGAACAATCTCTTTAATGTGGAATCAACGCTCAATAGATACGTTCTTAGGTTTACCATTCAACATAGCATCTTATGGTTTACTACTTGAAATCATAGCAAAAGCAGTTAATATGATTCCTGATGAATTGATTGGTAATTTAGGCGATTGTCATTTATATAAGAATCACATTGAACAAGCAAAAGAACAATTAACTAGAGAACCTAAATTGTTGCCAACATTAAAGCATTTAAGAAGTGATGATAAGTACATGTTACTGAATGAGTTTTCTACTATATTATTGAGTGAGTTTAAAATATCCGATTTTGAAGTAATAGATTACCAATCACACCCAACTATCAAAGCACCTCTTAGCAACTAAACGTTTTTAATAGAGTCAGGTAAAGCTGTTGCATCTATATTTTTCTTGTTATAGAATTCTGTTTTTCCAGCATATCTCCAATAGAAACAATTATTGTATCCAGTAGGTTTTCTTTCTGTCGTACCAACAGCGCCTTTAGATTTAGGAGAAGCTGCTAGAAATTCTGTTCTACTTCCTACATGCTTACTTGCTGCACTACGGAGTGAGCTTGACTTTTGAGCAGATATCGCATCGTTAATTTGAGTAGTAGATTCTTCTAGACTTCTTCCTTTAGATTTACGATATACTTCAATGGCCTCTTTTTTATTGTTGATGCTATTCCATTTTGCGCCTTTGGCTTTACCATCTTTTACAGGTTGATATTGTCCAGGTGAAAGTATTACCTTTTGTAACGTTTTTCCATAAGGTTTTCCAGGGGTATTATATCTATTGTATATAGCTTGAGCTACGTCTGCCATGGCTTGTTTTGCACCGCTATAATTCTTAGTAGTATAGTTTTCACAAGCCATTATAACAATTAAAGTCCAATAGTCTTTATTACCTTGAAGTTTATCTGTTTTTGCTTTGGACAGGTTTTTTTTATATTGAGCATTTAGATTCTGTATAGAGCTAGTGTTTTCTACAGTATGCCAGTATTTTTCACCTGATTTCAATTGATACTGCCAATTTGGAGTCTTGTCCTTATTTAAACCTGACCTTCTATATACATATTTTGGTTTAGAAGATATGTAATACTTAGTGTATTCTTCATTTTCAAATAGCCTATTCCAATTATTATAGTTCTTTATATACATTGTTTATCTTTAATAATATATTCTAATTTATTTATACTAACTCTTCTATCAAATAAATAATATTAGTAAAATATTATTATTATGGCAGAAATAGCTAAACTTTATCCAAAAATAGATTTTTCAAAGGTTAAGTTCCATAGAATACCTAAAAATGGTTTTTTAATAGGATTTGATTCTAGTAACGATAACAAATTATCTAAAATAGATAGGTCAGGTGATATAACTACCATAGGATCCTTTGAAGGTGGGTCTGATGATTCTAATTTTAAATTTTTTGCACAAACAGATGTCCCAAGCGAAGATAACGGAGCTGAGCTACATCATGGAAATATTTGGTATGACACTTTTAATGCTATATCATATATTTACACTAAAATAGAAGCAGATCATTTTGTATGGTTATCACTTCAACCTAGTGAAACTGAATCTTCTTTTGAGAGTTTGTCTAAAAATCAAATACTTAGTATAGATCACCCAATAGATGGAGAACTTATATATAATAACACAGATCAAGAATATGTATTCTATAATGGAACGTCTTGGAAAAAAATAATTACTGAAGATTTATAGTATGGATTTAACTTTATTTCCAAAAAACCCAAATGTTGGTGAAATAGTAAGAGTGGATGGCAACTCATCAAGATCTTATAGATGGAATGGCATTACATGGACAGCTTTAAAAAAACCATATGCAGATAGGAAACCCGATGAATATAATCCTAATCAGGGTAGAATGGGCCTTCATAAAAAAATGTCGGTTGACATATTAAATGAAAAATTATTTATAGATTATTCAGTTGCTATGAATATAGCTGAATTTAAAAAATCACCAACACGTGGAACAGAATCCATATACATGAATGGCCAGTTACTATCAGCAAACGATTATGACATAATTGATAAAAATATTTACTTCAGTTTTGAAATACCTGAAAGTTTTTCTTTAATATGCAATTATTCTACGTTAACACATATTGAAGTATTTAATGAAATACCCTTAGGTGAAATGAATGGAGTTAATGATAAGTTTACACTATTTTCAACACCTGTGCAAAGCACTGAAGCTGTTTATTTTAACGGGGTAAGATTATATGAAGGAAACGATAAAGATTACATAATAATTAATAATATTTTACAATTATTTTTCATCCCAAATGAAAAAAGTAGCATAAAAATAGACTATCATGCTATTATTTAATTGATTTGAAATTTAATCTATTTTTTTGATAAAACTGCCCCTAGAGCGCATATAAATAAACTAGAATAAAGCAAAAAACAATTATAATTATATAATGGATAACACTGAAAGCAACGAAAATTTAAATTTATACACTACAACCGATTTATATCTGTCAGCGTATCTTATAGTAAAAGGTCATAAGTTTTCAACAGAAAAAAAGGGTAGAAAATCCTTCTTTTCATTCGATAAGACCCCTAATTTAGATGAGCATGTAAATGAGTATTTGATGGGTGGCGGTTCAACAGAACCACTACAGTACGCTAATTCCATCAAGAACTTAAAGAACTTGCTATTTAATAGATAATGTTAGGGATTAATTTTTAATCACACATTTTATTACATATTTTTCAAATTAATTTTTGAAGTTAACGGCATGCATTTTTAGGTTTACGTACACTAAAAAAAACCATATATAAAATGGCAGACGTAAATAAAGTAACTAATTTAATTAGTATAATTAAACAAACGGACCAACAGTTTTTAGACCCAAAAGGTATAATGCTGAAGGATATTCTAGACGCTACAGGTGCAAGTGCACAGGAGCTTTTTGATATCTTGAACGGGGGAAAAGAAGTAGAAGGTTCAGTATCTAAAGCGGTAAACGATGCAGTAATAGCATTAGTAGACGGATCACCTGAACAATTAGATACTCTTAAAGAGATATCTGATGCACTTCAAGGAGATGCAGCTAGTACAGCAACACTTCTTAAAGCTATTGCAGACAATGCAGCAGCGTCAAATCAGAAACATGACGTTTATGCAAAAGCTACTGAAGACGCAAGAATTGCTGAAGCAGCAAAAATTGAAGACGAAAGAGCTGAAAGAGCAGCTGAATTAGCAGCTGAATTGAAAAAGGGTCAACAAGAGCAAGACGATAAGCATGATGCTTATGTAGAAGCTACTGAAACAGCTAGAGTTGAATTAGCAGCAGAGGTTGAAGACGCAAGAGTTGCTGAAGCAGCAAAAGTTGAAGACGCAAGAGTTGAATTAGCAGCAGAGGTTGAAGACGCAAGAGCTGAAAGAGCAGCTCAATTAGCAGATGAATTGAAAAAGAGTCAACAAGAGCAAGACGATAAGCACGATGCTTATGCAGAAGCTACTGAAACAGCTAGAGTTGAATTAGCAGCAGAGGTTGAAGACGCTAGAATTAAAGAAGCAGCGAGAGTTGAAGACGCAAGACTTGTTATGGCAGCAGCAGTTGCCAAAGAAGAATCTGAGTATAGAGCAACAATTGATACGGATCAAAGAGAACAAGACGATAAGCATAAGGAGTTAAAGACAAGTCACGAGTCATTGGATAACTTTGTAAGAACCAATTTAGATCTAGATTTAGATGGAGATGGCGCTTATGATAAATTATCTGAATTCTTAACATTCGTTAACGAAGCACAGGCAAATGATGCTGAATCTATTGCTAAAGCAGTTAAAGATGCATCTGATGCAAATGTTGAGCTTGAAGAAAGAGTAAACGCTAGCTTAGATACAACAAATTCAACTGTAGCAAGTAACAAAAAAGAATCTGATGAAGCTTTAACACAAGTTAATAGTTTAATTGTTGAAAATCACACCGCTGCTTTGGAAGCAACGGCTACAGTTCAAGAGAACTTAAATACAGCTGAATTAACTTTAAATTCAAAGATTACTGATGTTAATGACTCTTTAGACACTTATAAAGGTGAACAAGAAGAAGCAGCCAAAGCAATCGCTGAAGCAACTCAAATCCATAGAGACGCTGATGCTGATTACAAAACACAGTTAAATACTAGCAGAGCAGAAGAAGCTAAAGAGTATTCAGAATTCAAAGAAAATGATACTCTGTGGAAGACTGATATGACTAAACTTTTCGACGATGAGAAAAAGTTTACTGCGAAAGATAGAGAAGAATTAAGAAGTTCTATTAACAACATGGTAAATGATCAAAATGCAGATGCTATTAATAGTATTGAAGAGATCATCAATCATGTTACTGACGTAACTAATACTAATGTTTCTGAAATATACGCTAAAAATGTTAGTTTTGTAGCAGTTGGCGGTATAGTTACCCCTGATGAATTAATTTGGGAAGGAACATTTAGTGCTAAAATCAACGGTGTAGAAGTATATGAAGGAGATTATACTCCAAAATACGAAGGCGGTAGATTAGTATCTTTTGAATTAGTTGGTGGCGCATTTGAAATGTACCAAAGTGGAGCTAAATTATCAATATCTGGAAGAGTAGGTGAATTAAAAGCTTATTCTTGGAATTTAGATTTACCTTTTAGTAGCTAATTCTATCTAGTTTTAGATAAAGTTTAAACAATATTAATATTTACAAAAGCGTGTAGCGTAAGCTACACGCTCTTTTAAAAAAAAACATTTAAAAATGGAAGAAATAAATAAAAAAATGTCAGTGTCGAAAATATCGGAATATATGGCTACGGCAGCCACTTTTACGGATGAAAATGGCCAGTTGTTATCAGCGCAGGATAATGCTGCAATAATGAAACCTATCGATGCAGCTATGCCTATAGGTGGTATCTCACATCCTATTAAGGAAATAAATGCTCCTGATGTAAATAGTATAAAACTTAAAATGAAAGAGTTACGCACGGATCTAATTCAAATTAGACATAATGTAGCTATGAATGATATATATGCTGGGTCAGATGCAACGATGTCAGAACTATGGAGCTCTAATTCTAGTTTTTATAAAGCTAGATTAGATGAAACTGAGGCCAATTTAGAAAGAGAAATGGCGGATCTTAGAAAAAGAAAAGCTAACTACGAACAACACGAAAGTGAACTGAAAAAGAAAGAAGCAGAACTAGAGAGAACTATCTCAATGTTTAATCACTATAGTAACGATGGATCAATGCCAGCGTATGAAATAAATTCATATGTTCAAATTGAACAAGAATTACAGGATGAAAAAGCTAAAATAAATTCATCATTAGTAGGCGGTATTGACAAAGTGGTATCATTACCTATATATAAAGATGAAAAGGTTGACATAGAAGATGAATGTGAAGAGGCTATAAACAAGTTGTTACATATCTATCATGCAGAATTGCCTAAAGTTAGAGCAGAGCATGAAAGTTACTCGGCAGGTTTAGTAAATCATGATTTCGAAGACGCAGCTGATCAAGCGATGACTGATAAGATGCTATTTGAAATTAAACAAATAGTAACAGATAATTTTGAAATACTCAATGACCCTGCTTCGGACGAAGGCGCAATAGCTGATGCAAAGGCTTCTATCGAGACAAACAAGGCAAAAGAAAAAGATATCTATGCCGAAAGGAGAGATCGTTCTAAAGAACATTTAGCAAAAAGCGTAACTTATAAAACACTGATAGCTGAACTTAGACAAAGTATGTCAGATCTTAAATCAAGTATGCACGAGGCTATAGAACATGTACAAGCTTGTATTAACGAAGGTGTTGAAATCGATGGCGTAGAAGTTGATGAAGCATATGTTTATAACAAGTCAGCCGAAATGTTTGGAGGAGCATTGGATCAAAAAGAATTACAACTGGCTTATAAAGAAGCTAGAGATGCATATGTTAAGTCTTCTCAAGAGTATATAAAAACTCAGTCTGAAGTTTTACTAAGAGAAGATATAGTGAAAGCAGAATACATAAAATCTAATCGTATTGTTGAATCAGCACGTAGATCTAAAGTAGATGCCGAAAGCATAGTGGAAAATTCTACTGCTATGATCTCTAAATTAGAAAAAGCTATAACGTTACATGAGACTACTATAGATTTCGCTAATCATGAGATAGCAAGCTTTAAAGAAGAGTCGATGGAAATATCTGTTAAAATTGAGGATTCTAAACCTTCTAACTGGGATACAACCTTGAATGAAGATGGAGCCCCGATGACGATTGAGCAAAAGGAAAATGCTCATAAAGACTATGTAGCGAAGTTGACAGTTGAAAAAGAGGAACTAAGTGAGAAGATAGACAGTAGAGAACATGAAAGTATTAAGGAGAAGAAAATGCTTAGTGAAGCTAAAAGTGAAAATGATAGATTTATGTCTGAAATGGTTGCAGCTGAAGAAAAACTATCGACCTTAATAGGAGGCGAAGAAGGATCTATTGCTAAATTAGAGGAAGACCTAAAGGAAAGCCATAGTAAAGTTTTAGAGTACGCTAATGTTAAAATGGAGCAATTAAACTCTGCTGAATCTAATGTCACTGAGGCTTTGGTTAATTTAGAAACGGCTGAACAAGCTCTATCTGAATTAGAGGGAACTTTTGCATCAGATATACAATTTACTGATAGAGTTGATGAATTAGATGGAGAAGGTGATTTAGAATTTATAGTAAAGGGAAGCGAAAAAGAAGCTAACCCAACTGAAATAAAATTACCAAAGTGGTTGGCTAAATTATTTAAAAATGACTATTCAGGTGATTTAAGTTAAGTAGATAAGTTGATTATTATAATTAGGGAAGTGAAAGCTTCCCTTTTTTTATATGTAATGGTTTTTAGATTTATTAAAATTTAAATATGAATTACCATTTTTCCAAATATTACTGATTAATTTATCATAAGACGATATTACGTTAGAATTTTCAGGTTTATATTTATTTAGTTTTTTTCTATTACTCGTATTATATTTTAAAGCTTTGCTATCGTGATTTAATAATATATCTTTTAGTTTTTCAGAAGCTTTTTCTATGTTATTTTTATCGTAATAGTATCCTAGGTTTTTACAGTCGGTTGCATTATGCAATACTGGATATCCCATATGTATGGCATCCATGTATATGTAGCTTAGAGTGTCCATATTTTGAAGTTGGTGGCATATCATAATATCAGATATCATACCTAAACCTATTGCTATTTGTTTTCTAGAATTAAAAGATATCATATCATCTTTATACATATCAAGATTGTTTAGAAAATCTACAGTATGTGTATTTGATATTGAGTCTATTGAGTAGATACTCATATTATGTATCTTGTCTTTACCAGTTTTTGTTTTATATACAGAATCAGCTATTAATGAAGGTATTATAAATGACTTGTCTATTGATTTATTAGGTTGAAATATTCCTATTGATTTTCTAGCTTTTCTAAAATTATAAGATAACTCTACATTTGACTTGTCTTTAATTAAATTAATTGATTTATCTAAATGTTTTTCACTCCATATAAAAGGAACCTCTATTACATCTTTACCCGTCATAGTTTTTAAATAGTCTATATCCATTTGGATGTTCCTCGGTGTATGCCATATTTCGTCAACGCCCAATTTAACTAAACTAGAAGTTGAAAGATAATCTACATTATGTATAATAGATTCAGTATAGTTTAATAGTAAATTATCATTTATATATTTTATTACCTTTTTACTAGGATTCTTTTTAAATTCAATAATCGATTGTGTCTTAGGTATAATATCACAAACTATTATAATATCCATATCTAAATAATTAGTGTTATAATCTAGAACATTTCCTTCTAAATTTAGAGTAGATTCTCCGCGTAGGTTTAAATAGAATATTTCATGATTTAAATTGCTTAAAGTATCATATAGATTAAAAATTGACTGAATAGAACTATCTTGCCATAAATCGCCTTGATCGAACGGTATACCTATCTTTAAACCTTTCATTTATTATTTAATGAGTTTTTTATTTTATTAGTAATAATAAACGCATTAACAACAGATTCCTTTTCTTTTTCACTATCACATTCATTAAATTTAAATATGAAAGTTCCACTTACTTTTTCTATTTCGTTTTCTAAAGATTCTATATTTTTATTTACTAGTTGCATGTTTTCTTTTGATATCTCGTATTCTATATTGAGATCATCACATATTAAAAATAGTTCTAAGACATTTAAATTTTCATAGGCTTCACTAGCTTTTCTAAATAAATCTTCATATTTAGAAGTTTCATCCTTATCCGGATGTGTTAATTTACATATGTCTCGATATATCTTTTTTAGGCTTTTGTTTTCTAAACTATTAGATTGGTCATTTTGCAAATCTTCTTCTATAGAATCATTTAAATCAGGTTGATTTATTCCAAGTAAATCGTGCATGTCTTCTACTTTTTTAGATACTTCATCTAAAAAATCTTGCCTAGATTCGTCTACTATTACCTGTCTCCATTCTAAATCAGATTTTAAGAATTTAAATTTTTTAATTAGGCTTTTTTCCTTTATACTTAAAGATTTCATTTTACAAGTTTATTATATTAAGCACCTCTGTTAATCTTTTTAATATTCTATTTCTCTCTTCTAATGTATCCCATGAAAAAACCGTTGGCATTACAGAATTTGCATCAAACAAAACCACCTCATAGAGTGTTTTATCACTTACAGTTTTATTTCTATCAGATGATTCTTGATTAGATTCAACCGTATTAACTTCTATTCTGTATACATGTGAAATATTTATTAAATCGTAACCCTCATTATGCCTAATTTTCAACCACCTCATGTTTAAATTATATTAATTTTTAATAACTAAATGATATTCATGAATCGGAAGATACTTGGATACCCTTATTTCACTTACGGAGTGATCTAAGCGCCTCTTTAGCTTTACAGATAGTGATACATTATTATACACTACTATTGCACCAGGTTTAATTGATTCCCAAATGTTCCAAAATAAATCATTTGGCATAGATGAGTTATTGATAAAGATTATATCAGCCTCATTAACTATTTCTAACTTATCTTCAATTGAAGCATTGTGAAACTCTAATTCAGGATATAGACTTATTGATTCTTTAAACAATGCCTCTTGTATTTCCACACCAATAGATCTAATATTATATTTTTGATTAAAGCTATTTACAACCTTTCCATTTCCACTTCCTATATCTAGAAAAACTTTACCTTGCGTTGATTCAACCTTATCTAGGATAGCATCCATTACTATATCAAGCGTTTTGTTATCTGTTTCAACAAACGTTATTCCTTTTATTAATTCTAAACTCATTATTTAAATTTATTTTTTTATTGTATATCTAAGATTACCCGTGTTATAGGTAGTAACCCATTGACTACCTGTTAGCGTTATTTGATTATCTAAGTATTTCTTTAAGCATTTTCTATACATAAATAAACAGTTCTTTTGAAGTTTATCATATATGTTTAAAGTAATGTCAAATGGCATTACAGTATTATCACAATATACAATAGTTGCATCCTCTATATCTAATTTTAAAAAATTTCCTTTTAGAAAAGCTATATTGTCTAAATCTTTACAAAACTTTTCTTTAGTATCAATTGCACCTTGGAATCTTTTTTCTGAAAGTTCTATGCCAATAGATTTAATACCTGTTACTAATCCAATATGACAAACCATTTTACCCATTCCACATCCTAAGTCATAAAAAACTGCCTCTTCATTAAAACTGCTTTTAAATTCTTCTATGATAGATTGAGTAGCCGTCTCTGTTATTTCACCATATGTAGAATGTGAATTGGTATTTTCAAAGTTAACATTATCTTTTTTAGAAAGAAGATATTCTGGTTTATATGCGCTTTGTTTGTATATGTTAGCTATAATATCTTTCATTTTAAGCAAGATTTTCTCTTCCTAGCATAGGAATTTCTGTTCGTACTATAGCAGGGTTACTAAAACCGTTTATAGGAGGTGCAGGTGTAAAATCTCCTTCTCCAATTTTTAGTGCCCATACTCTAGAAAACCATTTTTTTATTGAGAAAGAAACATTCTTTATAGACTGTTCATATTCGTTCCAATAAACTTCTTGAAATTTTAATCTACCATCTTCAATTATTGCACCTTCCCCTATGCTATTTAAATCTAGATCCCATGTAGTTGTTGTATCGTTTAACATCCACCATTTTCCTGCGTTTTCAATGGTTTCGTCTACTCCATAATCTCTAATCACCCAATCTACGTTCCTAAATTCAAGAGTAATTTTAGTAATTGCAAGTTCAAGAATAGCGTTCATTGAAGATGTAGTATTTAATATATCAGCCTCTAATTTTTGTTTAGTTGCTTCTAATTCAGCTAGCATCTTTGCTTTTTCTTCAGGGCTAAGATTAGGGTCATTTTCAGTATTTAAAATATCCTCTTCAACCTGGGCTAAATCAGCTTCTAATGCAGCTAATGCTTTACATAAAGCTTCTATCGTTTCACGCTGCTCCTCGTCTTGAACCAATTCTTTAACTTCTCCGCATCTGCATGCGAGGGAATACCAGAAAGCCGTACGTTTTTCTAAATAGATTTTCCAGTTTGCCCATATCTCATCAGTGATATTTTTTAAATCATCCTTAACTTCGGCCTCTGCTTCAGAGATTTGAATAGGGTTAATTGTTAGTAATTCTATAAAGGCTTTAAAATAGGCATCGCTCGTTGCTCTTGATGTTGTGAATCCATCTTCCCAAGTAGTACAGTTTACTTCTATATTTCCTGTACCATACCATTGGGCTGCTGTGTAATCTTCGGGGTCAAATAATAACATATCTTTATAATTTATATTTTTTAATTTGGAATTCTGGCAAATAATAACCTGCCCATATCCATGGAGCAGAGGCTAAGCATACTTCGTTGTAAGCCTTTAAAGCTGCATCTCTTCTAGCTCGTCTTGTTTCATCTATATGATATAAGCTAGTTCTTCCAGGTGCACCTGCTGTATTGAATGCACTATTGTTAGCTGAATGTGGATATTGTCCTGGGTATCCAGTTATTTCTAACAGTTGCATATTGTTTTGATCAGGAACCCAGCATCCTGGTGAAAATTGTACATTAACACTAAGTTCTGCTGTTGCTCCTTCTTCACTTAAAATAGTATTAAGTTGATTAAGTAAATCCTCCAGTTGATCTTGAGAATTAGCTAGTTCTTTTTGTAAAGCAACTAACATATTTTCTAAATCCTGGCCTTTTTGTTCAAGTTTTTTAATAGTTGCTTCTGTATTTAATATTTGACTTTCGAGGTCATCTATTAATACAGGGTCTTGTGGAGATGCTGCTAGTGCTTCAGCTAATTGTTTATTTAAAGAACTTAGCTGAGCTTGCTGATCTGCAATTAAAATATTATTATTTTCAATTTGCCGCTGCTGCTGTTTGATCTGGCTTAGTGTAGACTCTATTTGGTTATTAGTGTCGTTTATTTGTGTAAGTAATTCCTCAGCATTTTCTCTTAATATAGGATCGGTTGGTAAACCTGACCCAGCAGAAGCCGTTGCGTCATTATCATATAAATAACCGCCGTACCATCCAGTCTTTTCATTATCTGTAGTTAGATTTTCAAGTATTTCTATCTTCAATATTTCTCCATTTGGTCCAACTGCTGCTATTTTAGCATAGCATCCGTTTCCTACTTTCATAGGGTTCTCCATTAAGTCTAACCAATTCCAACTAGACGAATCACTATTTCCAGAGCCATCCGCTGGGTTGACCCATACCTGCTGCCCTACTAGATACCCTGTTCCAGGTGAAACAATATCTATACTGGTAACCTTACCTACGTTTTCTAACCACGTAACAGCTTGACTTATTTCTAACGCTTCTCTTCTTTGGTGTAAAACGCCTTGTATAGAAGGTTCGTAAATCCAATCTGATTGAACAACATTGTCGTTTTCGTTTTTCCATAGCGGAGTACTATATTCAGCAAAACTGTATGACCAACCCCATTTAGTTGAATCAGGTCCCTGATATGTTTCATGTCTAAACATTCCTCTATTAAAAAATTGAGGAAGAGGCTGAGGAGTTACCTGTATTAAATCTGAAATTTGAGCTGGACTTCCTGGAATTCTTTCTCCATTTATTCTTCTATGTAAGCTTAGTTGCCACTCATTTTGGCTGCGCATATATGCATCTCGCTCAGCTCTGTATATTGTTTGATAATCCTCTGACGATGGCTGGGCTCTACGACCCAATTCATTATCAAATTCATGCATGGCAGGTTTCATCCAGTCTATATCTCCAAATTCTATGCCCATGTTCATTCCAGCTCCAATTGATCTATTTCCAAATATTTGATCAGGGTTATTTAAAGCAGGTAATAATCTTTGAGTTGACTTTGTAGGCGCTGCCGTTTTTAAATCAAGTATTCCATAATAAAAACATACCATTACTTTACCTTTACTTGCCTCTTCAATACCGACTGCTCCTGATTTTAAAGCGCCATTTATTGCCATCCATAATTCTGAGTTTTCACTACTATAACTTGATATGCCACTTGAAGAGGTTTCTGATGAGGGTTGCCATACTTGATTCACGGTATTGCGGTCTATATTTAAAGGTTCGCGCTGGTTATATAATAAGTATCTCTCAGCAAGGGTTCCTTTTTGAGGAAATGGTTGCGACCATTCACCTCTGACTTCATTACGAGATTTACCCGTCCATGTTGAAAAAGGTTCTCTTAATAGTGGAATAGACATTGCTGTTTCGGTAGACCATTCCCCATTGTATCCAGGAGTTTTATAGTATATATCTAATGAGCGGTATTCCGAGTAAGGCTCTGCAATAAGGGCAGCTCCACCTTCGGGTTTCCAAGAGGCGCTGGCTCCTAATAGAAGTATGTTACATTTACCTACACCGGGCGCATCTAATACTTTAATACCTCCGTCTGGGTTTTTTCCAGAGAGCCAGTTCATTGAAACCAGGTCCTCAGTTGTAAGGGTTACTTTACATTCAAATATTTTTAAACTGGTATCACTGCCTCCGTTAAGTAATTCATCTTCCCTAAGCTCTGTTCCGCCTGTTTTGGTTAAATCTATTATATTTCCTTGTGCGTCTTTAGTAGATAAATGACCCAAGTTGCTGCCATCTGCAAAGATGAACTGTTCCCCGGGTTGTGGTGTTCCTACATTACTTTGATTTATTAAGGATATTTTAATCTTAGACATCTTTTGTAATATTTTTTATTATTTATCCTTATTACGCCTAGACTTTTTTATTATTATCTGATATTTTACTACGGAGTAAACCGGGTTTATTACCTGCTTTAAATCAACCAGTGTTCTACATAGCGAGCTACGTCTAAGAGTGACATGCTAGTAAGCATTTGTATTTTAGGATTTTCGCTAACCTTTGAATGAACAACATATGTATCATCATTAGCTAACGTTTGTAGAATAGCCATAGGGGTAGCAGGGTGAAGAGCTATTGCTGAGCGAACCATTGCATGCCGGTCCTTGCTTAGTTCAATCAGTAAGCGGGTTGTTGTTAATGGATTGTCTGCAACTGTAGATCTAACACGATAGTCCTCGTCTTGGCTTAACTGGGCCAAGGTTGCTTCAGTAGTGTTACTGTGTCTAGCAACGTTAACCCTGATATTCCAATCTTCATGAGTTGCTAATCGGGCAAGTATATCGCCTCCTGTACGTTGACTTCTAGAAAGTATAGGTGCTGCATCTATTTTAGCCATATCGAGTCTTTTTTGTTATTTATCTACCACTTCGCTTTGCTCAGGTTCCATTGCCGCTTCATCACAAAAAGGCTCAACCTGTACCTGTAGTTCCAGTAATAAATCCGATATTGCCTGCATAACAGCTTCTCCATCCGGGCCGTATTTCCCAATCATATGATCGCTTATACTCTCTACCACTTCTTGTGACATCTTTAACCCCTGCCCCTCAGTAAACTTTCCAATTCGAGCCCGGGCTATAGCGGCAATAGTCTTAGCCAGTTCCCCTTGAACCAGGCGAGCCAATTCCCTTACGTTTTCCTCCTCCCCTAGTCCACTGTCTGCTGATACGCTGGTTACTAAATTATCCAAGGCATCGGTAACCTCCCGGCTACTCTCTGCTGGTGATTCGCAAAATTCAACCCGTTCTGCGACCAACCTGTTTAAACCTTCTATGAAACTTTCCACTGCCTCACGGTGACGGGTTATTAAACTAATAGCAGTTACCCTGCGAGATTCGTTTATTTGATGATATGATTTAATGTATTTCATTATAAAGTTATTTATTTAATACCTAGGATATTTTTTAAGTAACCACCTCTCTGCATACATGGCTACATCTAAGAGACCTGACTTTTGTACTGCTAACCATTTAGGATTCAAGGTTACTTTTTCGCAAACCCATGGGCTTTCATCTCTATTTAATTTTGCTAAAATCTCTATGGAAGTACTAGGATGCTGGGCTACAAAATTGCGAACCCATACACTTTCATCACTACTTAGTTCTGCTAAAGTCTCTGCAGGGGTATTGGGGTTCCGGGCTACCTTTTCGCGAACATCTTTGTCCTGATCCCTGCTTAACAGGTTTAAAATCTCGACTGGAGTATTAGGATGCCAGGCGATAAGTTCTCGAATCCATGGGTCTCTATCTCTACTTAGTTCTGTTAGGGTTTCTACTGGAGTATTGGGATCTCTGGCTAGTTTTATACGGTCCTCTGCTGTCATAATACATTTAACCATTTTGAAGCAAATTTAGCTATGTCTAATAGACCTGACTTTTGTACTTTTATCCATTTAGGGTTCAGGGCTACTGCTGCACGAATATTTTTGTTCTCATGCCTACTTAACTCGTCTAAAATCTTAGGACTCTTAACCGTTTTAGCTCTTCTTATTTGTTTTCTAATGTATTTGTCCATTACTAAATTATTTATCTAAACCCATATTAAGTAACCACCTCTCTGCATACATGGCTACGTCCAGTAGGCCCGTGTTTTCTAGTTCTTTTCGTTCCTGCCATTTAGGGTTTTTTCTAAAATGCCAATCAGGTACTGCCTTTTCCTGATTTAGCAGGTTTAGTATATTTAATGAAGCACTTGGGTTTTCGGCCAGCTCTTCGAGAACCTCCTTTTTCGGGTCCCTGCTCAGCCGGTTTAGTATATTTAATGAAGCACTAGGGTTTTTGCCTACCGCTCCACGAACATGCCATATTTTATCACTAATTAACCGGTCTAATATATCTAATGGGGTGCTAGGGTTTCTGGCTACTAAACAGCGAGTCCAATCGTCCGGGCTCCGGCTCAGCTTGTCCAGTATACCCCCTGGGCTGTTGGGGTTCTCGGCTACTGATAATCTAATCTTACGACTGCTATCTCTACCCAGCCTGGCTAACGCGCTCTGTGAGGCATTAGGTTGCTTGGATCCATAACCAAACCTGGCTACACCCCAGCGAACATCATGGTTTGGGTCCTTGCTTAGCCTGTCCAATATATCCATTGGGGTATGTGGGTTCCTGGATACCCCTTCACGAACCTCCGGTTCCGGGTCCTTGCTCAGCCGGTCTAGTAATCTAGTGTCCCGGCTCCATACAGCTTCCCTTTTGCGTTTATCTAAGTTCATTACTAAATTATTTATCTGGTTTTACTACGGAGTAAAATAGGAGTCCAGGGCCGTGAAGACCCAGTGCCCGCCCGTTTATTATTATAATAATACTTCTATACCTAGAAAGAAATAAAAAAAAAGAAAAGAAGAACCTGCTTTAATAAACCCCTCTAGAAAAAAACCACTACGGAGTAACCTGGATCCTATAGAACCACAGAGGCCTGGATACTAGATACCTCATACCACTCCACAGTGGCCCGCCTAGACCCCACTACGGAGTAAACCCTACCCTATACTAGCCCAACCGGTACCCCCTTAGGGTTACCCATTATGAGGTTTCTGTGTAAGGTCAAGCCCTAGGGACTCCCAATCCACTACGGAGTAACACAGGGGGCAACTACCCAGGCCGGACCACCTGGCTGCTATCGCTTACACTAGTACCCATGTGTTACCTAATCCCCTGTTGTGGATATATAATATTAAATAACCCGTTTAATATGACTAAGAAGCAAGCCTTGGAAGTGATTGGATGTCACTCTACAACCTTAAAAAGATATATCCAGAAGGGGTATATTCGCGTGACTAAATTACCTAATGGTAGATATAACTATTATGAGGATGATGTATATACTATGGTTGGTAAGAGATTGAACCGTGAGCACTGGACGGTTCTTTATAGCCGGGTTGATACCACTAGTCAGGTTAATAAAAAGAAGATGGAGGAGCAGAAGAGGTTGGCCTATGAGTGGAGTGCCAAGAGGGGTCTTACCTTTGATAAGGTTTATGAGGATTGGGCGCCTGCTTCAGACTATCGCCGACCTCAGCTTCTACAGTTGATAGAGGATATATTAAAAAAGCGGGTTGACAATGTAGTGGTTGAGACGAGGTGCCGCTTGAGCCGGTTTGCCTTTGGTATCTTTGAAATGTTATTCCGGTATCATGGAGTGGCCCTAATAGTGATGAACCAGTGGATTACAGATCCTCATTACCAGGAGGAGCAATCTGCTGACTTGGCCAGGGTTATGAAGAGTGCGGGGTTGGAGAGACTCGAAGGTAATATGTCACAGGTACCCGAACCTGCAGTTCGTAGACGCAAGGTGTAATTACCTCCGTGTTTGCGATTTACCTTTGTGTTATTATTTAACGAGATTCACACACGTGCCCGTAACTATTATTACCCCCAAAACACCACTGGTATGTGGTGCTCTAGGTTATTTGACTTTACCCTATAAAATCAAACTCAACGTTTAAAATGTTTGTCCCATTCCTCTGTATATTCAAACATGCTGCCTAAATAAAAATAAAGTAATCTACCATCGTCTGGGTCGCATTCAAATTGTATATTTTCTAAATCCTCTTTAATAGGGTTTAAATCCTGTATGGCAGATATATCAAGTCTACAACTATCGAATCCATTACTGGTATCTTTATAATAACTAAAATCTCCATCTATTGAAATACTTTCGTTATTAACTTCTACCTCTGCTTCAAAGTAAACGGTTCTATCTCCGCCTCCTGTTGAAACAACTTCTGCACTGCTGTTTATTACTCTCAACGTTTAAAGTGTTTGTAAGTTAGCATACTGGAGATCTAGTCCAGTAGTAATTGCTTTATTAAGTAATCTACCGCCTTGTGATTTAAGTGACTCTGGATTAACTATATCAAACTCACTCTTATTACTACCCAAGAAAGTAAGGTTATTAATCACATCCCATACAGACATACCTGTTTTAATGTTACTCTTTTGGCGATCATTCATTTTGTATGGATCAAGACCTGTTTTAGCCAATCGCTGTGCACTAGAAGAGAACGCAGGGAAATAACTAGTAACCAATTTTCTATAATCCTTAGCTGACTCAGCGTCTGGGAACTGCTGCATAATTAAAGCTATACCTGATTCCAGCTCCTTAAAGCTTGCCTTGGTAGATTGACTACTTGATATGGCTTCTCTAAAACCTTGTGGAACAAAACCAGTTGCCTCAATGCGCTTTATCTGGTTTAAGAATTGATCAATGTTACCTGGTCTTAAGCTCTTTAAATTAAACTTTTCACCTACATCGGCAAGGTTACCTGCAACTGCACCATTACCTAAACCTATTCTCATGCCATTAGCACATATTAGCCTCTGGTTATAGAGTTCTAATCCAGTAGTAGTGGGTGTAGTTTTAATAGTAAAACCAAAGTTAAACTCCTCGTCTGCTCCTAAACCCTCCATTTTAATAGGGGAACTGTTAATGAAATTAAAAGTGGTTAAACCTCCGTGATTACCGGCTGACTGTAGAGCCATGTTGGGATTATCATGGAGTATCTTTTCAGATATATCGCAAATAGTCTCCATTGATAACCTGCCACCGCTACTACCCTTAACTATATTATTAACCTCTCTCTTGTCTGGGTCAGCTATCAACTGATACTGCTGTTGAGCATTAGTTGACCTAATAGATTTATACTGCTTGATTGCCTTAATGAGTGTAGCATAGATTTGCTCATCATCGTTCTTCATGAAACTTGTAGCCAGTCCACTATTTACATTTACTGTTTTGGCCAACTTTGACCAAAAGCCTTTACTCACCGGGACTAGTTGCCCTTGTACCTTAATGAAACCATCCCTGATTCCATTGGTTGTAACATCTATTTGTTGTAATGTTACTGTTTTAGTCATGGCATCTTTTGAGATTAGATCCCGTTTTAAAATATCAAATTCTTCTTGATGTATCATTGCTTTTATTTTATGTTATTAATAATATACTAATCCTCGTTGATAAGGTTAACTATTTCAAGATCTGGTGTATCTACTTTATCAGGTTCCACTACGGAGTTCTTCCCAAGGGTCTCCTCTCCCATGCCTAAAAATACCCGGTTAAAAGTTTCCTCTGCCTCACGCTTACGCTCCAGTTCAGTAGACTCCATTTGTTTCACGGTCTGTGTAGATTCAAAACGTTCCTGGTCATACTTAATCTTGCCATCTTCAAGAGTATAGTAAAGTGGTTTATTAATATTACTTCCACCTCTACGATTCTTTGAGAACTCTAAGTAGCGTGCACCTTCTGAGTCAAAGCGAAACTCTAACATTGCAGTGGTAGCATGCTTGAGATATGTACTGCCTACGTAGGTTCCTCCTTTAGTAAGGTGTTGGATTGCCAAGACTGCTATACCCATTTTATCTGCTGCACTGATCATAATATTAGTTAACCAGGTTTCAGCATATGTAGCTTTCCACCCAAGTATATCTTTAAATTTTACTACCATGTCTTGAAAGCTATCAAGTAGTACAACATCATAGTCTCCGCTAAATGCAACTTTCTCTAACACCTGGTCCATGTTACCTGTATGGATATAATCCATCATTAACAGGGTTGGAATATCACCAATGATTGGTGTCTTTTGTTTATAGAAATATATGTCATTACGGGTCATCTCTGAGCTTACATAGAGTATATTAGAGTCAGGGTTTTGATGCTTGAGATTAGCTATAACATCTAGCATAACTGTAGATTTACCCACTCCTGATTCTCCAACAACAACAGTAACCGTTCCTGTATATTGGCCTCCGCCTTCTTCATGGTCTGACAAGAGCTCATCAATGTATGTACCTGATTTAAGTAATCTAAAATTAGGAAACTCTAATTCATTAATTGCCACTACGGAGTCAGCTATATCTGATACCTTTGTCTCTACTTGCTCAGGTGTTTCTTGAGATTCTGTTTTTATATCTTTCATAATACCGTTTAACATTCCATATGAAATAGTATGCTCAGTTACATCACGCTTTAACTTATCATATAGGTCTACCATGCTGGTTCCCTCTGGGTAACGTGTGAAGCTGTCATTAAACCATTGACGAATTGAATGTTCTTTTTTTCCTCCTTTAAGTTCTATCATTTTTGTTTTATTTTATAGGGTTAAGTTTAATATACTAAATTATTTTTAAATATTATCAGAAAGTTCCTTGAATATTTCCTGTTCTTCGCTGCTTAGTTTTTCAAAGCCTCCACCTCTCTCATTCATTAAGTCAAGTAGATTATCTAAAGTAAGAGATTCTGCCTTTTGGGTTTTACCTTCTTCACTGGCTGCTATGTTTAAGTGTTGTTTAAAAGCAACTCCCCATTCTAAAAACTGAGACATATCATTGTTATAAGCAAAGCTAGTAGGGTCTACTTTAAATACCATTACTGGAAATACATTTCCATCTTTGCCTTTATTATTTTCAGTTAAGCCTATGCTAATTCCTTGAAACCTATTAGAGATTTCTTGAGCGCTTAAACGTGATTTAAGTATAGTAACTATACCGGATAAACCGGGTTGATCAGGAAACACTGGTCCACCCATAGGCTCGCTTTCTGATATATCATTTACTAATTTAAACTCTTCCCTTGTTGGCACGGGAATGCCTAGTCTAATTATAATGTAATCATTCATAATAAATTATTTTTGTTTTGTTATATAGCTAATATACTAATAATCTGCATAAAATAAAAATTCTGTGTAATAAAGTTAGCCTTTGTAGTTTATCACAGATATAATAACACGAAGGTATTTTTACCTACTCTATAAAATCAAGAAAGCCGGCTAATTACACCGGCTCTCTCTTATAACAAAAAGGAGTTTTTACACTCCAAAACAAAAATAATTATGATGCACCTATGATAGATGCTTCATGATGTCGAATGACATCGTGGACCTTGAAGGGTTCGAACCTTCGACCTACTGATTATGAGTCAGTTGCTCTAACCATCTGAGCTAAAGGTCCATATCAAAGGGACCTTCCCTTTGTATGGTTTAATTGTACACCCATCAGGATTCGAACCTGAGACCTACTGCTTAGAAGGCAGTTGCTCTATCCAGCTGAGCTATGGGTGCACATCGCAAAAAGTTTAGTACTCGAGGCCGGGATCGAACCGGCACGGCCATAATGGCCACAGGATTTTAAGTCCGGCGCGTCTACCAGTTCCGCCACTCGAGCATTAACCTTTTAATATTTAAAGAACGTTAATACCAAACAACTCCGTTACGAAGCACCAACTCAGGTAATTCATGAATTGGTTTTTTAGTATCTTTATCTTGAAAGAATCCAGCTTTATAGGGGTTATAGCTACAAACCCTTTTCATACGTGGAGTTCTTTCTTTATTATACTCTTCAGCAAAAGGTGCGTATATAAAAGCATGTACATTTTTACGTTTCTCTTTTATAACCCTCTGCCTCCCTGTTTCATTGACTAACATCTTAGCATCTTTTACATGTAATGCAAATGAATGTTTAAATACTCTCCAACCTTTTTTATCCTGGTCCCATGCTTGGACGCTATAGCACCGTTTATGAAGATTGAAGTAGATTTTAAATCCTTTATCTAGATTCCAATTTCTCATAGTTAAGATTTTACTATTTCTAATACTTCTTCCTTTGCCGTTTCGCCTTTTAAACTTAATATTTCTTCAAAGCATTTCTTTGCTACTTCTTCATCTGTTGACATTGAACCTGATACAAGATGTCCGTCTACTCTTGTAAAGTAATATGTTTCTAAACCAGAAGTAGTAATCTTAGTTTCTTTACAGAATGTGTATTCTTTTTCTTTACTCATAATTAATTTGTTTTTTGTTATATAGCTAATATACTAAAAAATAATCAATATTGAAACAAAATAATGCATTTAAATGCTACATGCTATGCGAATAGGTAAACGTTTCAAGATGGTATCGTGCCATCGTGTCCAGCCAATGGTATCCACTTTTGAAACCTTTCTTTTTCCATGCTTTATAAATTTACGTAGACTTATATTTGGAGATTCCTTTAATAACTCATTTACTTTATTCCCTTCCATTTGCCATACGCCTATTACTCCACCTCTTTTCCATTTATCCGTTGTGTCACAAACCACTAGATATAATGGCATGTCTTCTTCATGGTAGAACCCCTTATGAAAAGAAGCCTTTATATAATTTAAGATAGGTGTTCTGTACCCTACCATAATATTACCTGCCGTGTTTTTAAATATAGCTTTGGTATTTATATAACATGTTTTTAATTCTACCTTTGTGAGTTTTCCACGTTTCATCATTATGGAATCCTTTGCAGTCAAGTTAGATAAAACAAGAGTGCCGCATACTATTGCGGCAAAAATGTCATGGTATAATTTACCATATTCTATTGTACTTAACTCTTTGGGTTTTTTATCAAATAGATAATATTTACTTGGAGTAAACGTATTTGATTTTAACTGCTTATTGAATAATTCGATATTATGTTTGACTCGTTTATCGAATTCAGATTGTGTAATCATGTATTATTTAACCATGGAATCCTTATCAAGTTTTAAATATTCTTCCATACAATCATTCATTTGCTCAATAGAGGATTCTATATTCCGTAACTCATCTATGAGCCATGCAAGATTCCACATTTCCTGAGCTACTTTATAGGTTTTCTCTGATTTCTCAAGGTGCCTAACCCCTTCACTGTAGCCTTTCCAGTCGTCTTGTTTTAATGCAATATCATAGTATTCATGTAGTCTTGCTTGAAATCTCTTTAATTCTAGTATATTACCTTTAACAGATTTAGGAGTGTTAGCCTTAGCAATTGTTTCAAATGTATGCATCCTTATTTAGTTTTAGTTGTGTCTGATAATCCTTCTTTAAAATCTTGCCACTGTTGACTTTCTTTTACTTTACCTGGTAATTTACTGGTTTCTTTAAAAGTTTTACCGATACCTTTTCCTATATACTTGTAATGATTTGTTTCCTTTAGCTCACCTCTCTGGTATATCCCAAAGTATCCAAAGCATATGACAGCTACGCATGCAATAACAAATAGTTTAAGTATCCCTTTTATCATTTTATCAAGTCTTTATCGATTTTAAAATCCTCTGATTCTATATTTTTATTGGGTCTTTCTGATACAATTACCATTACAGTTGAGTCATCGTTGAAAGACATTCTTCCACTTTCATATGCATCCTGATGCCATTGAGTCCACTTAGGCGGTACACCATCGGGTACATCACCTGGTCTTACTAAGTCGCTGCCAGTGCTATTTGTACATGCAATAAGCATGCTTAATAATAGAACTGATAATATATTTTTATATTGTTTCATAACATTTTTGTTTATACTATTAATATACTAAATTTAATTGATATCTTAAAATTTATTTAGAACCTTTTAACCTTTGTGATGATTATTCTAGATTCTTCAGGGTTTGATTTTTCTCCTATAAAAACTATGCCATGATCCCTAACGGTATCTGCTGTTTTTCTATAGGTATGACTAGACTCTTTTATCCCAGCCATCCATAGCCCTATCTTATATGCTTTCTTCACAGTTCCACACACTGCTGTAGTATCCCAAAAGGTATTTACTACGGAGTGATCTTCTCCTGGCACTATATCTTTACTTATTGTTACTAAGTATAATATCTTCTTTGATTCCATCTATTATCTGTTTTATTTTGGCACATTTCTCATATTCCTCTATTATTGTAAAATGATCTTTCATCTTTTCTAAAGCATCTAATTTTTGAGAAACACTATATTTATTATTTAATATTTTTTCAGGACACGTTTTTAATATTTTGTACACTACATTATAAAATACACCCTGGTCATGGTCTTTTAAAATAGCAAGTAAAGCTAACGTATCTGTTTTATCGATTAGTTCTTTCCAATCCATCAATTAGCCGCTTTACATTTATTAAGATATTTAGGCAATAGCGTTGACCAGTTTTGTTTATAATAATCCGCGTCTTCTTTTATATAAGTTGACATTATATCTCCTTTACCTCCGTGATCTAACTTAAAAACATAGTGTCCAAGTTCATGATAAATCAAGGCTTTAAGTTGACCTTTTTGCATAGGCCTGTTTAAGATCCATATTGTTCTAGTACCTAAGTCAGATCTGCCCATTATATGAGTAGTTGATTCTGTGTTTAAGAAACCGTGAGGTATACTGTCTACTATCAATATTCGGTCTACTGTTTTTATCTCTGTATCAGCATCTATACCTATACTATTAATGTCCTGTTTCCATTCTTGAACAATAGATTCTACTTCGCTAGAATTATATACTGGATATTTTTCATTGTTAACAAAGGTCCATCCGCAATAACCTATTAGTATTCCTAATGTAATTAGTGTACCTAATGTTTTAAGTATGTTTGGTTTATCCTGTATGTATATTCCTTTTGCCATCTCTATTAATTATACTAAATTATTCCCAATTAAAAAAAGTTTTTCCTAATTCTTCTACAAAAAGAAGACCACTCTCAGCCATTTGTAGATATATTAAATCTGCTTCATTTTGATCTGTTGATCTATAATGCCTAATATCTCTTAAATAATCTTTTTTTCTTTGAGTAATAAAAGATTCTATCTCTTCTAGTTTTTCTTTATGTGTCATCCTAATCTATTTAAATAAATGAACAGAGGATTTCTATTTTAAGGTTTCAGATCGCTAGCGCCTGCGTTGTCCCCTCCTCTGCTCATCGTCCTGCATCTTTATTTTTTCCTATGAATAGGACCTTTAGGTAATTTGTTTATTACCCACCTGTCTCTGTAATTTTTAAAACAGTGGTCTAATATACCCATTCTCTCCATAGATCCACATAACGAATTACAGTAATATCCTCTATCTTTTACCTTATCGAATTCTAGATCTGGATAATTTATTTTAAAAATAAATTGTTGTATTTCAGTAAATCTACGGCCATCTTTTCCGGCCTTCTTAATAAAGTTTAATATTCTTTCTGATTTTCTTTTCATCTTTGTTTATATTACGTTTTTAACTAGGTTGTTTATGCGACCATATGCACTCTTTACATGCCATTCGCCATCTTTGGTAAACAGGTATCCGTATTCTTCGATGTCGCCCTTATAGTATTCATCAGCTGACGCATGAACATCAGGTTCCTCTAATTCCTCTCCCCTTGATTCACCGTATTTTTCATAGTAGGATTCATATACCGTTGACCTACTGCCTTCGTCTATAAACCTTTCTACTTGTTCTGTTGTACTGAAATCTTGGTTTAATAAATCCTGCCCTACTCCATCTGGATATCCATCCCAATGGCAGTATACTGATTTAACTGTTCCGTCATTTAATTCTACTGCGATTCTTGATCGTGTTGCCATAATTATTTTTTTAGTTATTAATTGTTATATAGCTAATATACTAAATTATTTACACAAAATAAAACTTTTATGTAATTATTATACCTTCATCTTTAAGTAGGTTGGTCCAATAAATTTCCATATATTCCTCCTCTTTTAATTTAGTTGCAACCCATTTAATTTGAGCCTTAGCCCCCTGTCGTTTTTTACGAGTCTCAGCTGCGCTACCTCCTTTAATACAGTTTGCTACGGAGTTAAGAGTATTTAAATATGACCTAAGATACCTTGCATTACATATGGTTATTCTTCTTAAGTCTATAAGCTCTTTCCTTTTTTCCCTATTAGCCTGCTGAGCCAATACCTCTTTCGCTTGGTCAGCAAGCCTAGCTTGTTCCTGCTTAGATTCTATTATATCATTTATCCACTTTAACATATCTATATTATACTAAATTTTACTACGGAGTAGTTTCCTGTAGAGCCTCTTCCCTCTCTGTTATTATTTGATACATTACCTCATCCACTACCTTATCATATATAGCCATTTGGTCTTTAGTAAAGTCAGGGTCCTTTGCACTATGGTCGCATTTAATAAATTGTTCAAGTTTTTCAAAGGCATCCCTATCATCCATATATATGTCTAATTCATCTATCATTTCTTCATAGAATGGGTTTATACTCCATTCTCCCCATGATTCTTGAAATACATTACCGTTTCCGTTGTTACAGAAATCATAGTATAACCTACTTATTGCCCTTAGCATTTTACCATGAACTGTTTCTGCTTCACCTGATGCTGGTATCAACTCCTCTGTTAGATTATCAAATGCTTTTTGATATGCACCTTCATTATCCCAATAACTTTTACCTTTGCGTGTGTTCTTTTTCTTCATCTTGTCTTTTTAAACTCTGTTTGCAATATAACCTACTGGATCCTTGATTCCTTTGGATTCCAGGTATTCTTTTAAACCTTCTTCTTCGTATACTATTGAGTCAGCTATGTCATATGCTTCGTCATCTGGTATACCACTACTGAATCCTAGATCCTTTAGTAATTTCTGTAATCTTTCTTCTGTGTACCCTGCCATGACTATCCTTTTAATATATTAGTTAATCTTGCTGGTATTACTTTAGTGTAATTACAGGTGTCACAGCACCTTCCGTCTTCAACCAGAGGGTCTGCATTATGACCTTGGTCCCAATACACTTTACCCGTTGATGGGTCTACTTGTTTCTCGATTTCTTCTTTACAAATTGAACATTCCATAATTATTTTGTTTTTGTTATAGTACTAATATACTAAATTAATTACACAAAATATAATTTTTATGTAACTAGTTTACC